>VFQU01002101.1_pt1 | contig 10090 bp, 13 predicted proteins | sample 3512311 | NCBI WGS metagenome assembly VFQU01 (sample SAMN10412377, study PRJNA504923) | tailings metagenome | isolation source: Relicate 3 Philex TSF3 active mining site | place: Philippines: Tuba, Benguet | collected 2017-08-29 | reverse complement strand
GATCGCGGCGAGGGCGGCGCCCGTCGCGACCAGCGCCGCGAACGCGTCGGGGCCGAGCGGCACCCCGGCGCGCCGCAGGCAGCGGTCCAGCCGGGCACCCGCGACGGTGCGGGCGAGCGGCGCCGGCGGTCCATCCCCCGGCCGACGGGTTCGCCGCGGGCGCGCCGCCACCGCCCGCCCCACGCCGGTCACCAGCAACGCGACCGATGCGGAGGCCGCCACCGCCGCGGCCGCCGCGCTCACGGCGCCTCCTCGAGCGCGGCGGCGGCGTCGGCGTCCGCCGCCCACGTCAGCCCGGCGGGTGTCCACGCGAACCCGTTCCGCGCGCCGCCCGCCGGCCGCCAGGTGACGAGCGGGGTGAGCACGGGCCCGTCGGGACCCGGGCCGACCGCGGCGACCTCGACCACCCGGCGCGCGCCGTCGGGCCGCCGGGCCTGGTGGACCACGAGGTCCACGGCGCTCGCCACCTGGTCGGCGACCGCCCGGTACGGGAGGTCGAGGTCGCCCATCAGCGCGAGGGTCTGGAGGCGGCGGACGGCGTCACCCGGCGAGGAGGCGTGAAGCGTCGACAGGGACCCCTCGTGCCCGGTCGTCATCGCGCTCAGCATGTCGAGGGCCTCGCCGCCGCGGACCTCCCCGACGACGATCCGGTCGGGTCGCATCCGCAGCGCGTTGCGCACGAGCGCCCGGATCGAGACGGCACCGGCGCCCTCGAGCGAGGGTGGCCGGCTCTCGAGGCGCACGACGTGGGGCAGGGCGATCCGCAGCTCGGCGGCGTCCTCGATCGTCACGATGCGCTCCCCCGGTGGGACGAACGCCGCGAGGGCCGCGAGGGTCGTCGTCTTGCCGCTCCCCGTCCCCCCCGTCACCAGGACGTTGCGCCGCGCCCGCACCGCCGCGCGCAGCAGGGCGAGGACCGGCGCGTCGATCGTCCCGAGCCGCACCAGGTCGTCGCCGGTCAGCGGCCCGCCGCCGAACCGCCGGATGGTGAGCGCGGGACCGTCGAGCGCGAGCGGGCGGATCACCGCGTTGACCCGGGAGCCGTCGGGCAGGCGCGCGTCGACCATGGGGCTCGCCTCGTCCACGCGCCGGCCGAGCGGGGCGAGGATCCGGTCGATCACGTGGAGGAGGTGCGCGTCGTCGTGGAAGCGGGCGTCCGTGGGCGTGATGCGGCCGTCACGCTCCACGAAGACGCGGTGCGGGCCGCAGACCATCACCTCGGTGATGCGCGGATCGCGCAGCAGCGCCTCCAGCGGTCCGAGGCCGAGGGCCTCGTCGACGACCGCCTGCACCACGGCGTCGCGGGCGGCGGCCGTGAGGATGCGCCGCTCCTCGTCGAGGAGGTCACCGACGACCGACGCCAGCTCCTCGCGGGGCGTCCCCCGGCCGTCGACGCGCGGATCGCGGGCGGCGCGTGCCCGCAGGTGCTCGACGAGCGCCGGGTCGGGGGCCTCCATCACGTGGCCTCCGCGAGCGCGGTGACCGCGGCGGCCAGGCCACGCCGCCGCCGCGCGGGCCAGCGCCCTGCCGACAGGGCATCCGCCTCCCGGGACGACCAGGGGAGCTCGCCGGTCACGGGCGCGCCCACAGCACGGCCGAGCGCGCGCGCCCCGATCTCGGGCCGGCCGGGGCCGCCGCACACCACGATCCCCACCCGTGCCGACGGGGCCGAGCGGGCGAGCCCCTCCACGAGGTGCCGCGCCCTCCGCGCGGCGGCGATGCGGGGCGCGCACGCGACGAGGACCCCGCGCGCCGACGCGGCCGCGCCGATGGCGTGGGGACGCAGCCCGCAGCCGGCGTCGACCACGCACCGGTCCCCATCCCCCGCCCCGGCAGTGGCCACCAGGCGCGCCGCGGCCGGCGCGTCCCACCCGGCCGCCGGCCGTGGCGGGGCGACCAGGACCGCGAGCCCCGACGGGTGCGGCTGGGCCGCGGCGCGGAGGTGGTGCGGGGCGAGCTCGTCGGACACCTCCGCCAGGTCGTCGATGGTCCGGTCGCCCGGGAGGTCCCAGGCGTCGGCGAGGTCGCCCCGTCCGAGGTCGAGCTCGACGAGCCAGGTTGCGCCGTGCGCCCGCTGCCAGACCAGCGCGAACGCTCCCGCGAGCAGACTGGTCCCGCAGCCCCCCGTCGCCCCGACGACGACGAGCGCCCCCCGTGCGGTCGGACCGGCCGGGGTCACGGCGCCGGCACCTCCTGGGGACCGGGGGTGCCGACCTCGTCGGCGGGCCGCACCAGCAGGCGTACCTCGCGCGCGAAGTTCAGGGCGGCGGTGATCCGCAGCGCCTGCATCGCCGACACGCGCAGCAGCGCCTCGCCCGTCCCCGTGAGGCCGTCGGGCGACGGGGAGGCGGCGACGGCGAGCACCTCCGCGTCGCCGACGACGATGGCCGTGCGCCCGGCCGGTCCCTCGCCGGTCGAGGCGACGACGTCGACCCGGGCGCCGGTCACGAGACCCGCGGCGCCGCCTCCGGCGGCCGACAACGGGACCGGTACCGCACGCTCCCCCACCGCGAGCGGCGCCGGCCCGAGGCCCGGCGCGCCGCCGAGGGCCGCCTCGGTCACCGGCTCCCCGGGCGAGACCGGCACGGCGATCCTGCGGCCGAGCGCCGCCCCGGGGTCGGTCAGCACCCCGGCGAGCGGCAGGCCCTCCGGCACCGGGACGACGACGAGCGCGGACCCGGCGGTCGTCTCGTCGATCAGCAGGCCGGTGGCGAGCGGCGCGCGCGCCACGACGACGCGCCCGGCGTCGGCGGGTGTCGCGGCGGCGCGCAACGTGACGACGGCGGCGACGAGGCCCGCCAAGCCGGCGAGCACGAGCCAGAGACCCGCGCGACGCCCGCCGATCCGCGACCGCATCACGCCGGCTCCGGCCGCGGCGCGCCGCACCGCGCGCAGGGTGCGGCGGCGAGACCCCCGCCGCCGCACCGCGGGCAGGGCCGCCAGACGCACCCCGCCCAGCGGGCGAGGACCCGCGGGCGGACGGACGGAACCGATGCGCCGTCGTCGCTCGTGCGCCGGGGCAGACCCGACGGCTCGCCGGCGGCCCCGGCGAGGACCTCGAGCCGGCGCAGGAGCGACGTGTCGTCGAAGTGGGGGTGCCGCGCGACGGACAGGACCCACCCCGCGAGGCCGGCGTCGCCCGGCAGCCGGACGCGGGCGGCGCCCATCACCGCGGCGAGGGCCGGCAGCGCCGCCGCCCCGGGGTCGTCGGTGGCGGGACGCGCGAGCACGACGGCGCCGGCACCCGCGTCCGCGATGGCCGCGACGACGGCGTCGGCGTCGAGGTCGGCCCACCGGCCACGGCGGCGTGAGCGGGGGACGACGACGAGGGGACGGGGGCCGGCGGTCGCCCGCGCCGCGACGGCCGCCTCGGTCACGAGGGTCCTCATGCCGCCCGCGGACCGGGGTCCGCGTCGCTCCGCAGCGGCAGGGCGAGCCGGAAGCACGCGCCGGACCCGACCGCGTCGAGGGTCAGCCGGCCGCCGTGCGCCTCGGCGATCTCGCGGGCGATGGCCAGGCCGAGGCCGTGGCCGGCGCCCCGCGGGGCGGAACCGCGGTCGCCGGGGAGGAAGATCCGCTCGCGGTCCCCGGCGGGCACCCCCGGCCCGTCGTCGCGGACGTGGACCTCGGCGACGCCGCGACGGACGCGCGCCCCCACGACGACCACGCCGCCGTCCGCCGCGTGGCGGAGGGCGTTCCACAACAGGTTGTCGAGCACCCGCGCCAGCGCGGCCGTCCGCGGGCGACCACGCGTCGCCCCCCGGACTCGGCGACGGGGCCGAAGCGCCGCACCGCCGCCCGGACGACCTCCGCGAGGTCGCACCCCGGGGCGGGCGGGTCGCCCACCGGCGTGCGGGAGAGGTCGCGCAGGCCGTCCGCGACGCGCAGGACCTCGGCGTCGATGAGGGCGAGGGCGCGGCGGCGGTCACGCGCGGGTTCGTCGCGCAGGAGCGTCGCGCACATGCCGCGGATCACCGTGAGGGGCCCGTGGAGGTCGTGCACCACGCGCGCCAGGTGGTCGGCCGGAGCGACGGCGCCGGGCGAGGTGGTCGTCCCGATCACGTCACACCTCCTCGGGGAGCAGCCGGTAGCCGACGCCCCAGACGTTGACGACGAGGCGCTCGCCGCCGCCGGCGTCGGCGAGCTTGCGCCGCAGCCGGCTGGCGTGGCTGTCGACCGTCCGGGTGCGGGCGGCCGCGCGGTACCCCCAGACGTCGCGCAGGAGCTCGGCCTTGGTGAGCACGCGCGAGGGGTCGCGGGCCAGGGCGGCGAGGAGCGAGAACTCCTTGGCCGACAGGTCGAGGACGCGGCCGCCGAGGGTGGCCCGTCGCGCGTGCCGGTCGACGACGAGGGTGCCGACGCGGATCTCCTCGCAGAGCGTCGCCCCCCGGGACCTCCGCACCAGGGAGCCGAGCCGGGCGAGGACCTCGGGGTAGTGGAAGGGCTTCGGGACGTAGTCGTCGGCGCCGCGGCCGATGCCGCGGACCGCGGCGTGGGGGCTCGCCTCGCCCGAGATCAGGAGGATGGGCATCCCGGTGTCCCACTCCGCCTCGGCCGCGCCGTCGCGGATGCGGCTGACGAGCTCGAGGCCGCTCATGCCGGGGAGGCCGACGTCCACCACCGCCACGTCCGGCCGGGCGCGCCCGAGGATCTCGATCGCCTCCTCCGCCGACGTCGCGACGACCGGGGCGAAGCGGTCGGCGCTCAGGTTCTCGGAGAGGAACGCCCGCGTCGCCGCGTCGTCCTCGACCAGGAGGACGGACGGGACGGCGACACCGATCCCAACGGACATCTCGGACCTCCGTGCGCTGCGTCCGGGCGCCCCGCTGGCGACCGATCCGCACACGCACGAGTCGCGGGGGCGTCCGGAGTCACCCCCCGGCCGTGACGCGGATGTCGCTCGTAGCGGGAATTTCGTCGCGTCGCAGCACGTCCCCGACGGCGATCCCGGCGAGGACGCCCGCCCGGCACTCGACCACCGCATCCGCCCCGCGCACGTGCGCGCCGTGACGGGGCAGCGGGTCGACGACCCGGAGCACCCGGCCGTCGCGGTCGAGGAACGCGCAGCCGATGCGCGCCCGCAGGCCGATCGCGTGGACCGCCGCGCACCGGGTGATCCACAGCGCCTCGTCCGGGTCGAGGTCGGGGGTCCCGAGCAGCCCGACGAGGCGGGACCGCGGCGTCGACGCCCGGTGGCAGCGGCCGGCGAGCACCGCGTCGCCACGGCGCAGGGGCGCCGGCGGCGGGGTGAGCCGGTCGATGCGCAGGCGACCCATGGGGCGATGCTGGCACCCGGCGCGCACCGCGCGGCGACGTGCACGGGAACCGGCACACGACCGGCATCCGGTCGTGACGGACGCGGCGCCCCGTGGGACGATCCCGCGGGCCCGGCGGCGCCTCCCGACACGTGTCAGGGCGGCCGGGGAGCCGTCCGAGGGGCGTTGCTACCCTGGCGTCGATGGGCCACGGACCCCTCTCCCCCAGCTACTCCAGCGGGCACGACTTCTCGATCGAGGTCGAGGGCGTGCGCTTCCGCTTCAACGCGGAGGACTTCCACTCGCGGGTGGGCGCCGCGGCGGTCCGCCTCGGCCTGCTGACGCGGGACGCGCTGACGCCCCCGGTGCTCGAGGATCTGGTGGCGCTGACGGCGCACGGCGTGGTGACCACGCCCCGCAGCCCCTTCGCCGCCCACCTCGATCGCCACCAGGCCACGCTGCTCGGCGGGGGCGCCGACCTCGTCCACTGGTTGCGGCGGCTCGTCTTCCGCGGCGCCTGGGTGGACCAGCAGGTGCGCGACGGGATCCTCGTGCCCGAGTTCGACGACACCCTCGGGTTCGTCTTCCGCAGCCGCGCCACCGGGGAGCGGACCGCCGACGAGCCCCGTCCGCCGGACTGGCGCGTCGTGGCCTACACCGAGACCGCCTGATGGAGCCCGCCGCCCAGAGCCCGCAGGAGGTGCTGCAGGCCGTCCGCCGCCTGGAGGCCGACCTCGACGCGATCAGGGCGCGCGCGCGTGAACGGGCCCGCGACCTCGACGAGGTGCGCCGCACGATCGCCGAGGACGCCGCACGCGAGCGGACGCTGCTCGTCGAGGACATGGAGCGCCTCGTCGACCTGATCGGCTCGAGCTGGCGGTCGACGCACGACCAGATCGCGGTGCTGACGAACGAGGTCTCGGCGCTCGGCGCCGAGGTCGCCCGGCTCGGGGACTTCGCCGAGCGGACCGCCGGCAGCCTCCGCGACGCACGCGTCGAGCTGCACCTCGGCCCGGTGAACGGGGTCCACCCGCACTAGCGGCGGCCCGTCCCCCTCCGGGTCAGTCGGAGGGGTGCAGCGCCCCCTGCAGCGCGGTCATCGACCGGGCGAAGAGGAGGCCCATCGCGTCGGCCGCCTCGTCGGGGCCGGGCTGGGGCTGCAGGGTCGCCATCGCCGCGGAGGCGAGGACGACGGCCTGCTGGATGATCTGCCAGCGGTCGATGACCGCCGCCTGCCCGCCGCTCTCGGCCTGCATCTCCTCGAACGCCTCGCGCTGGGCGCGCATCAGCTCCTTCAGGCGCTCCTTGAACTCCTCGCCCGCCCCCTCGCCGAACGCGAAGGGGAACGGGAAGTCGGTGTCGTCGTCGCTCATGTCTCTCTCCTCCGCCGCGTGGCGGATCTCCGGTCCTACGCCTTGGCCTTGGCCCGCCGCGTCTCGAAGTCCTGGGTGAAGGTGGCGGTCCCGGCGTCCGTCAGGGGGTGCTGCAGCATCTGGTAGAAGACCTTCGGCGGGATCGTGGCGATGTCGGCGCCCATGCGGGCGGCCTCCGTCACGTGCACCGGCGTCCGGATGGACGCGGCCAGCACCTCGGTGTCGTAGATCGAGGTCTCCATCGCCTCGACGATGTCGCGGAGGCACTCGACGCCGTTCTGGCCGATGTCGTCGAAGCGCCCGATGAACGGCGACACGAACGCCGCGCCCGACGCCGACGCCAGCAGCGCCTGCGGCGCCGTGAAGCACAGGGTCATGTTCACGCGGATGTCGTCCGTCGCGAGGATGGACGTCGCGGCGAGACCCTCGGCCGACATCGGCAGCTTCACCACGATGTTGTCGTGGATCGCCGCGAGGCGGCGGCCCTCCTCGACCATGTCCGCGCGGGTCTCGGCGACGACCTCGGCCGAGACCGGCCCGTCGACGAGCTCGCAGACCCGCCGGTAGATGTCGTCGGCGTCGCCCTCGACCTTCGCCAGCAGGCTCGGGTTGGTGGTCACGCCGGCCAGCACGCCCCACCCCGCGATGGTCTCGATCTCGGCCAGGTCGGCCGTGTCCACGAAGAGCTTCATGCCGTGCCTCTTCCCTCGGGTCGGACGGTGGTCACGCGATTCACGCTAGCACCGGCGGGGGGTTCACTTCAGCACGTCGAACCAGTGCTCCGCCTCGCCGGTGACGAGGGCGTCGGCGACGCGGATCGCGTCCCGCATGAACCCGACGTCGTGTACCCGGAAGACGGTCGCGCCACGCGTCCGGCACCACACGAGGCCCGCCGCGGTGCCCGCCAGGCGGTCCGGCGCCGCGCGGCCCGTCAGCGCGCCGAGCACCTTCTTGTTGGAGATCGGGACGAGGACCGGCCGGCCGAGCGCGACGACCTCGTCGATGCGGTGCAGCAGCTGCAGGTCCTGGGCGGGTGACTTGCCGAGGCCGACGCCGGGGTCGATGACGATGCGCGACGCGGGGATCCCGGCCCCGGCGGCGGCCTCCATCCGGGCGCGCGCCCACGCGCGCACGGCGGACGGGACGTCGACGTCGGGGAAGCTCGCCGGCCGCACCTTGGGGGGACCGAAGAAGTGCGTGAGCACCACGCCGACCCCGCCCTCCGCGGCCACCGCGGCCATCCCCGGCTCGCGCAGCCCCGTCGGGTCGTTGAGGATCGCGGCGCCGGCGGCGATCGCCGCCGCCGCCACGGCGGGCTTGAAGGTGTCGATCGCGACCGGCACCGACAGCTCGGCCGCCAGCGCGGTGATGACGGGGACGACCCGGGCGATCTCGACGTCGACGGGGGTGTGGTCGGAGAACCGCAGCGACTCCCCGCCGACCTCGACGACGTCGGCGCCGAGGCGCGCCAGCTCGCGGCCGTGCGCGACGGCCCTCTCCGTCCCCGCGCTGACCCCGCCGTCCGAGAAGGAGTCGGGGTTCGCGTTGACGATCCCCACGAGGCGCCCGCGCGAGCAGTCGATGACCCCGCCGGCGTGCTCCCAGTCGGAGGGGGCCGGCGTCACCCCACCGCGCGCGCGAGGCGCAGGTCGGCGCCGCCGGTCCAGCGGGCCCGCACCCCCGCGGCACCGACCCGGGAGGGACGCACGAGTGCCGCGACGCCTCGCAGGTGCAGCGCCTTCGTGACGGCCGCGCCGACGCGCTCCGCGGCGTCGGGGCGCACCCACAGCAGCATCGACGGGCCCGACCCGGAGATGGTGGCCCCCAGGCAGCCCTCGCCGTCGACCACCCCGCGCACGGCGGCGAGGCCGGGGATCATCGCGCCGCGGTGCGGCTCGTGGACCCGGTCGGCGAGGAGGGGCGGCAGGTCGTCGATGCGGCCCTCGCAGAGCGCGAGCGTCAGGCCGATGGCGTTCGCCAGCGTGGCCGTGACGTCGGCGAGGGGGACCGTGGCGGGCAGGGCGCGGCGGGCGGCCTCGGTCGAGACGTGGCCCTCCGGCACGACCGCCAGGAACGTCAGGCCCTCGGGGACCGGGATGGGCCGCGCGACGGGGCCGGGCGCGACGGCGACCAGCCCGCCGCTGAGGCAGGCGGCGGCGTTGTCGGCGTGGCCCTCGATCTCGGCGGCGCGCGCCAGCAGGTCGTCGGGGGTCCACCGCAGGCCGCCGAGCGCGTTCGCGGCGACGAGGCCGGAGCAGCCGGCCGCGGCCGACGAGCCGAGCCCCCGCCCGAGGGGGATGCGGTTGCGGCACTCCACGTGCAGACCGTCGAGCGACCCCAGGCCGGCCGCGAGAGCGCGGCACACGAGGTTCGAGGCGTCCTCGGGGACCTCGCCGGCGCCCTCCCCCGTCACGGCCACCTCGAGAGGGCCGGGGCGGCGGGTGATGACGACGGCGTTGCCCAGGTCGAGCGCGACGGCGAGGCAGTCGAAGCCGGGACCGAGGTTCGCCGACGTCGCCGGCGCGGTGACGGTCAGCGCCTCGGGCGCGCGCTCAGTCACCGAAGACGGCCTCCTCCACGGCGTCGATGTCGGCGGAGAGCCGGCGGACGGGCTCGGCGTTCACGATCGCCGTGTCGGGGTCCTTCAGGCCGTGGCCGGTGAGCACGCAGACGACGGTCTCGCCCGGGTTCAGGTCGCCGGCCGCGTGGCGCTTCAGCAGCCCGGCGACGGACGCCGCGGACGCCGGCTCGCAGAAGATGCCCTCGGTGGCGGCCAGCATCGCGTAGGCCTCCATGATCTCGGAGTCCGTCACCGCCGACACGCCGCCGCCGGAGTCGCGCATCGCGTCCATCGCCTGGTCGCCGCGGGCGGGGTTGCCGATGCGGATCGCCGTCGCGATCGTCTCCGGCGCCGCCACGGGGGCGCCCTCGACGAGCGGGGCGGCGCCCGCCGCCTGGAAGCCGTAGAGGCGCGGCACCCTCCGGGACCGCTCGGCCTCGCGGTAGGCGTTGAAGCCCAGCCAGTAGGCACTGATGTTGCCCGCGTTGCCGACGGGGATGCACAGCACGTCGGGGGCGTCGCCGAGGTCGTCGCAGACCTCGAACGCCCCGGTGCGCTGGCCGTCGATGCGGTACTCGTTGAGGGAGTTCACGAGGGAGATGGGGTGACGCTCCACCAGGCCGCGGACGACGCGGAGGGCGTCGTCGAAGCTGCCGTCGAGCGACAGCACCTTCGCCCCGTGCACGAGCGCCTGCGCGAGCTTGCCGGCGGCGATCTTCCCCTCGGGGATCACCACGGCGACGGTCAGCCCGGCGCGCGCGGCGTAGGCGGCGGCCGAGGCCGAGGTGTTGCCGGTCGAGGCGCAGATGACGGCGGTCGCGCCCTCCTCGACGGCCTTCGAGATCGCCATCGTCATGCCGCGGTCCTTAAAGCTGCCGGTCGGGTTCATGCCCTCGTACTTG
>VFQU01002100.1_pt1 | contig 10091 bp, 6 predicted proteins | sample 3512311 | NCBI WGS metagenome assembly VFQU01 (sample SAMN10412377, study PRJNA504923) | tailings metagenome | isolation source: Relicate 3 Philex TSF3 active mining site | place: Philippines: Tuba, Benguet | collected 2017-08-29 | reverse complement strand
TGCCGGACTCGACGCGTTCCGGCGAACCCTGGACGGGTTCGTCCGGAACTTCACTAGAGCGGCTTCACCATCCGCAACATTTCCACGCCGAACCCCGATGCTTCGTACAGCGTCCTCGCGCGCGCGTTGCCGGGGAAGACGGCGAGCTGCAGGCGTTCGCAGCGGTGCTCGCGGGCGAACTTCTCGGCGTAGCCGAGCAGTGCCTGGCCGACGCCCTTGCCGTCCATCGCCTGCACCACGGCGAGGTCGGAGATGTGGCAGTTCTGGTGGCCGGTGAAGAAGTCCACCACCAGCTGCAGATGGAGGAAGCCGATGCGCTCGCCGCTGCTGTCGTCCTCGACGATGAACATGAAGGAGCCGGGCGGCTGATCCTCGAGATGCCGCGCCAGGTCGCGACGGATGCCCTCGAGCACCACGTTGCGTCGTCGCCACTTGGGCAGCTCGAAATCGACGAAGCGTTCGGCCAGGCCGAAGATGAACTCGTCGTCGTCGGGGCTGGCGGCGCGCACCAGCAGTTCGAGATCTCCAGCCTGGATGTGCATGGTGAGACGCGGATTCCGGGGGGCGGGGGTGCCTCCCATTATGCGCAAAGCCGGGCCTGCGCGATCAGGCGTCGAACTCGGCGTCCGCGAGATTCATCAGGCTGCCGGCCCCGGCGTGGATCGCCGCCGCATGGCTCAGCGTGCGCGGCAGGATCCGCTGGAAATAGAAGCGCGCCGTTTCGCGCTTGGCGCGGGCGACCGCGGCATCGCCGCCGGCGTCGGCAGCGGCGACCGCGCGCGCCCACCAGTAGGCCAGCGCCACGTAGCCGGAGTAGAACAGGTAGTCGACCGCGGCCGCGCCCATCTCCTCCGGGTTCTCCATCGTCCGCCGGCCGATCTCCATGGTCAGCTTCTGCCAGTCCTGCGCGACCTGCGCAAGCGGCGCGACGAACTGGGCCATCGACGCATCCTGGGTTCGCTCGCTGCAGAACGCCACGATCATGCCGAGGAAGTGCTTGAGCCCCGCGCCCTGCTGCTGCATCACCTTGCGGCCGAGCAGGTCGAGCGCCTGGATGCCGGTGGTGCCTTCGTAGATCGTGGTGATGCGCGCGTCACGGGCGAGTTGCTCCATGCCCCACTCGCGGATGTAGCCGTGGCCGCCGAAGCACTGCAGCGCGTGGTAGGTGCATTCCACCGACCATTCGGTCAGGCAGGCCTTGACGATCGGAGTGAGGAACCCCAGCAGCTCCTCGGCGCGCTGGCGCTCGCCGGCGTCGGCCGCGCGTTCGCTGATGTCCACCATCGTCGCCGCATGCAGGGCGAGCAGTCTCCCGCCTTCGCCGAGCGACTTGCAGGTCAGCAGCATGCGGCGGATGTCGGGATGCACCATCAGCGGGTCGGCCGGCTTGTCCGGGCGCTTCGGCCCGGACAGCGAACGCATCTGCAGGCGATCGCGGCTGTAGCGCAGCGCGTTCTGGAAGGCGCGATCGATCAGCCCCAGGCCCTGGATGCCCACCGCGAGCCGGGCGGTGTTCATCATGGTGAACATCGTGTTGAGGCCCTTGTTCGGCGGGCCGATCAGGTAGCCCTCGGCGCCGTCGAAGTTCATCACGCAGGTGGCCGAGGCATGGATGCCCATCTTGTGTTCGATCGAGCCGCAGCGCACCGCGTTGCGCGCGCCAAGGGTGCCGTCACGCGCGGTGCGCACCTTGGGCACGATGAAGGTCGAGATGCCCTTGGTGCCCGGCGGCGCGTCCGGCAGGCGCGCCAGCACCAGGTGGACGATGTTCTCGGTGAAGTCGTGCTCCCCGGCGGTGATGAAGATCTTGGTGCCGGTGATCGCGTAGGTGCCGTCCGGGTTGGGCTCGGCGCGGGTCTTCAGCAGGCCCAGGTCGGAGCCGCAGTGCGGTTCGGTCAGGCACATCGTGCCGGTCCAGCGGCCCTCGACGATCGCCCGCAGGAAGACCTCCTTCTGCCAGTCCTCGCCGTGGTGCTTGAGCGCTTCGGTGGCGCCGTGGGCGAGCAGCGGGTAATTGCCCCAGGCCAGGTTGGCGGCGTTGATCATCTCCTTCAGCACGCTGCCAACGGACTCGGGCAGGCCCTGGCCGCCGTAGGCCTCGGGGCCGGTCAGCCCGGTCCAACCGCCCTCGACGAACTGCAGGTAGGCCTCCCTGAATCCTTTCGGCGCGCGGACCTCGCCCGTCTCGCGGTCGTGGCTGCAGCCCTCGGCATCGCCGCTGCCGTTGAGCGGGGCGAGCACGCCGGCGGTGAACTTCGCGGCCTCCTCGAAGACGGCGTCGAGCACGTCGCGCTGCGCGTTCTCGAGGCCGAGCTGCTGGTAGAGCGATTCGGCGCCGATCACGTCGAACAGGGCGAACCTGATGTCGCGCAGGGGGGCGGTGTAGCCGTTCATGGCGTCTCCGAGGGGCGGGGTCGTGGGGTCAGCGCAGCGTGCCCGGCAGGCCGGGCACCGGACTGAGGCGGCTGTCGAAGCTGAAGTCGTCGCTGCGCCGCGAAGGCTCGACGGTGCGAACCACGCCCTCGAGGGCGTAGCGCACGCTGCGACCTTCGGCCAGCGCCCGGGCGAGCGCGTCGGCGGCGGCTGGCGCCGGCTGGATGACGATGTCCACCGGATCGGCGCTGTTGGGCGGAATCGGCAGATCGGTGCCCGCGGTCAGCCTGCCGGCCGCGACGCCCTCGATGGTGAGCCGGGCGTCGATGCCCTCCACGCGGATCGGCAGCCGGGCGAAGTTCTGCACGCGGACGCTGACCCGCCAGCCTCCCTCGGCATCGACGCTCAGCTCCTGCACGCTGGCGCCGGGCGGGAACATGCGCGCCTTCGGCGCACCGCTGCAGGCGGCGAGCAGCAGGGGGATCAGCAGGACGGCGAAAATCCGCATGCGCCAGGCTCCATCCGGGACAGCGCCGAGGATACCAGTCCCGGCGTGAACATCCGGCGGCGTATGGGGCGGGCTACCAGGCCGGCAGCCACCAGTCGCCGAACAGCCGGATCGACAGCGCGATGACGACGATCGCGAGCAGGTTCAGGCCGAATCCGGCGCGCATCATCTGGCCGATGCCGACCATGCCCGAGGCGAACACGATCGCGTTCGGTGGCGTCGCCACCGGAAGCATGAACGCGCAGGTCGCGGCCAGCGCCGCGGCGAACAGCACCGGCATGGGCTCGATGCCGAGGCCGATCGCAGCGGCGGCGAGGATCGGAATGAAGGTGTTGGCGACCGCGGTGTTGCTCGACAGCTCGGTGAGGAAGATGACCAGCGTGGTCGCAGCGACCAGCACCCACAGCGCCTTCACTCCGTGCAGGCCGGAGAAGCCCGATGCCAGCCAGGCGTCGACGCCGTTGGCGCTGATCGCGGCGGCCAGGCTCAGGCCTCCGCCGAACAGCAGCAGCACGCCCCAGGGCAGGCGCTGGGCGGTGTCCCAGTCGAGCGCAAAGACGCCGCGGCGCAGGTCGACCGGAATCAGGAACAGGGCCAGTGCACCGGCCATGCCGATGAGGGCGTCGCTCAGGCCTTCGAGGCCGGTCAGGGCGACCACCTGCGGTCGGAAGATCCAGCACAGCGCGGTGGTGACGAACACCACCAGCACGATGCGCTCGCCGCGCGACATGCGGCCGAGTTCGCCCAGCTCGGCGCGGATCTCCGTGCGCACCGCGGCGGGCACGTCGAGACGCACCGGAAATACCAGCCGCGTGAGGTAGAGCCAGGTCAGCGGCAGCAGGATCGCCACCAGCGGGATGCCGACCTGCATCCAGTCGAGCATGGTCAGCTCGATGCCGAGTTCGGCCCGCGCGTAGTTGGCCAGCACGAGGTTGGGGGGCGAGCCGATCAGCGTGCCCAGGCCGCCGATCGACGCGGCGTAGGCGATGCCGAGCATCAGCCCGGTGGCGAACCGCGCCAGTTCGGATTGCGCCACCTCGTCGTCGTCCGCCACGTGGCGGCGCAGCAGTTCCACCACGCTCAGCCCGACCGGCAGCAGCATCACCGTCGCCGCCGTGTTGGAGATCCACAGGCTGAGCGAGGCGGTGGCCAGCATGAAGCCGGCGACCAGCCGGCGCGGCGCGGTGCCGACCGCGCGCACGATCGACAGGGCGATGCGCCGGTGCAGCGACCAGCGCTGCATCGCCAGCCCCAGCATGAAGCCGCCCATGAACAGGAAGACGATGTCGGACGCATAGGGCCGCAGCGCCTGCGCCGCCGGCAGGATGCCGGTCAGCGGGAAGACCACGACCGGCAGCAGCGCGGTGGCGGCGAGCGGAATCGCCTCGGTCATCCACCACAGCGCCATCCACAGACCCACCGCGGCGGTGGCCCGACCGGCGGGCGTCAGACCGCCGGCGTCGGCATCGGGCAGGGCGTGGTAGGCGAGCAGGGCCAGCAGCGGCCCGCCGAGCAGGCCCGCCAACCGGATGTTGCGCAGGTTGTCCATGGCGCGAGCATACGGCTCACGCCATCGGCGAAGACAAGGGCGGGCCCTCCCTGGCCCGCCTTGCCGATGCTCAGCCGCCGCGGCGTCCGCTGCCGATCTGCCACCAGGCGAGGCCGGCGAAGGCCAGCAGCAGCAGCGCCAGGCCGAAACGGTCGAGCGTCGGGATCATCACCGCCGGCATGACGACCGGCGCGGCCACCCCGTTGCCGGTCAGCGGCGCACTGGCGCTGATGCCGCCGGCGGCCGTCACCTGCACCTGTCCGGCCGCGGCACCCACCGCACCAGGCGAGAACTGGATGCTGACGACGCAGGAGGCCGACGCGGCCAGCGTCGCCGGGCACGGGTTGTTGGACAGCACGAACGGTCCCGTCACGCCGACGACCATGGTCGTCAGCGGCTGGTTGCCGGTGTTGGTGATGGTAATCGTCTGCGTCGCCGTGCTGCCGACCACCACGTTGCCGAAGTTCAGCCCGGTGAGCGGGAGGAAGCCGACCGCGCCGGCGCCGGCCGACAGGCCGTTGCCGGTCAGCGACGCGCTGGCGTTGGCAGACGCTGCCGTAGCCGTTGCGCTGCCGTTCGCGGCTCCGGCCGCGCCTGGCTGGAAGCGCACGGTCAGGGTGCAGCTGCCCATTGCCGGCAGGCTGAAGGCCATCGTCGAGCAGGTGCTCGCTGCGTCGCGGGTATAGCCGGTGCCGGTCACGGCGACGAGGATGTCGTCGACCGCCGCACCGCCGCTGTTGGACAGCGTGGTGGTGAGCGTGGCGCTGCTGCCCACCGTGACGTCGCCGAAGGCCAGGGTGGTGGGGCTGAAGGCCAGCGCGCCCGGCGCGACACCGGTGCCGGTGAGGCTGGCACTGGCGTTGGCAGACGTGGCCATGGCCGTCGCGCTGCCGTTGACGGCACCCGTCGCGGCGGGCTGGAACCGCACGACCAGCGTGCAGCTGCCCATTGCCGGCAGGCTGAAGGCCATCGTCGAGCAGGTGCTCGCTGCGTCGCGGGTATAGCCGGTGCCGGTCACGGCGACGAGGATGTCGTCGACCGCCGCACCGCCGCTGTTGGACAGCGTGGTGGTGAGCGTGGCGCTGCTGCCCACCGTGACGTCGCCGAAGGCCAGGGTGGTGGGGCTGAAGGCCAGCGCGCCCGCGGTCACGGCGTTGCCGGTCAGGGCGGCCGACGCGGTCAGGCTGCCGTCGCCGCTGGCGCCGAGCATACCGGCGGACATGCCGGCGGACATCGGCGCGAACTGCATCTCGACCGTGCAGCTCTGCCCGGCGCCCAGCGTGAACGCCATCGCGCCGCAACTGCCACCGGTGCGCGAGAAGCCGGTGCCGCTGACGCCCACCGTGACGTTGGTGGCGTCGACGCCACCGGCATTGGTGAGCGTTGCGGTCTGGCTGGCGGTGCCGGCGACCACGACCGTACCGAAGTCGTAGCTGGCCAGATCGTAGGCCAGGCTGGCCGGCGCCAGGCCCGTGCCCGACAGCGCGACGCTTTCGCCGGTGCCGCCGTCGCCGCTGGCGGCGAGGCTGCCCATGGCCGCCCCAGCCATCGCCGGCTGGAAGCGCACGGTCACCGTGCAGGCGTCGCCTCCGGCAAGCGCGAAGGCCATGGTCGGGCAGGTGCCGCCGTCGCGGCTGAAGCCGGCGCCGCTGACCTGCAGCGTGACGTTGGTGACCGGCGCACCACCCGGATTCGACAGCGTCGTCGTTGCGTTGGTGAACTGGCCGACCACGACGCTGCCGAGGTCGAGCGATGCGTCACTGAAGACGAGGCTGCCCGGCACCTGGCCGGTGCCGGCGAGCGCCACGCTGTCGCCGGTGCCGACCGGCGCGTCGGCGGTCAGGCTGCCCATCGCCGCGCCCGCGCCTGCAGGTGCGAAGCGCACCGTGACCATGCAGCTCTGGCCCGGCCCGAGGCTGAAGGGCTGCATGCCGCAGGTGCTGCCCTGCACGCTGAAGCCGGTGCCGGCCACGCCCAGCGTGATGCCGGTCACGGCGTCGCCGTCGACGTGGGAGAGCGTGGTCACGAGGTCGGCGTTGGCGCCGACGTTCACCGTGCCGAACGGCAGCGTGTCGGGGCTGAAGGCGAGCGTGCCGGGCGTCACCACGGCGACGGCCGCGGAGAACTCCGAGGTGTTGTTGGCCGGCCCCATGCTGCCGTCGGGGCGTGTGGTCATCCGCACGTCGGTGGCGGTGAGCGTGAGGAAGCTGCCCGTGGCGCCACCGGGCGGCGCGTTGACCGAAGCCGGGATCAGCGCGATGCCGCTGGCGTTGGTCGTCACGTCGAGGCTGGCGACGTAGCGACGGCCCTCGCCGTTGCCCTGGTTGCCCGGCGCATCGGCGAGGAACATCTCGACGACGTAGTCGGTGTCCGGCCGGCTGTTCAGCACCGCGGTCATGCTGACCTGGTTGGTGCCGAGGTTGAAGGTCGGACCCGTGGCCGCCGCGCAGGCGGCCGGATCGGCCATCGTGCCGGTGCAGATGATCGGCGCGTTCTGGCCGTTGTTGGCCCAGTTGGTCGGCACGACCGGCAGGCCGTCGGCCGGATCCGGTGCGTTCTGCACCTGTTCGAGATCGATGCCGAGTCCGCTGCCGCCCCGGCCGTTGCCGAAGATGCTGTTGCGGCTGACCAGGTTGGCCCAGCCGGTGTTGACGCTGCCGTTGGTGATCTTGATGCCGTTGCGCTCGCTGTCGGCGATGACGTTGCCGGCACCCTCGGCGCTGCCGCCGATGGTGAGCACGTTGGCGGCATTGACGTGGATGCCGTCGCCGCCCTGGCCGAAGTTCAGCAGGTTGAGCAGGTCGCGGCCGATGATGTTGCCCTGCACGGTGACGTTGCGCGTGCTCGACCCGCGGATGGTGATGCCGTGCCGGCCGTTGCCGGAGATGGTGTTGCGCTCGGCGAGGCTGGGGCCGCCGATGCGGTGGTTGGCGGTGGTGATCTGGATGCCGTCGCCCTTGTTGCCGCCCACCAGCTGCGGATTGCCGCCGACCTCGAGGCGCAGCCCGCCGATCACGTTGCCGAGCACGTAGGCGTCGGCGCTGTTGCCGGTGATGAACACGCCGGCATTCGGATCGTCGTTGAGATTGTCCAGCGGCGGTGTCGTGGTGCCGTTGAACGAGATCACGTTGGCCGGGCCGATGATCACGCTGTAGGGCGTCGGATTGGCCGGCGCGCTGGTCGCGCGGCTGGCGTCGACGCGGATGCCGTTCTCGAGGTTGCCGAAGTCGAGCAGGTCGCTGACGTCGGGGTTGAACGGATCGAAATTGAACGGATCGACCGTGCCGGCGGGCCCGATCAGGTTGCCCGCCACGAAGTTCGGAAAGCGCACGCTGCCGGTGTTGACGTACACGCCGTTGGCGCCCGAGTTCGGCCGGTTGTTGCCGGCGATCAGGTTGAACGGGCCGATGAAGTTTGCGAAGGCCGAGCTGAGCACCTGGACACCGTTGCCCTGGCCGATCGAGCCGTTGGGGATGGCGACGTCGCCGTCCGCGTTGATGCCGATGCGGTTGCCGCGCACGAACACCATCGCGGTGTGCTGGCCGAAGATGCGCACCCCGTCGAGGCCGTTTCCTGAGATCAGGTTGCCGTCGATGAAGGTGGGCGCGTTCGCCGCGGCCAGTGCCGTGGTCAGGAAGGCGATCACCGCGTCGATGTCGCCCAGATCGAGATCGCCGAAATCCGGAAGGTTGGGCAGCGGGTTGGCCGGCATCGGCGAGCTGATGCTGATTCCGTGGCCGGTGTTGGCCGAGGCGGTCTGCCCGTCCGCCATCACGCCGATGTAGCAGTTCTGCACGGTGAAACCGCGTCCGCTCAGGCTGACGCCGTCACCGTTGAAGTTGCGGATCACCAGATTGAACAGCCCCGACTTGATGGCCCCCATGGGCGGGCTCGGGTCGAAGCTCTGGCTCGCGCCGTCGTTGAACTGGAAACCGCCGTTGCCGCCGCCGTCGACGACCACGCGCGGATTGGCGAGGTCGGCCCGATTACCGTCGATCTCCAGCGGCACGTTGATCGCCGGCAGGCCCTGCGCATCCACGCTGACCGTGGTCACCCCCTGGTCGAACTCGATGCGGTGAGGTGCGCTCGCTGCCAGCGCGTTGGCCTCCTGGATCGCTGCGCGCAGCGTGCAGGTGCCTGCAGAGGTGGCGCAGGTGCCGTCGCCCGGGGTCTGATCGGCCAGGTTGCCGCTGGCGTCGACCTGGAACGTGGCGGCAGTGCCAGGGAGGCTGGCGAGGGCGAACAGCACGCCGAAGGCGGCACGGGCGAAACGCGGGCGAAGTGCATTCATCATGAAGTCCCCAGATCCGAAGCGAGGGCCGCCCGCGGTCGGCGGGCGGTCGTGCAGGGAGGGGAACGCCGTTCCGGGGTCAGACCGGACATCCCGGGCAGGCAGCCCGGCATGCTGCGACAGCCGGCGCCCTGCGGGGCGCCGGCCCGGCCAGCTCAGTTGCCGCTGCAGACCGCCTCGGCCGGGCTGGTCAGGCTGCGCACGGCGACGCTGCCGTCGCCGTAGCGCGAGGCGTAGGTGAAGACGCCGGCATCGCAGCCGTCGAAGCTGATGGTGAGCCGGCCCCATCCGTTGTCGCGCTCGACTGTCGCCGGATCGAAGGCACTGCCGAACTCGCCACCGCGGGTGATCTGCAGGGGCACCTCGATGCGGCTCTGGCCCCACTCGAACGGCACTGCGCCGCTCATCCAGATCTGTCGACCCTCGAAGTAGTCGTACCAGGCCACCACCAGCAGCGGCCCGGTCTCGCTGCCCGACACCTGGCTGAACTCGACCAGGAAGCCGCGCCCGGAGCGCTCCGGGTCGAGCCAGGTGCCGCTGTGCAGCGGCAGGATCGGAAACTCGGCCGGCGCCACCCGCACTGCACGCTTCAGCAGCGGGATGCGGATCGGCTGATCGCCGCCCGGAAACACTGGTGCGTCGTTGATCGACCGCAGCGTGCGCAGACCGAAGATGACCCGCCCGAACACGGTGAAGCTGCCGTCCAGACTGGCGTTGGTGCCGGTGTTGATGAAGAAGTCGGAGGTCGCGCTGTTGACGTTGGGGGGATTGCCGGAGAGCGCCATGGCGATCGTGCCGGGAACGTTGCGCAGGCCGTTGTTGCGCTCGCCGGGAATCGCCGCCCGGCGCAGCACCGGCGTGCCGTTCTCGCGGAAGCCGCCGCCCTGCACGACGAAGTCCTTCACCACCCGCTGGATGAGCGTCGCGTCGTAGACGCCCTCGTCGACGTAGCGAAGAAAGTTGGCCGTCGTGCCCGGAGCGCGCGTCGCGTCGAGTTCGAGAAGCAGGGGGCCGCGATCGGTGTCGAGCAGCACGCGCGGGGACTGCGCCATGGCGCTCGGTACGGACAGGACGAGGAGCAGGAACAGCGTTCGCATCGGCGTAGGAGGGTAGGGAGCGGGTGCGGAAAGATACCCGTGCCGGCATTGCCGCTCACCTCGCCCTGCGCTGCCGACGCTTGACTCGTGGCCAGCTCGCGGGCATCGCCGCCATGCGCCTTCGCTCCCGCTTAGTCGCGCGTACTGCGGCCCGGATCCCGTCCGCAGATGCGGGCGTGCTTTGGACGGCATCGGAAGGCGGGTGGCCGGGGACGGAATCACCCTGCCCGCAGGAGCGGGCATCGCGAGCGCAGCGAGTCCGCAGGACGCGGC
>VFQU01002099.1_pt1 | contig 10092 bp, 5 predicted proteins | sample 3512311 | NCBI WGS metagenome assembly VFQU01 (sample SAMN10412377, study PRJNA504923) | tailings metagenome | isolation source: Relicate 3 Philex TSF3 active mining site | place: Philippines: Tuba, Benguet | collected 2017-08-29 | reverse complement strand
TGACCACGCATCGCGCGCGCGAGAAGGTCCGTGCCTGGTTCAAGCGCATCGACCTGGCGCAGAACGTCGCGGCGGGGCGCGCATTGCTGGATCGCGAACTCAAGCGCGTCGGCCTCTCGCAGACCGAACTGGACACGATCCCGGCGCTGTTCAAGCTCAAGTCGGCGGAAGACCTCTATGAAGCGCTCGCGCTCGGCGACGTCACGCCGGGCCAGGTCACGCGCGTGCTGCACGAGCGGGCGGCGCCGTCGCCAGTCACAGCGCCGCCGTCGCCGGCTCCGGCGATCAAGGCAGCGCCGCGCGGCCATCTCGTCGTCGAAGGCGTCGGCAATCTGCTGACCGTGCTGGCGCGCTGCTGCCAGCCGCTGCCGGGCGATCCGATCGCCGGCTTCATCACGCGCGGGCGCGGTGTCAGCGTGCACCGCAGCGACTGTCCGCAGCTGGCGCGTCTGCGCGCGCGCGGCGCTTCGCGCCTGATCGAGGTGGAATGGGGATCGGCCGCGCAGTCCTACGAGGTCGACGTGCTGCTGCGCGGCTACGACCGAAAGGGATTGCTCAAGGACGTCACCGCCGCGATCGCGGCCATCCACGTTCATCTGGTCGGCGTGCATTCTCGCATCGACGAGACGCGCGGCATCGCCGAGATGAACCTCGGCCTGCGCGTGGCCGATTTCGGCCAGCTCAGCGACGTCCTCGACCGCCTGCTCGCACTGCCCAACGTCATCGAGGCGCGCCGCATCGTCTGAGCGACGCCCCCCTGCTATGCTGCGCGGACAAGATGGGGTGCCCGGGGGCGCCCGACTACCGCCGCGGACATGATGCCCACGTGATCGAGATACCCGGCTACCGCCTGTTGCGCCAGCTCGGTCGTGGGGGCATGGCGACGGTCTATCTGGCGATCCAGGAGTCGGTCGACCGCGAAGTCGCGCTGAAGGTGATGTCGCCGGCACTGCTGATCGATCCGAACTTCGGCGAGCGGTTTCTGCGCGAGGCCAAGATCGCCGCGCGGCTGCATCACCGGCACGTCGTCGGCGTCCACGACGTCGGTCGCGCCGGTGACTACCACTACATCGCGATGGAATACCTGGCCGGCGGGCCGGTCCTGCTCAAGGACGGGCGGCCGCGGCCGGTGTCGTTCTCGCTGCGCATCATCCGCGAGATCGCCGGCGCGCTCGCCTACGCGCACGAGAAGGGCTTCGTCCATCGCGACGTGAAACCCGACAACATCCTGCTGCGCGACGACGACTCGAGCGTGCTGACCGATTTCGGCATCGCGCGCGCCAGCGACGCGGTCACGCGGATGACCAAGACCGGCGCGGTCGTCGGCACGCCGCACTACATGAGTCCGGAGCAGGCGCGCGGGCGGCAGATCGACGGACGGTCGGATCTCTACGCGCTCGGCATCGTGCTGCACGAGTTGCTGCTGGGCCGCGTGCCGTATCACGCCGACGACTCCCTCGCGGTCGGCATCATGCACATCACGCAGCCGGTTCCCGAGCTGCCCGAGCCGCTGGTTCCGCTGCAGCCGCTGATCGACGGGCTGCTCGCGAAGGAACCGGAGCGGCGTTTCCAGAGCGGCCGCGAGGCCGCCGTCGCGATCGCCGAGATCGAGCAGCGCGCCGCCAGCGGCGAATGGCCCGAGTTGCCCGACGCCAGGCCGCGCGCATCGCGGCGTCAGGCGCGGCGTTCCGATACGCGTGTCTCGCCGCTGCCGGCGACGGCCGGCATCGCGACCGTCACGCCGGCCGAAGCGGTCGAACGGCAGCGCGCCGAACCGAGCATGGGCCGCTTCGACGACATCGTGGCCGTGGCGAACGGTCCGGGCCGTTCGTCGCGCGGCGGCGCGCCGCCGCCGCGCAGACCGGCGCGGGGCGGCCGCGCGATCACGCTGGCAGTCGTCGTCGCGCTGGCCGCAGCCGGCGGCGCCGGCGCCTGGCACTACCAGGACCGGCTGCGCACGCTGCTGCCCGACACCGAACTCAACGACACGCTGGCACGCGCGCAGCAGGCACTGGCGGCCGGACGCCTGAGCGGCAGCTCCGACAGCGCGCGCGAGCTGTTCGAAGGCGCGCGCTCGCGCGAACCCGACAACGACATCGCACGCAACGGCCTGGGCGAGGTCGGCGCACGCCTGCTCGACCGCGCGCGCGACGCGCTCGGCCGCGGCGACCTCGGCGTCGCACGCGAGTCGATCTCGGCCGCGCGCGAGCTGCTCGGCGGCGGCAGTGCGATCGAGGAGCTGGAACGCCGGCTGGTCCAGATCGAGTCGCGCGGCACCGAAGTCGAGGTCCTGCTCGGCCAGGCGCAGGCCGCGCTCGACGCCGGCCGCGTCGTCGGACCCGACGGAGCGAGCGAGCTGTACCGGCGCATTCTGGCCGCCGACGCCGGCAATGCGCTGGCGACCGCCGGACTGCGCAAGTCGGCCGACGCGCTCGCGGCCGCGGCACGCAGCGCGCTGGACGAGCGTGATCTCTCCACGGCGGCGCAACGGATGAGCGAGCTCGGCGAGATCGCGTCGGACTATGCGGGACTGCCCGAACTCCAGGCGCAGCTCACGCAGGCGCGCGAGGCCGCGCAGAGCGCGATCGAGCGCAGCCTGCAGCGCGCGCAGGCACAGCTGCGCGCGGGCCGCATCGCCGGCGACCCCGACAGCGCGGTCGCGCTGTACGAGTTGGTGCTCACGAGCCAGCCCGACAACGCGCAGGCCCGCGACGGCCTGCGCCGCTCGGCCGCCGCTCTGCTCGCGCAGGCGCAGGCGGCGATCGAGAACAGCAACACCGAACGCGCCGAGCGACTGATCGCCGACGCCGTGCGGATCGCGCCGGACCTGCCCGCGACCGCCGGCGTGCGCAGCCAGCTGCGCGAGCTGCGCGAACGCCTGGCGATCGAGAGCACGCAGGCGCCGCTGACGCCGGCCGCGACCGAACGCGTGCGCACGCTGATCGAAGAAGCGCAAGCGGCCGCGGCACAGGGACGGCTGCTGGTGCCGCCCGGCGCCAGCGCCTACGACAAGTACCGCGCCGCGCTCGCGATCGACCGCGACAATGTCGACGCGCAGCGCGGCCTGTCGATACTGCCGGTGCGCGCGCGCGAACTGTTCGCCGAGCACCTCAAGGTCGGCCAGCCGCTGCAGGCACTCGACGAATGGGAAGCGCTGCGCCAGCTCGCGCCGGCCGATCCGGCGATCGCACCGCTGCAGGGGCAGCTCGTCAACGCATTCATCGACGAGGCCACCGCGCGCATCGCCGAAGGCCGGCGTGCCGACGCGACGCGCGCGCTCGAATCGGTGCGCAAGCTCAGTCCGGCCGATCCGCGCGTCGGGCAGCTCGAGGCGCGCTTGCGCAGCGTGCCCGAAGGCGGCAGCTGAGCGGCACGCCGCGATGTGCCTGCTGCTGATCGCGGTCGAGCATGCGCCCGGGCATCGGCTCGTGCTGCTCGGCAATCGCGACGAGTTCCGCGCGCGGCCATCGACGGCCGCAGCGCCCTGGCCGGACGCGCCGCGGATCCTCGGCGGACGCGACCTCGTCGCCGGCGGCTCGTGGCTGGCGATCGACGGCGACGGCCGCTACGCCGCGATCACCAATCTGCGCAACGGCCTGCCGGCGACGGCGCCGCGCTCGCGCGGCCAACTGGTCGCCGGTTTCCTGCGCGGCGCGCAGTCGCCGACGGCCTATCTCGCGGCGCTGCGCGCGGATAAGGATGCGTACGGACCGTTCAATCTGATCGTCGGCGACGCGGGTGGCGCCTGGCTGTTGTCGAGCGGATCGGCGCAGATCCATCCGCTCGAGCGCGGCATCCACGTGGTCAGCAACGGTCCCTACGGCACGCGCTGGCCGAAGACCGAGCGGCTCGGCCGCGCGTTCGCCGAGCGTGCGGACGATCCCGGCGCGCACGGCGATCGCTGGCTGGCCCTGCTCGCCGACGATGCGCAGCCCGACGACGCCGAGCTGCCCAATACCGGCGTCGGCCTGGCACTCGAGCGGCAGCTCGCACCGATCCTCGTGCATGGCGAGCGCTACGGCACCCGCGCCAGCACGCTGGCGACGATCGACACCGCCGGCCGTCCCGCGCTGAGCGAGCAGATCTGGTCGTCCGAGGGCGCGGCTGCGCCACGTCATTGGCGCTACTCAGACGAGGGCTACTGGAAGGTGATCGACGAGGACGCTGCGCACAACGCGCAACGTCAGGCGATGCCTCGCGACGCGTGACTCGCGATCGGGCGCTGCGCCCGATCCGGGGCCCGTCGATGCCGCCGTTCCGTCATCGGAACGGCGGGCTCGAGGCTTCAGCAGGATTTCAACGGACGAGCCGGCCGCAGCGCGCCCGACCGGACGAGCCGGTCAGAAACGCAGGCGCAGATAGGCCGACGGGCCGTGCAGCTTGATGTCGGCGGTCGCGTCGTAGCTGCCTTCGCTGCCGTCGAGCTTGATCCGCGACACGCTGTACTCGGCACCGAGGCCGAGGTTCTGCCACGGGAACCACTCCACGCCGAGCGAGCCGTTGTAGATATGGCCCTCGAGCGACCCACCGTTCTTCTTGACGCCCGAGATGTCGATGTACGTGCGCACGTTGTCCGAGAACGCGTGGCGCCAGCCGAGCTGCACCAGCGGTGCGATCGCATCGTCCTTGTAACGCTCGGTCGCCGTGAAGGTCTGGCCGTCGAACGTGGCCTCGCCGCGCACGCGCGCATCGATGCGATACCAGGCCGCGCCGAGGCCGAAGCCGAACACGGTCTGATCGCCGCCGAACCACCAGCGGTAGGCCGCATTGCCGATGTCGAACTTGAGGCGCGTGTCGAGCGCGGCATTGGCGTCGAAGTCGGTACCGCCGAAGCTGAAGGGCTCGATCAGGGTCAGCGAGCGGTCGCGGCTGAGACCGTAGTAGTCGAACGAGAAACCCTGCGAATCCATGATCAGGAAATCGAGCCGCGCGCGACCGACCGTGTCCTTGAAATCGCCGACGTCGAGCCGGCCGCTGTCCAGGCCGCTCTGATTCTCACGCAGCGTCAGATCGAAATCGGCATCGGCGCGGTAACCGCCGAGCCAGACGCTGACGCGATCCAGCGCCTGAGAGGGTGCCGCCACGGCGGGTGCGGCGATCGACGCCAGACCCGCGGCGAGGCCGAGCGCGGGAATCAGACTGGGAAACGGCATGCGGTACGAAGCCATCGGAGACACCCTCGGGATGGGATAAAAACGGGCGCAACAATTAACACTTTCTCAATGAACCGTTGCCTCATCGCTCACGAAAAGCGACTCCGGAGCGGCCCGCGGCGCGATGTCGCTTCCCGTTGCTAACGCTAACCGTTCTCATTAAAATTACCGTTCAGTTTCTGTTCGGCGAGCTCTGCTCGCTTCCGGGGTCGTGCCGATTCTTCCGTTCCGTCATTGCCTGCGCATCGTGCTGGCGCTGTCGCTCTCGCTGCTCGGCGGGCAGGCGATCGCGTCGGCCGGGGCGCCGGCAAGCGACCGCGACGGCATCGGCGCGACCGAGATGGCGCACCACGGCCTGCTCGGTCATCACGCGCGCTGCACCGATGCGCCGCCCGCACCGCAGGCCACCGGAGACGACGCCGAGCCGTTCAAGCGACGCCGCATCGAGATCGCGGTGCCGTCATGGCCAGTGCCGGTCAGCGCCGACGCCGTTGCGCTGCAGGCGCTGACCGTCGCGGTCCCCGTCGCGACAACCACGCCGCTGCCGATCGACGATGCGATCGGCTCCAACGACGACCAGGCCCGCTTTCTGCGCGCCTGCCGCGGCCGGGCACCCCCGGCCATCTGACCGCGTTGCCGAGCCCTGCGGGTTCGGCGCGGTTCCACCTCGCCTGACCCGGCGAAGCCTTCGCGGCTTCGAGCGTGCCGTCGCGTCCTCCCGCGACCCGCTTTCCATCCGCGCTCGCACGCCCGGCGGCCCTCTGCTCGTCTTCGATTCGTCCCCCGCTTCTATCCATGGAAAACCACCAATGACTTCGTCCGTCAGTTCTTCTCACCCGGCCATCCGCGCCGCCTTCCGCCGCCACCGGCTCGCGCTCGCGATCGTCGCGACGCTGGCGGCTCCGCTGGCGGCACAGCCGATCGACGACAGCGACACCTCGCAGCTGCAGCAGGTCGTGGTCACCGCGGCCGGCTTCGAGCAGAAGATCACCGACGCACCGGCCAGCGTCAGCGTGGTCACGCGCGCCGAGCTCGCCAAGCGTCCGTACACCAGCCTGGTCGACGCGCTGCGCGACGTCGAAGGCATCGACGTCGGCGAATCGACCGACAAGAACGGCATGGCCTCGATCACGATGCGCGGCATGCCGGCCGACTACACCCTGGTGCTGATCGACGGGCGCCGCCAGAGCAACGTCGGCGATCTCTATCCGAACAACTTCGGTGGTGGTCAGTACAGCTTTCTGCCGCCGCTCGATTCGATCGAGCGCATCGAGGTCGTCCGCGGACCGATGTCGACGTTGTACGGATCGGACGCGATGGGCGGCGTCATCAACATCATCACGCGCAAGGTCGCTTCGAAGTGGCACGGCTCGATCACGCAGGGCCGCACCTGGCAGCAGGACGACCAGTTCGGCAACGACCGCACCACCGACCTCTACCTCAACGGACCGATCGTGCCGGGCAAGCTCGGCCTGTCGGTGCGCGGCAGCCTCTACAAGCGACAGGCGTCGATTCCCGAATGGGATCCGCTGCCGCTGCCGGACGGCACGCTGTGGGAACGCTCGCTCGGCTTCGGCGACGGCGGCAAGCAGGTCGCCAGCCGCAACTGGAACGGCGGCCTGCGCCTGTCGTTCACGCCGAGCGAAGACCACGACCTGTGGCTCGACTACGACGTGTCGCGGCAGAAGTACGACAACTCGAAAGGCCAGACCGGCACGCTCGACAGCATCGCCAGCCTCTGGCGCACCGGCAACGCGACGATTCCGAATCCGGACTTCGATCCGACTCAGCCGATCGGCCCGTCCAATCCGGCCACGATCGTGCGCCGCGTCGTGCAGCCGCGCGTCGGCTATACCGAGCAGCAGCGCTATGAGCGCGACCAGCTCGCTTTCACGCACGTCGGACGCTGGTCGTTCGGCACCAGCGAGACCAGCATCACCCGGAGCACCAGCAACAACCTCGGCCGCTCGCTGCCGCTGACGATCGCCGAACGCGCCGAGCTGCAGGAGCTGTGGAACGCCGCCTGCATCGCCGGCGGCGGCAATCCGTTCTGCAACAACGCGCGCCTCGACAACCTGACCGCCGAACAGCGCGCCGCGCTCGAGGCGTTCCTGCCGCGCCAGCGCCGCGTGCTCGAGCTCGACGGCCTCATCGTCGACAGCAAGCTCGAGATGCTGTTCGGCGACCACCAGCTGACCGTCGGCGGGCAGTACAACGACACCGACATGGAGGACGGCACGTTCGGCATGGACGGTGCCGGCTTCCGCAACGGCACGACGCAGAAGCACAAGCAGTGGGCCGTCTTCGCCGAGGACAACTGGCGTCTGACCGACAGCCTGACCGCGACGGTCGGCGTGCGCTACGACGACCACAACATTTTCGGCGATCACCTCAGTCCGCGCGGCTACCTGGTCTGGACCGCGACCGAGAACTGGACGCTCAAAGGCGGCATCAGTACCGGCTACAAGACGCCCAAGCCGAACCAGCTGTTCCCCGGCATCACCGGTTTCGGCGGCCAGGGCGTCAACCCGTTCGTCGGCTCGCCCGACCTACAACCCGAGACCAGCACCAACACGGAGATCGCGGCCTACTACGACGGCGGCAACGGCTTCAGCTTCAACGCGACCGCGTTCGTCAACAAGTTCAAGGACAAGATCGCCACCGGCGACAGCGTACCCAACTGCGAGGTCGCGCCGCCGGGCGTACGCTGCGTCGACATCGGTCCGGGCTGGGCCGAGATCGGCTACACGACCTTCAGCCAGAGCATCAACATCGACCGCGCCGAGAGCCGCGGCGTCGAACTCGCCGGCCGCGTCGAACTACCGGCCGGCTTCACGCTGCGCGGCAACTACACCTTTACCGACTCCGAGCAGAAGAGCGGCCCCGACAAGGGACTGCCGATCACCGGCAATCCGGCCAAGCACATGCTCAACGCGACGCTCGACTGGCAGCTCAACGACGCGCTCAGCCTGGCCCTGATCGGCGAGGCCCGCTCCAAGCGCTTCCGCGAACGCAGCGTCACGACCGGCCGCGAGCACTACTACGAGGACTACCGCATCGTCCACCTCGGCGCGTCGTGGAAGGCCACCGACCAACTGACGATCAACGGCCGCATCAACAACCTGTTCGACAAGAACTTCATTGCACAGACCTGCGAGCTGACCGAACAACAGGACGCCTACGCCTGCGTCGACGACTACCGCATCAAGGACAAGCGCCGCAGCCTCTGGCTCTCGGCGAATCTGCGCTTCTGACCATCAGGCCCCGAGCCGCCGCGATCCAGGGACGGATCGCCCCGGCGCCGCTCATCGAGTCGCGAACCCGGCCCGCCATCCCGACTGCACTCGAACGCACGCGCCGCCTCAAGCGTCACGCTCGCACGCGTTTCCCCGTCACCGCATCGAAGTCGAACGATCCAACGTTGGTGTCGGCGAGAACAGCCCACCGCCAATCCCTGCTCACGCCTCACGCTCACGCCTCACGCTCACGCCTCACGCTCCCGCCTCACGCTCCCGCCTCACGCTCCTGCCTTTCGCTCCTGCCTTTCGCTTATGCGCGCAGGATGCGCGCTGACGGGTCCCGTGAAACGCGGTGGGCCGGTGCCGGATCAGCCCGCAGGGGCGCGGGCCTGGACGCCCGCGCGTTCGTCGTCAGCACAGGGAGGTGCTGTCGACGAACCCCGGCACCGGTCCACGCACCCGCAGGGCGGGATGCCCGGAGGGCGCGTTTCTGGGGTGCCCTTTCTCTTGGTTACTTCTCTTTGGGCACGCAAAGAGAAGTAACCCGCTCGCGGGAGCGAGCGGAAAACAGGCACGGACGCCGCCCCCCTACGAAGCAAGACACCCACCGATCGCAACCCAGCTGCCGCTCACCGACGAACAGAGCCAGCGGATCGTTCGCTACGACAACGATAGGACCATTCACGGGAGCGAGCGGAAGAACAGGCAGGAATGCCGCCTTCCAGAAGATAGCGGATCGCTCAGAAGCTGAGCCGCTCGCTCAGGGACTAGCGGAAAAGACACGGATGCCTTCCGCCACGAAGAAAGAGAAAGAAAGGACCGCTCAACCCTCGACGCGACCAGCCAATCACACCGCCCGCGCAACACCGAGAAGGCACTCCTCACAACTTCCGCCGCGGCGGCACCAGCAAATCCCCGAACAACAACCCCGCCACCAGCGCAATCAGCAGCGTCAACAAGGTCACCGCCGTATCGAGCCCCAGCATCACGTCGCGTTCGAGCACGAAGCTCAGCGTGCGGAAGCCGACGCTACCCGGCACCAGCAGGATGATGCCCGGTTCGCGGATCAGCGCGCCGGGCCGCTTCCAGACACGCGCGAACACGTTGCTGACCGCGCCGAGCACCAGACCGCCGAGAAAGACGCCGAACGGCGCCGAGACGTACGCGCCGCCGATCCGCGTGCACAGGTAGCCGAGCAGGACCGAGGCGATCACCGCCGGATAGTAGCGGCGCGGACTGCGGAACATCAGCGCGAATGCCAGCGCCGCGGCGAGCACGGCCAGCCACTCGGCCCAGACCGGCACCGCGACCACCGGCATCGGCGGCGGCACCCATCCGAACAGCGCGCACAGCTGCGTCGCGGCGACCGTGCCGAACGCGAGCTTGAGCAGGATCGCCATCGCGCCGGCCATGCGCGCGGTACCGGAGATCAGGTGCTGGCTCGACAGCTCGCGCACGGCGGTCGTCAGCGACAGGCCCGGCAGCAGCACGATCAGGCTGGCGATGACCACGGCGCGCACGTCGATCGGCGCGACGTAGACGGCGACCACGGTGGCGATCAGCGTCGCCAGCAGCGCGCAGATCGCCTCGAATGCGGCCGCGATGTTGGGCCGACGCGACGCGCCGAGCGCGATCGCGCCGGTGACCAGACCGATCAGCCCGGCGGTCGCGACCGCCGGCCAATCGGTGCGCAGGATGAT
>VFQU01002098.1_pt1 | contig 10092 bp, 11 predicted proteins | sample 3512311 | NCBI WGS metagenome assembly VFQU01 (sample SAMN10412377, study PRJNA504923) | tailings metagenome | isolation source: Relicate 3 Philex TSF3 active mining site | place: Philippines: Tuba, Benguet | collected 2017-08-29 | reverse complement strand
ATTTCAACTACATCGCGTTCGACGAACTCACGCTGTGGGCGACGAACAAGTGCTGGCTCTACCTGCAGTCCCGCAATCGCAGCGCCGACAGGTCGCTGCCCTGCTACATGCGCGCCACTACCAACCCGGACGGACCCGGGCAGAAGTGGGTCATGGACCATTGGGGGATCAGCGAAGAGGGCACCGGCACGCGCCTCGTGCAGTGGCGCGAGGTCGAAGAGGCGGGCGAGGGTCCGGACGAGTGGGTGCTCGTGCGCCGCGAGCGTGCACGCACGTTCATCCCGGCCAAGCTCACCGACAACAAGCACCTGCGAGGCACGGGATACCGCGAAATCCTGCTGGACCTGCCGCCCGAGCAGCGTGACGCCCTGCTGTACGGGTACTGGCGCGGCAACGCGATCGAAGGTGCCTACTACCAGGCGCAGATGGCCAAGGTCCGGTCGGAAAACCGCATCACTCGCGTGCCATGGCTGGTTGACGTGCCGGTCAACACGTTCTGGGACTTGGGCTGGAACGACACCACCGCACTGTGGTTCCACCAGTTCGCCGCGATGGCGCACCGGTTCCCGCTGGCCTACGAAAACAGCGGCGAGACGCTGGCGCACTTCGCGAACTACCTGCAGCAGGTCGCCAAGGACAACGGCATCGTCTACGGCACGCACTACCTGCCGCACGATGCGGACAACCACAGCCTACAGACAGGCAAGACCGCAAAGCAGGTGCTGCAGGAGCTGATGCCGGGCCACCGCTTCGAGGTGCTGCCGCGCACACCGAACGTGGTGCTGGGAATCCAGCAGACGCGCACGGCGTTCCCGCATGTCTGGTTCGACCGCGATGGCTGCGCCGACGGCATCGCCGCCTTGGACGCCTACCGCAAGCGCTGGAACCGGCGCCTTGAGGCGTGGACGGACGAGCCCGAGCACGACCGATTCAGCAACTACGCCGACAGCTTCCGCCAGTTCGGCGAAGGCTACTTCCCGCGTCACCGACACCGCACGAGCGTGACAGCCGAGGCCCGCGAGGGCAGGCCGCGCCGCAGGGCCAAGGGCGCGAGCAACTGGAGATCCGCGTGAGTCAGATCATCATCCCCGGCGACCACCTGCGGGCCGCCGCAATTGCCAACGCGGCGCCCGGCCAGCAGGCCCAGGCCGCGCTCGACGCCGAGTGCATGCCGACGCTGGCCGCGCTGCGGCTCGACCTGGCGCAGGTGCGCGCGATTGGCAGCAAGGGCGACCTGCTGCTGTTCCGCGGCTACCGCGACTTGTTCGGCACCGGCCCGCGGCCCGCAATGCTCCTGGCGCGCAAGCGCGAGCCCGCCAAGAACCACGTGTGGTTTCCGCTCGAAAGCCTCTTCGTAATCCAGACGGACTACGCGGTATCCGCCGCCATGAAGATCGCCACGCAGCTGTATGGGATCGCGACCAAGGCCGACGCGCATCGCGTGCTGGATTGCCTGTTCGACTTTGCCGAAGACCTGCTGCGCACGCCCCCGGCAGCCCGCATGAGCGCGAAGCAGTGGCTGCAGGCCTGCGCCGAGGACGGCATGACCGTCTACCACCAGGGTGAAGCGCTTAATGCGTGAGTTCACCACCGTCCCGGCCTTCGACCCGGACAGCCGATACCTCGGATCGGGCGGCGCCTTCACCAGCGCTTTGCCGCCCGACAAGCAGGGCGACAGCAAGACGGCCCAGGAAGAGGCGGCGCGCGTCCTGCGCCAGCTCGAAGACTGGTGGCAGGAAGGCCGCGACATGCACGCGGACAACCGCCGCGAGCAGTTCATCGACTCGGATTTCTACGACGGCGACCAGTTCGACCCCGAGACGCGCGCAGAGCTGGAGGACCGCAATCAAGCCGCGCTGGTCTACAACATCATCCACCCCACAATTCAGTGGGTGGTCGGCACGGAACGCCGCACCCGCATCGACTGGAAGGTGCTAGCACGCGGAAGCGAGGACGTGGAAGCGGCCGGCGCCAAGACGAGCCTGTTGAAGTACGTCACCGACGCCAACAACGCCGGCTGGGAGCGCAGCGCTGCGTTCAAGGATGCGGTGCGCGTGGGCGTAGGCTGGACCGAAGAGTTCCTGCGCACCGACACACTGGAGGAAGAGGTCGGCATCCGCCACCAGCGCTGGACGGAAATGTGGTGGGATCCGTTCTCGCGGCAGGCCAACATGCAGGATTGCCGCTGGATCGACCGCAACAAGTACCTCGACCTGGACTACGCGATCGCCATGTGGCCAGACCACGCCGAGGCACTGCGCGCGGCGGCCGTGCAGTTTGCCCAGGCTGAAGAGGATCAGGTCGACGATTGGGATTTGCCCGGCATCTTCATGCAGGACCAGCGGCGCGATGACCCGCGCAGGCGGTTCCTCGGGGTGACGGGCGGCTCCGGCCGCTGGCGCACCCGTGTGCGCGTCCACGAAACGTGGTTCAAGCGGCCGAAGGTGCTGCGCCGAGTGCGGGCACTCGTGCAGAGCTTTGCCGAGCTCAACGGCGCGGCCTTTGACCCGTCGGATGCCCTTCCCGAGGAAGTGCAGGAGAAGCTGCAGCGGGGCGTGATCAGTCTGGTCGACTCGCTGACGGACACGATGTGGCAGGCGTTCTGGATTCCGGGCGTGCTGCTGCAGCTCAAGGCCAGCCCCTACCGGCACAACCGGTTCCCGTTCACGCCCATCTGGTGCTACCGCCGCGAGCGCGACGGCATGCCCTACGGCCTGATCCGCATGATTCGCGACCCGCAGGAGGACTACAACAAGCGGCGCGGCAAAGCCCTGTTCGCCATGTCGACGCATCGCGTGCTCTACGAGGACGATGCGTTCCACGAGGACGAAGAAGACGAAATGCTGGAGCAGGCCACCATGCCCAACGGGCAGGTGCGGCTGGCGCCCGGCGGGCTCAACAAGGTCAAGATCGAGACGATGGCCGACGTGGCCAAGGGCCATCTGGAGCTCGCAGAGCAGAGCAAGACCCAGATCCTGGAGACGTCCGGCGTCACGCGCGACAACCTGGGGCAGGAGAGCAGCGCGAGCAGTGGCCGCGCCATCCTCGCGAAGCAGCAGCAGGGCGCAGTGGTGACGGCCGAGGTGTTCGACAACTACCGCCTGAGCATCCAACTCAGCGGGCAGAAGATGCTGAGCATCATCGAGCAGCACGTCACCCTGCCGAAGCAGATCCGCATCCTCGGGCCCACAGGCGGCGCAGAGTTCCTGACCGTCAACGAGCCCGTATTCGACCCCTTGACCGGCACAGTCATGTTCCGCAACGACGTGACGAAGGGCCTGGCCGACTTCATCGTCGATCAGCAGGACTATCGCGAGACGCAGCGCATGGCCATGGCCGAGCAGCTGTTCGAAATGATCGGACGCCTGCCGCCGGAGATGGCGATCATGCTCATGGACCTGCCCATCGAGCTGTCCGACTTGCCCAACAAGGCCGAATTCATCCGCCGCATTCGCGCCATGAACGGCACGGACGCGCCGCCGGCAGACCCGGCCGAGATCGAGCAACAGAACCAGCAGCAGGCCGCGCAGCAGCGCGCCCAGCAGCTGCAGGAAGAAATCGCCATGGCCAAGGCCGACCGCGAGCGCGCGGCGGCCGAGAACCTGCGCGCGCAGGCCAAGGCAAAGGCAATCGAGGGCCGCGCCAAGGCCCTGGACGTCGCGGCGCTGGCCGCGGCCGCTGTACCGCTGGTTCCCGCCGCTGATCGACTCTACGAGCCGCCCCAGCTGCCGGCGGCTGCACCCTCAACCACCTGAGCGAGACACACATGAACGATCCCCGCGACGACCGGCTGGAACACGACGACCTGAGCGACGCCGAGCGCGCCGCCATCGAGGGCACCAACGACATCGGCACCGAGGCCGCAACTGCTGCGGCCGCCGTTGCGCCTGCTGCCGCTGCGCCCGCGCCCGCTCAGGGCGATGACGGCGCTGCGAGCGAGCTTCGCGAGGCTGCAAACGCACTCACCGCTTCTGCCCAGGCGATGCAGCAGATCCACGCCGCGATGTCACAGCAGCAGGTGCAGGCGGCCGCAGAGCCTGCGACGCCGCCGCCCGCGGCGCGCGACTTCAATGCCGAGCTGGCTGCGCTCGAAGCCCGGTACGACGATGGCGAGCTCGACATGAAGGAGTTCATGCGTGAGCGCGACGCGGTGCGCGAGGCGCAGCTCGAAGCGCGCATGGAAGCGAAGCTGCAGGCTCAGCAGTCGGCTGCACAGGCGCAAGCGCTGGAACAGTCGTGGGCCAGCGCCTACACGGGCTTCTTCTCGGGCGCCGATGCGCAGGTCAACGCTCGCCTTGCCACGGACGCACTGAAACCGGGCTTCGATGCGCTGGCAGTGCGACTGATCGCCGAGGGCAAGACGTTCGACGAGGCGCTGACCGAGGCTCGCCGGCAGGTGTTTGAACAGATCGGCATCCCGCTGCCGACGGCGACCAGCGGCGAGGAGGCAGTGGCCAAAGCCACCGCTGCCCGCCAGCCTGCAGCCCGCCCCAGCCCTGGCCTGGGCGACATGCCTGCAGCCGCGTCGCTGGCAACGGGAGCGGCGCAGGAACTCGACAATCTGCCGATCGAAGAGCTGGAAAACCGCATTGCGCGGATGAACCCGACCGAGCTTGACGCGTACCTCGCCGGCGCCGAGGGCGGGCTGCGCGATAACCCGCGCGGCTGAGTAGACCCGCATGGCGATGTTCCAAGACCTGCGGCCGGGTGACTCCATCCGGATCGGATCGACCACCATCACCGTGCAGGCCAAGTCGGGCGCACGCTCCAGGCTGCGCATCGACAGCCCCGAGGATGTGCAGGTTATCCGCGCCGAGGATGCCGGCCCTGACGTCGCCAACACCGCCCCTCGCGCTCCGGGCATGGTCCCGAGCGCGAAGGCGCCAACACCCCCTCCGCTGGCTGTACCCGCGCTCAAGTTCGGGTAAGCTGGCACCACTCCGCGCGCATGAGCGCGCGGCCCAATCAGCAGGCGCATGAGTGCCGACCCCTGTTCTCCAAGGAGTCCACTCATGTCCACGACTGTTCACGGCGTCAACAGCCCGCAGGCTGTCAAGCGCTGGTCTGCAACCCTCTTCGTTGACCAGGTGCGCGAGAGCTACTACTCGTCGCGCTTCGAGGGTGCCGGCCAGACCCCCAACACGCCCATTCAGGTGCTGACCGACCTGCAGAGCGAAGCCGGCGACACCATCCGCTTCGACCTCAGCAAGCAGCTCCGCGGCCGCGCCACCTTCGGCGATGACCGTCTCGACGGCAAGGAAGAGGCTCTGCGCTTCGCGCAGGACTCGATCCTGATCAACCAGGTGCGCTGTGGCGTCTCGGCCGGTGGCCGCATGACCCGAAAGCGCGTGCTCCACGACCTGCGACAGGTCGCCCGCGCCCGCATGTCGGAGTGGTGGGGCCGCTGGAACGACGAGCTGCACTCGATGACCGCCGCCGGCGCGCGCGGCATCAACGACGACTTCATCGAAGGTCTGGACTTCAACGGCATCCCCGACACGCAGACGTTCCAGGCGCCGGATGCCGGCCACCTGCTGTACGGCGGAGCTGCGACGAGCAAGGCCACGCTCACCGTCAACGACAAGATGTCGCTGGCCCTGATCGAGAAGCTGCAGACCAAGGCGAAGACCTACGGCGGCGGCAGCAAGGACGAGTCGCGAATCAAGCCGATCCGCATCGATGGCGGCGAGCACTTCGTGTTCCTGATCCACCCGTTTCAGGAATACGACCTGCGCACCAACACGAGCGTCGGCCAGTGGCTGGACATCCAGAAGGCTGCGGCCGGTGCTGAGGGCCGCAAGGGGCCGATCTTCCGCGGCGGCGTCGGCATGTACGCCAACGCGGTCATCCACGTGCACGAGACGGTCATCCGCTTCGGCGACTACGGCGTGGGCAACAACGTGCAGGCCGGCCGCGCGATCTTCATGGGCAAGCAGGCCATGACGAAGGCCTACGGCTCGCCGGGCAACGACCTGCGCATGAAGTGGCACGAAGAGATGAAGGACCACGACAACGAGGTGGTCATGTCGTCGAGCTGCATCAAGGGCGTCAAGGCCACGCAGTTCGACGGCAAGCGCTTCGGCATGTTGCTGGCCGACACCGCCTGCGCCGACCCCAACGCCTGATCGACTGACGCGCCGGGTCCGCCCGGCGCGTCACCGCTCGCGCTCATTCCTCAAGGAGCACTGTCATGCCTGACTTCACCAATCCTGCGATCACGCAGGGCCCGCAGCCGATCCCCCGCGAGTCGGGGCAGATCACCCTCATTCCCACCCGCTTCGACTTCTCGAAGAGCTACCGCCCGGCCACGATCGCTTCCGGCGATCGCATCCAGATCGGCGTTGTGCCGGCTGGCTGCAAGCTGGTCGAGCAGCTGTCCCGCATTGCTATCCCGTCGCTGGACTCGAACGGCGCGCCCACCGGCGACTACAGCGTTGGTGTCCAGGGCGCGGCGGCGTCGCTGGCGGCCGCTGCGGCTGCCGAAACCGCACGCACGCTCACCGTCGCCAACATTCTGGTCCCGGGCAACATCGGCAGCGATGAAGTGGATACCCCGATCTATGTGGTGTTCACCAACAACGTCGCCACGGTCCCGAGCACCGGCGTGATCGTGTGCGACCTGGCCGTGCGTCCCTACGACAGCACGATCGACGGCTGATCGCCGACCCGAAGCAGTGACTCACGACGCCCGGCCAAGTGCCGGGCGTCGCGTATAGCGACCCAGGAGACAACCCATGAGCGAGTTCAAGCCCCGCGTCGTCGAGTGCATCCAGCGCCGCGATGGTGGCACGCACATCACCTTTGACGCCTGCGACCGTTGGCCCAAAGGCCGCTACCATTTCCGGCCCGGCTTGATGCGCGATGCGCGCCACGCCGACACCATCACCAACGAGGCCCACTACGAGCGGCTGCTGAGCCTGCCCGAGGGCTTCCGCCCGGTGCACCCCGATGACCTGCTCAATGCGCCGGCCGTCAATGCGCCGGCAGCGACGGCACCGGCCGAAGCGCCCGCGGCAGCGCCGCAGGGTGAACAGCAGCCCGCCGGCGAGGGCGAAGCCGAGGATGACGGCACGGCCGATACCTGGGATGCCTCCAAGGTGCTGGCGCTCGGGGTGAACAAGATCATCGGCATGGTCAAGGGCTTCACCGACGAGCAGATCCGCCAGCTGCTGGACGAGGAAGGCCGCCGTGAAGACCCGCGCGAGAGCCTGGTCAAGTCGTTGACCGGCACCCTGCGCAACCGAGCGGCGCCCTGATCCATGGAACGCGGCGCACTGCGGCAGGCCCTGCGGGATCGGCTGGACGACCATGGCTTTCCCCCGCTGTGGGAGGACGCCGAATACAACCGGGCGCTGTCCGAGGCCGTGCAGCAGGCGTGCATCCGTGCGCGCCTGCTCAAGGAGTCCGTTGACCCGGAGCTGACCCGCATCGAGCTGATCGAGGGCCAGTCGCTCTACACCCTGCATCCGCAGGTGCTGGCGATCAGCACCGCGGGCCTGCTGGTCGCAAAGCGCATGTGCGAGCTGACCACGGTGAAGCAGATGGATCGAGACTTTCCGGGCTATCAGGTGCGCGGCAGCGAGTCCGGCAGCCGCGACACCTACCTCGTGCTGGACGAGCAGAAGGGCCACATCCGCGTGTGGCCGACTCCGGCCGCTCCTGCGGATCCGCTGCAGCCGGAAACGCTGGTGCTGACCGTGTGGCGCCTGCCCACTGAGCTCGAAGGGCTGGACACGGACTCGGACGAGCCGCCGCTGCCCGCCCACATGCACATGGACCTGCTCGATTGGGCCGAACACCTGCTGTACCTCAAGACCGACGCAGAGACGCGCGACGTCGGCCGCTCGAACGAGGCGGCCGGGCGCTTTGCGGCGAAGTTCGGCGAGCTTCCCAACTGGCGCCAGATCCAGCTGTGGGGCTATTCGCCCCGCCGCGGCGCGCGCGCACGGTTCGTCTGACATGGCCCGGACCTTCGGCGAATACAGCCCCTCCGTGCCGCTGGGCACGACCTGGGAAGAGTCGCTGGTGTTGGCCGACGAGGACGGCGTGCCGCTGGACCTGGCCGGCTACGAGGCGCGTGCGCAGCTGCGGGTGAGCAAAGACGCCCGCGGAGCTCCTGTGCTGGAGCTCACCAGCACAGGGGCCGACCCCACGCTGTTCGTGGAGCCGGACGCGCAGCCGGGCGTGCTGCGGATTCTGGTGCCGCGCACTCAGGTGTCTGCCCTGTCGCCCAGCAATGCCCGACGAAAGCTGGTGTGGGACATCGAGCTCTACATCCCCGGCAGCGGCGGCGAGGATGACTACGTGATCCCGTGTGTCGAGGGGAAAGTCACGCTGCTGCCGCGCTCAACCCGGGCGGACCTGCCGTGAGCATCACCGTCCGTCCCACCGTGGTGACAGTCCGCGGCGGCCGTCAGACCGTCGTGCGCGTCGATCGCAGCACGGCCGTGCGCATCGCTTCGGGCGTGGGCCCTCGCGGACCGGCAGGCCCCTCGGGCGCAGCCCAAGACAGCTTCGATTTCGTCCAGGCAACGCCGGCGCTGCAGTGGTCGATCAGCCACAACCTCGGCCGGCGTCCCATCGTCGAGCTGCTGAGCGCGGGCGGCGTGGAAATCGATGCAGACGTGGTGCACCTCAGCGCCGATCAGGTGCTGGTCAACTTCGTGATTCCCACCGCCGGCTCCGCCCGGCTGATCTAAGGAAGACCCATGGCACGTCAACTTCTGACCGACCTTGACCTCAACAACGCCGCGCGGCTGATCAACGTGCCTGCGCCGGTGGCAGACCATCACGCTGCCACCAAGGGCTACGTCGACAGCGCGGTGGAAGGCTTGGCGTGGAAGGACAGCTGCCGCGTCGCCACGCAGGCCAACCTCAACCTGACCAGCCCTGGCGCCACCATCGACGGCATCACGATGGCCACCAATGACCGCGTGCTGGTGCGCGCGAACTCGACGGCCAGCCAGAACGGCATCTACGTCTGGAACGGCGCAGCCGTCGCCATGACGCGCTCGCTGGACGCGAACACCGCGACGGAGCTGGAGCAGGCTGTCGTGACTGTGGAAGAGGGCACCAGCGCGGGCGCCACGTTCCGCCAGACCGCCATCAACTTCGTGTTGGACACGGGTTCGGTGACGTGGACCAGCTTTGGTACGGCGGCGCCGGCTGCCACGGAATCGACGGCGGGTATCGCTGAGATTGCCACCCAGGCCGAAACCGACGCGGGAACCGATGACCAGCGCATCGTCACGCCGGCAAAGCTGGCGAACTACGCCGGCCGAGTCCGGCGCTATGCCACGGACATCGGCGATGGCTCCAACACCAGCTACACCGTGACGCACAACCTGAATACCCGCGACGTGGAAGCCGCGGTGCGCCGCAACAGTGGCGCCTATGACTATGTGATCGTCGACGTCGAGGCCACGACGGTGAACACGCTCACCATCCGCTTTGCTGTGGCCCCGGCCTCCAACGCCTTCCGCGTGTTCGTCCTGGCGTAAAGCATGGCGATCGCCGTTGTCCAGTCATCGAGCGTCACCCGCACCAGTTTCGGCAGCGGGAACCCGACCGTATCGATGACCTTCAACCCTGCCGCTGGGTCAACGCTGGTGCTCGTGATCCTGAGCTACCACGGCACCAACGGCGCGATTTCGAGCGTCAGCGTGGGTGGCAACGCTATGACCAAGGACGTGGAGCGCGCGAGCGGAGCCACGTCCTACGTCACCATCTGGCGCTTGTCGAATTGGGCCGGGGGGATTGCTACGGCCACGATCACGCCGGCCAGCGCGAGCGGTCACTTCATCACTGCCCAGATGCACGAGGTGAGCGGGCTCGACCTAGCTGCGCCTATCGGGGTGACTGCGACCGGAAGCGGCAGCGGAACGCCGATCAGCATTGCGTCTGGCGGTGTGTCCGTCTTGCCGCAGATCGCCTTTGGCGCGTTTGCGATCACCGCCGGCTACACGAACAACGGCATTGCGACCACCGCCGGGACGCAGCTGTTTGCCGAGCAGAACTCAAACACGTTCTGTGCTGGCGCTGCTGCGCATGCGAGCATCTTGAGCTCTTCGGGAGGCACCACGGCGTGGAGCA
>VFQU01002096.1_pt1 | contig 10093 bp, 7 predicted proteins | sample 3512311 | NCBI WGS metagenome assembly VFQU01 (sample SAMN10412377, study PRJNA504923) | tailings metagenome | isolation source: Relicate 3 Philex TSF3 active mining site | place: Philippines: Tuba, Benguet | collected 2017-08-29 | reverse complement strand
GATTCGAGCGGGCCGGCAAACAGCAGACGGCCCTCGGCGTTGAACAGCGCGGCGCCGGTGGCGGAGGGCAAGGGCACGCGGGGCGCTTCGACGCGGGCGACAACATCGGCCGCGACGCCAGTGGCTGCGGCGAGATCATGAAGGCGCTGGCGCAAGCGCGCGTGGCTGGAGCAGGCGCAGGCTGACGGCAGCAGGATCAGCAGTGGGCGCTGGAGCTGGCCGGCGCCCTGGGTGGCGCCCCAGGTTTCGATGGCGGCAACGCGCTCGTGGTCGGAGGCCATCTGGGCGCGCGCGTGCGCAGGCCGCCCCTCGACCAGCCAGAACGCCCAGCCCATGGCGAGCAGCCAGCCGCCGAGAAGGGCGTAGCCGAGCAGGGGCTTCCAGCGAGAGCGGGGCAAGGCGCCTGAGGTGGGCACTGGGGTGATGGCGGTTCGGGAGTTCCCGACTGCCATGCAACCCTTATGCCGAAAGTCATGCCGCCGGATCGGCGTCGCCGGCGTCCGCGACGCGCACGGATTGCGCAGGGCTACGTGCCTGAGCGGCGGGCGTCTGGACAGAGCCTCGTGGAGATGCTCAGGCTCGGCGGCCTGTGCCCGGGGCTGCGCTCGCGACGGCAGGCAGCGATGCGGCGCCGATGGCGCTGCGCATGGGGCTCGGGCCGGTCCGGCGAGGCCGAAGCGGCCCGAAGGCTATCGCTGCCCCGGGGGCAGCGAGGCCGCTCAGCGCGGACCGCGCGGCCCCTTCGGTTTGCCCTGCGGTCCACGGCCACCGGGACCGTGGCCCTTGGGGCCATGGCCCCCCGGACGCGGGCCCGACGGTTTACCCCCCGGTGATCCACCGGGGCCGCCCCCGGGGCGACCGCCCGGCTTGCCGAACTTGGCGCCGGGTGCGCCCGGTCGACCGGCGCCGCCCGGCGCACCGGGACGACCCGCGCCGCCGGCGCCAGGACGACCGCCCGCACCGGGGCCGCCCGGACGCCCGCTGGGGCGGTTCTGCGGACGCGCCGAGGGGCTGGTGGTGGTCACGCCCTCCGGCACGTACCAGCTGCGGAACTCGCCGCTGGCGCTGGCGCCGCCGGCGGCAGCGCTGTTGCCGCCGCGTCCGCGCGGACCGCCGCGGCCGCGGGCTTCGCCGCCCGGCGCTGTGAGGGTGTTGCCGTAGTTGTCCGGACGCTTGGCCGCGCCGCGCGGGCCGCCGGGCGCGCCGGGGCCGGACTTGAAGCCGCCCGGCTTGCCGCCGGGCTTGCGCTTGCCGCCGGGGCCTGCCGGGCCTCCGGGGCCGCCGCGACCCGGGCCGCGGCCGCGACCGCGCGGGGCGTCTTCGCGGATGTTGTCGAAGGCGCGCAGCTCACGGCCCTCATCGCCGTAGGCGCCCTGGGTCCAGGCCTTCTGCTCGCGCGCGGCCGGGCGATATTCGCTGGTCTTGGCGCGACGCTGGCCGATCACCGGCTGCAGGGTGAGGGTCGCTTCCGGCGGCGGCAGGTTGAGGCTGGCGCGCAGGGCGTCGACCTGTTCGGCCGGCAGCGGCTCGCTCATGCCGCGCTTCAACAGGCGCGGCAGCTCGACGCTGCCGTAGCGCACGCGCTTCAGGCGGCTGACGGTGAAGCCCACCGCTTCCCACATGCGGCGCACCTCGCGGTTGCGGCCTTCGTGCAGGACCACGCGGAACCAGGCGTGGCTGTCGCTGGAGCCGATCCGCTCGATCTCGTCGAACTTGGCCTCGCCGTCCTCGAGCTGCACGCCGCGCTGCAGCTGGCGCACGACGTCGTCGCTCACTTCGCCGTGGATGCGGCAGACGTACTCGCGCTCGACCTGGGTGCTGGGATGCATCAGCGCGTTGGCCAGCTCGCCATCGGTGGTCAGCAGCAGCAGGCCGGTGGTGTTGATGTCGAGCCGGCCGACCGCGATCCAGCGCGCGTTCTTCAGCTTGGGCAGCTTCTCGAACACGGTGGCGCGGCCCTCGGGGTCGTCGCGGGTGGTCAGCTCGCCCTCGGGCTTGTTGTAGAGCAGCACCTGCACCGGCTCGCTCTGGTTGCTGGCGACGAAGGCGCGGCCGTCGAGCTCGACGCGGTCGCCCGAGCCCACGCTGCTGCCGGTCGCGGCGACTTCGCCGTTGACCTTCACTTCGCCGCGGGCGATGCGCTCTTCCAGCGCTCTGCGCGAGCCGAGCCCGGCGGTGGCCAGCACCTTGTGCAGGCGCTCTTCGATGCGGGCGGTGCTGGCGCCTTCGCGCTTCAGCGACAGGACGCGGCGGGGTGTCTCACTCATGGAATCTGCTCCGGCGAAGTCTCGGACTCGCCCGTGGGGTCGGTGGTATCTGCGGTGTCGGCTGCCACGCGCTGCTCGTCGAGGCGCGTGGCGGTGTCGAGATCGTTCTCGTAGGCGTCGGCGTGCTGGGCGCCGTCGATGCTGTCGGGGTCGGCGAGGGCGGCTTCGGTGTCGCCGCAATCCGTGGATGCGTCCGCGTCGGCAGCGATGACGTCGGCTGCGGATGCGCGGGTGTCGATGTCGCCGAGAGCGGTGCCGTCGTCGGTGCGGGCCGCTGCCTGCGACTTCGCATCCGCATCGGCATCTGCACTCGCGTCTGCGTTGGGCTCGGAGGCGGCGACCTGCACTGTGGCAGCGGCTTCGGCAAGCGCGCCGTCCGCGTCCTGTCCTTCGGCCTCATCAACGCTGCTGTCTGTGTTCGCCGGCAGTGCGGCCCTCGCACGCGCGCCGTCGAAGTCCAGTTCGGGCTCGATGTCTGGCAGCTCCTGCAGGGCCGACAGCGGCGGCAGCTGGTCGAGACTCTTCAGGTTGAAATAGTCGAGAAAAGTGCGGGTGGTGCCGAACAGGGCGGGCTTGCCGGGCACGTCGCGGTGGCCGACCACGCGGATCCACTCGCGCTCTTCCAGGGTGCGGATGATCTGGCTGTTCACCGCAACGCCGCGGATGGCCTCGATCTCGCCGCGGGTGATCGGCTGGCGGTAGGCGATCAGCGCCAGGGTCTCGAGCAGGGCACGCGAATAGCGTGCGGGCTTCTCGGCCCACAGGCGGGAGATGTGCGGGTAGACCTCGGCGCGCACCTGGTAGCGGAAGCCGGAGGCAACCTCGACCAGCTCGACGCCGCGGCTGGCGCTGTCCTCCTGCAGGGCGAGCAGGGCGCGACGGATGTCGTCGGCGGGCGGCGCTTCACCCTCGCCGAACAGGTCGGTGAGCTGGGCCACCGTCAGCGGCTGAGGAGCCGCCAGCAGGGCGGCCTCGAGGATGCGCTTGAGCAGATCGAAGTCCATGCGCGGGCTAGGGCTCCTCGGTGCGGAGTGGGGTAGGGGGCGTCGCCGGCGCTTCGGCGTCCGCGCCTGCGTCTGCGTCTGCGTCTGCGTCGAAGGGATCGGTCCCCGACTCGTTCACGGCGGCCGTGCGGGGGAGCGAGGGCGCCTCATCGGCGAACACGCCCTCGCCGCTTTCATCGAGGTCGCTGCCGTCGCTGCTGGGGAGGGTGTCGTCCAGCGCGTCGTCGGTGCCCTCCGTGGATGCACCGAGCGCGCGCACGAAGATCGGCGCCAGCGGGGCCTCCTGCACGATCTCGATCAGCATTTCCTTCGCCAGCTCGAGCATGGCGAGGAAGCTGACCACCACGCCGAGACGGCCCTCCTCGGCGCGGAACAGCTCGACGAAGGACACGAAGCGGCCGTGCGACAGGCGCTCCAGGTGCTCGCCCATGCGCGCACGCACGCTCAGCGCCTCGCGGCGGATGTTGTGGTGGCTGAACAGCTCGGCGCGCTTCAGCACGTCGCGCAGAGCCAGCAGCATCTCGCGCAGGTCGACAGGCGGCGGCAGGCGCACCGTGGTGCGGTCGCCGGTGTGGGCGTGCACCACCTGGGTGTCGCGCTCGATGCGGGGCAGGGCATCGAGGTCCTGCGCGGCCTGGCGGAAGCGCTCGTACTCCTGCAGGCGGCGCACCAGCTCGGCGCGCGGATCTTCCTCTTCGCCCTCGGCGCTGGGCGGGCGCGGCAGCAGCAGCCGCGACTTGATCTCGGCCAGGATCGCGGCCATCACGAGGTACTCGGCGGCCAGCTCCAGCTTGATGTCCTGCATCAGGCCGATGTAGTCGATGTACTGGCGGGTGATCTCGGCGACCGGGATGTCGAGGATGTCGAGGTTCTGCCGGCGGATCAGGTAGAGCAGCAGGTCGAGCGGGCCCTCGAAGGCATCGAGGATGACCTCCAGCGCATCCGGCGGGATGTACAGATCCTGCGGAATCTGCAGCACCGGCTGGCCGCGCACCATCGCCAGCGGCATTTCCTGCTGCTGGGGCGGGCCGCTGGGCGACGGGCTGGCGCTGGTGTCGGCGGTTGGCGCCGATTCAACGGACATCTTCTCGATGGATCCTGCTGACTGCATGGCGCGCTGCGCGCCTTGGCGGTGTGTCGGCACCGGGCTGTCTCGGCCGGGCGGACTTTCGGGGCGGCCGGCTCACGATTCCTGAGGAACGCGGCGAACCCGCCCAAGGTGCTTGCGGCGGCCCTGACCGCCTGCGGCCGTCCCCTCGGCCGGGCGAGGCGCGATGGCCCCGTCGGGTGCCAGCCTCCCGTTCAGCGCGTTCGCGCGCCGGATGCCAATCGGGAGCACTGGCGAAGGCTTCGCTTCAAGCGTCGAGGAAGTCGACCGGCCCCGTGCCTTCACGCACCAGCACCGGAACTTCGCCCGACAAATCCACGACACTGGTCGGCCCGGGAGGGCAATCCCCGGAATCCAGCATGAGATCGACATGGCGCAGGGCATGTTCGGCCACTTCGAAAGCATCTTGACGGTCGGGCGAAGCCTCGGACGCTTCCGCCGAGAGTTCCAGACTGGTCGAGAGCAGGGGCGATCCCCAGGCTTCGAGTAGGGCCTGCAGCACCGGGTGATCCGGAATGCGGCAGCCAATGACCTTGCGCTTGGCCTGCTTGAACCGCCGTGGCAGTTCCGATGAAACCGGGAGGATGAAGGTGTAGGGCCCGGGAACCAGGGGCTTGACGATGCGGAAGGCGCTGTCGTCGAGCTTGGCCATCCGGCCGACTTCACTCAGGCGGGCGCAGAGTAAGGTGAAAGGATGCTTGCTGTCCAGCCCGCGCAGCTTCTGCACGCGCTCCTCGGCGCGCACCGCATCGATGGCCCAGGTGAACAGGTAGCCCGCGTCCGAAGGCGCGACCAGCAGGCTGCCGCGGTTCAGCGCATCCACCGCGCGCTGGATCTGCCGCGGCTGTGGGCTGACGGGATGGATTTCGATGCGATCGCCCATGGGGCTCCAGTGTCGACGGCGCGCCCGCGCTGGCGCCCGGGCGCAAGGCGGGGCGTTTGAGGGGGCTTGGGTGAGCGAATATGATGCGCGGTCCACGCCGGGCCCGGATAGCCCCGCGCTTCTTCCGCCCTGCGGGCCGCCGCCGGGGCTCGCCCCGTCCGATCTCCCAAGCACCGCGAGGACCGCGCCATGTGGTACCTGATCATTGGCTGTGACGCGCCCGAATCCCTGGCCAAGCGGCTGGAGGCGCGCCCCGCACATCTCGCCCGCCTGCACGACCTGCGCGACGCCGGGCGCCTGAAGCTGGCCGGACCGCTGCCGGCCATCGACGCCGAGGACCCGGGCGAGGCCGGCTTCGTGGGCTCGGCCATCGTCGCCGAGTTCGAGGACTTTGCTGCCGCTCGCGACTGGGCGCAGGCCGATCCCTACTTTGAGGCGGGCGTCTACGAATCCGTGCAGGTGCTGCCCTTCCGACCGGTGCTGCCATGAGCGCACGCGTCGACGCCATCCGCGCCGCGCTGGCTGAGCTCGAGCCCAGCCTGCTGGAAGTCCACGACGACAGCCACAAGCACGTCGGCCACGAGGGAGCGCGCGACGGTCGCGGGCACTTCTCGCTGCTGATCGTGAGCCCGAAGTTCTCGGGCCTGAATGCCATCGCCCGCCATCGCGCCGTCTACGAGGCGGTGGGCAGCCTGATGCAGACCGATATCCATGCGCTGTCCATGCGCGCTTATGCCCCCGAGGAGTTTCAGGGATGAATCCAGCACGCCTACGTCCGGTCGCCGCGGCCCTGCTCGGTGTCCTGCTCGCCGCCTGCGGCGGCACTGAGGTCGCCAACAACGGCGGCAAGGCCGAGGTGCTGCAGGGGGCGCCGCAGGGGCCGATGGTCGCCGTGGTCAACGGCGAGAGCGTCACCCAGCCGGTGTTCGAGACCTTCGCCCGCGGCCTCGGCCTCGACATCGCCCAGCCCGAGCAGCGCCAGCAGGCGCTGGACCGGCTGATCGAAACCCTGCTCCTGGCCCAGACCGGGCTGTCTGGCACGGAGGCCGACGCCGATTCGCTGAAGGCCGAACTGGCCCTGGGGCGGATGCAGGTGCTGGCGGCGCACCAGCTGAATGCGCTGCGCGGCGAGGTGAAGATTGGCGAGACCGAGCTCCGCGATTACTACGATCGCGAAGCCGGACGTGCGGGGCAGTTCGAATACCAGGCCCAGCACATTCTTTACGCCGACGAGGCGGCAGCGGCAGCGGCGCTGGCCGAGGCGCTGGCCCCGGGCGCTGACTTCGAAGCCCTGATGCAGAAACATGCAGCCACCGCCGTGCAGGCGCGAGACCTGGGCTGGGCCAACCTCGCACAGACACCGCCGGAGTTCGCCGAGCTCCTCGGTCAACTGTCCGATGGCGAGGTCGCGCCGGTCGTGGTGCAGACCCGTTTCGGCTATCACGTGCTGCGCCGCGCCGGCAGCCGGCCCTATCAGCCGCCGGCCTTCGAGCAGGTGCGCGCCGGCATCGAGCAGCAGCTGCAGCAGCAGGCGATCGCCGAGCGCGTGCGGGCCCTGCGTGCGGCCGCCCAGATCACCGCACCCGGCGCCAGCGCGCCGGCATCGCAGGCCCAGTAAGCCCACGCCAGAGGAACGCACCGGATGCGTCTGTCCACGATCAAGCTGGCGGGCTTCAAGAGCTTCGTCGATCCCACCACCCTGCACCTGCCGACCAACATGACCGGCGTGGTGGGGCCGAACGGCTGCGGCAAGTCGAACATCATCGACGCCGTGCGCTGGGTGATGGGCGAAAGCTCGGCCAGCCGCCTGCGTGGCGACAACCTCACCGACGTGATCTTCTCGGGCTCGTCGGGGCGCAAGCCGGTGGGCACCGCCACGGTTGAGCTGATCTTCGACAACAGCGACCACACCATCGTCGGCGAGTACGCGCAGTACAACGAGATCTCGGTCAAGCGCATGGTCAGCCGCGACGGCGCCAGCGCCTATTACTTGAACGGCACCCGTTGCCGCCGACGTGACATCACCGACCTCTTTCTGGGAACGGGCTTAGGCCCGCGCAGCTACTCGATCATCGAGCAGGGCATGATCAGCCAGATCATCGAGGCCCGGCCCGAGGACCTGCGCGTTTATCTGGAGGAAGCCGCCGGCATCTCCAAGTACAAGGAGCGCCGCAAGGAGACCGAGACGCGCATGCGGCACACGCGCGAGAACCTCGATCGCCTGAACGACCTGCGCGAGGAAGTCGACAAGCAGCTGGAGCATCTGAAGCGCCAGGCCCGGCAGGCCGAGCTCTACCAGCAGCTGCGCGCCGAGCAACGCGAGCGCGATGCGCAGCTCAAGGCCATGCTGTTCGGCGCGGTCGAGCGCGAGCTGACCGAGCTGCGCGCGGGCTTGGGTGAAGAGGACCTGCAGCTCGAAGCCACCGTCACCGAGCAGCGCCATGTCGAGGCGCAGATCGAGCTGAGCCGCGTGCAGCAGGGTGAGGCCGGCGAGGCGCTGTCGAAGGTGCAGGCCGAGAGCTACCGCCTGAGCAGCGACATCGCCCGCGTCGAGCAGCAGATCCGCCATCAGGGCGAGCTCACCCAGCGCCTGCGCCAGAGCAAGACCGAGGCCGATGCCTCGCACGCGGAAGTGCTGGCGCATATCGAGGAGGACGCCTCCAAGCTGGCCGACCTTGATGCGGTGGTGCAGGAGCTCGAACCCGCGGCCAGCGAGGTCGGCGAACAGCTGGCCGATCGCGCCGAGGCCCTGCAGGCCGCCGAGCGTGCGCTGAGCGACTGGCAGCGCAACTCGGACGCGCAGCGGCAGGCGCAGTCCGAGGCCGCGCGCGCGGCCGAAGTCGAGCGCACCCGCATCGACTACCTCGATCGGCAGATGCTCGAACTCGGCCGCCGTCGCGAGACGCTCACCGGCGAGCTGCAGGGGCTCGATGTCTCGGCGATCGAAGCTGCGCTCGAAGATGCGAAGGAACAGGCCGAGGCGCAGCGCGCCCAGGTCGACGAACTCACCGCAGGCCTGGAAGCTCGCAAGCAGGCCGTGCTGGCGGTGCAGGAGAAGCAGCGCCTGAGCCAGGCCCAGCTGGCCGAAGTGCGCAAGGAGATCCAGAGCCAGCGTGGTCGGCTGGGCTCGCTGGAAGCCCTGCAGGCCGCCGCACTCGGCCAGGAGAAGGGGGCGGTGCTCGACTGGCTGCGCGCGCAGGGCCTGGAGCAGCAGCCGCGCGCCGGCAGCGTGCTCAAGGTGCAGCCCGGCTGGGAAGCCGCGGTCGAAACCGTGCTCGGCAGCCTGATCGAAGGCGTGATGGTCGAGGCCCCGGCGCAGCACGCCGACGCGCTCGCCGCCCTGCGCGCCGGCCGGCTGTCGCTGTTGGCCGAAGCTGATGAAGTGCTGGTTGCGCCTGCGGATTCGCTGGCCGCCAAGGTGGAAGGCCCCGCTGCGCTGCGTCGCCTTTTGGCCGACGTGCACGCCGTCGACTCGATCGATTCGGCGCGCGCGCGTCTGCCGGTGCTCGCCGATGGCGCGAGCCTGATCACTCGCGAGGGCGAGTGGCTGTCCGCGGGCTTCGCGCGCGTGCTGCGTTCGGGCGAGGCCCAGCAGGGCGCGCTGGCGCGCGAGCGCGAGCTGCAGAACCTGCGCGCCGAGATCCAGAACCAGGGCCTGCGGGAACAGGCCCTGGTCGAACAGCTGAACGAACTGCGCGACGCCCTGCAGCAGGCCGAGATCGAGCGCGAGGACGCGCAGCGCAGCCTCTACCTCGCCCACCGAAGCGTGGCCGAGCTGTCGGGTCAGCTGCAGAGCCTCGGCGGCAAGCTCGACCAGGCGCAGGCCCGGCGTCAGCGCATCGAGGCCGAGCTGGCCCAGCTCTCGACCACCGTCGAGGACGCCCAGGAGCAGGCCGGCGACTCGCGCGCGCGGCTGGAGCACGCGATGGAGCGCATGGGCGAGCAGGAAGACCTGCGCCTGTCCCTCGAAGGCGAGCGCGAGCGCCTGTTCGCCGCCCGCGAAGCTGCGCAGGCGGCCGTGCGCGAGCTGCGCGAGCGCGGCCATCACCTGGCCCTGCAGCTGGAATCGAAGCGCAGCCAGCGTGCCGGCCTGGAGCAGGGCCTGGTTCGCATGAAGAACCAGCTGCAGCAGCTGGGCCAGCGCCGCGCAGAACTCGCCGAACAGCTCTCGGTGGGCGATGCGCCGATCGAAGCGCTGAAGAACGAGCTGCAGGTCTATCTGGACAGCCGCATCGACGTCGAGAAGCGCCTGTCGGCCGCGCGCTCGGCGGTCGACGGCATCGAGGGCGAACTGCGCAACTATGAGCAGCGCCGCCAGCAGCTCGACCAGCGCGCCCTGCTGCTGCGCGAGCGGCTCTCGCGCAAGCGGCTGGACGAACAGGCGCTGGCGCTCAAGGCGCAGGGCCTGCTGGAGGCGATCACCGCCGCCGAGCTGGAGCCGCAGGCCCTGCTCGACAACCTGCCCGACAACGCCACACCCGAGGCGTGGAAGAAGACCCTGGACGAGCTCGAAACCCGCATCAGGCGGCTGGAGCCGGTGAACCTCGCGGCGATCCAGGAGTACGGCGAGCAGTCGCAGCGCAAGGAGTATCTCGACAGCCAGCACGCTGACCTGACTCAGGCGCTGGAGACGCTGGAGAACGCGATCCGCAAGATCGACAAGGAAACCCGCGGCCGCTTCAAGGACACCTTCGACCGCGTCAACAGCGGCGTCCAGGCCCTGTATCCGCGCCTGTTCGGCGGCGGTCACGCCTATCTCGAACTGACCGGCGAGGACCTGCTCGACACCGGCGTGGCGATCATGGCGCGGCCCCCCGGCAAACGCGTGTCG
>VFQU01002095.1_pt1 | contig 10094 bp, 7 predicted proteins | sample 3512311 | NCBI WGS metagenome assembly VFQU01 (sample SAMN10412377, study PRJNA504923) | tailings metagenome | isolation source: Relicate 3 Philex TSF3 active mining site | place: Philippines: Tuba, Benguet | collected 2017-08-29 | reverse complement strand
ATGCACAGCACTCCCCCAAGCTAACTCCATTGAACTGTTTTACTGTTTTTTTAACCAGGGACAAGCCGCGTGTTCCCACGCGGTTAGCAATTCATTGGCAGCCTTGTATTCGTGCAACACCTCGCGAACCAAGGTTAACAAGGTGTTAGCGCAAAATTCCCAGGTGGTCGAATATGGTGTCATTGAACAACGAAAACACCATCAGAGCCACGACCAGAGCGAAGCCGAACCGGAATCCGATCTCCTGCGTCCGCATACTCAGCGGACGCCCCCTTATGGCTTCAACCGAATAGTACATCAGGTGCCCCCCGTCGAGCATGGGCACCGGCAAAAGGTTGAATATCCCGATATTGAGTGACAGCAGCGCCATGAGATTGATCAGAGCAACAAGGCCGAGTGTTGCAACCTCGCCGGAAACCTTGGCCACCTTCACCGGCCCGCCCAGTTGCTGAAAATCGCCGCGGCCGACAAAGAAGTCTCCGAGGAAAGCGGCGGTGCGCTGGATGATGAAGCGAATTTCTTCGAGCGTCATGCCGACGGCTTCCACCGGCCCGGGACGATAGAGCGTCACATCGGCTTCCTCTACGTCTCGGGTCACTCCGATTCGACCGATGCGCTGGTTGTTGCCGAAACGGTCTTCCACCACGACCGGCTCCGGCGTCAGCGACAGGATTTGTGCGCCACCATTACGCACGATCTCGACCACAACCTCGCGCGCAGGACTGGTCGCCACATATCGCTGGAAATCTTCAAAGCCGTGTACGGCGTAACCATCGACCGACAGAATCTCATCTCCGGCCAGAAGCCCTGCGGATTCCGCCACCGAGCCTGGCAGCACCTCGCCGATAACCGGCGCAATCGTATACCGGCCATAGCCAAGAAGCAGCGCATATAGGATCAGAAAGGTGAGCAGAATATTGGCAATTGGTCCTGCCGCGACAATGGCAATACGCTGCCACACCGACTTGTTGACGAACAGATGCGGAGCAAGCGTCGGGTCCACTGTTTCGGCGGCGTCGGGGTCAGGCTGGCTCGCGGCATTCATATCGCCGACAAAACGAACATAGCCGCCCAGCGGGATAGCCGAAATCTTCCAGCGTGTTCCATGGCGGTCATTCCAGCCGACCAGTTCACGACCGAAACCGATTGAAAATGCCTGGATCGCCACGCCATTCCAGCGCGCCACGAGATAGTGCCCCATCTCATGGACGAAGACGACAACCGACAAAATCCAGATGGCGTTCAGCCATAGAAAGTAGAAGGACATTATGTTCCCAAACGCGGCGCCAACCGGGCACCTACCAATAGAGCAGCCCTTCGGCTACCGCACCATAACCTGCATGCAGGCTACCCACTAGCAGCACCAGGATCGCGCCGAATGTGAGGCTATCCAGCCGATCCATTAGCCCGCCATGACCCGGGATAATGTCACCGCTATCCTTGATGCGGAAATGACGCTTGATGGCGCTTTCGGTGAGATCGCCCGCCTGCCCCAGAATGCTGATCGACATGGAGAGAACAAGACCGATCCAGAGAGGGGAATCGGTGGCAATCGTCCACACCAAAACCCCCGCCCCCGTCCCCAGCGCCAGACCGCCAAGCGCCCCAGACCAGGTCTTCGACGGGGAAATATCGGGAGCCAGCTTCTCCCCGCCAATCTGGCGGCCAGTAAAGAACGCGGCGGAGTCCGTCATCCACACGACGGTCCCAAGATAAACCCCCGCCCAGACCCCTGCCATGCCGGTACCGCGCATAGCCATAATGGAAATGATCAAGACGCCAAACAGCAGCAGACCCGCAATGCGCCACCATACACCTTCCCGACCCATGGCCAGGGCGACAAGGCAACCGAGGCCGATCAGGGCAAGCGTGCCGACGCCGCCGGCAAAGGGAAAAGCAAATGCCGAAAGGGCGACCAGAGCGATCAGAACATAGCCGAGCGGCGTAATCGGTGCCCGCGAAACCATGGTCTCCCACTCTCGGTACGCGCCGCCATAGACCGCGCCAACGATCGCGGCAAAGAAGTAGCTGCCGATATAAAGCGCCGATGCCGTAACGGCGATCAGCACCATTGCCGAAGCAAAGCGCGGCCCCACATCGGCCCAGGAACGGCGGCCCGATGGCGATGTCTGCGGAACCGGACTGTCGGGCTCGCTCAAGGTGTTGCCGCTCCAATGCCGCCAAACCGCCGGTCGCGGAGCGAATAGGTTTCGAGCACACGCACAAAACTGGCTTCATCAAAATCGGGCCAGTTTTCTTCGACGAACACAAATTCCGAATAGGCCGCCTGCCAGAGCAGGAAATTGGAAAGCCGCTGCTCTCCGCTTGTCCGGATGATCAGTTCAGGGTCGGGAATTCCGGCGGTAAACAGCGCACCCGCGATATGCGCCTCGGAAATCTCGGCAGGCGCCAGGCGACCCGCTGCAACCTCGACAGCAAGACGTTGCGTCGCCTCGACGATCTCCGCCTTCGCTCCGTAGTTGAAGGCTACGAGCAGGGTCATGCCGGTATTTTGGGCAGTCTTGGCTTCGACATCGTCAATAAGCCGGACAAGAGAGGCTTCCAGGCCCTTGCGGGAACCGATGATCCGCACGCGCACATTGTTGCGGATCAGCCTTTGCAGGTCGGAAGCAACGAAGCGACGGAGCAGACCGAAAATGAACGAGATTTCTTCTGCCGGGCGGGTCCAGTTTTCCGAAGAAAAACTGAACACCGTCAGGTAGGAAACACCATAGTTGATCGACAATTCAACGAGATTGCGGAGCGCCTTGACGCCCTCCACATGCCCCTCGGTGCGCTTCTTGCCGCGCTGCTTGGCCCAGCGGCCATTGCCGTCCATGATCACGGCCAGATGCGTCGGCACGCGCAGGCCCTGCCCCGTTGCCGGCTTCACATTGGCGGCCGTATCTCCAGCCATAAAGGCCCTCCCGGAGCAGCGATCAGCAGTCCTCAGACCTGCATGATCTCCTGTTCTTTCTGTGCTACAATCGCGTCGATCTCGGACACGGCGGAATCGGTCGCCTTCTGCACCAGATCGGACTGCTTCTTGGCATCGTCCTGGCTCATATCGCCGTCTTTCTCGGCTTTTTTGAGAGCGTCCATGCCGTCGCGACGGATATGGCGCACGGCAACGCGCGCCTGCTCGGCATAGTTATGGGCAACCTTGACCAGCTCCTTGCGGCGCTGCTCATTCAACTCGGGCAGAGGCACGCGGATTACCTGACCCTCGCCCATCGGATTGAGGCCCAGTCCACTATCGCGAATGGCCTTTTCCACGGCATTGGCCATCCCGCGGTCCCAGACCTGAACCGAAAGCATGCGCGGCTCGGGAACCGTCACCGTCGCAACCTGGTTCAGCGGCATGCGCGAACCATAGGCATCAACGGTCACCGGTTCGAGCAGGCTGGCGCTGGCGCGACCCGTCCGCAGCCCGCCAAGCTCGTCCTTGAGCGAGCCGATCGACTTCTGCATCCGGTTCTTGATATCGCTGAGATCATAGCTGGCCATGGCCGGTTTCCTTCCAGTCTTCTTGTGGGGCGCCGCCTGTTCAGCAAAGCCCACCATTGTCCCGGATCTTGTCCGGGCCTATCACTCAAAGAGCGTTGCCGACCCGTGTCGACAGCCCCTTGCCCTCAAGCACACCGGCCAGACCGGCTTCGTCATCGAGAGCATACACGATTATCGGCATCAAATTGTCGCGGGCAAGGGCGAAAGCCGCAGTGTCCATGACCTTGAGGTTCTTGCCGATCACGTCGTCATAGCTGATGGCCGAATAGCGGACTGCGGACGGATCTTTCATCGGATCAGCCGAATAGACCCCATCCACCTTGGTCCCCTTAAGCACGACGTCGCATTCGAGTTCGATGGCGCGCAGGGTCGCTGCCGTATCGGTCGTGAAGAACGGGTTACCCGTGCCGCCGCCCAGCACCACGACAAAGCCCTCTTCGAGTGCAAGCTTGGCATCGCGCGCTGTAAAAGTGTCGGCCACCGACGGCATGGTCGCGGCGCTGAAGGGCTTTGACTTGATGCCCTGACGTGAAATGGCGTTGCTGAGGGCCAGAGCGTTGATCATGGTGCCCAACATGCCCATCAGGTCAGCGGTGACCCGGTCGGTGCCATCGGCAGCACCAGCCATGCCTCGAAAAATATTGCCGCCACCCACAACGATGGCGACCTGGGTGCCGCCACGCGCCACATCGGCGATCTGCTTGGCGACTGCCTGCAGAAAGGGCGGTTCTATGCCGAATGAATTATCGCCTGCCAACGCCTCGCCCGAAACCTTGAGCAAAATGCGCTTATAGGCGGACGACATGGCAAACCTCGTTCAGTCAGGACAACACGGCCGCCGAATCCGGAGACCGGCGGAACCCTAGAATAATTTCGCCCCCTAAAGAAGGCGAAGTTGCGGATGAGATGAATGGAAAACAACCGGTGGTCACAAATGTCCGACCGGCAAAAGGGACCGGACAGGCCATAAGCCTGCCCGGTTTGCTTGTAGATTACTTGACGCCGGCAGTGGCGGCGACTTCGGCAGCGAAATCGGTCTCAACCTTTTCGATGCCTTCGCCGAGCGCAAAACGCACGAACTTGGTCAGCCTGACCGGTGCGCCAGCATCCTTTTCGGCGTTCTTGATGGCATCGCCGACCTTGGTTTCACCGTCGATGACGAAAACCTGGCTGAGCAGCGTGACTTCTTCGAAGTACTTGCGCATGCGGCCTTCGACCATCTTTTCAGCGATCTCGGCCGACTTGCCGCTTTCCTTGACCTGCTCAAGGATAATGGCGCGCTCGCGGGCCACCACGTCCTGATCCAGCTCATCGGGGGAAATGGCCTGCGGCTGGGCAGCAGCGATATGCATGGCCAACTGCTTGCCGAGAGCCGACAGGGCGGCCTTGTCGCCGGTAGATTCCAGGGCAACCAGAATACCGATCTTACCGAGACCCGGCTTGACCGCGTTGTGGACATAGCTTTCCACCACGCCGTCGGACACCGACACGACCTGCGTGCGGCGCAGGTTCATGTTTTCACCGATCTTGGCGATGGCTTCGGTCAGTTCGGCCGAAACCGAATGGCCGGTGCCGGGGAACGGCATTTCGCCGAGTTTGGCGACATCGCCATCGGCATCAAGCGCCAGCTTGGCAATGTTGCCGACAATGTTCTGGAACTGCTCGTTGCGGGCAACGAAGTCGGTTTCAGAATTGACTTCAACGACCGCAGCCTTGGCACCGGCAGTGACGACACCGATCAGACCTTCAGCAGCAACGCGATCAGCCTTCTTGGCGGCCTTGGCCAGGCCACGGGTGCGCAGCCAGTCGACGGCAGCTTCCATGTCGCCATTGGTTTCGGCCAGAGCCTTCTTGCAGTCCATCATCCCGACGCCGGTCGAGTCGCGGAGCTGCTTGACCATTGCAGCAGTGATTTCCATGGGTTCACCTCTTGGCAGCCCCTGAAGGAACTGCATTTTTCAATTGGGTTTGGCCCGGTCTTCCGGACCCCGGAACGCTTACGGGAAAGGTGGAGACCACCTTTCCCTCAAAAAAGCGCGTTTGCGTGACCGTCAGTTGACGGCGGCTTCGCCTTCGACCGGCAGGTCTTCGGCGGGTGCCTCAGACGCAGCGCCCAGATCGGCGCCGAGGGCGCTCGACGAACGACCGATACCGTCGATGGCGGCACGCGAGATCAGCGAGACATAGAGTTCCAGCGCGCGGCTGGCATCGTCATTACCCGGAATGGCGTAGTCGACGGTGTCCGGATCGCAATTGGTGTCGACGATGGCGACGACCGGAATACCCAGGCGGCGGGCTTCCTTGATCGCATTGGCTTCCTTGTTCGTGTCGATGACGAACAGGAGGCTGGGCAGGTTGCCCATATCCTTGATGCCGCCCAGGTCGCGCTCAAGACGCTCCTGCTCGCGGCTCATCATCAGGCGTTCCTTCTTGGTGCGAAGGGCCAGATCGGCTTCGCTCATCGATTCCAGCTCGCGCAGGCGGGCGATGGAATTCGAGATGGTCTGCCAGTTGGTCAACGTGCCGCCCAGCCAGCGGGAATTCACATAGTACTGGGCGGACTGCTTGGCAGCATCGGCCACCAGCGGGGCGGCCTGGCGCTTGGTGCCAACGAACAGCACGCGGCCGCCATCGGCCACGGTGTCGGAAACGAGCTGTAGTGCGCGGCTGAGGGCCGGCACGGTCTGGCTCAGGTCGAGAATGTGGATGTCGTTACGAACGCCAAAAATAAAGCGTTCCATCTTCGGGTTCCAGCGGTGCTTCTGGTGGCCAAAGTGAACGCCAGCTTCCAGAAGCTGACGCATGGAGAAATCAGGCAGTGCCATTGTGGGCTGCTCCTTTACCGGTTGATGCCTCCACGAAGCCTTGCGACGGAACCCCGCCACCGGATGGATTTCCCACAAAGGAAAGCCTGCTTCGTGTGTGTGATCACGCCAACCCGAAGGTCGAACGCGTCGCTCCTATAGGGGAACAGTCCCTCAAACGCAAGTCTGGCACGGCGGGAACCAAGCCGGATAAGTCGCGTTAACTTTTCATGGACCCGCGCCGAGCACGCGGGGGCAAGGGTGAAAACCCCTCAGCGAGAGAGGAAGGGCCCAAAGGCTCGCCTCTCCCGCGCTCGTTTATCAGGCAAATCGAACGTCCATCACACCATCAAGGGCCTTGATGCCCCCTGCCACTTCCGGCGTCACCGCATATTTGCCCGGCAGCTCGATCTCGTATTCACGCGCGCCGCCATCGCGGATCACCACGAAACTGACAGTGCCATTGCCGCCGCGCCGCAACTGGCTATTAATGGCGCCAAGTGCCTTGGTGTCATCGGCAAAAACCGTCAGCCGCCGGTCCACACGCTCTGCCAGCCCTTCAATCGGCTCGGCGGACAAAAGCCTGAGGCTGATGCCCTCGGCGCGTTCATCCGCACCCACTTGCAGGATCACGGAATTGCCCGGCTGCAGGATGGAGCCAAACTCGCTGATCTGCTCGGAAAACGAGATGACTTCGAACGTGCCGCTTTGATCAGACAGAGTGAGGATCATCATCGGCGTCCCCTTGCGGGTCCGCCGGTCATTGCGGGACGAAATCGTGCCAGCCAGCCGCCCTGCCCCCGCCCCATCCTTTACCGCCCGTTCGAAATCGCTCCAGCGTTGCACGCGGATTTTCTCGAAGAGATCGGAATAGGCATCGAGTGGATGGGCCGACAGATGGAAGCCGATAGCCGACAATTCGCGATCTGCCCGTTCCGTCGAGTTCCACACGGCCACCCCGCTCGGCAGACGGAAAGCTTCCTCCTCGACGCTATCGAACATGGAAACCTGCCCGCTGCTGCGATCCGCCGTAAGCGACTGCGCGGTGCCAATGACCGCTTCAACGGCGGCAAAGGCGATCTCGCGGCGCGGCACCAGCGCATCGAAGGCGCCGGCATTGACCAGCGTTTCCAGCGTCCGCTTGTTGAGCACCCGCGGATCGACCCGACGCGCAAAATCGCCAAGGTCCTTGAATGGCTGGCTGCCACGCACCTCGACAATATGCTCGGCCATGGCGCGCCCCACACCCTTGACAGCCGAAAGACCGTAATGAATGCGGTCTTCCTTCACCGAAAACACCACTTCGGACCGGTTGACGCACGGCGGCACAACCTCGATCTTCTTCTTGCCGGCCTCGCGGCGGAAGTCGGAGAGTTTGTCGGTCTGCGCCATGTCGAGCGTCATCGAGGCCGCATAGAATTCGTGCGGAAAATGCTCTTTGAGATAGGCGGTCTGATAACTGACCCAGGCATAGGCAGCCGCATGGCTCTTGTTGAAGCCGTAATTGGCGAACTTGGCCAGAAGGTCAAAAATCTCGTCGGCAAGCGCCTCGCTGACCCCCTGTGGGCCAGACCCTTCGCGGAAACGGACGCGCTGCGCGTCCATCTCAGCCTTGATTTTCTTGCCCATGGCGCGGCGCAGCATATCAGCCTCGCCCAGCGAATAGCCGGACAGAAGCTGGGCGATCTGCATCACCTGCTCCTGGTAGACAATGATGCCGTAGGTTTCGTCCAGCACTTCGGACAGCGCCGGATGCGGGTAGGCTACCTTTTCGGTGCCGTGCTTGCGGTTGATGAAGCTGGGAATATTGTCCATCGGGCCGGGCCGATAGAGCGCGTTCATGGCGATAAGGTCTTCGATACGGTCGGGCTTGAGTTCCATCAAAGCCCGACGCATGCCCGCCGATTCAAACTGGAAGATGCCGTAAGTGTCGCCACGGGCGTAAAGCTTGTACGTCGCTGCATCGTCTATGGGGATCGTATCGATGTCGATGTCGATCCCGCGCTGTTTGACCATATCGACCGCATAACGGATGGTGGTCAGCGTCTTGAGGCCGAGAAAGTCGAATTTGACGAGGCCGGCCGGCTCCACCCATTTGAGATTATACTGGGTGACCGGCATGTCGGAACGCGGGTCGCGATAGAGCGGCAGCAATTCCTGCAAAGGCCGGTCGCCGATCACAATGCCGGCGGCATGCGTGGACGCGTGGCGGAATAGGCCTTCCAGCGCCTGCGCGATCTCGACGAGCTGGGCGACCGTCTCGTCGTCGTCCACCATCTGCTTGAACTGCGGCACTTCCCTGAGCGTGCGCTCCACCGACCATGGATCGGCCGGATTGGCCGGCACGAGCTTGCAGATGCGGTCCACCTGCCCATAGGGCATCTGTAATACGCGCCCTACGTCACGCAGGACGGCGCGCGCCTGCAGCGTTCCAAAGGTAATGATCTGCGCGACCTGGCTGGACCCGTATTTGTCCTGCACATAGTCGATCACTTCCTCTCGGCGATCCTGGCAGAAGTCGATATCGAAGTCCGGCATCGACACGCGCTCAGGATTGAGGAAGCGTTCGAACAGCAGATTGTAGCGCAGCGGATCGAGGTCGGTGATCGTGGTCGCATAAGCCACGAGCGAGCCGGCACCCGAGCCGCGCCCCGGTCCCACTGGAATGTCATGCGCCTTGGCCCACTGGATAAAGTCGGCCACGATGAGGAAGTAACCGGGAAACTTCATCTTTTCGATGATGCTCAGTTCAAAGTCGAGCCGTTCCCGATACTCCGTTTCCGTCTTCCCAGGCGCGATACCGGTCGTCGCAATGCGCTTATCGAGCCCTTCGACGGCAATGCGCCGCAACTCGGCGGCCTCCGCCGTCACCACGGCATCTTCGGTATCATGGGAACCGGCGGCGAATTTGGGGAGAATGGGTCCGCGCGTGCGTGGCCTATAGGCCACGCGCTTGGCAATCTCGATGGTTGAATCGAGCGCCTCGGGCAGATCGGAGAACAGCTCCATCATCTGCGCGCGGGTCTTGAAATAATACTGGTCGCCCAGCTTGCGCCGCTCGGTCTGCGCCAGCACGGAGCTGCCGGCAATCGCGAGCAGCGCATCATGCGCCTCGAATTCCTTCTCCGTCTTGAAGAACGGCTCATTGGTCGCAACGAGTGGAATCCCCTTGCGATAGGCATAGTCGACAAGGCGCGGCTCGACATTGGCTTCCATGGGCCGGCCATGCCGCTGCAATTCGATGTAGAGGCGGTCGCCGAAAAGCTCGGCCAGCCGGTCCAGTCGCCGCAAGGCATTGGCGTCCTGGCCATGGGCAAAGGCCATGTCTATGGCCCCCTCAGGGCCGCCGGACAGGCAGATGATGCCGGCCAAGCCTTCCCGCGTCATCCAGTCCAGCTTCGCCCGCGCCAGACCGTCCTCGCCTTCGAGATAGGCGCGCGACACCAGTTGCGATAGATTGGAAAAGCCCAGTTCAGACTGGGCCATGAGAACAATGCTGGACTTCCCGGCCCAGGCCACATGGCCTCGCTCGCTCAGGCGTTCCTCGGCGGCGGCGAAATCGACCGCCAGTTCCACCCCGACGAGCGGCTGAATGCCCTTCTTGGTCGCCTTCTCGGAAAACTCCAGCGCACCGAAGAGATTGTTCGTATCGGCTATACCCAAAGCCGGCTGCTCGTCCGCCGCCGCCAGCTTGAGGATGGTTTCCAGTTGCAGCGCCCCTTCCAAGAGGGAAAAGGCGGAATGGACATGCAGGTGTATAAAGCCGGGGCCAGTCATCAGCGT
>VFQU01002094.1_pt1 | contig 10095 bp, 8 predicted proteins | sample 3512311 | NCBI WGS metagenome assembly VFQU01 (sample SAMN10412377, study PRJNA504923) | tailings metagenome | isolation source: Relicate 3 Philex TSF3 active mining site | place: Philippines: Tuba, Benguet | collected 2017-08-29 | reverse complement strand
ATCCACTTGTTTTTGAATCGATTCGTCGAACGCATCCAATTCGGATTCTGATAGGCCCGCTTGGACGAGTTCTCCTCTGGCTCGAAAGAGAGGGTCTTTCTTTTTGTAGGATTCCAATTCCTCTTTGGTTCTGTATTTGGCAGGATCGGACATGGAATGTCCTCTGAATCTGTATGTGGAAACTTCGATTAGGGTAGGGCCTTCTCCTCTTCTGGCTCGGTCCACCGCTACCTTCACATGGTCTCTTACTTTTCTGACTTCGTCCCCTTCTATATGATCCCTCGCCATATCGTAAGCATAAGCGCGGACAGAAACGTCTTTCACCGCCAAAGCTCTGTATTCCGGGGTTCCCATCGCATAATGATTGTTTTCGCAAATGAATACTACGGGAAGTTTCCAGATGGCTGCCAGATTCAATCCTTCGTGAAAGGAACCTATGTTAGCCGCTCCTTCTCCGAAAAAGCAGATCGTAACCGAATCTTCTTTTTTGTATTTGGATGCGAATGCGATTCCTGCAGCAAGGGAGATATGTCCTCCTACGATTCCATGACCGCCCATAAAATGTGCGTTTTTATCGAAGAAGTGCATGGAGCCTCCGTTTCCTTTGGAGATTCCTGTGGCTTTCCCGAAGAGTTCCGCCATCAAAGGTTTCGGATCTAATCCTCTTGCGATTGCATGTCCGTGGTCTCTATATGTGGAAACGATATAATCTTTAGGTTCCAAGGCGGCAAGAGATCCGACTCCTACTGCTTCTTGGCCAATATACAAATGTAAAAAGCCTCCGATTTTTCCGACGCTGTACGCTTTTGCGGCAGCTTCTTCGAATTTGCGGATAAGTACCATTTGTCTGTAAAATTCTTTTAACTCTTGAACCGACTTTGCATCTTTCGGGATTGAAGAAACCAAATTGACCTCCAGAACAATAAAAAACTACACCATTTAGACGAGACTGAAAAGCAAAAATCTTGCGGATCAATCTCCTATTTGAGATACTACTATTAAAGCAAGGTTTCATGAAAATTACAAGCACCGGTTTAGAATTTGTAGAGTTTAATGAGTTTAAACGGTTCGCAACAGAATATGGTTTGTTAGGTTCTGTTGCCCTGAGCGAACCGGTCATCGATAAAAGCGGCAATATATTGATCAAAGAAAAGGTCGCCATCAAGGAAAACATGCTCAAAAAATTGGAAAGCATGGAAGGCAAATATATCCCCGCCTTCAAATTGGCGATGTCCCGCGATTTGATGAAAATGCTGAAGATGGTTTTATCCAAGGCGGTGATGGCCAGAATCGCAGACAGAAACAACGAATTCATCAACCACCTCTATGAACAAAATACGGAAAAAATGGCCAGCCTCAAGGGGATCATACAAAACGCATTTTATTCCAAAGCGATCGCTCTTGCTTTTTTCAGAATCTTATTGAATCATAAGGAATTTTTTTCCCATCTTGCCGATTTCGGTCTTCTGGCTCTGGGTTCAGTCATCCAAAAAAACTATAATTTTAAAATGGTGAATCGTTATTCTTTTTTAGCGGGACTTTGTGCCGATATCAGCACCATCCAAGACGGAGTATACAGACAATCGTTATTCGGTAAATCCCTTTCCCAAACCACATCCCTTTCTATGGAGATCGCAAGAAAGTTCGGCCTTCCTGAAGAAGTGACCACTGCCATCAACAGTCATCCCATCGCTCAATTTGAAATTCCGAACGCCGTGCCCGCCACAGTGAATGTGGAGGAACTTCGTAAAAATCAGCTCAACCAAGATCTTCTTTCCGGAAGCGGTTTGGAAGACGACGAATCCATCAATGAGGAGGAGGAAGAAGGGGAGTTTTCGGACGATACTGCGGAGACAGTTCTTGAGTCTTTGAAGATCGCCCGTTATGTGATCGAAAATTTAAAAACAAGTTCTAAGGACCAAGTGTCCGAAAAACTTTTAGTGATGTTCACATACAATACGGAAAAAGGAATGTTTCGAAAAGACATCGCAGATCCGATGATCAACCGATTCACCGAATTCGACCAAGCCATCAAAAGAGTTAGAACTGTTGCGGAAGTAGAAAACAAATGTAAGTTTCCTCCTTCTGCGTGGGCTTACCCGAAACCTAAGGCAGCTCAAATCCTTTGCAAAGATAGAAACTATCAATGTCCTTGGATCGTAAACGGATGGGATTTGAAGATTATCTCTGCGCAAGATCCTTTCGGTTATATCGGTACTGCTCTCTCGGTGGGAACCTATCCTAAATGCGCTTTGGAAGAAGAATTGCATGCTCGTGTCAAAATGACAGAGTAAAAATAAAAAAACCAACCCGACTGACTGGGTTGGTTCTATTTCTAAAAATGGTTTTTTAGAGAATTCTTAGAAAGGTTTTTTCAATGCATCTTTCGCAGCGTCTTTTGCTGTATCAGTTGCTTTGTTTACCGCTTCAGTAGCTTTTTTCTTAGCTTCTGCTTCAGCTTTTTTAGCAGCGTCAGTTACAGTTTTTTCTACTTCAGTAGCAGTTGTTTTAGCTGCTTCTTCAACAGTTTCTACTTTCTCTTCTACTTTTGCTTCTTCTTTTTTGCAGAACACAAGGCCAGATGCCATAGCGATACCAAGAACAAGAATTAATGTTTTTCTATTCATTTAGAAGGTCTCCTTAACCTAAACAGATTGACCAAATTTTAGAGATTCAATCTCAATAGGAAAGAAAAATCTTTCCTAAACCTAAATTTAATTTTTAGGAATAAAGGTCAGAAATTCCTCTACTTCTTTTTTGCTTCCTATGATCAGAGTGGTTCTTTGGTGGAGGGAAGTAGGATCCAAATCCAGAATTCTTTCTCCTTTCACCGTAACTGCCATTCCTCCCGCTTGTTCCGCAATATATGCCATAGGAGCAGCTTCGTATAACAAACGAAGTTTTCCGTTCGGATATTTTGACGATTTTGTGTCATTCGGATAGAGGAAGATTCCACCTTTAAGAAGGTTTCTATGAAAATCCGCCACAAGAGAGCCTATATAACGCCCTGTTTTTGGCTTTTTTCCGCCTTCTATGGATTTAATATGAGAGATATAATTTTGAACTTCAGGACTCCAATATCCTGCGTTCCCTTCGTTCGCAGAATAGATGTCTCCTTTATCTGGCATTTGCATGTTCGGATGAGAGAGTAAAAATTCTCCAACGCTTGGATCTAAGGTAAAACCCGAAACTCCTTTCCCTGTGCTCAAAACAAGCATAGTGGAAGATCCGTATATTATGTATCCTGCACATCTTTGCAAAGAACCTTTTTGCAAAAGGTCTTTTTCCGTTCCGGGTTCTTTAGAGTTCGGCTCCAATCTTTGGTGGATGGAAAAAATCGTTCCGATGGAAACGTTCGTGTCTATATTGGAAGATCCGTCCAAAGGATCGATGGACATAGTGTATTTTCCCATCGCATATCCGTTGGGAATAGGGATGATCTCTTCGTGTTCTTCACTGGCGAGTACACAAAGGTGTCCGCAGATTTTTAAGGACTGATTGAACGCATTGTCCGCATACTGGTCCAATTTCATTTGGGTTTCCCCTTGGACGTTCGTATCGTCTGTAGCCCCTAAAATGTCGTCCAAAAGTCCTGCTTTTCTGACTTCTCTTCCTACGATTTTCGCTGCATAAACCAGATGGCTGAGGAGGGCGCTAAATTCTCCGGATGCATGAGGGATTTTGAGTTGCTCTTCTATGATGAATTGAGATAGAGAGATGAGTTTTTTTTGTTTTGGAGATGCGTTCACTAGATGCCCCGGATGGTTTTCTCCTCATTTTGGAGGGGGAGGCCCACAGGCAATTCCTTTCTGCTGGGAAAGAATGTCGCATAGGCCGATACTGAGAAGGAAATACCATGGATTCCATCCCTAATTATACAGCCTCCGCAGATCTCAAACTGACCGATTATCATATTCGCAAACTCACTCTCGCTTTTTGGAATGCAGGTGCCATTTACGGGTTTTTATTTATCGAAAGGGAGCCTGTGTTTCGTTTGGGAAATTGTTCCAAAGAAAACCAACTCGTTCTTAAAATCATTCATCAGATTGCAAATTTGGAAAAAGAGGCGAAACCGATGGTTCCTGCCCGCATTTCCACTTGGGAAGAAAATGGAAAAAACCTACAGGCGGTTCTCATTCGTTTTCCTCACGATGAATTGTTCGTATTCGGAATCGTGATCCAAGAGATGGGAGTAGAATTTCCTAAAAATCGTTGGTCCAAATTATCCGACTCCGTTTTGACCTATCTTTCTATGGGGATTTCTCAAAGAGAAAAAACTCTTTTGAGCTTTCGCAGTTTTACGGAAGTATTTCGGCACAAAATGGCCTCTTGTTTTCAGGGAGAAGTGAATACAGGGATTTTAGCTCTCTTTCACTTGCAAGATCTCTCTCCTTTTTTCAAACCTTTGGGTGTGGTCAAAAGCCAAGAGATTTTAAGGGAAGTTTCTTCTACTCTTCAATCTTCTGCCAGGAAGGGAGAGCTTTGTTTTCAGATGAATTTGCGCTCTTTTTACCTATTTTGCCCTGGGGAAACCATGGAAGGAGCGACCAAAAGACTAGAAGCGATTTATTTTCCTTCAAAACATATGATTTTGGACTACAAATTACAGCTTTTCCCTGTCACAAAGGAAATTGTGGACGATTCCAACCGGTTTTGCACCTTATTTATGGAAAATTTCTGATTTTCTTTTAGCCCGAATTGACAACACAACGGTCTTCGAATTATTGTAAAATTTAGACCATTTACGAGAGGACAGTTATTTGTCTATGACCCCACAAGTAGGGATTTATTTAAAAGAAGGGGAATCTATCGAGGCAGCGCTTCGTAGATTCAAACGAGATTGTGCCAATGCTGGTATCATGAGCGAAATCAAACGCAGAGAATACTTTGAAAAACCAAGTGTTGTCAAAAAGAAAGCTGTAGAAGCTGCAAGACGTAAGAGAGACAAAAAGAAGAGATTGTTCGCAAAAAAAGACAAACTCTAATTTTATCTTTTTTCACTGAAACATGACCCTGCAAGAGACAATCAATGCCGATCTAAAGCTGGCTCTGAAAGCGAAAGAAGAGCCACTTTTAGGAACCTTGCGTCTTTTGAAGGCGGACATTCAGTACGAACTCACCAAAACCGGTGCTGCGGAATTATCCGACCCGGCGGTGATGCAGATCCTCAAAACGAATTTTAAGAAAAGAAAAGACACTGCAGTAGAATACGACAAAGCCAATCGAAAAGATCTAGCGGACAAGGAAAGATTGGAAGCGGATGTAATTGCCCGTTATATTCCTGCCGAAATTTCCGACGAGGAAATTCAAAAAGCGGTAGAAGTCGCCATTCAAGAATTAGGCGCTGCCGGCCCTTCAGATATGGGCAAGGTGATGGGTAAAGTTATGGCAGTTTTTAAAGGCCAAAATATAGACGGCTCTAAGGTTTCTCATCACGTAAAACAAGCATTAACATCTCGTTAAGAGCGGTTCCCGTGAATCCTTACCAAAATTTCAAAGAAAGAGTTCGCCGGGAAGTCTCCATTGATTCCTACATCAACAGGTTTGTACCCTTACGTCGCGCTGGCCGCAACCTAACAGGCCTTTGCCCTTTTCATAACGAAAAAACACCCTCCTTCAGCGTAAATCCTGAATCCGGCTTTTATCATTGTTTCGGCTGCAAAGCCTCCGGAGATATCTTCCGTTTCGTGATGGACTACCAAAAGGTAGACTTTATCAAATCTTTGGAAATTCTTTCCGAATATTCGGGCATTCCTCTTCAAGAAAGAACAAAAGAAGATGAGGAAGAGGATCGCAAAAAGGAAGCACTGTTTCAAATTTCTCAAAGAGCCAAAGAATACTTCCAAAGAAACTTCCAAACCCAAGCGGGAGAACAGGCCTATAAATACCTCCTGGATAGAGGATTGTACGAAGAAGACATCAAAATCTTCGGGATCGGTTTCGCTCTTCCCGGTTTTTCCAATATCATCAAGGACATTTTCAGAAACGAATCTGAAGTGAAGTTAGGCGAAGCATTAGGCCTTCTCAAACGGCAGGATAAAAACAAAGATCCTTACGATTTTTTCAGAAACAGGGTGATGTTTCCTGTCATTGATACCAAGGGAAGGGTAGTTGCTTTCTCTGGAAGGATCTTAGGTGCCTCGGAAGAGGCCAAATACATCAACAGTCCTAATTCACTTATCTACGATAAAAGTAGAATATTCTATAATATCAATCTAGCGCAAGATCCCATCCGAAAATCCAGAGAAGCGGTCGTTGTGGAAGGGGTTTTCGATGCCATCGGACTTTTCCGAAAAGGAATCGAATCCGTAGTGGCTCCTTTGGGAACCGGTTTCACGGAAGGACATGCCCGCATTTTGAAAAACATGGCGGATAAAGTCATCCTGATGATGGATTCCGATTCTGCGGGAGCCAAAGGTGCGTTTCGTGCGGTCAATCTTCTCAATAAGGAAGGGATCGAAGTGAAAGTGGCATCCGTTCCCGAAGGAAAAGATCCTTTTGATTATTCTGTCGCTCACAACAAACAAGAGATTCGAAACGTTTTGGAAACTTCCCGTTCCGCTTCTCAGTTTATGATCTCCGAAATCCTAAAAGGAACCGATTCCGCCTCTTTGCCTGAGGCCAAACAAGCAGGTGTCAAACGGCTCATGGAATTTGTGAAATCCATGGAGAAGGAAACGGACAAACAGGTGTATCTCCAAGAAGGAGCCAAACAACTGGGAATTTCATTTTCTGCCATTTTTCAGGATTTTCGATCGGTTGCGGAGAAAAGTTCCACCCCCCCCGCGGTCGATAATCAAAAAGGTAGCAGGTCGGTCGTTGATGCCAAAAAGGTGACTCCGGTACAAATCTGCGAAAGGAAAATGATCGCCCGTTTGATTCTAAACCCTGAGTTCTTTTCCTTCGCCGACGAAATCCTGCAAATGGAATTCCAAGACGATGCTTCTGCATTCCTATGGGATTATATTTATACTAAGTTTTTACAAAATGAAACGATCTCTCCAGCAGAGATCCTTTCCAAAGAAGACATACCACAAGAGTATCTCGGTTTTGTGGCGGAACAATTTTCACAAGATGAAAATCAGAACGATCGATTGTTCAAGGAACTGCTCTGGCAGCATAAGGTTCATTCCTATGATTTGGCGATGAGCACGATCACGAAGAAGATGGGAGACAGTTCCCTTTCTTTGGAAGAGAAGAGAGCGCTTCTCTCCGAACTATCGTTTTTGAAGAACGAACGAGAAAAGATTTGGGAGTATCTTCGAAAACTCCAACCACAAGAAGTCTAATAGAGGATAAATAGAAAAATGGAAAATTTAGCAAGCCTACCCGAAGTACAAAAGATTATCTCCATAGGTAAGGCAAATAGGGAAGTTTCCTACGACGAAATCAACGAGATTCTACCCGATAAAATCCTCAATTCGGAAAAGATAGACGATGTATTCACACTTCTCCATGAGATGGGAATCGAGATTGTGGAGGAATATTCCAAAAAATCTTTGGAAGAGTCTTCTAGTTTAACAACCGCTAAAGAAGAAACGAACAAAGAAACTAAGGACAAACCTGCTCGTAAAAAAAGGGAATCCAATGTTTCTTCCAGTTCGGAAGATCCGATCCGTTTGTATTTGAAAGAGATCGGAAAGGTTTCTTTGATCTCCGGAGAAACGGAAGTATTTTTAGCGAAACGAATCGAGAAGGGAGAAAAAATCATAGAGGAGACAATTTTAGGTTCTTCTATCCTTCGCCAAAACTTCGCCAAACTTATCCCTAAGATCAAATCCAAAAAAATCAAAGTCTACGATCTGGTGAAAGTGGACAAAATGTACGCTCTCAACCAAGAGCAAGCGGACAAATTGGAGAAAGTATTCTTCGAGAATATGGAACTCATCCAACAGGATGAAAAAGTACTGAACGAGTCTTCGAACCGAATCAGAAAATATTCAGAAAACTCCAAAAAATACAAAGAGCTCAAAGAAAAAATCGATCTGTCTTTCGGTAAAATCGACGAAGCCATCCGCAAAATAGGGGTTTCTCAAAAGGAAATTCAAAAGATCTCCCAAAAGATCAAATCGATGGTTTTCCGCGTCAAAGAGATCGAAAAACACTTTTTAAAGATCAAAGCCAAATACGGACATGATGTTCGTGAAATCAAAGGCCTGAACCGTTTCATCGAAAAGAACGAAAACTTGGATGAAATCGAAAGAATGATGGGCTGTGACATCGAAGAAGTCAGAGAAGTCATCAAGGACATTCGAAACAACGAAAGAAAACTGCGCCGTATGGAGCAGGAAGCCGGTTCCCCCGTTCATGAAATCAAGGACTGGGGCGAAAAAATCATCAAAGGAGAACGGGAAATTGCGCAAGCCAAAAGAGAATTGGTTCGTGCAAACCTTCGTTTGGTGGTTTCCATCGCAAAACGTTATGCGAACAGAGGGATGCATTTCTTCGATTTGATTCAGGAAGGAAACATCGGTCTCATCCGCGCCGTAGACAAGTTCGAATACAAAAAAGGTTATAAATTTTCCACATACGCCACTTGGTGGATCCGCCAAGCGATCACTAGAGCCATTTCCGACCAAGCTCGTACGATCCGTGTTCCTGTTCACATGATCGAACAAGTGAACAAAGTGATTCGTGAGACCCGTCTGTTCGTTCAGGAATTCGGAAGAGATCCTTCCAATGACGAGATCGCAGAAAGACTCGGCTGGCCGGTGCAGAAAGTGAAGGCGGTGAAAAATGTCGCTCGCGAACCGATCTCTCTCGAAATCCCTGTCGGTTCCGAGGAAGATTCCGAATTGGGAGATTTCATCGAAGACAAAGATGTGATCTCTCCTTTGAACTCTGCAGCCACTTCCATTTTGTCGGAACAGATCAGGCAGGTTTTGCAAACACTTCCTGCCAGAGAACAAAAAGTCATTCGCATGCGTTTCGGTTTGGATGACGGATATGCTCAGACTTTGGAAGAAGTAGGGTATCAGTTTAAAGTGACAAGAGAAAGGATTCGTCAGATCGAAGCCAAAGCTCTTCGTCGTCTAAGACACCCGAGTCGATCTAAAAAACTGAAAGATTATATCGATTAGTTTTTCGCTTGCCTAAATGAAGTATTGATCCTAATGTTTTGGTCGTATCCAAACATTAGGATCTATTCATGAAACTTTCTCTTTTCTCCTTTTTCGTCCTCATTCTTCTTTCTTTCTCTCATTGCGGCCCGAGTGCAGAAAAAGCGCTCACTCTCAATTATTCCACTTCCGTAGGGCAATTGTATCCGGAACAACCTTGGCGCTTCAGTCCCGAATTCGTTTTGGATGGAAAGAACTCCACTGTGTTTTGTGCCGATTCCAAACAATTGGATTCAGGATTCGCTTTGTTCTTAGAGAAGAACGCCGAGTTCTCTGCCATTCAAATCACAAACGGTTTTGCTAAATCTTCTTCGGATGCCACTCAAAACGCACAGGCAAAAAAAATTAAACTCACTTCTCTTGTGATGTATTCGGAAGAAGGCAAAATGAAAGTGAAGTCGCAAGAGTCTGTGACGGTGGATTTAAAAAAAGTTTCCTTTACCGGTTCTACACCTAACGAACAATTTGTGGAATTGGGACAAACCTTAAAAGGAAATGTGATTCGAGTAGAATTCTCCGATTTTTTTCCAGGCTCCAAATCTTCTGATATATGCATTTCCGAACTTCGTTTCGGTGAAGTGAAAAAATCGAAGTTTGAAGTGTATCCTATTTCCAACGAACCCAAACTCAAATCCCTGATCGCAGGTTACGAAGAAGCTTCCCGTCATTATTGGGCTTTTCGTAAACTCATCAAATCGAACGAATCCGGATCGATCAATTTTTACGACGGAGAACTGGTGCTTCCCGTTTATTTCAAAGCGGACAATACTTTCAGTTTTTCAGAGATGTACGGAGGAGACCCGGCGAGCGGAGGTTTTTCTCCTGCCATTCAAGGAAGTTATTCTATCCTAGCTTCCGGAGAATATGGGATCGATCTCAATTTGAGTTATTTTGATGCGAACGGAATCGAAAGAAACGATTCTTGGATTTTTAAGAGAGCTGTCTCCAACGACGAAGACTTCAACACTTTCAAAAC
>VFQU01002093.1_pt1 | contig 10103 bp, 10 predicted proteins | sample 3512311 | NCBI WGS metagenome assembly VFQU01 (sample SAMN10412377, study PRJNA504923) | tailings metagenome | isolation source: Relicate 3 Philex TSF3 active mining site | place: Philippines: Tuba, Benguet | collected 2017-08-29 | reverse complement strand
CGCCCCCAGCGCACCGTCGTCGATCGCCAGACGACGGGCGCTGGCGACCGAGGCCGCGCCGAACTGCACGGCGTCGTCGAAGCGGCCGAGGTCGCTCATCAGCGAGGCCAGGTCGTTCTGGACCTCACCGGCCTCGCGCGCCAGGGCAGGGTCGGCCGCGAACACCTGCAGCGCTGCGCGGTAGTCGGATTCGGCGGCGTCGGTCCGCCCGCGGGTCCAGGCCAGCAGCGCGCGTGCCTGGAGCACGTCGGCCCAGCCGCGCGAGCCGGGCACGCGCAGCGCCAGCGCGCGCGCGAACTGCGCTTCGGCAGCGTCGAGCTGCATCAGGTTGGTATAGGCCAGGCCGATGCCCAGGCGAACGTCGGCCTCGCTCTCGGGCTGGCCTCGGAAGTGATCGGGGATACGCGGCAGCGCCTGGTCCAGCGCCTCCTTCAGGGTCGGTTCGCGACCGCTCACCACCGGGTTGGCATCGGCGATCAGGGCGAGCAGGAAGGCCCGTGCGCTCTCCGCGCGGGCCGCCTCGCGGGCGACCTGCCAGGCCTGTTGCGCCGCGATCCCCAGTCCGATCGAAAGCGCCAGCGCGGCTGCACCCGCCGAGGCCACGGCCAGGGCATTGCGCCGCACGAACAGACGGGCACGGTAGAGGGCGTCGCCCTGGCGGGCGAGCACCGGTCGCGACGATTGCCAGCGTTCGAGGTCCTCGCCGAAGCCGGCGGCACCGGCGTATCGACGGTCGGGGTCGGCCGCCAGCGCCTTGAGCAGCACGCGATCGAGGTCGCCGGTGAGCAGGCCGCGCCACAGCCGCAGGTCGCGCGGCGGCAGCGCCAGCGCCTCGGCATCGATGCGCGAACTCGGCCGGGTCGGCGCCTGGCGCCGCAGCATCGCCAGCGCTTCGGCGGTGGACTGGCCGGTGTACTCGAAGGCGTGCCTGCCGGTCAGCAGCAGGTGGAGCAGCAGACCGAGCGCGAACACGTCGGACGCCGTGGTCAGCGGCTCGCCGGCGAGCTGCTCGGGGCTCGCGAACTGCGGGGTGAGCGGGGCCAATCCGGTGCCGGTGAGTCCGGCCTCGCCGCCCAGGCTCTTGGCGATCCCGAAATCGAGCAGCTTGACCTGCCCCTTGGCGGTCACCATGACGTTGGCCGGCTTGATGTCGCGGTGCAGGATCAGCGCCCGGTGGGCGGCGTCGACCGCCGCGATCACCTGGCCGAACAGCCGCACCCGCTCGCGCAGCGCCAGCCGGTGCCTCGAGCACCAGCGGTCGATCGGCTCGCCGTCGACGTATTCCATGGCGAGGTAGGGACGGCCGTCGGGGGCGCTGCCGCCGTCGATCACCCGCGCGATGTTGGGATGCTCCAGTCTGGCCAGGAATTCGCGCTCGGCGTGGAAGCGCGCCACCGCAGCCGCGCCGCCAAGCCCCAGTGCGCTGAGCTTGAGCGCGGCGCGTTGGCGGAAGCCCGGGCCCTCGCGCTCGACCAGGAACACCTCGCCCATGCCGCCCGCGCCCAGCCGCCCGAGCACGTTCCACGGGCCGATCCGCGCCGGCGCCGCGGCCGGCTCGAAGCGCCCCGCGCTGTCGCCGTGCGCGCGCAGCAGGGCCAGCGCATCCTCGAGCAGGGCCGGCGCGCCCGCCGCGTTCGCGCGCATGAACTGCTCGCGCTGGTCGGGCGGAAGATCGAGGGCCTGCTCCAGCAGGGCGAGCGCGCGGGTGTCCATGCTCAGGCCAGCCGCAGGTGGAGAAACGCCCGCGCGACCTCCCAGTCGCGCTGCACCGTGGCGCGCGAGACCTCCAGCAGTTCGGCGATCTCGGCCATCTCCAGACCGCCGAAGTAGCGCAGCTCGACCACCCGGGCCTTGCGCGCATCGTGCGCTTCGAGCTGCTGCAGCGCCTGCTCCAGCGCCAGCGCATCGACGTCGCCGCCGACCACGGCTGCGTCGGCGGCCGAGAGCGTCAGCGGCACGACACCACCGCCGCGCTTCTCGGCCTTGTGCTGGCGGGCGTAGTCGATCAGCACCTGGCGCATCCGCCTCGCCGCGAGGGCGTAGAACTGGGCGCGATCGGCGGATTCCGGGTCCTGTTCGGCGGAGAGCCGCAGCCAGGCTTCGTGGACGAGCGCGGTCGGGGTGAGCGTATGCCCGCCGCGCTCGCCGGCGAGCTGGCGCTGGGCGAGCCGCCGCAGCTCGTCGTAGATCAGCGGGAGAAGGGCGGATTCGGCGCCAGCTTCGCCTGCGGCACGCGCGCGCAGGAGCCGGGTGACTGGGCCTGCGGTCATCGTCGTCGAACGCCTGCGGTGCACACCTGCACTGTCGACATGCGAGCCGTCGCACTCCGCTGGAGGGGCGCGACCAATGATAGAGGCGAGCGGCCCCCGCGGGCGAGGGCAGGCCTCACCCTGGCGGTGCGCGAGGGGTGCGCCGGATGCCCCCCGTGCGCGCGATCGGGTCCGGCCCCCTTGCGGGCACGGTCCACCGGGGTATTCTGCTGCGGGCCAGGGGGCGCCCGATTCGGGTGCGCGGCGCGCGCGGTGCGCGGAGGGCCTCGTCGAGCGGGGCTGCTGCACTGCAGGAGGATGCATGGGCGAGCGTTCGAGGCCGGACGACACTACCTTGCCGCCACCGGCCGGCCGGCCGGGCCTGCCGTCGGCGCGCGAGGCGGGCTGGCGGCTGCTGCGCAAGATGGGCATCTACCACGCCGCACTCATCGGGCTGTTCGCCTTGCTGCTGGCGGTGTTCCCGTCGCTGCCCAAGTACCTGCCGATCGGCGGGGTGAGCGATCTGGCGACCGGCGCCGACGTGCGCGTCAGCCGGGTCGATGATCCCCGCCTCGCGGCCGAGGGCAGCGTGCCCGTGCCGCCGGCTGCGACCGAGCCGGCGACCGACCTCGATCGCCTCGGCTACGCCCGCCGGCTGGCCATCGCGCTGGTCGGCATCTGGCTGCTGATGCTGCCGGTGTCGTGGGTGCACAAGGGTATCTATCGAAGCCATGAATACGACCACTCGCTGGACGAGACGACGCTGATCCTGCCCGGCGTGGTCGCGGCGATCGTGCTGGTGGTGCAGTACAGCCTTGCGCTGGCCTTCGCGCTGGCCGGCATCGTCGCCGGCGTGCAGTTCAGGCGCGCGCTGCAGGACACCTTCGACGCGCTGTTCATCCTCGTGGCGATCGGCACCGGCATCGCGGCGGGCGTGGGCGCGCTGGAGGTGGCGGCGGTGATGAGCCTGTTCTTCTGCTACGCGACGGTCTTCGTGTGCTGCTTCGGCGACGGACTGGAATCCGACCACTCCGCCGACCGCAAGGAGCGCAAGCGGCAGCAGAAGGCCGAAGACGCCGACGACTGAGCCTGCCGGATGGCAGGCGGGGCTGCGCCGGGGAGGGCGATGCCGATGGATCCAGCCTGGATGCGGATGAGCGGATTGCGTTCGGCGGCGCGCTGGCTGCTGGCCGCGCTGCTCTGCGCCGGTGCGTCGCTGGCCGCGGCCGAGGCGCCCGAGCGCCCGCTGTTCGCGTCCGCCGACAGCCTCGCGATCACGCTCGAGGCGCCCTGGGCCGAGGTAATGCGCAAGCCCAGGGGCAAGGTCGAAGCGCCGATCCGCCATGCGGCGGTGCTGAGCTACGTCGATGCCGCCGGCGTGGCGCGGCGGATCGACGCCACGGTGGAGACGCGCGGCATCACCCGCCAGCGGATGTGCCGCTTCCCGCCGCTGCGCCTGCGCTTCGCCAAGGCGGCGGTGCAGGGCACGCTGTTCGAGGGCCAGCGCTCGCTGAAGATGGTGACCCACTGCAAGGCCGGGCAGCAGTTCGAGCAGTACTACGTGCAGGAGCTGCTCGCCTACCGGATCTACAACCTCGTCACCCCGGCCAGTTTCCGCGCGCGGCCGCTGACGGTCACCTACGTCAGCCCCGGCGGGAAGCCCGATGGCCCGCGCTTCGCCTTCCTGATCGAGGACCTGAAGGAGGTCGGCAAGCGCAACGGGTTCAAGCGCTCGCCGCGGCCGCAGTTCCGCCCCGACGAGTTCGAGCCGCTGGCGCTGAGCCGCTTCATGCTGTTCCAGCTGCTGATCGGCAACACCGACTGGGAGGTGCTCAGCGTGCCGACCGCCGAAGAGTGCTGCCACAACGTCCGCGTGGCCGAGCCGAAGGGCGGCGGCGCGCTGCTGGCGCTGCCCTACGACTTCGATTCGTCGGGCATGGTCGACGCCAGCTATGCGGCGCCGCACGAGCGTCTGCCGATCAAGAACGTCAGGGAACGCCTGTTCCGCGGCTTCTGCCGACAGAACGACGCGCTCGACGTCGCCCGCCGGGAATTCCTCGGCCACCGCGCGGCCATCCTGGCGCTGGTCCGCGACGATCCGCGGCTGAGCAGCAAGCGCCGCGAGGCGGTGACCCGCTACATCGAGGGCTTCTACGCGATGCTCGGCAACGAGGGGCGCTTCGAGCGGGAGATCAGGGGGAAATGCCGCAAGTAGGCGCCGGCGGGGCGGCGCCCTCGATGTCGTCGGCCGGCTGCACGGGCGGCGCGTCCACCTCGCCCGCGCGCAGCGCGTCGAGGCGCTGTCGCAGCGTCGCGACGTCGGGATGCAGGGCGACGACCTTCTCGAGGTAGTCGAGACGGCCGGCGTCGTCGGCGGGCAGCGGCAGCCGGCCGCCGCGGTAGCCGGCGAACCTGCCGTCGCGGGTGATCTCGAGCCAGGCGATCGGCCCGCCGTAGGCCGCCGACATCCCGGTGTCGATCATGATCACCCGGCCGTCCAGGCGCGGCCAGATCGCGCCGCCGGTCGGCGTGTGGCCGATCACCACGTGCTTCGCGCCGCGGTTGGCGAGGATGGCATCGACGGTCTCCACCGGCGTCGCCGGCGCCACGCCGGCCATGCCGCGGTACCACAAAGGCCCACGCGGGTCGTCGAGGATGCCGCGATCGTTGGGGTCGGCGCGGCGCAGGGCGTCGTGCGCCTTGGTGGTCAGCGATTCGAGCGCGTTGCCGCAGTAGTCGCTGCTGATGCCGCCGTGCAGGAACACCAGGTCGTTGATCTGGATGGCGACCCGCGTGGCCATCGTCCAGCGGTACATCTCGCCCTTGGGATCGAAGCGCGGATCCCAGGCCAGCCGGTGCTCGATCCAGCCCAGCGGGTGCTCGGCGTTCCACTGCGCGCGGAAATCGGCGGGCAGCGCGGCGTGGCGTTCGGGGTCGCGGCGGGCGAGGTCGTCGAGGGTGGCCGCGTAGTAGCGCTCGCGGCGCTGCGCCGACTGCTTGTCGGCGAACTCGGCGTATTCGCCCGGATGGACGTAGCGCAGGTCGCCGTAGACGTTCATCGCCTCGTGGTTGCCCATGAGGTTGTGGATGCGGCCGCCGCGCTTGGCCGCCTGCCTGGCCAGCTTGGCCATGTGGTTGATGATCCGCCGCGTGTCGGGGCCGCGGTCGGGGATGTCGCCGGTCTGCACCAAGTGCGTGCTGCCGCCGATCCAGCGGCCGCGCTTGTCGACCAGGCCCGCGGCCTGCATGACGGCGAGGTAGCTGGCGTAGTCGCCGTGCAGGTCGCCGATGGCGACGATGCGCTCGACGCCCTCCCAGCGGTGGTCGTCGACCTGGCGGGGCGCGGCCAGCGACGCTCCGCAGGCGAACAGGAGTACGAGCAGGAGCGGGCGCATGGGTGCCTCCGGGATTGGCTGTCCAAGAATCGCGGGCGGTCGCTGAAGCGGAACCGATTGCGGCGGGCTGGTGTTCCGGGCCCGGCTCCGACGCCTCCACCTGCAAGCATATCGCCGCCCGCTCGTCGCCTTGAGCCGGCGGCCCGCGTCGCTGCGCTGGCCTCGAGGTCGAGACCGCCGGTGGCGCTGGGCGCCCCGGGCATCCGTGCTAGCGTCTTCGCGCAGCCCCGCAGAGGGTGAGGAACTCATGGGAACTCCCGACAACCTCTACGCAGCGCCGAGTGCCGAGTTGCGCGATCCGGACGCGGATCTCGGGGACGAGGCCCGGGCAACCCGCCAGCGGCTGATCCGGCACGAAGTGCTGCTGAAGTCGCTCAGCCTGCTCTTCTACCTGATCGGCGCCCTGGCGCTGCTGGCGCTGGGCCTGTGGGCTTCTCTGGGCATCGCCGCCCGTCGCCTGGATGGCTGGCTGCTGGTCGCGATGGCGATCTTCGCGGCGATGGCGGCGCTGTATCTGACGCTGGGCTGGGGCTACCAGAAGCTGCGGCCGTGGGTGCGGATACCGGGCGCAGTGGTCGCTGGCCTCACCCTGCTGTCGATTCCGGTCGGCACCCTGATCGGCGGCTACATGCTCTACCTCATGTTCTCGCGAGCCGGGCGCGAAGTGCTGGCGCCCCGCTACCAGCGGGTGATCGCGGCGACGCCGGGCGTTCGCTACCGCCGCACCGCGGTCGACTGGATCGCGCTGTTCCTGCCGCCGTTGCTGGTCGCCGGCAGCGCGGGCCTGGTCTACGTTCTCGGTTCCCGCATCGATTGATCGCGCCGGAACGCATCCACACGAGTGGTTCTGCCGATGCTGCCAGGACGCTGCCGGGGGGTGCTTCCCGCGACGCGGCGGTGCCGCAACGCCGAGCATGTCGCCGCACTGCCTTGGAGACTCAGGTGACCTCGCTGCGCGACAGGTGCCAGAGCATGGCGACGAGGGCGAGGCACCCGCCGAGCGCGCCCAGCGCCAGCGCGAGCAGGGCGCGGTCCGGATCGGCGGCGAGCTGGTTGACCGGGATCTGCCACGGCATGAACACGCCGAGCCTCGCCGATGTGGCGACGACGGCGAAGAATGTCCCGCCGATGCCCACGGCCAGGGCCGGCACGAAGCTGGCGTAGCGCAGCGCGACCCATAGCTGCACCGCGACCAGCAGCCAGGCCGAGAGGAACACGCGACCCAGCAGCATCAGGAAGGCGAGCACGTCGCGCTCGCCGGTCGGCGTGATCGCCGGCTTGAACCAGGCCGCGGCCTCGATCGCCGCGAGCGTCGCGCCGGCCAGCAGCAGGCTCATCGCCGCCACCACGCCGAGCACGGCGATGGCCTTGGCGGCGTAAAGGTGCCAGCGCGGTCGCGGCAGGGCGCGCAGGTAGTCCCAGGCGCGCGGGCCGTGTTCGGTGTGGGCGACCAGCGCGGTCAGCGCGGTGACGCTCATCGGCAGCATGAAGAAGGCCCAGATCGCCACCGCCATCTGCGTACTCATCTGCCAGGCGGTCGCCTTCTCGAAGCGCAGCAGGTTGAAGAAAACGAACACCGCGACCAGCGTCGGCGCGACCACCGCCAGCAGCAGGGCCAGCGAGCGGCGCAGCTTGACGAACTCGACGGCGAGGGCGACGGACAGGCGCGGACGCGGCGTGGTCATGGTGCGCATCGCTCAGGCGGCCTCGACCTGCGCGGCGCGCTGGTAGAGGTGTTCGAGCGACTGGCGGCGCGGCGTCAGCCCGTGCACCGGCACGCCGGCCTGGCACAGGCAGTGGTTGAGCGTCGCCGCGGTGGCGCGCGGGTCGGCGCCGCACGGCAGCTGCACGACGATGGCCGCGTTCTCGCGGGCAATCGCCAGGCCGTGCCCGGCGGCAACCTCAGCGGCCTCGTCCACGGCGACGGTCTCGATGCACAGCGCGTGGCCCTGGCCCGCCGTCAGCTCGGCGAGTGCGCCTTCGACGACCAGCCGGCCGCGGCTGAGGATGCCGACGTGGGTCGCGGTCTGCTCGATCTCGCCGAGCAGGTGGCTCGACACCAGCACCGTGGCGCCGCTGCGCGCGGGCAGCTCGCGCAGGAAGCCACGCATGTCGGCGATGCCCTCGGGGTCGAGGCCGTTGGTCGGCTCGTCGAGCAGCAGGATCGGCGGCGCGCCGAGCAGGGCGCGCGCAAGCCCCAGGCGCTGGCGCATGCCGAGCGAGTAGTCGGCCACGCGCCGCCGGCGATGCTCGGCCATGTCGGTGAGCGCGAGCACCCGGTCGATCTCGCTGGCCGGCAGGTCGAGCAGGCGGCGCGCGAGATCGAGGTTCTCCTGCCCGCTGAGGTTGGCGTAGAAGCCGTGCGCCTCGAGCAGGGCGCCGATGCGTCGCGCCGCGGCGAGGCGATGGGCGCGCACGTCGATGCCGTCGACGCGGATCTCGCCCGCGTCCGGTCGCAGCAGACCGAGCAGCAGCCTCAGCGTGGTGGTCTTGCCGGCGCCGTTGCGGCCGAGGAATCCATACACGCTGCCTGCGGGCACGGTCATCGAGAGGTCGTCCACCGCGACGCGACCGGCGAATCGTCGGGTAAGACCCCGGGTCTGGATGGCGGCGTGCATGGCGCTCGGTGGATTTAAGTAAGAATTAAATCTAGCCCGTCGCAGGAATTTAAGTCAAGATTAAAACTCCTGACCTGCGGGCACGTCTCATGCTGGATCCTTTCCGTAGCCACTGTCGGGCCTTGCGCTGGGCCACGCTGACCGTCGCGATCGGGCTTGCCACGCTGGTGGCGCTCGGTCTGGTCGGTCCGCCCATGGGGATGAGGATCGATGCGAGCGCGCTCACCGGCGAGCAGTGGGTGTCGCTGCGCCTCATCGTGGCGCTGCCTGCGGTCGGCTACCTGTGGGCGCTGTGGTCTGCCCAGCGCGCGCTCGGCGACCTCGCTGCGGGACGCACCTTCCAGCCCACCGTTTCGCGCGCGATGCGCCACGTCGGCGCCGGCGTGCTGGCCGGCGCGCTGTTCGAGGTGTTCGCCCTCACCAACCTGATGCGCTGGGTGCTGGGCGGGCAGGGCAGCTACCTGTACTTCGACCTCTCGGCCATCGTGCTCGGCGTGGTCGGCGCGGCGCTGATCCTGCTGGCGCGCCTGGTCGACGAGGCGCGCGCGATGCGCGCCGAGCTGGACGAGATCGTCTGATGCCGATCCGGGTGACCCTCGATGCCGTGCTCGCCAGCCGCGGCCGCACGGCGCGCGATCTGGCCGCGCAGATCGGGATCAGCGAGACCCAGCTCTCGCTGTTCCGCAGCGGCAAGGTGCGCGGCATCCGCTTCGCCACCCTGGCCCGGATGTGCGCGGCGCTCGACTGCGCGCCCGGCGATCTGCTCGGCTACGCCGCCGACCCGGCCGACCTCGCCGGCGACGATCCGGACTGACCGTCGCGATCACCGCCCTTCCTTTCCGAACGCTGCCGATCCCCTCCATGTCGATCACCCTCACCGACTTCGCCCGCGCCCGCCTGTTCCCGCGCGAGCCGCGCCGCAACACCATCCAGGACTGCACGCCCGAGGCCTTCGAGCGCCACGTGAACGCGCACGCGCCCGAGGCCGTGCTCGACGGCTACGCGCCGTTCTGCAAGCTGCACGTGCACCGCAACTGGACGACGACGCGCTGCCTGACCGTGCCGATCACCGAGGCCAACCGGCACCTGCTGCGCTCGGACTACGAGGCGCGCACGCGCGACGAGCTGCCGGTGCTGGTGCGCTGGTTCGAGGGCATCGAGCCGTCCGTCGCCGAATATCTGATCGTCATCCTCTACAGCCGCGAGCAGCTCGCCAGGGAAGGCACGCCGATCGGCGCCGACTGGGGCATCGTCGGCTGCATGTACACCGCCGAGCCGGCGGAGATCCCGATGGCGCCGATCACCATGATGCGCAACGCACTCGGCGTGGCCGAGGGCGGCTCGGGCGTGCCGCTGGATCGCGACGCCTACCGGCGCAGCGTCGAGTTCTGGAGCCGCAACGCGAATTGGCGGGGGTGAGCAGGCGTCCCGGCACATCGGCGCGTGGACGCTCTGCGGAGCGCCGGGCGCGTCGCGCCGACTGACGCACTGTCGCGGCTAGGGAGCGGACGGACCTGCAACGTCCACCATCACCTCGTTGCGGCGCATGAACCAAGGCGTCATCGGCCCGTCGTAGCGCGCCCACACCGGCTCGCCGACGGCTTCGAGACCCGCCGACGCCAGCCCGGCGAGCAGGCTGGCCTCGGCCTCCGCGTAGCGCTGCGCGTTCCAGCTGCCGCCGTAGCGCCAGACCGCGACCGAACGCGCCGGAACCTCGCGCAGCGTGATGCGTGGGTCGGTCGGCAGCGGCGTGTCGGCGAGCGTGATGTCCGCCGGCATGACGAAGCCGACGCGGTAGCGTCCGCGCTCCCCCGCGGGCTGCTGCGTGACCCGCGCCGTCA
>VFQU01002092.1_pt1 | contig 10109 bp, 9 predicted proteins | sample 3512311 | NCBI WGS metagenome assembly VFQU01 (sample SAMN10412377, study PRJNA504923) | tailings metagenome | isolation source: Relicate 3 Philex TSF3 active mining site | place: Philippines: Tuba, Benguet | collected 2017-08-29 | reverse complement strand
ACGCCCTGCTGGAGAAGATGGTCGTCGATCTGAAGCGCTACGGCCGCAAGAACGGCAAGGGCTTCTACGACTACCCCGAAAACGGCGCCAAGACGCTGTGGCCCGGCATCTCCGACCTGGTCGAGATCAAGACCAAGGACGCGGACAAGGCGCTGATCGAAGAGATCCGCACCCGCCTGCTGTACCGCCAGGCGGTCGAGGCGGCGCGCTGCTTCGAGGAGAATGTCGTCACCGATCCGCGCGACGCCGATGTCGGCGCCATCCTGGGCTGGGGCTTCGCGCCCTGGACCGGCGGCCCGATCAGCCTGATCGACAGCGTCGGCGTGGCGAAGTTCGTCGAGACCTGCGACGCCCTCACCGCCCGGTACGGCAGCCGCTACGCGCCGCCCAGGCTGCTCCGCGACATGGCCGCCAAGGGCGAAACCTTCTACGGCCGCTTCGGCGCGAAGAAGGCGGCGTAGCGCCCTCAGCCGCCGCCAGAGTTTCCTTCTCCCCTCGCGGGAGAAGGTGGCGGCCGGAGGCCGCCGGATGAGGGGCCGCGCCGGCGTCTGACGATGCCGGCGTCAACCGCCACTGCGCAGCTTCGAGAGTCTTCAACCCCTCATCCGGCGCTTCGCGCCACCTTCTCCCGCAGGGGGAGAAGGAACGCCTCGCGGCGGCTTCACCCACCGTGCGCCCTCGCGAAGGCGGGGGCCCATGCGAGGCCAGCCGCTCCCGCCGTGGCGGATCGGTGCGCGCTGTACGGACGCCCGCCTTCGCGAGCGTGATCGGGGATGGAGGCCCACCACCCCCCGATCTACACCCCGCGTTAACCATCTCGCAGATCGCCGTTCTTTCACTGAACCTTAGGAACAGCCGAGTCAGTCTCGCCGCTTCGATCGGGGGATTGAGAGATGTCGGCAAAGGTCGCCGAAGACGAATTTGGGCTGGCGAGCGTCGTCGAGACGCGGCGCCGTCACATGTGGGTCCGGCTGCTGACCGCCCTGGTCGCGGCCGGCGGCGTCCAGGTCTCGCTGGGCTGGTCCTGGGTCTGGATCTGGGCCGGGCTGTACTTCGCCGCCCAGTGGCTCGACGACCGCACCGGCCGGATGATCGTCCGCAATCCGCCGGCGACCCCGATGGCCGCCGCCCGCGCCGCCCTGATCTCCTTCCTGCCGTCCAGCATCATCTTCGGCGCCCTGGCGCCCGCCCTCTGGGTCGGGGTCGAGCGCTACGGTCCGGCGCTGGGCATGGTGGTCGTCGCCAGCGCCATGACCAACCTGATCGCCATCTGCCGCGGTTCGCGCATCGCCTTCGCCGCCGCCTGCCTGCCCTATGGCCTGTACCTGCTGACCATGCCGCTGCTCGACGCGGGCGCTACGACCGGGCCGCTGCTGGCGACCATGATGATCGGTGTCGGCCTGGTCATGCTCAACATCGTCGGCGCCTGGATCACCACCGAGGAGGCCCGCCGCATCAGCGATGAGGCGCGCGCCGAGGCCGAGCTGCGCCGCGCCGAGGCCGAGGCCGCCACCGAGGCCAAGAGCGCCTATGTCGCCGTGGTCAGCCACGAACTGCGCACCCCCATCAGCGCCATCCTCGCCGGCGCCGCCGACTGCGAGAAGCAGGGTGCGCCCCAGGGCCGGCTGATCGCCGACGCCGGCCGCATGATGACCACCCTGCTGGACGACCTGCTGGACCTCTCCAAGCTGGAAGCCGGCCGGATGAGCGTCGAGTCCATTCCCTTCGACCTGCGCGGCTGCGTGCTCGACGCGGTCCGCATGTGGCGGCCCCAGGCCCGCGAGAAGGGCCTGCGGATGCGCATCATCGGCGCCCGCAGCCTGCCGGCCTGGGTGGTCGGCGACCCGACCCGCGTCCGCCAGGTGCTCAACAACCTGATCTCCAACGCCCTGAAGTTCACCAGCGAGGGCTCGGTGACCCTGCGGCTGTCCTCGACCCCGGCCGACGGGCGCCATGCCGTGCGCATCGCCGCCATCGACACCGGCCCCGGCATGACGCCCGAGAAGGTCGCCCGCCTGTTCACGCCCTACGACCAGCTGGGCGACCAGACCGCCCGCACCCATGGCGGCACGGGCCTTGGCCTGGCGATCAGCCGCGAGCTGGCGCGCCTGATGGGCGGCGACCTCACCGCCGCCAGCGCGCCCGGCCAGGGGGCCGCCTTCACCCTGTCGCTGGAACTTCCGGCCGCCGACGCCCCGGCCGCCGCCCAGGCGCCCCAGGCGCTCGAGGCGCGGGTCATGGTCGTCGACGACCACGCCGTGAACCGCCAGGCCATCGGCCTTGTCCTCGCGCCGCTGGGCATCGTTCCGGAGACCGCCGCCTCGGCCGAGGAGGCCCTGGAGCGCTTGGCCGTCGAGCCCTTCGACGTCATCCTGATGGACGTCTATATGCCCGACATGGACGGCCGCGAGGCGACCCGCCGGCTGCGCGCCGAGCCTGGTCCCAATCGCGCCACCCCGGTCATCGCCATCACCGCCTCGGCCACGGCCCGCGACTGGGAGGCCTGCCTCGCCGCCGGCATGAACGGGCACGTGGCCAAGCCGATCGAACCGGCCCAGCTTTACGCCGCCCTCGAAGCCGCCATGGCCGCCGCCCCGGTCCGCGCCGCCGCCTGACGGATGCATTGTCGATAATCGACAAGATTTAGGGTCGACCCGGCGACAACCGGGCCGGCCGTGTTTCACCCCTGTTCCGGACGACTACAACCGCGTGGGGATATCGACCCCCACTCTGACCACGGTTTGTAGCAGACCGCCCCACCTGCAACCTACCTGATCCCCGCATCCGGCCCACGGCTGTATAGCCACAGTTCCCACGGATTCCGGGCGTTTTCGCCCTAAACCCCTGTCGCCGCTTTTCTTTTCCCGTGGGGGACCCTGCTATACTGCTGTAGCGCTTCGGTCTCGGCGAGCAGCCGCGCCAGCCGCCCGGCCAGGGCGGCCTCGTCCTTCATCTCGCATTCCCACAGCGTCTCGACCCGCCAGCCGGCGGCCTCCAGCGCCGCGCGGCTGTCCCCGTCCCGCTCCCGGTTGCGACCCACCTTGCCCAGCCAGTAGTCGCGGTTGGCCTTGGGCACCCGCCCGCCCCTCGCGCAGTCATGGCCATGCCAGAAGCAGCCATGCACGAAGATCGCCAGCCGCCGCCCCGGCATGACGACGTCCGGCCTTCCGGGAAGGTCCTTGCGATGCAGCCGATAGCGCGCGCCCAGCCCGGTCAGCAGCCGCCGGACCTTCAGCTCCGGCGAGGTGTCGCGCCCCTTGACCCGCCGCATGACGGCGGACCGCTTCTCCGGGGTGAAGACGTCGCTCACCGCCGGGCCCTAGAGGCCCTCGAACAGCGCCGTCGACAGGTAGCGCTCGGCGAAGCTGGGGATGATGGCCACGACCAGCTTGCCCTCGTACTCCGGCCGCCCGGCCAGGTCGAAGGCGGCCGTCAGGGCCGCGCCCGAGGAGATGCCGACCGGCAGGCCCTCGACCGCCGCGGCCTTGCGGGCCATGGCGAAGGCGTCGTCGTTGCTGACCTGGACGATGTCGTCGATGACGCCCCGGTCCAGGATGCCCGGCACGAAGCCCGCGCCGATGCCCTGGATCTTGTGCGGACCGGGCTGGCCGCCGGACAGCACGGCGCTGTTCTCGGGCTCGACGGCGATCATGCGCAGCGAGGGCTTGCGGGCCTTCAGCACCTGGCCGACGCCGGTGATCGTGCCGCCGGTGCCGACGCCCGAGACGACCGCGTCGACGCGGCCGGCCGTGTCGTTCCAGATCTCCTCGGCCGTCGAAACCTTGTGGATCAAGGGGTTGGCGGCGTTCTCGAACTGCTGCGGCATCACCGCGCCGGGGATCTCCTCCAGCAGTTCCTGGGCCCGGGCGACGGCGCCGCGCATGCCCTTCTCGGCCGGCGTCAGCTCCAGCCGGGCGCCCAGCAGGACCAGCATCTTGCGGCGCTCGATCGACATGCTCTCGGGCATGACCAGGATCAGCCTGTAGCCCTTGGCGGCGGCCACGAAGGCCAGGGCGATGCCGGTGTTGCCGCTGGTCGGCTCGACGATGGTGGCCCCGGGGCTCAGCTTGCCGGTCGCCTCCAGCTCCTCGATCATCGACACGCCGATGCGGTCCTTGACGCTGGCCAGCGGGTTGAAGAACTCCAGCTTGGCGACCACCTCGCCGCGCGGCTTGAGCTCGGCGCTCAGCCGGGGCAGGCGGACCAGCGGCGTGTCGCCGACCAGGTCGAGCACCGAGTCGAAGATCTTGCCGCGCCCGGCGCGGGCGTAGCGGGCGGCGTCGTAGGCGGACATGGGGCCTCGCGGCGAAAGTTGAGCTTTGAAGTGGAGATTAGGCGTCGGGCGGCTCCGGCGCCAGTGCGGTCCGGCTTGGCGTCAGGCCGCGACCCGCCTCGCGCGGCCCAGCAACGGCTCCAGCAGGCCCGCCGCCAGCCAGCGCACGACCGGTGCGCAGACCCCGTCGCCGACGACATGCAGCCCGCCCGACTGCGCCCGGGGCAGGACATAGTCGTCGCCAAGGCCCATCAGCCGCGCGCCCTCCCGCGCGGTCAGCAGCCGCGAGCGCACCTCGCCGCCATCGGCGACGACGATCATCTGCCGCGAGGAGCCGCCCCTGGGCGTGCGCAGGCAGCCGGCGACCCCGTCGAGCCGCAGTTCGGCCCGGGGACGGCCCGCCCGTGTGCGCCGGAACACGGTCGCCACCGCCCGGCCGCCCGCCGCAGCGGCCTCCAGCCGGCGCCGGTGCAGCGGCGACATTTGCGCCAGCAGCTCGGCGGTGCGGGCCGCGTCGCGCCAGGCGACGGCCTCGTCGGGCTCCAGGATGTCGGCCAGGGCGGTGTTGCGCGCCGGCGGCGCCGCCAGCGCCCAGTCGATCCAGCCCGCCGCCAGCACCTCGGGCAAACGTCCGCGCGCGGCCAGGATGGCCGGGGTCCGCCAGGGGCTGTCGCCGACCAGGCCCGGCGGCGGCGGCTTCTGCGTGGCGATGACGAACACCCGCGGCCGCGACTGGGGCACGAACCGGGCGGCGTCGATCTCCAGCGCGCCGAACCGGTACCCAGCCTCGGCCAGCGCGCCGCACAGCGCCGCAAAATCCGCGCCGCCATTGGAGGTCAGCAGCCCGACGACATTCTCGATCACCACCACCCGGGGCGCCCGGCCCTCCCCGCCCAGCGCCTGCACCAGCCGCCAGAAGCCGAAGAAGGCGCCCGAACGCCCGCCGCCCAGGCCCGCGCGGCCGCCCGCCAGGCTGAAGTCCTGGCAGGGCGAGGAGGCCCAGGCCAGGTCCGCCTGCCCGGGCAGGTCCGCCGGCTCCACACGCCAGACGTCGCCCTCGTGGAAATGCGCCGCCGCGTCGGCGAAGTTGGCCCGGTAGGTCGCCGCCTTGACCGGATCGAAGTCGTTGGCGAAGTCGCAGCGCCAGCCGTCGCCCAGCCCCAGCCGGGCCATGCCCCCGCCGGCGAAGAACTCGTAGAAGCGCAGGGGGCCATTCCGACTCATCGAAGGTGAGTCTAACCTGACCGCGCGGGCGAGGAAGCCCGAACCGGAGATCCCCGATGCGCCGCCCCGTCGCCGCCGTCCTTCCCCTCATCCTGGGCGCCGCCCTGCTGTCCGCCTGCGCGCCCGAGGCGCCCGGCGGCGGCGAGGCCCTGCCGCCCGCCGACGCTCCGCCCGAGGCGCCCGCGCCGGAAATGCCGGCCGCCGCGCCCTTCGATCAGCCCTTCGCGCTGATGGGGACCGAGCCCTTCTGGCGGCTCGATATCGTCGGCCAGACGGCGACCCTGACGCGGCCCGACCATCCGGACCTGACCGCCGCCAACGCCGGGCTGGCGACCGTCGCCGACGGCGCGGTCTGGACCGCCCAGGCCGGCGATGTCAGCGTGATCGCCACCATCAAGGCGGGCCAGTGCTCGGACGGCATGAGCGACCGGGTCTATCCCTATACGGCAGAGGTGCGGCTGGGCGCCGAGACCCTGAAGGGCTGCGCGATCAGCAAGGCCGACTTCGACAAGCTGCCGCCGGCCTAGGCTGTCAGCTGTCGCCGAGCTCGAGCGTCGGGATCTGGGATTTCGCCGGCTTCGACTGGGCGCCGGGCACGGGCAGCAGCATCGCCAGGGCGACGGCGAGCGCGGCGGCGGCTGCGAAGAGGGCCTTGACGGCCATGGCTGTTTCTCCCTGACCGCCACAATGCGGCCTCGCGGTTTAACGAGCCGCTAACGGCCGGGTTCCGGCGCCAGACTTCGTCAAGCACAACGAAAAGGGCGCGCCCGACCGGACGCGCCCTGTCAAGAACTCGGAAGGTCTCGGAAGCCGGCAGACCCACCACCTGCAAGTGATGGGCGCCGTCCTCCGACCTGCGGAGGCTACTGATACACCTCGAACAGGCCGGCGGCGCCCATGCCGCCGCCGATGCACATGGTCACCACGGCCAGCTTGGCCTTGCGGCGGCGGCCTTCCATCAGCACGTGGCCGACGCAGCGGGCGCCGGTCATGCCGAAGGGGTGGCCGATGGCGATCGAGCCGCCGTTGACGTTGTACTTCTCCGGGTCGATGCCCAGCTTGTCGCGGCTGTAGAGGCACTGCGAGGCGAAGGCCTCGTTCAGTTCCCAGATGTCGATGTCGTCGACGGTCAGCCCGTGACGCTCGAGCAGGCGCGGCACCGCATAGATCGGACCGATGCCCATTTCATCCGGCTCGCAGCCGGCCACGGCGAAGCCCTTGAAGGCGCCCATCGGCTTGAGACCCCGACGCTCGGCTTCCTTGGCTTCCATCACCACCACGGCGGCGGCGCCGTCCGACAGCTGGCTGGCGTTGCCGGCGGTGACGAAGTTGCCCGGGCCCATCACCGGCTGCAGCGAGGCGAGGCCTTCCAGCGTCGTGTCGGGGCGGTTGCACTCGTCACGATCGACGACGTAGTCGACGAAGCTCTCTTCCTTGGTCTCCTTGTTGACCACCTTCATCTTGGTGGCCATCGGCACGATCTCGTCCTTGAACAGGCCGGCGGCCTGGGCGGCGGCGATCCGCTGCTGGCTGCGCAGGGCGTACTCGTCCTGATAGTCGCGGGCGACGTTGTAGCGCTTGGCGACGATGTCGGCGGTGTTGATCATCGCCATCCACAGGGCCGGCTTGATCTCCATCAGCTTCTCTTCGGTGATGAAGTGGCGGTTCATGTGCCCGCCCTGCTGCACCAGCGAGATCGACTCCACGCCGCCGCCGACGGCCACGTCCGCGCCCTCGTTCTTCACATAGTGAGCGGCCGAGGCGATCGCCTGCAGGCCCGAGGAGCAGAAGCGGTTGATGGTCGTGCCGCTGGTCGTCACCGGCAGGCCGGCCCAGATGGCGGCGTTGCGGGCCACGTTCATGCCGGTGGCGCCTTCGGGGCCGCCGCAGCCGATGATCACGTCCTCGACCTCGGCCCCTTCGAGCCCGGCGCGGCTGACCGCGTGCTGGATGGCGTGGCCGGCCATGGCGGCGCCGTGAGTGTTGTTGAAGCCGCCGCGCACGGACTTGGCCAGACCGGTGCGGGCGTAGGAGACGATGACGGCGTCGCGCATGAAGATTCCTCGATCGATTCAAACACTGGTTTGAAAGTCGGCGGCGACCCTAGGGGAAGGCTGGCGCAAGGGAAAGATCACGCGAACGTAAACGTGAGGGTGGGCACGCCGGCGACTTGACGATGCCTGCCGGACGCTCCAGCGTCCGCCCATGCGCCACACCCTCGCCCTCGCCGCCCTGCTGTCCGGTCTTGCCCTGGCCGCCGGAAGCGCCGGCGCGCAGGAGGCGCCCGAAGGCGGGGCCTGGATCGATTGCCAGGTGACGGCGATCACCGCCTTCCGCGACCGCATGTCGGTGACCTGCGCCGCCGCCGCGCCGCGGGAGGTGACCGGCTCGGCCGGCGTGCGCGAATACATGGTCGAGACCAACGATCCGCTGGCCGACCTGCTGACGCGGCTGGCCATCGAGGCCAAGGGCCGGGCCCGGCCGCTGGGCCTGCTGCTGGTCCGGGCGCCGGAGGCCAACCCCGCCGAATGCCCGGCCGAGACCTGCCGCCGGGTGGCCGGGGCGATGCTGAAGTAGGGTCACAACACCGCGCGTTCCCCAGCGTCACGGGTTGACCCGCGCGTCAACGAGTCCGAACCTTGGCTGAACAACGATAAGTCAGGGATGGACGCGATGGGTGAGCACGCCTTCGATCTGGTGCTGCGCGGCGGCGCGGTGGTGGACGGCACGGGAGCCGCGCCCTTCTTGGCCGACGTCGGCGTTCGCGACGGCATGATCGCCGCCGTCGGGCCGAACCTGCCCCGCGGGCGCGAGGAGATCGACGCCACCGGCCGGCTGGTCACGCCGGGCTTCGTCGACATCCACACCCACTACGACGGCCAGGCCACCTGGGGCGAGCGGATGAACCCCTCGTCGGGCCATGGCGTGACGACGGTGGTCATGGGCAACTGCGGCGTCGGCTTCGCCCCCTGCAAGCCGCAGGACCACGACCGGCTGGTGCGACTGATGGAAGGGGTCGAGGACATCCCCTTCCCGGTGCTGACCGAGGGCCTGCCCTGGAACTGGGAGAGCTTTCCCGACTACCTGGATGCGCTGGAGGCGCGCCGGTTCGATGTCGACATCGGCGCCCAGCTGCCTCACGCTGCCCTGCGGGTCTATGTGATGGGCGAGCGCGGCGCCAACCGCGAGCCGGCCACGCCCGCCGACATCAACGCCATGGCGGCGATCGCCAAGCGGGCCATGGAGGCCGGCGCCATCGGCTTTTCGACCAGCCGCACCCTCAACCACCGCACCAGCGACGGCCAGCCGACGCCCACCCTGACCGCCGCCGAGGACGAGCTGATGGGCATCGCCATGGGCATGAAGGCCGCCGGCAAGGGCGTGCTTCAGCTGGTCAGCGACTTCGCCCCCGATCCGGTCGAGGAAATCGCCATGTTCCGCCGCCTGGCCGAACAGAGCGGCCGGCCGCTGAGCTTCACCCTGGCCCAGAGCGCCAAGGCGCCCGATCTTTGGCGGATGATGCTGGACAAGGTGGCCGAGGCCGTCGACGCCGGCGTGGCCATCAAGGCCCAGGTCTGCGGCCGCCCGGTCGGGGTGCTGTTTGGCCTCGAGCTGACGATGAACCCGTTCAGCCCGACCGAGACCTACAAGGAGATCGCCCACCTGCCGCTGGCCGAGCGGGCGGCGAAGCTGGCCGACCCGGCCTTCCGCGCCCGGCTGCTTAACGAGAGCGGCGATGTGAAGGGCCCCTTCCGGGGCAGCATGCTGCAGGCCTGGGACAACATGTACCTGCTGGGCGAGACGCCCGACTACGAGCAGGGGCCCGACCGGACCGTCAAGGCGCTGGCCGCCGGCATGGGCGTCTGGCCCGAGGATCTCGCCATCGACCACATGCTGTCGAACGGCGGGCGGGGCATGCTCTACCATCCCTTCCTCAACTACGCCGACGGCAGCCTGGACCCCAGCTACGCCATGCTGGGCCATCGCGACACGGTGCCCGGCCTGTCGGACGGCGGCGCCCATGTGGGCATGATCTGCGACGGCAGCTTCCCGACCACCATGCTGACCCACTGGACGCGGGACCGGGTGCGAGGGCCGAAGTTCGCGGTCGAGGAGGTCATCCGCATGCAGACCCGCGACACCGCCGAGGCGGTCGGCCTGCTGGATCGGGGCCTCGTGGCGCCGGGCTACCGGGCCGACCTCAATGTCATCGACTACGAAGGTCTGACCCTGCACGCCCCGACCGTCAGCTATGACCTGCCCGCCGGCGGCCGCCGCCTGATGCAGCGAGCCGACGGCTATGTCGCCACCATCGTCGCCGGCGAGATTACCTATCGCGACGGAGAGCCGACCGGCGCCCTTCCGGGGCGGCTGGTGCGCGGCGCGCGGACCGCGCCGCTGGCCATGGCGGCGGAATAGCGCCGCGAAGGCCGCGAACGCCTTATCGCGCGGCCTTCTCGGCGATGCCGGAGGTTCCCTCGCGGGCCCGCAGCACGGCGGCGACCTCGTCCGGCGTCACCCCGCCCGCCGCCAGGGCGACCAGCAGGTGGTAGAGGACATCGGCCGCTTCGGCGGTCAGGCCTTCCCGGTCGCCGACTGCCGCCGCCAGGGC
>VFQU01002091.1_pt1 | contig 10110 bp, 9 predicted proteins | sample 3512311 | NCBI WGS metagenome assembly VFQU01 (sample SAMN10412377, study PRJNA504923) | tailings metagenome | isolation source: Relicate 3 Philex TSF3 active mining site | place: Philippines: Tuba, Benguet | collected 2017-08-29 | reverse complement strand
CAACGATCCGCGGCACCGCCGGTCGGAGGCCGCGACGACGTTCATCCGGCGGCACCGCGCCGACGTCCGGCCTCTGGTGTCGAAATGGACGGGGGAGTATCAACTGACACTCGATTCGATCATTGAGGACATGATCGACCGCTGCCGCGAGCTGAAGCTGCGCGCGGTCGGACCGGAACGCAAGCTGAAGACGGACCTCACCGTGCTCCTGACGGCAAAGACGGTTCATTCGCTCTACAGCCCATCGCGAAGGCAGTCGTTCGCGCTATGAAGAACCTCAGGGTCCTGGTGCTGCTGCATCCGGACCTCATTCCTCCGGATTCGCTCAAGGGCGTCGACGCCCAGGAGGCGCATGTCTGGAAGACCGAATATGACGTGGTCAGTACGCTGCGAGGCAACGGCCACGAGGTGCTTCCGCTCGGCGTGCAGAACGAACTCAAGCCGATCCGCGACGAGATCGAGCGCTGGAAGCCGGACATCGTCTTCAATCTTCTGGAGGAATTTCACGGCGAGGCGGTCTACGACCAGAACGTTGCGAGCTATCTGGAGCTGCTGCGCATTCCCTACACGGGCTGCAACCCGCGAGGGCTGATGCTGGCGCGCGGCAAGGATCTGTCGAAGAAACTGCTGCACTACCACCGCATCCCGGTGCCGGCCTTCGCCGTGTTCCCGATCGGCCGCAAGGTCAAGCGTCCGGCCCGCCTGGGCCTGCCGCTGATCGTCAAGAGCCTGAGCGAGGATGCTTCGGTCGGAATCTCGCAGGCATCGGTGGTCGACAGCGACGAAAAGCTCAACGAGCGCGTGACCTTCATCCACGAACGGATCAAGACCGCGGCGATCGCCGAGCAGTTCATCGAGGGCCGCGAAATCTACGTCGGCGTGCTGGGCAACGACCGCCGTCGCGTGCTGCCGATCTGGGAGCTCGACTTCGGCTCCGCGCACGGCGCGCATTCCATCGCCACCGAGCGGATCAAGCACAATCCCGAGTTCCAGGAACGCCACAACGTCACGCAAGGCCCCGCGGCGAACCTCGCGCCGGCGGTGCGCTCGCGCATCAATTCGATCGTCAGGCGCATTTGCCGCACGCTGGAGCTCGACGGTTACGCGCGCATCGACTTCCGGCTCACCGCCGACGGCGTGCCCTATTTCATCGAGGCCAATCCCAACGCCGAGATCGCCAGGAGCGAGGAGTTTGCCCAGGCCGCAGCGCACGACGGGCTGCAATATCCCGACCTGATCAACCGCATACTCGCGCTCGGCCTCAGCCGCTCGCAATCGGCCACCGGGCAGCGCTGACGGCAGCTACCGGCGCGCCGGCGGCGGCCCTGCGATCCGTGCGATATAGGCCAGAAGGTCGGCGGCGATCTTCTCGTGCGCTTCGGACGTGAGATGGATCAGATCCCACTGGTAGTGCTCGCGCGGGAACGCCGGATCGTAGACGATCGCGTGAATGCGGCGCTGCGACAGCCGCGCGACCATGCGCTCGATGTTGGCCGCGCGGTGCGCCTCGCTGCGGAAAAACCGCACGTCGTTTCCGCCGGGCTGGATGATGACGATGTGGGTGCCGTCGGGAACGCGGCTGTCGACCCGCTTGAGCATGCCGTCGGTGGTGGCGAAATTGACGCCGGCGTTGCGCACGCGGGCGTCGTAGCCCCGGGCGCGCAGCATCGCCTCGAGCCGCGCCGGATAGGCGTTGCGGCGGTCGATGCCCCAGCCCCAGGTGTTGCTGGCGCCGATCGCGACGATGTTGATCGGCCGCGCCGGATCGAGCCAGCGCGGCTGCGCGGCAGCCGGAGCGCAGGCGAGCGACGCTGCGGCCGCGGCCGCAAGTGCGGCGAGGCCGGCCCGCAGCGGCGCCATGATGAGCGGCGCGGTCACTCCGGCTTGAAGTTCAGCGCCACGCCGTTGATGCAATAGCGCAGGCCGGTGGGTGGCGGGCCGTCCGGGAACACATGGCCGAGATGGCTGCCGCAACGGCTGCAGTGCACCTCGGTGCGGACCATGCCGTAGCTGCGGTCGACCGTCTCCTCGATCGCGCCGGGCTCGGGATCGTTGAAGCTCGGCCAGCCCGTGCCGCTCTCGAACTTGCGCTTCGACCGGAACAGATCCTGGCCGCATCCGGCACATGAGAACGTGCCGGCGCGCTTCTCGTGGTTCAGCGCGCAGCTCCCCGGCCGCTCGGTGCCGTGCTCGCGCATGATGTGGAACTGCTCGGGTGTGAGCAGCTCCCGCCACTCGGCGTCGGTCCGGGTCACGGGATAGGTCTTGGTGTCCATGATCTGCCCGCTCGTTGCTCGGTTCTTGAATCGCGTCCCGAATATAAGGTCGAGCAGGTGCATTTGTCAGACCGTCCGGTCGAGCAGTTCGATCGAAACGCCCTGCGGCCCGCGGATGAAGCAGATCCGCAGGCCCGGCCGGATCGTGGTCGGCTCCTTGGTGAACTCCACGCCCTTGGCCTTCAGGTCGGCCGCAATGGCATCGATCCCGGTGCAGGTCAGGCCGAAATGGTCGAGGCCCTGATACGGCGTGGTCGGCTGCGGATTGATCTTTTCGGCCGGGGTGATGGGCGCGATAAACACCTTCTGGCCGCCGAGCTTGAGATCGACCCGCGGCTGGCCCTGCTGCATGGAGCGGATGACCTCCGCGCCCAGCATCGTCTCGAACCACTGCGCGGTCTCCTCCACGTTGGGGCTGCGGATGTGGACGTGGTCCCAGGTGAAAGCGGCCATGCGGATTCTCCTTCGCTGTCGCGGCGCAAGCTAGTCCACCCGCCCCGATCCGCCAATGGCCATCCGGCGAATGCCGAGGCGGTCGCGTCCGGATACGCCGTGCCGCATCCCGGTGCATGGCAGCTTCGCGCGTTTTCGGCTGGCATCCGCGGCCGTTCTCGACTATCGCACGGCAACGATGACCGCTCCGCGATCCTGATCCTCCCGGCATGACTGAATTTCTCGGTACACCGGACATGGGCCCGCTCATGTTCGCGGGCCTGACGCTGGCGTCTTTCGTCACGGCGTTCATCGGCGTGTTCACCGGCGCGGCCGGCGGCGTGCTGCTGCTCGGCCTGATGGCGCTCGTCATGCCGCTGGCCGCACTGATTCCGGTTCACACGGTCGTGATGCTGGGCACCGGGGCGGCGCGCGCGCTGCTGATGTGGCGCTACGTGATGAAGGGCACGCTGGTGCCGTTCACGATCGGCGCGGCTCTGGGTGCGGCTTTGGGCGGAAAGATTTTCGTCGCCCTCTCGGTGTCGTGGCTGCAGATCATCATGGGGGCCTTCATCCTGCTGGTGACCTGGATGCCGAGGCTCGGCCGGATCGGCGCGGAGCGTGGACGCTTCGCGTTCCTGGGATTCGGCACGACGTTCCTCGGCGTGTTCGTCAGCGCGACCGGGACGCTGCTGGCGCCGTTCGTCGCCAGCGCATCGCGCGACCGGCTGGTTCACGCCGCGACCCTCGGCACGCTGATGACCGTGGTGCACATCGCCAAGCTCGTCGCCTTCGGATTCATCGGCTTCGCGATCGCCAGCTATATTCCGCTGATGGTGGCAATGGTCGCCGCCGGGGCGCTCGGCAACTGGATCGGCGAATGGGCGCTGCATCGCACCAGCGAGCAGAGGTTCCGGCTGGTGCTGCAGGTGGTGCTCACCGCGCTGGCGCTGCGGCTGCTGTGGGGCGGCATCGCCAGCGCGGGCTGGTTTTGACCGCGCGGGCCTCTACACTCCGGCGGATCGGGGAGTGAAACGCGCATGACGTCTGCCGATTTCGATTTCGCACCGCTCTGGCCGAACGGCCTGCCCGCGCCGTCGGCGCGATGGACCGGGCTGCCGCCGTATAATTTCACCGGCGGCAACAACGATCCGTCCTGCGTTCCGGTCGAGGGCCTGATGGCGGCGTCGGCCTCGGTGCTGGAGAGGGAGGGCCGGACGCTGGCCACCTACGGGCTGGCGAGCGGTCCGCAGGGCTATCTGCGGCTGCGCGAGTTCCTTGTGGGCAAGCTGAAGCGCGACGCCGGCATCGCCTGTGGTCCCAACGATATTCTCGTCACCTCGGGATCGCTGCAGGCGCTCGATCTGGTCAACGCGGCGTTCCTGGAACGCGGCGACACCGTTCTGATCGAGCAGGAGAGCTATCAGGGCTCGATCAACCGCCTGACGCGGCTGGGTGTGGAGACGGTCGGCATCCCGCTCGATCGCGACGGCATGCGGACCGACGCGCTCGCGGACGCGCTCGCGGCGCTCAGGCGGCGCGGCGTGCGACCCAAGTACATCTACACCATTCCCACTGTGCAGAACCCGACCGGCACGATCCTGCCCGAGACGCGGCGAGCCGAGATGCTGCGCCTCGCGGCGGAGTACGGCGTGCCGATCTTCGAGGACGATTGCTATGCCGACCTGATCTGGAGCGGCACGCGCCCGCCGGCGATCCATGCGATGAGCAATAACGCCAACGTCGTGCATATCGGCTCGTTCTCCAAGTCGATCGCTCCGGCGCTGCGGGTCGGATACATCGTCGCGCCCTGGCCGGTGATGTCCCGCATCCTGTCGCTCAAGACCGACGCCGGGTCGGGCGCGCTCGAGCAGATGGTGCTTGCCGAATTTTGCACGCCCCATTTCGCCGCCCATGTCCCGGCGCTGACGAAGGCGCTGCGCGCCAAGCTCGATACGCTGATGGAGTCGCTGGCCGAGCGCTTCGGGACCGCAGCGGAATTCGAGGAGCCCAAGGGCGGCATTTTTCTCTGGGTCAAGCTGCCGGACGACGTGGACACGATGAAGCTGCACCAAGCCGCGCTGGCCGAGGGCGTGGCGATCAACCCGGGCGTCGAATGGTCGGTCAACCGCCAGCACAGCGGCTGCCGGATGCGGTTGTGCTTCGCGAGTCCCACGCACGAGGAAATCCGCGAGGGCGTAGCGAAGCTCGCCGAAGTGTGCCGCCGCGAGTTCGGCGTGCCGGCACGCATCGCCAACGTCGCCGACGTCCGTCGCGGTTAACGCGCGCGCGGCGCGTTCCTGCGCGCGGCATCGTGGTTAAATTCACCTTTGCAGCTTTACGTTAATTCCATCGAACGGTCGCAAGCCGCAATGCGACAGCTAAAGATGCCACCCGAGAACCGAGACAAGATCGGCATTCCAGGGGGCATCGCTTGGACACCAAAAGGTTCGGCAACACCGCAGTCGCAACGCCGAAGCGCCAGTTCGCTTCGCGCGGACTGGCGATCGTCGCGGGCATCACTGTCGGTACGACCGGCGCGCTGGGCGGCGGCGATTATCTGAGCCCGCGCGCGCTGGCGTCGGCAATCGCGTCTTGGCAAGGCGAGAACGCGCCCCGCTTTGCGCCACAGCTTGAGCGCGTGCTTGCGATCGTGCCGATGCCCGATCGCGCCGAGGCCCCGCGCAGGCCCCAGCGCGCGATGCCTTCGCTGGCCGGTGAATCCGACGATCCGCCGCGCGCGATGCCGATGCCTGCCGCGCCCGTCGCAGCGCCGGCTGTTGATCCGGTCGCGGCTCCTTCGTCCACTCAGGCGCCCGTCGCGCCGGCTCCGGCGCCGGTCGCTGCTCCCGCTGCGGCCAAGGTACCGGCCGCTGCGGCGCCGGCGCGCCAGTCGCCGCCCGCCGCTGCTCCCAAGCCCGTCGTGGCGGCGGTCGAGACCCACATCGATGTGATGGCCCCTGAATTCATTGCCGCGCGTCCTCTCGTCGTGCCCGGCATTCCCCGGCCCGACACCAGCGCCAGGGCGGATGTCGTGTCGCCGCCTGCGCATGTGTCCGCGCCGTCCGCCGCCGAAGGCGTCGAGGTGTTCACCACCTCCGGAGGCGGCAGGGGAACCGAGCGTCCGGCCATGGCCAGCACCCCGCGGCCTGTGGCTCCGGCTCCCGTCACTTCTGCCGCGGCGCCGGTGGCGCCTGCGGTCGAGACAAAGGCTGCGCCCGCAGCGCCGGTCAGGGTCGCAGCGGCCGATACGTCGTTTGCGATCGTTCCAGCTTCCAGCACGCGCGCCGCCGCTCCTGCCGTTGCCGCCCCTGCGCCTGCCGTACCGGCCCTGTCTCAGGAGGCGAGCTTCGCACTCGCCAGCGTCGCGCCGCCGCGGGCGGCCACCGACGATCCGGCCGCCGACATTTCGCTGATCATCCCGGACAAGGTGTTTCCCGGACGCGAGGCGGAGACAAAGGCCGAGACCGGCATCACGGTCGAGGTCCCGCTGCCGCGCCGCCGCGCCGATGTCGCGCCTCCGCCGCCGCCCACGCCGGCCGAACGCCTCGGCCTGACCGGCCAGGAGCGCGCCAAGGCGGAACGCTGCCTCTCGCAGGCGATCTATTTCGAGGCCCGCAACGAGCCGGTGCGCGGGCAGATCGCGGTCGCGCAGGTCGTGCTCAACCGCGTGTTCTCGCCCTACTATCCAAAGGACATCTGCTCGGTCGTGTACCAGAACGCACACCGCTTCCTGTCGTGCCAGTTCACCTTCGCGTGCGACGGCATCCCCGAGGCGGTGCGCGAGCGCGGTGCGTGGTCGCGTGCGCACCGCATCGCCAAGCAGACGCTCGACGGCAAGCTCTGGCTCGACGACGTCGCCAAGGCGACGCACTATCATGCGGTCTATGTCAGCCCGTACTGGGTGCGCGAGATGCGCAAGATGGTGCGCCACGGGCGGCACACGTTCTATCGGCCGCGCCGCTGGGGCGACGGCGCCAACGAGCCGGGCTGGGTCCGGCCGCCGGGCGGCGCCCGCAGCTCCTGACCTCGTACTTCGATCCCGCATGCGCGACGGCCCCGGTCTTCCGGGGCCGCTCGGCGAGCGGCCGGCGGCGCGGCATCCGGCCGCATGGACCGCGAGGTTCCGCAAATCGCTCGCCGCGGCCGGACAGCGGGGTCCTGGGCGCTCGAGGACAGTTGCGGTCCGCGCCCGACATTCACTAGCATGCGGCCAAATTGCAATTCACAGGGGAGAGAGACGTGACCAAGTCCAACGACAGGTTCAATCCGCCGTCGCGCCGCCGGGTTCTCCAGGGCGGCGGCGCCGTCGCGCTCGGCCTTGCGGCGCCGACGTTCCTTCCGATCACCTCGGCGCTCGCGGCCTATCCGGACCGGCCGATCAAGATCGTCGTCGCCAACACGCCCGGCGGCCCGTCCGACATCATCGCCCGGATGATCGCCGCCGAGATCGCCGCGCCGCTCGGGACCTCCGTCTTCGTCGAGAACCGCGGCGGCGCCGGCGGCAACATCGGCATGGGCTACGCCGCCCGCGCCGAGCCGGACGGCTACACGATCCTGCTCACCACCAGCGCCTACGTGGTCAACCCGGGTCTCTACAATTCGATTCCCTACGACCCGTTCAAGGACTTCGTGCCGATCTGCGAACCGGCGGTGAACCCGCACGTGTTCACGGTGAAGTCCGAGCATCCCGCCAAGAACATGAAGGAACTGGTGGCCATGGCGAAGGCCAACCAAGACAAGTACAACTTTTCCACGCCGCCGATCGGCACCACGCCGCAGCTTCAGGTCGAGGTGCTCAAGCTCCGCGAGGGACTGCCGAAGGTCGCGACCTCGGTCTACAAGGGTGGCGGCGACGCGATCAAGGCGCTGCTGACAGGCGAGGTCCAGGTGTCTTCAGGCACGCTGGCTCCGGCCTTCCCGCACATGAAGGCGGGTACGCTGCGCGCGCTGGCGCAGACCGGGCCGTCGCGCTGGGTCGGGCTGCCCGACGTGCCGACGATGGCCGAGGCGGGCTTCAAGGACTTCGTGTTCGACACCTATTGCGCGCTGGTCGCGCCGGCCAAGGTTCCGGCCGAGAACGTCGCCAAGCTGGAGAAGACGATCCTCGACGTTCTCGCCAAGCCGGACATGAAGAAGAAGCTGACCGATTCCGGATTCGAGATCACCGCACGGAACGGCAAGGGTCACGCCGAGCGCATCGCCAGGGAGGTGCCCATGTACAAGGACGTGATCGAGAAGGCGGGCATCAAGAAGCTCTGACGCCATCTCGTGCTTGAGCCGAAAAATCGGGGACCCGGACCGCAAGGTCCGGGTCTCCGACTTTTCGGGATATGGCGTTGCGGTGCACAAACGCGGGCGCGGATGCCGCACGCGAGGACATTATGTCGCCGCAGGCGCGATCCCCGGACCGCCAAAACGGCAATGGTGCCGCCGTGCAAAAGAACTTAGGATGCGAAGAACTTCGAACAACAGAAGTGCTCAGGGAGGAACGATCATGATCAGGATTCTCGTGGCTGTTGCGGCCGGTTGCGCCGCGCTCTCCGTCCCGGCGGCGGCGCAGCCCTACAATCTGACGGTCGCGGGCTACAGCCCCGGCGGTCTCGTCTCGACCGCGGGCGCCGGCCTCGACAAGGCGCTCAATGCCGCCTATCCGGGCTCAACCCTGACCTACCAGACCTCCAGCGGCGGCCTCGCCAACGCGCTGCTGCTCGATCAGAAGAAGGTGCCGCTCGGGCTGATCGCCAACTCCGAGCTGAACGTGGTTCTCAAGGGCAGGCCGCCGATCAACAAGCCGATCACGAGCCTGCGCATCCTGTTCCACCCCTATTCGCCGGGCTCGCGGTTCCAGGCCTCGCACGTGCTGGTGCAAAAGGCGTGGGCGGAGAAGCACGGTGTCGAGACCGTCGGCGACATCGCCGCCAAGAAGGTGCCGATGCGCGTGGCGTTCAACCGGCCGGGCAATCTGGACGGCGACATCGGCCTTGCGCTGATGGCTGAGCACGGTGCGACCCAGGACAACATCAAGGCCTGGGGCGGGCAGGTGGTGCGCGCGGCCTCTCAGGAAATGACCTCGCTGATGCTCGACCGGCGCCTTGACGGCGTGGTGTTCGGTATCTCGATCAATCATCCGCGCATCCAGGAAATGGCCAACGGCCTCGACCTCGTGATGCTGCCGATCTCGGCCGACGTCTCGAAGAAGGTGGCGGACGATCTCGGCGGCAAGCCGTGCGACATCAAGGCCGGCGAGTACAAGTTCCTGGCCAAGGATTCCTCGTCGGTCTGCATCGGCATGTCGCTGCTGGTGCGCGAGGACATGGACGAGAAGACCGCCTACAACGTCACCAAGGGCATCGTCGAGAACATCGACCAGTATCAGGCCGCACACCGGCTGCTGAAGGCCGCGGTCACGGTGCAGACCATGACCGAGCGCGGGCAGGCTCCGTTCCATCCCGGCGCCGAGAAGTATTACCGGGAGAAGGGCCTGCTGAAGTAGGCAGCCGGCCAGCAGCCACGAATTGTTTACGGCGCGGGGCCGCGGCTCCGCGCCGCAAATGTGAGAGCGGGTGAATGGCGGGCTTTCGGTTCTGGGATCCCACGATCTGGTTCTCCGTCGGCGTCCGCCGGCGCCCGACCGGCTGGCTGCTCTGGGTGGTCACGCCCTTCGCCGTCGCGCTCTCGCTTTACGTCATCGTCGCCGCGACCGTGCTGATCATCGCGCCCTGGGCGCTGGTCGCGATCTTCCTGTGCGGCATCATCACGCTGGCGTTCCTGGCCTGCGGCGCGACGCCCCATTCCGACCCGGAAACGCCGAGCATCATCGATTACGGGCTCGCGCTGGCGAGCCTCGCCACCGGCATCTTCTTCGTCTTCAAGGCGCAGGAGATCGTCGACCGCATCGCGCTGCTGAGCCCGCTCAGCAACTGGGACCTGTTCTTCGGCATCCTGATGGTGCTGCTGACGCTGGAGATCACCCGGCGCACCACCGGCCTGGGCCTTCTGACGATCGTCCTGATCTTCATCGCCTACAATTTCTTCGGGCACCACCTCGGCGGCGTGCTCAACCACGCCGAGATCGACTACGTGCACTTCATCGACATCATGGTCTACACCACCGACGGCATCATGGGACTGCCGGCGCGAGTGGCGGCGACCTATGCCTTCATGTTCGTGCTGTTCGGCGTGGTGCTCTATCACGCCAAGGGCGCGGACTTCTTCTTCGACGTCGCGGCGGCGATCTCCGGCCGCGCGCGCGGCGGTCCGGCGAAGGTGGCGGTGGTGTCGTCCGGCCTGTTCGGCATGGTCTCGGGCAGCCCGACCGCCGACGTGGTCACGACCGGGTCGGTGACGATCCCGGCGATGAAGCGGCTGGGCTATCGCGGCGCGGTCGCCGGCGCGGTTG
>VFQU01002090.1_pt1 | contig 10110 bp, 6 predicted proteins | sample 3512311 | NCBI WGS metagenome assembly VFQU01 (sample SAMN10412377, study PRJNA504923) | tailings metagenome | isolation source: Relicate 3 Philex TSF3 active mining site | place: Philippines: Tuba, Benguet | collected 2017-08-29 | reverse complement strand
GGTGCTCGCAGTGGCGCTGACCGGGCGCGGTGACGCGATGACCGCCCTCGGCGCACAACTGTACTTCTGGGCACGCGTGGCCTACGTGCCGCTCTACGCGGCGGGCATTCCTTACGTTCGCTCGCTGGTGTGGGCCGCTTCCGTGGCCGGTCTGCTGCTGGTGTTACGCGGGCTGTTCTAGGCGGTGTGATTTGCAGCCACGGCCCGCCCGCTTCCGCATACCGATCTTCGGCAGGCATGAGCTGCTGGGTCTGCTTTCGGCAAGGAGGGACACCCAGTGGACTGGGCACCAGCCAGCGGGCATGAACAGCGTCATTGATCGAATGCCGGCCTCCAAACTCGGCGAAGCTGCGTTCCGGGTCGGAGAGGCTTAAGTGGGTGAAGCACTCCCTTGCGGTGCCCTTCGCCAACCTCCCCAACATCCTGATTCGCTACGAGCCAGGCCCGGCGATGACGCCCGTGCGCTGGAGGTTCTGATGGTGACCGAATCGCGCATCGATATGGTGAGCGTGCACCATGCCGGGATCGACGGTGACGGTTCGATAGTCCCCACCGCCGTATGAAGGACGGTCGGGAGCACGTGGCTCGGTTGATGTCGGCGGCGCGCGCTGCTTAAGGGGCAGCTCAAGGGCGGCTTCCTGTCTCCAGACCGAACGGGACACGCCCCGCCTGTCAGTTGACGATGGACACGCTGCTGGAGCACATGGGGCTTGACCAGTTAACCGTTCGGGGCTTCCAGGCGGCGTTCAAGGATTGGACCATGGGGCGCATACATAGTGTCGGAGGCCACCTTAGCGCTTACCATCGGAGAAAAGTTGCAGGCTACTTACCGGCGAAGGGGGGCTGCTCGGGAGGCGGCGAGAGCTGAGGGCGGTCTTGGCGAAGTTCTGCGGTTACTAACCAATGGAAGGAGTGGGGGGATGGCGTCGATAGAGATCACCGGCCTGAAGAATATCGCATCACTGAAATTCGAGATCCCCCGCCCAGGCGTTCACTTACTCGCCGGATCCAACGGCGCCGGCAAGACCACCCTTCTCGCCTGCTTGCGACGGATCTTCGACAGCAACTCATTCCGTCGCCATTTCGCCACGTCACGGGCGAGCGACCAGCTCGACCGCTTCGAGTCTGCACGTATCACCTACTGCGGCGACCCGGAGCGCGTCACCTACGCTTACGCTGGCGAGCGCTGGGTTCCGACGCCGCGCGCCAATAGCGTCGTGTTGCAAAGGCTCGGCTATCCCGCCGGTTACTACTTCGGCGCGACAGCCGACCGCATCACACCCAACCCTGAGGATTTCGAGCCCCGTCGAGTGCGTCCTGCATCGCAGGAGATCCGCGATGCGGCGAATCGGATATTCGATACAACAAAATTCGACCACCTTCGCACGATTAATCTTCGGCCGGGCTCAGGCAGCAAGGCATTTCTGATCCAGACCGCGGCGGCACCACTTCGGGCACAGTACTACTCTGAGCGAAATTTCAGCCTGGGCGAGCTGTGTGTCCTGAAGATGCTCCGGGATCTTGAGGCCATCCCGCGCTGCTCGCTGCTGCTAGTCGACGAACTCGAACTAGCACTGCACCCCCGTGTGCAAATAGCACTGCTCCGACATTTAGAGCAGATCGCTTCGGAGCGTGAATTGACAGTGATCTTCTCGACTCACTCCGTTAGCTTGCTCAAGGCGGTGAAGCGGCAGCAGATCATGTTCCTCGAGGCGGCCGGGGCCGATGCTGTGACGGTGGTCGGGTGCTTTCCGACTTATGCGCTTGGCGGCATTGCTTCGACCGAAGAAACGGCACCCGACGTGCTGGTGTACGTGGAGGACGATGCGGCAATGTATCTCACCGAAGCCCTGGTACAGATGACCGTTAGTACCCTTTATGCGAACGAGCAGCGCCTGTATCCAACGGTTCAGATTGTGCCTGTCGGCCCGTTTATGAGCGTTATTAACCTCGTGCGCCGTGGAACGGCTATGCTGCCGGACACGAGTCGCGTCGCGATGCTGCTGGATCGAGACGTGAAGGAAGAAACGCTCGTCAACTGGAATGCGAACAATAATCACGAGAAGCTGGCGATCGTGCAAGAGATTAGAAACGAGATTAACTATCTGCCCTGGACGCCAGAGGTCGGGCTCGCGGAATATCTGAAGAATTCAACGGCAGCAGCCCAGCAGGCGCTTCGTGCGAAGTTCGGCGACAACCGGATCCACATAACGCAAGACCTTGTCGGCGCCTTGCCTCTGCAGCCGGGCGGCCCGCAGCGCAATGCCTGCAAGGCAGCGGCCGCAAGGGTTATCGACCACATCCATACGGTGAAGGCTACGCAATCTCGCGAGTACATCGCACGCCAGCTCTTCGAGGTCTTCGCCGAGCATTACTTCCAGCAGAATCGAGATGCAGCGCTGGCGCTGTTTGCCCCGATAATCCGCGGCCGACATGCGTGACCGCGCTGCTGCTTCAGGCTGGTGATTCAGGCGTCGACCGCAAATTCAACCCGAGAGGATAGCTTGCCAATCTTCACTGGTGGGAAGGTGCCGCGTTGATAGCCGCATAGCAGCGATAGCCCTCGCGCCTTGCGCGCCGTCCGTCCACTCAGTTCGCCCAGTCGCCAGCCAATTGGTGATCTGGAAAGTGAGCTGGCCCGTCTGCGTGTTGAGAACGCCACGCTCAAGATGGAGCGCGAAATCCTAAAAGATGCGACGGCGTTCTTCGCCAAGGACTCCAAGTGAAATATGCCCTCGTCGCGCGTGAGCGGGCTCGCTATCCGCTTCGGTTTCTGTGTCGCGTTAGCGTCGATATCCGGCTTCCACGAATGGCTGCATCGTCAGAGCCGACCGGAGCCGGAGGCAGCCCTGTGGATCGAGCTGTGCTTGATTCATGCAGAAAGTCACGGCACCTACGGTCGCCCGGGCCTGGTGCAGCCGTTACGCGCTCGCGGCCACAAGGTGGATCACAAGCGCATGGCTCGGCTGATACGTCAGGAAGGCTTGCGCGGCACGATCAAAGGCCGTTTCAGGCCGTGCACAACCAACAGCCGGCACGACCGACCGGTGACCGGCAATCATCTGAATCGACGGTTCGCGGTGGAGCATCCGCTGCCAGCCTGTGTCGGAGACATCACCTATCTACCAACTCGAGAAGGTTGGCTGTATCTAGCCGCGGTGATCGACCTGCGCACCCGGCGAGTCCTGGGTTACAACCTGTCCGAACGGATGCTCGACGATCTGGTGCGTCAGGCGTTCCTCAATGCTTGGTCAACTTCGCCGGTAACGTCTGGGGCGATCTTCCATTCCGACCGCGGCAGCCAGTACGCCAGCGCTGAGTTCGCCAAAACACAGGCCGCGCACGGCATCGCGGCGAGAATGAGCCGCAAGGGCAACTGCTGGGATAATGCCGCCGCCGAAAGCTTCGTCGCCACGCTCAAGAACGAGGAAGCTACCGGCGTATACGCCATCAAGGAGGCGGCCCACGCTGCCATCGCCCGCTACATCCACGGCCTCTAAAATCCTGTCCGTCTGCACTCCGCGTTCGGCTATCTGTCGCCCAACGACTATGCCAAGAAAGTGAAGCAGCCGCCGCACCGCGCTTCATGGCGTCCGTTCTCAGGGAGCAGGTTCATTCATCGAGTGCTCCTCCCGAGCAGCGGCTCAAGGAGCGCTGTCAGTACGCTCCGGGCCTGCTGGAGAGCATAGCTGCGAATCGAGATGCAATTATCTGAGACCCGACACCTATCGACAGGCCACACCTTCCAATCTTCCGTAGACATCGAACGACTGTTCTGGGTCGATAGCAGACGATTCATCTCGCCGACGCATCGGCCTTTCGGATTCGCCAAACTTGCCGCGATGCATACCTGTGGAGCCAGGGATCGGCAGCGTACAAACCAGACGCGTGCAACGAACTACACGGCGCGGCCGCAGAGCCTTATCGGCCGGTTGCGGCTTGCTGCTTACCGCGTTGCCGGAAGCAGCTCGCTCGCGTTTCGATCGGATCGCGATCGAAAGGAGGGACGGATGCCAGCGGAGCTTACGTCGCGACCGACATGAGCGGCGCGGGACGGTCTTCGCATCCATCTCCATATGGCATCCCCTTCAGCTCCCGTCCCTATACTCCAGATCCATGCTTGCCTCGCGCGATCTGGTCGAACTGCGTCCCGAAGGCCTGTACTGCCCCGCCGGCGATTTCCACATCGACCCGTGGCGGCCGGTGCCGCGGGCGGTCATCACGCACGGGCACGGCGATCATGCGCGGACCGGGATGGGCGAGTACCACTGCAGCGCGGGCTCGCTGCCGATCCTGCACTGGAGGCTCGGTGAGCAGCGCTACCACGTACATGAACACGGCGCGCCGTTCGAGCTCGGCGGCGCGCGGGTCTCGTTGCATCCGGCCGGGCACGTGCTCGGCTCGGTGCAGGTGCGGATCGAGGCCGGCGGCGAGGTCTGGGTCGCTTCGGGCGACTACAAGCGTCAGCCTGATCCGACCTGCGCGCCGTTCGAGCCGGTGCGCTGCGACGTGTTCATCACCGAGGCGACGTTCGGGCTGCCGGTGTACCGCTGGCCGGATACGCGCGAGGTGGTCCGCGACATCGTCGACTGGCGCGAACGCTGCGCGGCACGCGGGGAGCCGGCGGTCCTGTTCTGCTATGCGCTCGGCAAGGCGCAGCGGCTGCTGGCGGAACTGGCCGCGGTCACCGACCGGCCGGTGCTACTGCACGGCGCGATCGCGGCCGGCGTCCAGGTCTATCGGGACGCCGGCATCGCGATGCTGTCGACGCGTGCGGTGGCCGACGAGGAGAAAGGCCGCGATTTTGCCGGTGAGCTGATCCTGGCGCCGCCGTCGGCCGCCGGCAGCCCGTGGATGCGACGCTTCCACGGCGCGCAGACCGGGTTCGCGTCGGGCTGGATGCGCCTGCGCGGCAACCGCCGCCGCCGCAACTACGACCGCGGTTTCGTCGTGTCCGACCATGCCGACTGGCCCGACCTGATCCGCACCGTGCGCGAGACCGGCGCGCGCCGCGTCATCGCCACGCACGGCAGCACCGATGCGATCGTGCGCGCACTGAACGAATCGGGCATCGCCGCCGAGGCGTTTCGCACGAGCTTCGGAGACGAGGAGGCATGAGCGCCCTGTCCGGCGAGCCGAGGGCCGCGCGATGAAGCGCTTCGCCGCGCTGTACCGCGAGCTCGACCGCAGCACCGGCACGACCGACAAGCGCGCGGCGCTGGTCGCCTATTTCCGCGAGGCGCCGGTCGAGGACGCGGCCTGGGCGCTGTGGCTGCTGTCGGGCGGCAAGCTGGCGGCGTCGCGGGCGCGCATCGCCAACAGCCGCGAGCTGCGTGCGTGGATCGTCGCCGAGAGCGGCCAGCCGGAGTGGCTGGTCGAGGATGCGTACGACCACGTCGGCGATCTGGCCGAGACGCTGGCGCTGCTGCTCGACGATCCGGCGACCGAGGACGATGACCGGCCGCTGCACGTCTGGATCGAGCGCGATCTGCTGCCGCTGGCCGGCGCCGACGAGGCGCTGCGCCGCGACGCCGTCGTGCGGGCCTGGCGCACGCTCGGCTTCGATCAGCGCCTGCTGTTCAACAAGCTGCTGACCGGCGCGCTGCGCGTCGGCGTCTCGCAGCGGCTGGTGCAGCAGGCGCTGGCCGAGATGAGCGGCATCGACATCGCGCGCATCGCGCAGCGCATGCTCGGCGCGTGGACGCCCTCGCCGCGCTTCGTGCGCGATCTGCTGACGGTCGAGGAGCTGCCCGGCGACCGGCAGCAGCCGTATCCGTTCTTCCTCGCTTCTCCGCTGGAGCCGTCGGACGCTGCCGAGATCGCCGCGCGGCGCGGCGACGTCGGCGACTGGCTGCTGGAATGGAAGTGGGACGGCATCCGCCTGCAGCTGATCCGCCGCGCCGGCGAGGTCGCGCTGTGGTCACGCGGCGAGGAGCGCCTCGACGGTCGCTTCCCGGAGATCGAAGCCGCCGCGGGCGCGCTCGCGCGCGACTGCGTGATCGACGGCGAACTGCTGGCCTGGGGCGAAGGCGAGGATCGGCCGCTGCCGTTCACGGCCTTGCAGAAGCGCATCCAGCGGCGCAAGCCGGGCGTCAAGCTGCTCGCCGAGGCGCCGGCGCGCGTGCTGGCCTACGACCTGCTCGAACTGGACGGCACGGACCTGCGCGCGTTGCCGCTGCAGCAGCGGCGCGAGGCGCTGTCCGAGCTGGTGCACGAACTGGGCGATCCGCGCATCGCACTGTCTCCGCTGGTCGACGTGCGCGACTGGGCTCAGGCGGCGCGCAGCCGCGAGGATGCGCGCGAGCGCGGCGTCGAGGGCCTGATGCTGAAGCGGCGCGACTCGGTCTATCAGGTCGGCCGCCGCCGCGGCGACTGGTGGAAATGGAAGATCGAGCCGCTGACCGTCGACGCGGTGCTGCTGTACGCGCAGTCGGGCCACGGCCGCCGCAGCACGCTGTTCACCGACTACACGTTCGGGCTGTGGGACGGCGAGGCTTTGGTCCCGGTCGCCAAGGCCTACTCGGGCCTGGACGATCGCGAGATCCTCGAACTGGACCGCTGGATTCGCGCGCATACGCTCGAACGCTTCGGCCCGGTGCGCTCGGTACCGGCGCAGCACGTGTTCGAGCTCGGTTTCGAGGCGGTCAACCGCAGCAGCCGGCACAAGTCCGGCATCGCCGTGCGGTTTCCGCGCATCCTGCGCTGGCGCCGCGACAAGCCGGCGGCGGAAGCCGACCGGCTCGACGCGCTGAAGGCCCTGGCACGGTGACGCGCTGCCGCGCCGCATCCGATGCCGCCCTGACCGCCTGGTTCGCGGCGCGCGGCTGGAAGCCGGCCGCGTTCCAGCGCGAGGTATGGCGACGCTATCGCGACGGCGAATCGGGCCTGCTGCACACGCCGACCGGCAGCGGCAAGACGCTGGCGGTGGCCGGCGGTCCGCTGCTGGACGCCCTCGCGCGCGCCGCGTCGGCAGTGCCGCCGACCGCTGTACGCAAAGGCACCAGGCCGAAGCGCGTGCCGCAGCTGGAAATGCTCTGGATCACGCCGTTGCGCGCGCTGGCGACCGATACGCTGCGAGCCTTGCGCGAGGCCGCCGACGGCATCGGCCTGGACTGGCAGATCGGCCTGCGCACCGGCGACGCCAGCGCGCGCGACAAGCGGCTGGCGCGCGCCGGCCAGCTCGACGCGCTGGTCATCACGCCGGAGTCGCTGGCCTTGCTGCTCTCGTATCCGGACACCGCGCCGCGCCTGTCGCAGTTGCGCTGCGTGGTCGTCGACGAATGGCACGAACTGCTCGGCAACAAGCGCGGCGTGCTGCTGCAGCTCGGCCTGGCGCGGCTGCGCGCACTGAACCCGGCGCTGCGCATCTGGGGCCTGTCGGCCACGCTCGGCAATCTGGACGAGGCGCGCGACGTGCTGCTGCCGCATGTGCCCGAGGCGGCGATCGTCGCCGGCGTGAGGCCGCGCGATTTCACGCTGGAGAGCGTGCTGCCGGAGGCCGGCGAGCGCTTCGCCTGGGCCGGTCATCTGGGCCTGGCGCAGCTGCCGCGCGTACTGCAGCGCCTGAGCGCCGAGCGCACCAGCCTGCTGTTCGCCAACACGCGCGCGCAGGCCGAGCTATGGTATCGCGCGCTGGCCGCGGTCTGGCCGGAGGCACCGCAGACGCTGGCGCTGCATCACGGCTCGCTCGATCCGAAGCTGCGCGCGGCCGCCGAGCAGGGCCTGCGCGACGGCAGCGTGCGCTGCGTGGTCGCGACCTCGAGCCTGGACCTCGGCGTCGATTTTCCGGCGGTCGACCAGGTGCTGCAGATCGGCAGCCCGAAAGGCGTCGCGCGGCTGCTGCAGCGTGCCGGCCGAGCCCGGCACCGTCCCGGCGAGGCCGGCCATGTCGTCTGCGTGCCGACGCACGCGCTGGAACTGATCGAGTATGCCGCCGCACGCGAGGCCGTCGCGCGCGGCGAGATCGAAGCGCGACGGCCGCCGGTGCTGAGCCTGGACGTGCTGGCCCAGCACTGCGTCACGCTCGCGCTCGGCGGCGGCTTCGACGCCGACGCGCTGTACGCCGAGGTCCGCGGTACGCATGCATTCCGCGCGCTCGATCCGCTGGTCTGGCGCGCAATCCTGGACTTCATCGTGCAGGGTGGCCGCGCCTTGTCGAACTACCCCGACTTCCGCCGCGTCGTGCGGGGCGAGGACGGCCGCTACCGCGTCGAGGACCGGCGCATCGCGCTGCGCCATCGCCTGTCGATCGGCACGATCACCGGCGACGGCGCGGTCCAGGTCAAGTTTCTGCGCGGCGGCGGCCTCGGCTCGGTCGAGGAGAACTTCGTCGGGCGGCTGCGTCGCGGCGACCGGTTCCAGTTCGCCGGCCGCCTGCTCGAGCTGGTCCGGCTCGAGGACATGACCGCGTACGTGCGGCTGGCGCGCGCCGGCGAGGGCGCGGTGCCGAAGTGGATGGGCGGGCGCATGGCGATGTCGGGCGCGCTCGGCCGCGAGGTCGAGCGGGTCTTCGCCGGCGACCGCACGGCGCCCGAGACGCGCGCGATCGCGCGTCTGCTCGATCTTCAGGCGCGGCTGTCGGCGCTGCCGGGGCCGGATCGGCTGCTGGTCGAGTCGATCCGCGCGCGCCGCGGCCAGCATCTGTTCGTCTATCCGTTCGCCGGCCGCCTCGTGCACGAAGGGCTGGCCGCGCTGCTGTCGCTGCGCTGGGGCCGCATCGCGGCCAACAGCTTCACGTTCTCGGCCAACGACTACGGTCTGCTGCTGACGCCGGCGCAGGACGCGCCGGTCGATCCGGCGGTACTGCAGGCCTTGCTGTCGCCGGTCGATCTGATCGACGACCTGCGCGAGAGTCTCAACCTGGCCGAACTCGCGCGGCGCCAGTTCCGCGAGATCGCACGCGTGGCCGGCCTGCTGCCGCCGTCCCTGCCTGGCCGCGCACCGCGCTCGATGCGCCAGCTGCAGGCGTCCAGCGGACTGCTGTTCGACGTGCTGCGGCGGTTCGACCCGGATCATCTGCTGCTCGAACAGGCCGAGCGCGAGGTGTTCTCGGCGCAACTCGAGGTCGTGCGGCTGCGCGACACGCTGCACGACTGCGCACGGCGCACGCTGGACCTGCGCACGCCGGCCAGCTTCACGCCGCTGTCGTTCCCGCTGTGGGCCGACACGATGCGCGGCCGGCTCAGCACCGAGGACTGGCGCGATCGCGTGCGCCGTGCCGCCGCCCAGCTGGAGCGCCGCCATGGCCGATGAGCTGTCGGTCGAACTGGCCGGCCAGCCGGTGCGGCTCTACGCCGAGCGCGCGTTGTTCTGGCCGCGCGCCGGCACGCTGATCGTCGCCGACCTGCACCTGGGCAAGGCCGATCATTTCCGGCGCGCCGGCATCGCGCTGCCGCGCGGCGGCACGTCGCTTGACCTGGACCGGCTCGAGGCGCTGATCGGACGCAGCGGCGCCACGCGCCTGCTCGTGCTCGGCGATCTGGTGCACGGCGCCTTGCCGGATGCGCCGTGGCGCGCGGCCTGGACGGCTTGGCGGCAGCGCCGTCCCGGCCTGCGCGTCGAACTGGTCGCCGGCAACCACGACCGGCGCCTGCGCCGCGACGCGGCCGCGCTCGATGCGCTGCAACTGCATCTGCACGAAGGCCGCCTCGGCGAAGCGCCGTTCCTGTTCGTGCACGACGAACACGACGTCGTCGCCGGCACCCCCGGCTATGTGCTGTCGGGCCATCTGCATCCGGTCGTGCGCCTGCCCGGCTTGCCGAGACTGCCGGCGTTCCGCTTCGGCCGATCCGGCGGCGTGCTGCCGGCGTTCACCGCGTTCGCTGGGGGCCTGGCGATCGAGCCGCAGGGTGGCGATCGGGTGTTCGTATGTGCGCCGGGGGCGCTGGTCGAGGTGGCCGGCGCGCCGGCCTGATCGTGGAGGGTCTCGACGTCGAGATGGTGTTGATCCGTGCCGACTTTTCCTTCGTAACCTGAAGCGCCTGAGCATCGATGCCGATCTTGACCTTGTGCTTTTTCGAGGATGCGGCCCTAAAAAACTGAGCAGAAAGAGCCGAAGCAAGAGCTTCCGCTCGCTGCGCGAGCGGGTGACTTTTCTCTTGGGAAAAGTCA
>VFQU01002089.1_pt1 | contig 10112 bp, 9 predicted proteins | sample 3512311 | NCBI WGS metagenome assembly VFQU01 (sample SAMN10412377, study PRJNA504923) | tailings metagenome | isolation source: Relicate 3 Philex TSF3 active mining site | place: Philippines: Tuba, Benguet | collected 2017-08-29 | reverse complement strand
TCTTCGGATAATTCTTCTCGCCGGTATCACTGATCCAACCCTGCGCCTTCATCCGTTCCAGCCTCCCGCGCAAGGTGGTGTGCTGCACCGGCTCGCCCAGACAAGCCTGGAACGCCGTCAGCGCTTCGGTCACGGTAAATCGCGGCGCCAGCAGGTACAGCGGCAGCGAGCTGTACACCGACTTGCCGCGCAGCCGCTCGGCTGCCAGGCGCACCAGTTGCGTATGGTCGAATGGCAACGCCTGCTGCCCGGCAGTGACGCGCGACAGATCGACGAAGCGCAAACTTTCATCCTGCGGCTCGGCGTCAGGCGCCAGCAGCGCCAGGTAGCAGGTGCTCAGCGACCAGCCACGTGGATCTCGCAGACCATTACCCACCGTCGCCACCTGCTCCAGATACTGCGGCTGCAGGCGTGCCTTGTCCGCCAGCGCACGAGCAGCGGCGGCGTCCAGGCTGGCATCGGCGCAACGACCGTTGACCAGCACGCCCGGTAGCGCCCATTGCCCGACGTAGGGTTCGCGCTGGCGACGCAGCAGCAGCACCTGCAGCGTGCCCACCTCGCTCAGGCGCAGGGCAACGATATCCACCCCGGCCAGCACTTCCACCGCACTCATCCTTTTCCTCGCTGCCTCATGGACTTATTTCATCTTGACCAATAACTCATATTTTTTCACGCAGGATTTGGTGAAAACGCTTGACTACATATTTCATCAGATGAAATATGTAGTCACCCAAGCGCAGTAAGGAGGCGCACCATGAAGATCGCCAGCTTCGACGTCGACGCCCAGAAAGGCTTCACCCCGCTGTGCCCCAGCGAGCTCCCCGTACCCGAGGGCGATGCCATCGTCCCGGCGCTGAACCAACTGGCCGCACGCGCCGAACTGCGCATCGGCAGCAAGGATGCCCATAGCCCGCAGGCGGCCTGGGTCGTCGACACACACGATGAGATGCTGCGCCCCCTGCCGCTGGCCAATGCCGACCTGACCTGGGTCAGCCACTGCGTGCCCGGTACGCCCGGCTTCGAATTGCTCGATGGCCTGCCAGCGCCGCTGGATTACCACTACTTCGTGTGGAAAGGCGTTGAGCCGGACCTGCACCCTTACGGCGCCTGCTATCACGACCTGGCCGAGAAGCGCAGCACGGGCGTGATCGAATTTCTTCGGCAAAATGGCGTCGACCTTGTACTGGTGGGCGGCCTGGCCCTGGACTACTGCGTCAAGACCACCGCCCTGCAACTGCGCGGTGCCGGCTTCGAGGTGATCGTCTTCCTACCGGCCTGCCGAGCCATCGCCAGCGAAACGGCCGAAAGCGCCTGCATCGCCATGCGCGAACAGGGCATCACACTGACTGCCAGCCTGGAACAGCTGGATGGCATACTCGCCAAGGAGAATCCGCGATGAGCGAGAGCATCTTCGCCGACCGTACCGTGCAGAATCTGCTGGACACCGATTTCTACAAGCTGACCATGATGCAGGCGGTGCTGCACAACTACCCCAATGCCGAGGTGGAATGGGAATTCCGCTGCCGCAGCAGCGAGGATCTGACGCCCTACCTGGCCGAGATCCGCTATCAGATCGAACGCCTCAGTGAGCTGAGCCTGAGCGTCGACCAGCTGGCCTTCCTCGAACGCATCCCGTTCATCAAGCCGGACTTCATTCGCTTTCTAAGCCTGTTCCGCTTCAACCTGCGCTACGTGCACACCAGCATCGAAGACGGCCAGTTGAGCATCCGTCTGCGCGGCCCCTGGTTGCACGTGATCCTCTTCGAGGTGCCGCTGCTGGCCATCGTCAGCGAGGTACGCAACCGCTATCGCTACCGTGAAGTGCTGCTGGAGCAGGCTGCCGAGCGCCTGTACGAGAAGCTCGACTGGCTCAAGGCCGAAGCCTCGCCGAGCGAACTGGCCGGCTTCCAGCTGGCTGATTTCGGCACCCGCAGGCGCTTCTCCTACCGCGTGCAGGAGCAGGCGGTACACATCCTCAAGCACGATTTCCCCGGTCGCTTCGTCGGCACCAGCAATGTGCACCTGGCCCGCGAGTTCGACCTCAAGCCCATTGGCACCATGGCCCACGAATGGCTGATGGCGCACCAGCAGCTCGGCCCACGCCTGATCGACAGCCAGATTGCCGCGCTCGACTGCTGGGTGCGCGAATACCGCGGTTTGCTAGGCATCGCCCTGACCGACTGCATCACCATGGATGCCTTCCTCGCCGATTTCGACCTGTACTTCGCCAAGCTCTTCGACGGCCTGCGCCATGACTCCGGCGACCCACTGGTGTGGGCGGAAAAAGCCATCGCCCACTACGAGAAACTCGGCATCGATCCGATGAGCAAGACCCTGGTGTTCTCCGACGGGCTCGATCTGCCCAAGTCGCTGCGGCTCTACCGTGCACTTTCCGGGCGAATCCACGTAAGCTTCGGGGTCGGAACCAACCTGACCTGCGACATCCCCGGCGTCGAGCCGATGAACATCGTGATCAAGATGATCGCCTGCAACGGTCAACCGGTAGCGAAGATTTCCGATACGCCCGGCAAGACCCAATGCCGCGACGAGAACTTCGTCCATTACCTGAAACACGTCTTTCGCGTGACCCACTGAGGAGCCAGACATGAGCAACCGCCAAGCCGAAATCGCCGCCGCCCTCGACGTGGTGCCGCCATTCGCCGACGACGCTGCGCTGAGTGCAGAGATCGAGCGGCGCAAGACCTTCATCAAGAACACCCTGAAGAATTCCGGCCTCAAGGTGCTGGTCCTGGGCATCAGCGGCGGCGTCGACTCGCTGACAGCCGGGCGCCTGGCCCAGCTTTCGGTCGAGGAGCTGCGTGCCGAAACAGGCGATACTGCTTACCGCTTCGTCGCCGTGCGTCTGCCGCACAACGCTCAGCACGACGAACATGACGCCCAAGATTCGCTGAAATTCATCTGCGCCGATGAACAAGACACGGTGAACATTGCCGGCAGCGTCTCCGGCCTCGGCGAGCAGGTCACCCATTTGCAGAAACTCAGCGACGCCCGCCGCGATTTCGTCGTCGGCAACATCAAGGCACGCATCCGCATGGTTGCCCAGTTCGCCATCGCCAACGCCAACAACGGCCTGGTGATCGGCACCGATCACGCCGCCGAAGCGGTGATGGGCTTTTTCACCAAGTTCGGCGACGGCGCCTGCGACCTCGCCCCGCTGTCCGGCCTGGTGAAGAATCAGGTGCGTGCCATTGCCAAGCACCTGGGCGCTCCGCAGCACCTGGTGATGAAAACGCCGACCGCTGACCTGGAAGAGCTGCGTCCAGGCAAACCGGACGAGGAGGCGCACGGCGTCACCTACGCAGAAATCGATGCCTTCCTGCATGGCGAGAAAGTCAGCGACGAGGCCTACGCCACCATCGTTCGCACCTACGACAACACGCGCCACAAACGCGAACTGCCGCTGGTGCCCTGAGCGCCGCAGGGCGGAAAGAAGAGCCGGGCATCGCCCGGCTTTTTCGTCTGCACTGCAAATCAATGCCACTCCCCGGCAATACGCTCTGCTGGCGCGGCGAGGCGCTCGAAAACCTCACGTGACCGACACTGGGCCACCGGCGCCGGCGGCGGTTGATCGGGCACTGTCGGCTCACCCGGCTCCTGCGGCGGCACGGGCCTTCCTGGCTGATCAGGGATATCGGGCTCGGGCTGGCCGGGAATGCCTCCCGCATTGAGATCGAGAAAAGACATGAGTCGTTCTCCTGAACGTGGACTGTTACAGGTGGAGCCCCACATGAGCAGTAAATTCAGACTATCCGACCAAACGCTAGCGCGCACAAAAAAGCCGGGCTAAGCCCGGCTTTCTGGCAATGCTTCGGCGATCAGGCCTTGGGCAGGGTTACCCCGGTCTGGCCCTGGTACTTGCCACCACGATCACGGTAGGAAACCTCACAGGCCTCATCGGACTGCAGGAACAGCATCTGCGCCACACCTTCGTTGGCGTAGATCTTCGCCGGCAGGTTGGTGGTGTTGGAGAACTCCAAGGTCACGTGACCTTCCCACTCCGGCTCCAGCGGCGTGACGTTTACGATGATGCCGCAACGCGCGTAGGTGCTCTTGCCCAGGCAGATGGTCAGCACGTCGCGCGGGATGCGGAAGTATTCGACCGTGCGCGCCAGGGCGAAGGAGTTAGGCGGAATGATGCAAACGTCGCTCTTGATGTCGACGAAGCTCTTCTCATCGAAATTCTTCGGGTCGACGATGGCCGAGTGGATATTGGTGAACACCTTGAATTCATCGGCGCAACGTACGTCGTAGCCGTAGCTGGAAACACCGTAGGAGATGACGCGACTGTCGTCGGCACCGCGCACCTGGCGCTCGACGTAAGGCTCGATCATGCCGTGTTCCTGGGCCATGCGGCGAATCCACTTGTCCGATTTGATGCTCATGGCGAGGTGTCCTGAGTGGGCGGTTACGAAAAAAGTGAGCGCATCTTACCGAGGCAGGCGCCACGCTTCAAAGAGTGCCGGCGCGCCCATCAGTCATTATTTGCAAAAAAGCTGCATCGAGCATTCGCACTTGGCGATAAAACCACGTATGGTGTCCCCACTGTGCTGCATGTGTCACCGCGAATCGCTACTTGATGCCTAGATCTCGATCCAAACATCGTCCGACTCCTAGTACTCGTTGCACTCAGTCCCGGCCTGGGCTTTTCCAGGGCTGTTATTACTTTTGTTAGGAGACATCACATGTCCAATCGTCAGACTGGCACCGTTAAGTGGTTCAACGATGAGAAAGGCTACGGCTTCATCACCCCGCAATCCGGTGACGACCTCTTCGTACACTTCAAAGCCATTCAGAGCGATGGCTTCAAGAGCCTGAAAGAAGGCCAGCAAGTGACTTTCGTGGCCACCCGTGGTCAGAAAGGCATGCAGGCTGAGGAAGTTCAGGTTGTCTAACCTGAGCTGACCTGCTTGAAAAGAGCCCCGCCTAGTGCGGGGCTTTTTTGTGGGCGTTTATATGCCCGCAGGAGCGGATTTATCCGCGAAATTCGCGGCTGAAGCCGCTCCTACAAAAGCAGGAAAGGCTGCCAAAGCAGCTTTTCGTAGGAGCCCCGCCCCGGGGCGAAGCTTTTCAAATGTGCGCCGCTCTGACTCGCGGCGGGGCGCCGCTCCTACAAATTCGATACTCCGACGCTTAACTGACAGGGGTTACGCTAAGCGGCTGCTGTTAGTCCTCACTGATCTCGATGCTGGGCATGGCCGGCTTGCCAGCCAGGGCGATACGCGCACCGACCTTGCGCGCCAGGTCCTGGTAGATCATGGCGATCTGGCTTTCCGGATCGGCAATGGTGGTTGGCTTGCCATCATCGGCCTGCATGCGAATGGCCATCGACAGCGGCAACGAGGCCAGCAACTCGACACCATACTGTGCGGCCAGCTTCTCGCCACCGCCCTCACCGAACAGGTGCTCGGCATGGCCGCAGTTGGAGCAGATGTGCACGGCCATGTTCTCCACCACACCCAGCACCGGAATGTGCACCTTGCGGAACATCTCCACGCCCTTCTTGGCATCGAGCAAGGCAAGGTCCTGCGGCGTGGTGACGATCACGCTGCCTGCCACCGGCACCTTCTGCGCCAGGGTCAGCTGGATGTCGCCGGTACCCGGCGGCATGTCCACCACCAGGTAATCGAGATCGTTCCAGGCGGTCTGGGTGATCAATTGCAGCAAGGCGCCGCTGACCATCGGCCCACGCCAGACCATCGGCGTATTGTCGTCGGTGAGAAAGGCCATGGACATCACCTGCACGCCATGGGCTTCGAGCGGCACGAACCATTTCTGATCCTTGACCTGCGGCCGCGTGCCCTCGGCGATGCCGAACATGATGCCCTGACTAGGGCCGTAGATATCGGCATCGAGAATACCCACCCGCGCGCCTTCACGCGCCAGCGCCAGTGCCAGGTTGGCCGCGGTGGTGGACTTGCCCACCCCGCCCTTGCCCGAAGCCACGGCGATCACGTTCTTCACCCCGGCCAGTGCCGGCACCTGGGCCTGGCCCTGATGCGAGTCGATCACGCAGTCGACCTTTACCTGCGCACTGTCGACGCCTTCGAGGTTCTCCAGCGCCATTTGCAGCATCTGCGCCCAACCGTTCTTGAACAGGCCGGCGGCGTAGCCCAGGTCCAGACGTACGGTGACGCGCGCGCCCTGGATGTCGACCTCGCGCAGGCAACCGGCACTGACCGGGTCCTGATCGAGATGGGGGTCGGTGAACTGACGCAGACAGGCTTCGACCGCTTCGCGGGTGACGGCACTCATGCAAGAACTCCAGAAGGCAGGCAGAAAATCAGGCGGGCATCATAGCAGCAGCATCGGGGCATGCACGGTACATCGACCACGCTTGCCCGGTGCAGGTGGCTTGCAGCCTGCCGCTGCTTTATAGTTGCCGACTTCCCTCGTTTTACCAGTGCAGCCGATCACCATGACCGAAGCCCGCAAGATTCTCGTTACCAGCGCCCTCCCCTACGCCAACGGCTCCATCCACCTCGGCCATATGCTCGAGTACGTGCAGACCGACATGTGGGTGCGCTATCAGAAGCTGCGTGGCAATCAGGCCATCTACGTCTGTGCAGACGATGCGCACGGCTCGGCGATCATGCTGCGCGCCGAGAAGGAAGGCATCACGCCCGAGCAGCTCATTGCCAACGTGCAGGCCGAGCACACCGCCGACTTCGCCGACTTCGGCGTGGACTTCGACAACTACCACTCCACCCACTCGCAGGAAAACCGTGAGCTGTCGGCGGCCATCTACCTGGCGCTGCGCGACAAGGGGCATATCGCCACCCGCGCGGTGACCCAGTACTTCGACCCCGAGAAAGGCATGTTCCTCGCCGACCGCTTCATCAAGGGCACCTGCCCGAAATGTGGCACCGAGGATCAGTACGGCGACAACTGCGAGAAATGCGGCGCGACCTACTCGCCGACCGAACTGAAAAACCCGCGCTCGGCCATCTCCGGCGCAGTGCCGGTGCTCAAGGAGTCGCAGCACTTCTTCTTCAAGCTGCCGGACTTCGAGGCCATGCTCAAGCAGTGGACGCGCTCCGGCGCGCTGCAGGAAGCGGTGGCCAACAAGATCGCCGAATGGCTCGATGGCGGCCTGCAGGAGTGGGACATCAGCCGTGATGCGCCCTACTTCGGCTTCGAGATTCCCGGCGAGCCGGGCAAGTACTTCTACGTCTGGCTGGACGCGCCGATCGGCTACATGGCCAGCTTCAAGAACCTGTGCAGCAAACGCCCGGAGCTGGACTTCGACGCGTTCTGGGGCAAGGACTCGACCGCCGAGCTGTATCACTTCATCGGCAAGGACATCGTCAACTTCCACGCCCTGTTCTGGCCGGCCATGCTCGAAGGCGCAGGCTACCGCAAGCCCACCGCGGTCAATGTGCACGGCTACCTAACGGTGAACGGGCAGAAGATGTCCAAATCGCGCGGCACCTTCATCAAGGCGCGCACCTACCTGGACCACCTGAACCCGGAATACCTGCGCTACTACTACGCCTCCAAGCTGGGCCGCGGCGTGGATGATCTGGACCTGAACCTCGATGACTTCGTGCAGAAGGTCAACTCGGACCTGGTCGGCAAGGTGGTCAACATCGCCAGCCGCTGTGCCGGCTTCATCCACAAGGGCAACGATGGCCTGCTGGTCGCCGCCAACCCGGAGCCCGAGCTGTGGGACGCCTTCCAGGCTGCCGCGCCGAGCATCGCCGAGGCTTACGAGGCGCGCGACTTCTCCCGCGCCATGCGCGAGATCATGGCGCTGGCCGACCGCGCCAACGCCTGGATCGCCGACAAGGCGCCCTGGGCCCTGAACAAGGTCGAAGGCAAGCAGGCCGAGGTGCAGGAAATCTGCGCGCTGGGCATCAACCTGTTCCGCCAGTTGGTGATCATGCTCAAGCCCGTGCTGCCGAAGCTGGCCGCCGATGCCGAAGCCTTCCTCAATGTGAAGCCGCAAACCTGGGCCGATCTCTCGCTGCCGCTGGCCAACCACCAGCTGAACCCGTTCAACCCGCTTCTGACCCGCATCGAGCCGGCGAAGATCGACGCCATGGTCGAAGCCTCCAAGGAAGACCTGGCCGCCGAAGCGTCCAAGCCACAGGGCAATGGCGAACTGGCCAAGGACCCGCTGGCCGCCGAGATCAACTTCGACGCCTTCGCCGCCGTCGACCTGCGTATCGCCCTGATCGAGAAGTGCGAGTTCGTCGAAGGCGCCGACAAGCTGCTGCGCCTGTCGCTGGATATCGGTGACGAGAAGCGCAACGTGTTCTCCGGCATCAAGTCCGCCTACCCGGACCCGAGCAAGCTGGAAGGCCGCCTGACCCTGTACGTCGCCAACCTGGCGCCGCGCAAGATGAAGTTCGGCATCAGCGAAGGCATGGTGCTGGCTGCCGGCCCCGGTGGTGAGGAAATCTACCTGCTCAGCCCGGACAGCGGCGCCAAGCCAGGCCAGCGCGTCAAGTAAGCACCAGCTAGGCTTATAGGCGTCGAACAAGCCGGCCAATGCCGGCTTGTTTGCATCTACGCGCTTCCCGATAATAGGCGCCCTTTTCCTATGGCCTTTGCGCACTCGACGGCAACCCGATGACCGAACTCGTCCTGATCATGGTCAGCGCCATCCTGGTCAACAATTTCGTGCTGGTGCAGTTTCTCGGCCTGTGCCCGTTCATGGGCGTGTCGAAGAAGATCGAGACGGCCATCGGCCTGTCCCTGGCCACCACCTTCGTGCTGACCCTGGCCGCCATGTGCAGCTACCTGGTGCAGCAGTACGTGCTCAAACCGCTGGATCTGGAATTCCTGCGCACCATCAGTTTCATTCTGGTGATCGCGGTGACCGTGCAGTTCACCGAGATGGTGGTGAACAAGACCAGCCCACTGCTGTATCGCGTGCTGGGTATTTTCCTGCCGCTGATCACCACCAACTGCATCGTCCTCGGCGTCGCCCTGCTCAACGCCAACAAGGCCGAGTTCACCTTCATCACTGCCACCGCCAACGGCTTCGCCGCAGGTCTGGGCTTCTCCTTGGTGTTGGTGCTGTTCGCCGCCATGCGTGAGCGCATCGCCATCGCCGACGTACCCAAGTCCTTTCAGGGCGCGGCCATCGGCATGATCACCGCCGGCCTGATGTCGCTGGCCTTCATGGGCTTTGCCGGGTTGATCAAGCTATGAGCCTGGTCCTCATCGCCGTACTCGCGCTGCTCGGCCTATGCCTGATCGCCGGTGCCATCCTCGGTTTCGCTGCGGTGCGCTTCAAGGTCGAAGGCGACCCCATCGCCGAGCAGATCAACGCCCTGCTGCCGCAGACCCAGTGCGGCCAATGCGGCTACCCGGGCTGCAAGCCCTACGCCGAGGCGATCGCTGGCGGCGACAAGATCAACAAGTGCCCGCCTGGTGGCGAGGCGACCATCCAGGCGCTGGCCGACCTGCTCGACGTCGAGCCCGAGCCGCTGGACGCGGTGGAAGGCGAGAAGCCGCAGATGGTCGCCTATATCCGCGAGGCCGAGTGCATCGGCTGCACCAAGTGCATCCAGGCCTGCCCGGTGGACGCCATAGTCGGTGCGGCGCGGCAGATGCACACGGTGATCGTCAGCGAATGCACCGGCTGCGACCTGTGCGTGGAGCCCTGCCCGGTGGACTGCATCGACATGCTCGAAGTGGGCGGCAGCGTACAGAGCTGGAAATGGGATAAGCCGCTGGCCCCCGGCCAGTTGATCGCCAGCGACCGGGAGCAGGCGGCATGAGCGCACAAGGGCGTATCTGGGATATCCCCGGCGGCATCCATCCGGCCGAGCGCAAGGAGCTGTCAAACCGCACCCCGATCCAGCAGGCGCCGCTGCCGGCCCGCCTGACCTTGCCGCTGGGCCAGCATATCGGCGCCGTCGCCGAGCCTTGCGTGGTGGTCGGCCAGCGGGTGCGCAAGGGACAGAAGATCGCCGAGGCCACCGGTTTCGTCAGCGCGCCGCTGCATGCGCCGACCTCCGGCACGGTCAGCTTTATCGGCCCGCAGCCCTACCCGCATGTCTCCGGCATGCTGGCGCCGGCCATCGTCATCGACAGCGACGGCCTGGACGAGTGGATCGACCTGACCCCGCATCCCGACTACC
>VFQU01002087.1_pt1 | contig 10120 bp, 12 predicted proteins | sample 3512311 | NCBI WGS metagenome assembly VFQU01 (sample SAMN10412377, study PRJNA504923) | tailings metagenome | isolation source: Relicate 3 Philex TSF3 active mining site | place: Philippines: Tuba, Benguet | collected 2017-08-29 | reverse complement strand
CCGCAGTTCTACTTCCGCACGACGGACGTGACCGGGATCATCAAGCTGCGCGAAGGCGTGGAAATGATCATGCCGGGCGACAACGCCGAGCTGGACGTCGAGCTGATCACCCCGATCGCCATGGACCAGGGCCTGCGCTTCGCCATCCGCGAAGGCGGCCGCACCGTCGGCGCCGGCGTGGTGAGCAAGATCGTCGAGTAACCCCGACGATCAGCCACGGCTGAACCAAGCGAAGGCCCCGGTGGAAACACCGGGGCCTTTTGCTGTGCGGGTGGCGGTCTGCGGCCCTCTCGATCAGCCGAACCCGCCGTTGGCGAACACCAGCTGGCCGTTGATCCATTCGCCATCGCCGGAGCACAGCGCAGCGATGGCGTTGGCGATATCCTCGGGCTCGCCCAGCCGGCCATGGGGCGTCGCCTCCGCGACCAGTCGGCGCTGTTCGGGGGAGGCGCGGAAGAGCTGGGTATTGGTCGGCCCCGGCGCGAGGGCGTTGACCGAGATTCGCCGCCCGGCCAACTCCCGCGACAACGCCGTCGAGAACATTTCCTGGGCGGCCTTGGTCGCTGCGTAGGGGCCCTGGCCCGCCCGCTTGGCGAGCACAGAGGTCGAGCTGAGGCTGACGATCCTGCCGCCGTCGCGGATCCGCCTCGCCGCCTCGCGGAGAACGTTGAAGCCGCCCTTGAGGTTGGTGGCGACCATCCGGTCGAAGGCTTCGTCGGTCATCGACGCGAAGGGGCCGGTATTCATTATGCCGGCGTTGCTGATCACCACGTCGACCCCGCCGAAAGCCTCGTCGTTGGCGTCGAACAGGGCCGCCACGGCGACCGGGTCGGCTACGTCGCCCTGGCGGAAGATGGCGCGCCCGCCCGCCGCCTCGATGTCGCGCACGACCTGCGCCGCCAGGTGGCCAGTCGTCTGGCTGTGGCCGCCCCGATGCCCCGCGAGGAGCCGGTGACGATCGCCACCCGGCCGGCGCCGGGCAGGGTGCGCGCCGCGGCCGGGTCGGCCTGGGCTGACGCCCTTCCGACGGTCGCGGCGATCGGTGCGGCGGCGGCGAGCGCCAGCACGGTGCGGCGGGATGAGCGGGTCATGATGGGGATCTCCTGGACTGCGAGGGGTCAGGCGGTGCGAAGGATCGCGGCGATGCGGCTGTTGGCGACGAGGCAGGCGAGGCCGGTCAGGATGCTGGCGACGGGCACGATCAGCAGGCCGAGCCCAAGGCTGTTGCCCGCGTCGGCCCCTGCGGCCGCGTCGCTGACCGCGCCGACGATGACGGGTCCCAGCGCCGGCCCGATCAGCCCCGAGCCGATCATCATCAGACTGGTGGCCATCGCCTGCTTGCCTGGGCCGGCGACGAGGTGCGCCGCGCCGAACGCCCAGGGCAGAAGCAGGGCGAAGCTGAACATCGTCGGGACGAAGAGGGCGATCGACATCCACGCGGCCGGAGCGAACAGGCCAGCGGCGGTGGTCAGCGCGGAAATCAGCAGCAGCCAGCCCGGCGGCCCGATGATGCGTCCCCGGCCCGAGCGGACCGCCCGGTCAAATCCCCGTCCGCCCAGCAGGGCTCCCGCGATCCCCAGTCCGCCCTGCAGCAGGCCGAACGTCAGCCCCACCTCGCCTGCCGTAAGCCCGTGGGTGCGGATCAGGAAGGGCGCTGAGAAGGCGTAGAAGGGCACGGACGCAAAGCCGATGAAGATGGCGGCCACGAACAGCCAGCGGAATCCGGGCGCCGACAGCAGCCGCAGGGCCTCGCGGAGGAAGGGCTCGCGATGGGTGTCCGCCCGGCGCAGCGCGGGGGTCGGGCGGATGAGCAGGAGCGCGAGAACGAAGGCGACCCCGCCCAGGGCGCCCGCGCCGGTCAGGGCCGTCCGCCAGCCGACACTGTCGGCCATGGCCCCGCCGGCCGCGAACCCGACCATGGTTCCCAGCGGGATGCCCATGGAGAACAGGCCGAGCGCCAGGCCCCACCGTTCAGGCCGGACCTGCCGGGCGATCAGAGCGTGACCGGCTGGCATGCCGCCGGCCTCGCCGAAGGCGACCCCGAACCGCGTCAGGGCCAGGACGAAAAAGCTCGCCGCCAGCCCGCCCAGCGCCGTCATGGCGCTCCAGACCAGCAGGCATGTCAGCAGCACCATCCTGGGCGATCCCCTGTCCGACAGTCGCGCCAGGGGCAGGGACAGCAGGGTGTAGCAGACGGCGAAGGCCGCGCCGGTCAGCAGGCCAATCTGGGTGTCGCTGAGCCCGAGATCCGCCTTGATCGCTTCGGCCAGGATAAAGGGCAGGATGCGGTCGATCTGGCTGACCGCGTTGATCAGCAACAGAACCGCCAGCAGGCCCCAGAGCCGCCAGCCGCTCGCGTAGCCGGCTCCCGTCTCGGCGGCGCTCACAGGGCGGCCCCGAAGCGGACGCCTGTCAGGTCTTCGGACACTGTCCACAGCCGGTCGCGGTCAGCGGCGCTGGTCGCCGGACCGGGAACGCGGGCGCCGGTCGGAAAGCCATTGAGTTCCGCCATCCCGTCCGGCCCGTAGTATCCGCCGCCCGCTGCTTCCGGCGCGGTCGCGGCGAACAGCTGCGGCAAGGCGCCCCGCGCGACCGGCTGGAACATGAACCAGAGCATTGCGCGCATCGCGCGGCGCATCCCGCCGGGACCGCCCGGTGTGTTGTAGAGCAGGCCTGTGCGCGAAATCCCCGGATGGGCGGCCATGCTCTCCACGCCCCAGCCTGCGGCGCGGCTCCGGCGCTGCAGCTCGATGGCGAACATCAGGCAGGCCAACTTCGATTGGGCGTAGACGCTCATCGGCTGATAGCGGCGCTGGGCCTGCAGATCCGCGAAGTCGATCCGGCCCTGCCGTGCGGCGATGCTCGATATGGACACCACCCGCGCGCCCTGCGTTCTGGCCAGCAGCGGCAGCAATCGGCCCGTCAAGGCGAAATGGCCAAGGTAGTTGGCGCCCAATTGCAGCTCGAAGCCGTCGGCGGTCTCCATCCTGCGCGGCGGCGTCATCACCCCCGCATTGTTGATCAGCAGGTCCAGCCTGTCCGTCTGCTCGCCCAGTCGCCTGGCGAACGCGGCGACTGACGCCAGACTGCCAAGGTCCAGCGTCTCGAACCGGACGGAGGCCGACGGCGTCTCGGCCTGAATGCGGGAAACCGCTTCCTCGCCATTGATGGCGCTGCGGCTGGCCAGAATGACCCGCGCTCCTGCGCGGGCCAGCGCCCGCCCGGTCTCGAACCCCAATCCGGCGGCCCCGGTGACGACGGCCGTGCGGCCTCTCTGCGGCGGGATGCTCGCGGCGGTCCAACGGGTCATCAGGGGCTCCGGCTACGGGACCGCGACGGCGGTCTGTTGATGCCCCCAGCTTGGGGCGCCGACCGGAAAAGCGAATGTCGGATGCCCCGCGTTTCTTGCCTGAAACTCCAGGCCACCTTGTCGGCGCCGCCGCAAGGGCGTAGCCCTTGTCCTCGAACCACGGAGACTCCCGATGACCAGCCGACTGACCGACGCCATCGCTGGAGTCCTTGACCGGCAGGGAGTGGAGAACGGCGGCCTCGAGACGGCCGTGCCGGGGCTGCGGCTGATCCGCACCTATGGCTGCGTTCCGCCCCGTCACATGACCTACCGCCCGTCATTGTGCCTGATCGCCCAGGCGGCCAAGCGGGTCATGGTCGGCGACAGCACCCTGACTTACGGCCACATGCAGTCGCTGGTTATCACCGTCGAGGTGCCGGTCCTCAGCGAGATCATCGACGCCACGCCGGAAAAGCCCTTCATCGGCGCCACCCTGGGGCTGGACCCGGACATCGTGCTGGACGTGGTGACGCGCATGGACAGGGCCCCGCGTCCGGCTGGGCCCGCGGGCCTCGGACTGGTGGTCGAGACGGTCGACGAACGTATCGCCGCCGCCATGCTGCGGCTCATCGAACTGGCCGAACAGCCCGAAGCGATCGACATCCTCTATCCCGGTGTGATGCGCGAGATCGTCTACTGGCTGATGACGGGCCGCGCTGCCGCCAACGTCGCCCGCATGGTCCTGCCGGACGGGCCCGCGCAACGCATTGCCGTAGCCATCCACCACCTGCGCGAGAACTTCGACGCGCCGGTCAGCGTCATCGCGCTGGCAGGCCTCGCCGGAATGAGCCCATCGGCCTTCCACCAGCACTTCAAGGCCCTGACGTCCATGTCGCCGCTGCAGTACCAGAAGCACCTGCGGCTCCTGGAGGCCCGTCGTCTCATGCTGACCGAGGGCGAACAGGCCGGGGCCGCCGCCTTCTCCGTCGGCTACGAAAGCGTTTCCCAGTTCAGCCGCGAGTATGCGCGCCTGTTCGGCGCCCCGCCCCGCCGCGAGACCCGCCAGGCCCGCGCCCGTTTGCCGACCGCCTGGACCGCTGGCGGCGAAGCACTCGCCGAAGGATTCTAGCCGTCGCGCCGCTACGGCGGTCAGGCTGGCCCATAGTGGACCCGCCTAACCCCCGCGCCCCCGCCGCCACCATGTCCACGCCCGCGGAACCCACGCCACGACGTTCAGCGCGATGATCGCGACCAAGCCGGCCTTCACGGCCCAGTCGGGCAGATCCACCCACCGCATCACCTGCGTGCCCGCCCAGAAGACGGCGGCCATGCCCAGTACAGCGCCGACCGCGATCAGCGAATTGCGCGCATCCTCTGAGAGCGATTTCCACATCGCCGCCAGCCTACGGCAATCGCGGGGTTCGGCGCCAGTCAGCGCAGCCTTCCGAGAGCATGGTGGTTACGACCGCAGGCGCTATCCTCACCATCCATGACCACCCCGCCCGCCTTCCTTGAGCACCAGCGCTTCTCGCCCTGGTTCCTCGCCGTCATCCTGTCGGTGCTGGTCCCCATCGGCGGGGTCATTCTGTTCAGCATGCCGGCCGACGCCGCGTCGGGGGAGCAATGGGCCGCCGTCCTGGCGCTCGCCGTGGCCGCCGGGCTCAACATCGCCATCTTCGCGGGGTTCCGCATGACCACCCGGGTGGGCGACGGCAAGATTACCTTCGGCTTCCCGCTCGGCCTGTCGCGCCGCGTGCCGCTCGACCGGATCGAGGCGGTCGAGGTCGTGGGCTACCGGCCGCTGCGCGACTTCGGCGGCTGGGGTCTGCGGATCGGCGGCAAGGGGGTGATGTATAATGCGCGGGGCGACCGGGCGGTGCGACTGACCTTGAGTGGCGGGCAGTCGGTCTTCATCGGCTCGCAGCGGCCAGAGGCGCTGGCGGCGGCCCTGCTCGCCGCACGCTGAGCCGAGCCTCGTCCCGCCGATGTCGGCGCGCCGCCGCCCCGCGCGTCCTTCGGGCAGAGCCACAGCCAGGGAGCCCGCGTCATGACCCCGACCCTCACCGTCTTCGAGCGGTCACCGGACCAGGGGCGGGGACTGGCCCGTGACATGCGGGTGCGCTGGGCGCTGGAGGAGGCCGGCCGCACTTGCGAGGTCCGCACGGTCGGCTTCGAGGCGATGAAGGACCCGGCGCATCTGGCCCGCCACCCCTTCGGCCAGATCCCCGTCTGGGAGGAGCCCCGGGCGGAGGGGCCGCCGCTGGTGCTGTTCGAGTCCGGCGCCATCGTCCTGCACATCGCCCGCGACTGTCCCGTCCTGCTGCCGGCCGATCCCGACGCCCGCGCCCGGGCGACCGCCTGGGTCTTCGCCGCCGTCGACACCGTCGAGCCGCCGGTCTTCGACCACGCCCTGCTGGGCATCCTGGATTGCGATCAGCCCTGGTTCGAGGTCCGCCGCGCGGCCCTGGAGGCGGCCATCGCCGAGCGGCTGGACCGGCTGGCCGACCGTCTGGGCGAGGGCGAATGGCTGGACGGCGCCTTCAGCGCCGGAGACCTGATGATGGTCACGGTCCTGCGCCGCCTGAACGGCCTGCCGCTGCTGGCGGATCGGCCCTCGGTTGCCGCCTATGTCGCGCGCGGCGAGGCCCGCCCGGCCTTCCGCCGCGCCTTCGCCGCCCAGCGGGCGCAGTTCGAGAACGCGGGATAGGCCCCCCGCCGCGTCGGGCCGCTTGATCCGGCCGGCGCGCCGTCCGATCCTGCGCCGACCGCCAGCCGGAGGAGCGCCGCCATGGCCGAGCACCGCATCTACGCCATGAGCGTCGCCAGCGTGTATCCGCACTACATCGCCAAGGCCGAGAAGAAGGGCCGCACCCGGGCCGAGGTCGACGAGATCTTCCGCTGGCTCACCGGCCACAGCCAGGAAAGCCTGCACGCCGCCCTCGATGCCCGGCAGACCTTCCGCGACTTCTTCGCCGCCGCCCCGCGCCTCAACCCCGACCGCGCCCTGATCACCGGCGTCGTCTGCGGCGTTCGCGTCGAGGCCATCGAGGACCCGCTGATGCGCGAGATCCGCTATCTCGACAAGCTGATTGACGAGTTGGCCAAGGGAAAGGCCATGGCCAGGATCCTCCGCGCGCCTGCGCCGGCCACTCCATAGGACAGCCGCGCTACCGCCCGCCCTGTCCGGCGAACAGGTCGGCCAGTTCCGAAGAGGGCTTCAGGACGTTCGCCGGGACGCCGAACAGGTTGGTCGCAAGGGCGATCGACAGGCCCAGTTCGGGATAGACCACCAGGCTGGCGCGCGCGCCCTCGTCGGCCCCTGCGTGGTGCCAGCGCAGTCGCCCTTTCTCGTCGGTGTCGATCCGCCATCCCAGCCCAAGCGGCGGGGTGGAGCCCGATCGCTCGGTCATGGGGCTGAACAGCAGCTTTCGCTCCTGCGTCGTGATGGGCGAGCCTGGCGCATCCAGATGCGCCGCCCCGAACCGCGCGATGTCCGACACGGTCATGATCAGCCCGCCGGCCGCCCATTTGTACGAGGGATCATCGCGCCGCGCATTGGCCAGGCCTTCGCCCGGCACGGGGTAGCCAAGGCTGGCGTAGAGGCGCGCGTCCGTATAGCCGCTGACCCGGCCCGGCTTGATCGCGAACGGACGGTCCCCCTCCAGACTGGCCAGGCCGAAGGGCGCCGCCACCTCGCTCGCCACCAGCTCCAGGAAGGGCTGCCCGGCGGCCGTCTCCATGACGATCGAGGCCAGGGTGTAGCCGAACGAGGAATAGGCGATCTGCGCTCCGGGCGGTCCGACCAGCGGGTCGTTTATGAAGATGTCGAGGATCTCGCGGTTCGAGCCATAGGCGCGCTGGCCGATCGCTCCGCCCGGCGCGCGGGCGCCGAGGTCGCGCTGAAGGTCGTAGTGGCGGATGCCGCCCCGGTGCGTGAACAGCTGGCGCAGCGTCGTCTCGCTGTGCTGTACGGGCAGGTCCGGAAGCCAGTGCGCGATGGGGCGATCAAGCTCGATCACGCCCCGGCTGACCAGCCTGGCGGCCGCGGCGGTCGTGACAACCTTGCTGATCGAACCAAGCGCGAAGCGATGGTCGACGCGGGCGGGCGCCTCCAGCTGGAGGTCCGCCAGGCCATAGGCGCCGGCCCAGAGAAGCGCCTCGGGGCGGGCGACCGCGATCGACAGGGCGGGGGCCTTGTTCTCGGCGAGCAACGCCCGGGCCAGGGCCTCCGCTCTCCGGCTGGTCGCCGCATCGGGGCGGGCCATGGCTGATGCCGGCGCGCCCGCCGCGGCGGCAAGGGCGGAACCGCCCAGGATCAGCTGGCGGCGACTGGCCGTGGGTATGTCTGGCATGGGCTTGTCCTGATTGCGGGCGCGCGAAAGGCTTGGAACGGGCGTCGTTCCCGGGCGGACGGGATGCTTCGGCTGGACGGCCTGCGCCGGCGTCAGACCGGCGTTGTCTCCGGGGCGGGGCGGCCGAGCCGCCAGATCAGGAGGATGAAGGCCAGGATCGCCAGGTTCTCGAGCGACCAGGCCAGCGGCCAGACCGCGCCGGGACTCGCCAGCGCCAGGCCGGCCGCTCCGCCGCCGCCGCCGCAGGCGAGCAGCCCAAAGGCGCCTCGCTCCGCCCTGAGCAACCGCACCGACCCGACGGCCAGCAGCGTCGCGACCAACGGCAGGAGGGCGAGCGCCAGCCATGGATAGGACCGCACGAAGGTCAGGGTCGCCGCCGTGCCGGCGTCCGAGCCAAGGTCGCCCGGCGCCAGCCCGGGCGTCGCCTTGATCAGGACCATCAGGATCGCGGCCAGCAGATAGCCTGCCGCCCCGATCATCGCCCATGCCGCCAGCGTCAGGCGTGCGACGGACGACAGCATCATCAGTTCGCGGGCTCTCAGCGCATAGCTGGCCTGGACGCAGCCCAGGGCGAACAGCAGGGCGGCCGGCGTCGATGGCAGGTGCGCCAGTTCCGCCTTCATCGCCTGGCCCCAGCCGCGCCGGGCGGCGGGCATCATGCGGTCCGCATGATCGATCAGAAGGCGGGCGAGGCGGATCATGCCGGCTGCTCGCTCAGGCCCGGGCCCGATTGCGAGGGCAGGGCGCTCGTCACCGCGCGGCCAAGGCTCGTCAGCCTGTAGGCATGCCGCGCCGGACGACCGGGTTGCAGCGGCTCTCGCCACTCCGCCTCCAGCAGGCCCTGGTCGGCCAGCCGCATCAGCAGGGGATAGAGCGTGCCGGACTTCAACCCCGTTTCCTTGGACAGGTCATAGCCGAACCGCCAGGCCTGCGGCTGGGCGCCCAGCGCGTGAAGCAGCCGGTGCGCCTGTGTCGAGAGGGGGCGGTTTCGTGCCATGCCGCTCAGTCTATATATGTAGATTTAAGAGTCAACGACATATGTAGAGTTAAGCTGGGATCCCGGTGGGCCTGGCCTCACCGGCTTGTCCCCACGCCCGGCCCCACCTGGCCCCACGGCCTCCCCCGCACTGGCCCGACCTGTACAACTCCAGAACCCCGCGCCTGTAACAGGAAACCCCGCATTGGCCCCCCGTCTGTATCCGTTTGCGTGGGGCTGGATCCGGCCGCTGTGTCGGAATTCTCCGCGCCGCCTTAACCGCCCCTTTGTCACTCTCCGCTAGGGCGAGTTGGTACGCCTCTTGCGGGAGGCGAGGTCAGAACGACCGGAGGGCGCCGTTTTGGGCCGGGCACTGTCAGCGGAGATCATCGGGGTCGGAGAGCTCAGCGCCTCCGAGCGGGACCGCTGGCTCGGCTGGATGGCCGCCGACCCGTCCCTGGCCTCTCCCTATTTCCATCCCGACTTCGCCGCCATCGCCGCCGGGGTCGCCCCGGGCGCCCGCCTGGCCGTGTTCCACCGGGGCGGCGAGCCCGTCGGCTTCTTCCCCCACCAGTGGCGGGGCGGGGCGGTCCAGCCGCTGGGCGCGCCCCTCAACGACTACCACGGCGTGGTCAGCGCTCCCGGCCAAGCCGTGCCGCTGGAGGGCCTGGTCCGCCTGATGGGGGCCCGCTCGGTCGCCGTCACCGGCTGGACCGGCCCCGCCGCCGCCGCCGACACCCTGGCCCCCGCCCGCACCCTGCAAGCCGACCTCAGCGGCGGCTGGGACGCCTACATGGCCGACCGCCGCGCCCGCTTCGCCAAGTTCTTCAAGGACAAGGACCGCGTCCGCCGGGGCTTGGAGCGGGACCTTGGTCCCGTGACCGTCGAGGTCGACAGCCGCGATGGCGGCCACCTGGACCGCCTGATCGCCCTCAAGCAGGACCAGTACCGCCGGTCCCTGCGCCACGACATCTTCGACTGCGGCTGGACCGCCGACCTGCTCCGCGCCCTCGTCGCCGCCGAGGGGCCCCTGCGCGCCCGCCTGGCGGTGCTGGAGGCCGGCGGCGCCCCGATGGCCTACGAGCTTGGCCTGGCCGCCGGCGACCACTACCACTTCTGGTTCCCGGCCTACGAGACCGCCGCCGCCCGCTACTCGCCGGGCATGCTGCTCAGCATGGATACCATGCGGCCGCCGGCGACCCCTACCACTTCTGGTTCCCGGCCTACGAGACCGCCGCCGCCCGCTACTCGCCCGGCATGCTGCTCAGCATGGACACCATGCGCGCCGGCGCGGAGGAGGGCTTCACCACCTTCGACTTCGGCTTCGAGGGCGAGCCCTACAAGAAGTACTTCTGCGACCTGTCCCGCGATGTGCTGGAGGGCGTGGCCCTGCGGCCAGGCCTGGTCCGCGCCATGGCCTCGGCCGCCCGCCCGGAGGCCGGCCTGGCCCTCAGCGTCCGCCGCCGCTGGGCCACCATCGACGCCTGCGAGACCACGACCTTG
>VFQU01002086.1_pt1 | contig 10124 bp, 9 predicted proteins | sample 3512311 | NCBI WGS metagenome assembly VFQU01 (sample SAMN10412377, study PRJNA504923) | tailings metagenome | isolation source: Relicate 3 Philex TSF3 active mining site | place: Philippines: Tuba, Benguet | collected 2017-08-29 | reverse complement strand
TGGCGAGCGACATCCGCGTTCTCGGGCCTTCCGGCATCGAGGACTACCTTGCGCATCTGGTGCGGCTCGACCGCACCAGCCGGTTTCCGGGGATGGACGACCGCGCGATCGACTCGCATTGCCTGGCGCTGCTGTCGGCCGGGACGATCCTGGTCGGCGCCTATGTCGGCGGCCAGATGCGGGCCGCGGCCGAGGTGGTCCCGGACCGCACCGCGCGCCGCGCGGAGGCCGCGATCACCGTGGAGGACGGCTATCTCGACCGCGGATTCGAACGCCAGTTGACGGAGCGGATCGTCGACGAGGCGCGGCGCTATCACATCACCGACCTGCGCGTGCTCGAGCAGTCGGCGGTGCGGACCTACCGCGTGCCGGTCTTCGAGTTGAAGCTGTACGTTTCCAGCGGATAGGCCGCCTCGACCACGTAGGGGCCGCCGCCGGTCGACGCGCGCGAGGAGAACAGCACGAACCGCGATGCCGTGAACGGCATCGAGCGGAACGCGCCGCGCGCCGAAAGAAATTCCGCCACCTGCGAGCTCGACGTGTCGCGCAGCCGCGCCAGCGTCACATGCGGCGTGAACTTGCGCCCTTCCGGCTCGAGGCCGACCCGCTGGATCAGTCTCTCGTGCTCCGCCTGCAGCTCCATCAGCGCCCGCGACGGCGCAACGGTGGCCACCACCGCGCGCGGCTTGCGGCCGCCGAACGACGTCAGCCCGTCGAGCCGCAGCTCCAGCGGCTCGCGCCTCACCTGGCCCAGAATCGAAGCCACGTCGCGCGCCACGTCGTCGTCGATGTCGCCGATGAACCTGAGCGTCAGATGATAGTTCTCGGGCTGCACCCAGCGCGCGCCGGGCAATCCGCCGCGCAGCATCGTCAGCACGTCGCCGATCGCAGGAGGGATTTCGAGGCCCGTGAACAGGCGCGGCATGATCGACCCTCGCTTTCGTCTCCGGCGAATCGCAGCCGTTCGAATATAGTCCCGGCCGCCGCCGTTTTCGATGACAACCCGGTGTCAGGAGCCGCGGCGCGCCTTCACCCGCGCCACCAGCTCCCGCGCCCGCGGCAGGATGCGCTTGACCATCGCGGCCACGCCCTCCGCGTTCGGATGGATGCCGTCGCGCAGGTTGAGCCTGGCGTCCGCGGCGATGCCGTCGAGCAGGAACGGATAGAGCAGCACGCCGTGCGCCTGCGCCAGATCGGGATAGATCGCGTTGAAGGCGCGCGCGTAGTCGGGCCCGAGATTGGGCGCCGACACCATGCCGGCCAGCAGCACCTCGACGCCGCGGCCCTTGAGCCGCGTGACGATCTTGTCGAGTGCGGCGCGCGTCACCTTGGGATCGACCCCGCGCAGCATGTCGTTGGCGCCCAGCCCCACGATCGCCGCATCGGTGCCGTCCGGCACCGACCAGTCGAGCCGCGACAGGCCGCCGGAGGCGGTGTCGCCGGACACCCCGGCATTGGCCACCTCGGCGGCGATCCCTTCGGCCTTCAGCGCGCGCTCGAGCTGGGCGGGGAAGGCCGCGCTCGCCGGAAGCTGGTAGCCGGCCATCAGCGAATCGCCGAGCGCCACGATTTTGACCGGCTTGCCGGGCGGCTGGGCGAAGGAATGACCGGCTCCCACCGCCAGCACAAGCGCGGCAAGAGCCCACACCAGGTGACGCTGGAACCGCCACCCCGGCTTCCCATATGAAGCGGGCGCGAGGATGGAGCGGGCGCAAGACCTCATGAACGATGCCTCGGTTTCGGAACGCCGTCCGGCCATCGCGCTGACCGGCGTCAATCTTTCGCTGGGCCGCGGCGCGGCGCGGGTGCACATCCTCAAGGACGTCGACCTCAATATAGGCAGGGGCGAGGCAATCGGCCTGGTCGGCCCCTCGGGGTCCGGAAAGACCACGCTTCTGATGGTCCTGGCCGGGCTGGAGCGCCCTGACGGGGGAACCATCGAGGTCGCCGGCCAGGATCTCGGGACGCTGGACGAGGACGCGCTGGCCCGATTCCGCGGCCGCAACATCGGCATCGTCTTCCAGTCCTTCCATCTGATCCCGACCATGACCGCGCTGGAGAATGTCGCCGTGCCGCTGGAACTGGCAGGCGGGGCCGACCCGTTCGGCACCGCGCGGACGGAGCTTGCCAAGGTCGGGCTCGGCGAGCGACTGAGCCATTATCCGGCGCAATTGTCGGGCGGCGAGCAGCAGCGCGTCGCGCTGGCGCGCGCGCTGGCACCCAATCCGGCGATCCTGGTCGCCGACGAGCCGACCGGGAACCTCGACGAGGCCACCGGCGCGCAGATCGTCGATCTCCTGTTCAGCGGCCATGTCGAGCGCGGCACCACGCTGATCCTGGTCACGCACGACCATTCGCTGGCGCGCCGCTGCGACAGGATCGTGCGGCTGCGGTCCGGGCGGATCGAGCGCTCCGAAGCGATGCGGGCCGGCGCATGACGCAGGCCGGCGCCGAAGCGGCAATGCCGGAGGGCGACGTACCCCTTGCGGTCAAGCTCGCGTATTCCGCTTTCATGGCGGTGCTCGTGCCGGTCTACTGGTATCACTACGGCCCCACCAACTTTCTCTACTTCTGCGACGTCGCGCTGCTGCTGACGCTCTACGGGATCTGGGCCGGGCAGCCGCTGCCGGTGTCGATGAGCGCGGTCGGCATCGTGATTCCGCAACTCGTCTGGGTGCTCGATTTTCTCGGCACCATGATTGGCGCGCCGCTGATCGGCATGACGGCCTACATGTTCAACGAAAAGGCGCCGCTGTACCTGCGCGGCCTGTCGCTGTTTCACGGCTGGCTGCCGTTCCTCGTTCTCTACCTCGTCTGGCGCATGGGCTACGACCGGCGCGCCTTCGCCGCATGGACCGTGCTCGCGACCGTGGTGCTGCTGGTGTGCTTCTTCCTCATGCCTGGCCACGACCCCAACCGGGGACTGACGCCGGTGAACATCAACTACGTCTGGGGTCCGGACGATTCGGCGCCTCAGACCTGGGTTCATCCCTACGTCTGGCTCGGCGGCCTGATCGCCGGCATGCCGGTTCTGGTCTACTGGCCCGTGCACGCGCTGCTGTCACGGTTCGCGCCCCGGAGCGTTCGCGCATGAGCATCGCCGCAGCATCCCCCGGACGCAGCGGATCCGCGGTCCGCTTCGCGCTCCGGGAACTGCGCGGCGGCCTGCGCGGCTTCGCGGTGTTCATCGCCTGCATCGCGCTCGGCGTCATGGCCATCTCGGGTGTCGGATCGTTCGCCCGCAGCCTGACCGACGGACTCGCCCGCGAGGGCCGCGTGATCCTGGGCGGCGATCTCGCGTTCTCGCTGATGCACCGCGAGGCCACTGCGCAGGAGCGTGCGCTTCTGGAGAGCCTCGGCAGCGTATCGGTCGCGGCGACCATGCGGGCGATGGCGCGGGCGCCGGACGGGCAACTGGCGCTGGTCGAGCTCAAGTCGGTCGACGGACTGTACCCGCTGTACGGAGACGTGCGGCTCGATCCCGCCATGCCGCTGCCCGGTGCGCTGGCCGAGCGCGCAGCCGCGTTCGGGGCTGCGGTCGACCCCACGCTGCTGACCCGTCTCGGGGTGAAGCAGGGGGAACGCATCGCCATCGGCAACGCGCAGGTCGAGATCCGCGCCGTGATCCGCAGCGAGCCCGACAAGCTCGCGAGCGGCATCGCTTTCGGGCCGCGCGTGCTGCTGAGCGAGGCCGCGCTGCGCGCGTCCGGCCTCGTGCAGCCCGGCAGCCTGGTGCGATGGAACTACCGCCTGACGTTGCCCGGCGGCGAGGCGGCCGCGGCGGCGGCCGTGGACCGCGCCGAGCGCGAGATGCCCGACGCCGGCTGGGAGGTCCGCACGCGCAGCAATGCATCGCCGCAGCTCGAGCGCAACGTGGAGCGGTTCAGCCAGTTCCTGACGCTGGTCGGCCTCACCGCGCTGCTGGTCGGCGGAGTCGGCGTGGCCAATGCGGTGAAGAGCCACCTGGACCGCAAGCGCAACGTGATCGCCACGCTGAAGTCGGTCGGCGCGACAGGCGGACGGGTGTTCGCCATCTACCTCGTGCAGGTGATGGCGCTGTCGCTGATCGGCGCCACGATCGGACTCGTGCTGGGCGCGGCGCTGCCGTTTGCGATTTCCGCCGCCTTCGGCACGATCCTGCCGCTGCCGATCGAGCCGTCCCTGCAGGCAAGCCAGCTCGCGCTGGCGCTGCTGTACGGGCTTTTGACCGCGCTGGCGTTCGCGCTGTGGCCGCTGGGGCGAGCGCACGACGTGCCGGTGTCGGCGCTGTTCCGCGACGCCGTGGCGCCCGAGCGCCGCTGGCCGCGGCTGCGCTACGTGCTTGCGACCGCCGTGGCGGCCGGCGTGCTGGCCGCCTGCGCCATCTTCCTGGCCTACGACCGGCGGATCGCGGCGATGTTCGTCATGTCCGCGGGACTCGTGTTCGTCGCGCTGCATTTCGTCGCGCAGGGAATGATGGTGCTCGCGCGCCGCCTGCCGCCGGTCCGCTCGACCGCGCTGCGGCTGGCGATCGCCAACATCCACCGCCCCGGGTCGCTCACGCCGACCATCGTGCTGTCGCTCGGGCTGGGACTCGCCGTCCTCGTCACCGTGGTGCAGATCGACGGCAATTTGCGGCGACAATTCATGGCGGCGCTTCCGGAGCGCGCGCCATCGTTCTTCTTCGTCGACATCCAGTCCGGGGACGCCGACCGCTTCGAGACGTTCCTGCGCGAGCGCGCACCCGGCGCCACCGTCGAACGCGTCCCGATGCTGCGCGGACGGATCGTCTCGGTGAACGGTGTGCGGGCGGAGGATCTCAAGCTGTCGCCGCGCAATTCATGGGTGCTGCAGGGCGACCGGGGCATCACCTACACGCACGAGATCCCGAAGGGTTCGCGGGTGGTCGATGGCCAGTGGTGGGGCGACGGCTACGAGGGGCTGCCGCTGGTGTCGTTCGAGAAGCGGATTGCCGACAACATCGGCCTGAAAGTCGGCGAGCCGGTCACGGTCAACGTGCTCGGCCGCAACATCACCGCGCGCGCCGCCAATCTGCGCAACCTGGACTGGCAGGGACTGGGCATCAATTTCGTCATGGTGTTTTCGCCCAATGCCTTCGCGGGCGCGCCGCACACCCATATCGCGACGCTGACGTATCCCGGCGGCGGCGATGCGACAGCCGAACTGGCGCTGCTGCGCGAGGTGGCGGCCGAATTCCCCAACGTGACCGCCGTTCGGGTGAAGGACGCGCTCGACGCGGTCGGCGGGGTGGTGATGAACCTCGTGACGGCGATCCGCGGCGCAAGCGCGATCGCGCTGCTCGCGGCGGTGCTGGTGCTGGGCGGCGGGCTCGCCGCCGGCCACCGGCACCGGGTCTACGACGCGGTGGTGCTCAAGACCCTGGGCGCGACGCGCCGCAGGCTGCTCGGCGCCTATGCGCTGGAATACCTGATCCTGGGCGCGGCCACCGCACTGTTCGGCGTCGCCGCCGGTTCGGCGGCCGCCTGGTTCGTTGTCACCGAACTGATGAACCTGCCGTTCGTGCTCCTTCCCGGACCGGCCCTGGCTGCGGCATTTGGCGCTCTCGCGATCACGGTTGCGTTTGGTCTGGCCGGTACATTCCGGGCGCTCGGCCATAAGCCCGCGCCGGTGCTCAGGAATCTGTAGATTTTGCGACAAACCGTCACGCAAAGTGTCAACTTTTCAAGACTTTAGGCCGCCACACGGTGGCCGTTCTTGCGAACCGGGATGTGCTATACATATCTTCAATCGTCCGCGGCGGCTGTTCGCCGTTCGGGTCCGAGAGGCAAGGGTTTTGGAAATGGTTCGGCAACTACGGGGGTTCGACGATGTCGGACTTTGATCGCAACTACGCTGCCGCGCAGTACGGCTCCGCGACGGCCCAGACGACCGTCGCGGTCGACGAGGGCCTGCGCGCGTACATGCTGCGCGTCTACAACTACATGGTTCTCGGCCTGGCCATCACCGGCTTCGCCGCGCTTGGCGTCTACATGCTGTCGGTGACCGGCGATGCCGCCACGGCAGCGAAGGTTCTGCGCAACGGCGTCGAGGTGCCGGCGCGCATTCCTGGCAACCTGTACCTGACGTCGTTCGGCTACGCGATGTTCGCCAGCCCCCTGAAATGGGTGCTGATGCTCTCGCCGCTGGCGCTCGTCTTCGTGCTGAGCTTCGGCATCCAGCGGCTGCGTCCGGCGACGGCCCAGCTCCTGTTCTGGGTGTTCGCGGCGCTGATGGGCGCTTCGCTCGCCTCGGTGTTCCTGGTGTTCACCCACACCTCGATCGGGCGGGGGTGCTTCATCACCGCGGCGTCGTCCGGCGCGCTGAGCCTGTGGGGATACACCACGCAGCGCGACCTGACCGGCATGGGCTCGTTCCTGATCATGGGCCTGTTCGGCGTCATCCTGGCGTCGCTCGTGAACCTGTTCATGGGCAGTTCGGCGCTGCAGTTCGTGATCTCGGTGGTTGGCGTGCTGGTGTTCGCCGGCCTGACCGCCTGGGACACGCAGCGGCTGAAGAACGAGTATCTCTACGGCGCGATGGACGGGGAGACGATGGACCGCTCGGCGATCATGGGCGCACTGTCGCTGTACCTGAACTTCATCAACCTGTTCACGCTGCTGCTGCAGCTTCTGGGCAACCGCGAGGAGTAACCCGCTCCGCGCATGCCGCAAATCGGGACCCCGGCTTCGGCCGGGGTCTTTTTTTTCGCCCGCGGCGGCGGTTGAATGGCCGGCGACATGAACGACGCCAGCCACAGCGGCGCCGCGGTCCGCGGCGTCACGGTCCGCCACGCCACGCCGGCCGACGTTCCGGCGATCACGCGCATCTATGCCCATGCCGTGCTGCACGGCACGGCCTCGTTCGAATACGACCCGCCGGACGAGGCAGAGATGCGGCGCCGGATGGACGCCCTGCTCGGCGGCGGGTTTCCGTATCTGGCGGCGGAGGCCGCGGGCGCGGTGCTGGGCTACGCCTATGCCGGGCTGTACCGGACCCGGATCGCCTACCGCTACACGCTCGAGGATTCGATCTACATCGACCCGGCGGCACACCGCCGCGGGGTCGGCCGGGCGCTGATCGAACGGCTGATCGCTGACAGCGAGCGGCTCGGCTACCGGCAGATGATCGCGGTGATCGGCGATTCGAGGCAGACCGCCTCGATCGAGCTGCACCGCGCGGCCGGTTTCCGCTACGCCGGCAACCTGGAGAATGTCGGCTACAAGTTCGGGCGCTGGCTGGACAGCGTCATGATGCAGCGCGACCTTGGTCCCGGTGCATCGGCGGCGCCCTGAGAGGGCCGCAAGCCGTCAGACCGCCACCAGCCGCGCCGGCTTGTCGATCGCCCGCAGCACGCGGTCAAGCTCGGGGCCGCGGCGCACGATCAGCCCGGTGGCCGAGACGACGCTGTAGGCGCCCTGGCGGCGCGCCAGGCGCGGGTCCTTCTCGATGCGGTAGATCGGCATTTCCGACGAGCGCCGGAACACGGAGAACACGGCGCGGTCCTTGAGAAAGTCGATGGCGTAGTCGCGCCATTCCCCGGCGGCGACCATGCGGCCGTACAGGCTGAAGATGCGGTCCAGCTCGCGGCGGTCGAACGTCACGCGGCTGGCGGGGACGGGCGAGCCATGGGCCGCGCCCCCGGACGGCTGGCTGGGCTCGGCTTCGCCGAACGTCATGCGGCGCCTCCTTCTGTCGTCCAGCGGTCATGATCGCGCCGGAAGCCAGCAACGGCAAGGGCTTAGCGTCGGCCCGCCGCAATCACGGATTCGTTAATGAAATCATAAACCTGCCCCAATTCGGCCTATCGGGTGCCGTGCTGCGGCGTATGATGCAGACACGACCATAGGCCCGGTCCGGAAAGAGTTCCGGATTCCTCAGCCCCCCAGCCCCCCGGGGCTCCCAAGGATCGGGCCTTTTGGTTCCGCGTACGGTTCAATCCCCCAATGCTTCGGGCCGGCTTCCCCAGCCGGCCCGTTTTTTTTCCTGGACGATGTTTGGCGTTGCGGGCCCAAGGCCCGGCGATCAGCGCAGCGCGGACTGCGCGGCGCCCAGCATCAGCTTCGGCTCGCCGGCCTGGCCGCCCTGCACCACCACGGCAAAGCGGTCGATGTCACCCGAGCCGATCATCGACACCGGGATCGAATAGGTTTCCGCCTTGCCGGTGAACTCGCCGAGCTTCACCCAGCGGCGCACCACGTTGGAATATGTGACCGTGCGGCCCTTGTTCTCGCCGCGCGCGATCTTCACCGGGACCGAGCCGCTGATCGGGCAGAGCCAGACCTCGCCGCGCATCCCCTGGGCCCCGGGCACCTCGACCACCAGATTTTCGCCCACGACCTTCGCCGCCACCGAAAGCTTGAGCGGCGCCGCGGCGCGCCGGGTCTCGGCGATGGTTCGTTCGATCGCAGCCTTGTCGCTGCCGATCGCGTGCGCGATGCCGTTGACGACGATCTGCGGCGTGTAGACCTCGCGGTCGCCGCGCGCCTTGGCATAGGCGCGCTGCCGGCCGGCGTGGCCGGGCACCGCCAGCGTGTCCTTCCAGCCCAGGTAGTCCCAGTAATCCACCGACAGCGTCATCACCACGAGCGACGGATCGCGCGCAAGCTCGCCCGCGAGCCGGTCGGCGGCCGGACACGACGAGCAGCCCTGGCTGGTGAAAAGCTCGAGCACCGCGCGGGGCTCGGCGCGAACGGAAGATGTTACCGCCTCGCCCATGGCGACGATTGCGCCGCCAAGCACGAGCGCTGATGCAATGCGAAAACCGATCATCGCCATCCCTTTCGCCACCCAGCGCGCCGATACGGGGCACAGCCGTCATAGCCGAGGGGACGCATCAACGGCCACTCACTTCGCAGTGAAGCTGCCGCGGTCCGCAACCTGCGCGGACCGCGGCGCAGCATCAGGCCGCCAGATGGCGGAGGACGTACTGCAGGATGCCGCCGTTCTTGAAGTATTCGAGCTCGTCGTAGGTATCGATGCGACAGACCAGCGGCACGCGACGCAGCGTGCCGTTGGCGCTGACGATCTCGCACATCAGCTTCTGCCGCGGCTTGAGCTCGCCGTGCAGGCCGCGGATCGTGACCTGCTCGTCGCCCTTGAGACCCAGCGACTGCCAGGAGGTCCCCTCCTCGAAGCACAGCGGCACCACGCCCATGCCGATCAGGTTGGAGCGGTGGATGCGCTCGAACGACTGAGTGATGACGGCGCGCACGCCGAGCAGCGCGGTGCCCTTGGCCGCCCAGTCGCGCGAGGAGCCGGTGCCGTACTCCTTGTTGGCGAAGATCACGAGCGGAACGTTCTCGGCGCGGTACTTCATCGCCGCGTCGTACATCGTCATCTTCTGTTTCGACGGATAGTGGATCGTCACGCCGCCTTCGACGCCGGGGACCATCTGGTTCTTGATGCGGATGTTGGCGAAGGTGCCGCGCATCATCACCTGATGATTTCCGCGCCGCGTGCCGTACTGGTTGAAGTCCTTCGGGCGCACCTGGTGATCGCGCAGATACTCGCCCGCCGGGCTCGCCTCCTTGATCGAACCGGCCGGCGAGATGTGGTCGGTTGTGATCGAGTCGAGGAACAGTCCGAGCACGCGCGCGTCGACGATGTCCTCGATCGGGCGCTGGCGCTTTTCCATGCCCTCGAAATAGGGCGGGTTCTGCACGTAGGTGGAGCGGTCGTCCCACGAGAAGGTAAGACCGCCCTTCACCGCGATCTTGCCCCACTGGGTGTCGCCCTTGAACACGTTGGCGTACTTCTTGGCGAACACCTGCCGCGTGATGCACTTGCGGATCACCGCGTTGATCTCGCGGCTGGTCGGCCAGATGTCCTTGAGGAACACCTTGTTGCCCTTCTTGTCCACGCCGAGCGGCTGCTTGGCGAGGTCCACGTACATGGACCCGGCGATCGCATAGGCCACGACCAGCGGCGGCGACGCGAGGTAATTGGCGCGCACGTCGGCGTTGACGCGGCCCTCGAAGTTGCGATTCCCCGAGAGCACCGCCGCGGCGACGAGATCGTTCTCGTTGATCGCCTCCGAGATTTCCTCGGGCAGCGGGCCCGAATTGCCGATGCATGTGGTGCAGCCGAAGCCGACCAGGTTGAAGCCCAGCGCATCGAGGTCCTTC
>VFQU01002084.1_pt1 | contig 10134 bp, 12 predicted proteins | sample 3512311 | NCBI WGS metagenome assembly VFQU01 (sample SAMN10412377, study PRJNA504923) | tailings metagenome | isolation source: Relicate 3 Philex TSF3 active mining site | place: Philippines: Tuba, Benguet | collected 2017-08-29 | reverse complement strand
CGTCGAAGACGGAGGAGCCGAGCCAGAAGGCGTGACTGCGGGGGCCGGTCAGCGGCGGATTGCCCTCGAGCCAGTCGCCGTCGACATAGGTCCAGGTTTTCGACCAGGTGGTCATGGTTGTTCTCTCCTCCCTCGCGCGGGGAGCGGAAATCTATCCCGCCCGCTGCCGGCGTCACCATGAATTGTGGTGATCCCAGCCGCGCAGGAAGTCGATGGATGAGGGTGCGGTTCCGCGGGCTTGCCCCGGAGCCGACGAGGCTCGAAGCTGGTGGCAAGCGAGGGGGAACGCGAATGCCGGCCAGCACCTTCATGTTCGATGCCTACGGGACGCTGTTCGACGTCCACTCCGCCGTGCAGAGGGCGGGCGCCCCGCTCGGTCCCCTGGCCGATCCGGTGTCGCAGCTCTGGCGCGCCAAGCAGCTCGAATATTCGTGGATCACCACGATGATGGGCGGTTTCGAGGACTTCTGGACCCTGACGGGGCGCGGCCTCGATTTCGCGCTGGCGCGCCACGGCGTCTCCGACCCGGCCTTGCGTCAGGCGCTTCTCGACGCCTACCGCACGCTCGACGCCTATCCCGACGTCGCCCCCGCACTCGGCCGCCTGAAGTCCGCCGGCAAGTCCACCGCGATCTTCACCAACGGTACGCAGGAGATGGTGGATGCCGCCATCGCCGCCGCCGGTATCGGCGCATTGATCGACCATGTGGTGACGGTCGCGCCGGTCGGCGCCTACAAGCCGGTGCCGGCGGTCTATCAGCACGCCATGGGCAGCGTCGGCATCGGCCAGCCCGGCGAGATCGTCTTCGTCTCGTCCAACCGCTGGGACGTGGCGGGGGCGGCCCGCTTCGGCTTCGTGCCCGTATGGGTCAACCGGACCGGCATGCCGAACGAATATCCCGGCGCCGATCCGGTCGCGACGCTGCCCGACCTCTCCGGGCTGGCGCCGGCGCTCGCCGGCTGATCAGGCGGCCATGGCGCGCTGCGCGTCGCGGCGGATGCGGTCGATCATCGACCGCACGCCGTTCGATCGCTGCTGGGTCAGGTGCTGTTCGAGCCCGAAGGAGCGGAACAGGTCGAAGGCGTCGTCGCCGACGATCTCCTTCGCCGGACGGCCGGAATAATAGGCGAGCGTCAGGGCGACGAGGCCCTTGACGATATGGGCGTCGCTCTCGCCCTCGAAGCGCATGACGGCATCGGCGCCCGGGTTGTCGATATGGGTGACCACCCAGACATTGCTGGCGCAGCCCCGGACCCGGTTCTCCTCGACGCGCTCCTCCGGCTTCAGCGCCGGCATCTGCTTGCCGATCTCGATGAGATAGCGGTAACGCTCCTCCCAGTCGTCGATCAGGGCGAAGGCGTCTTTGATCTCGTCGATCGAGGGCACGGTGAGGCTGGTCATGGGGCTGGATATAGTCCGCGGCGCCCCCGAAACAAAGCCCGGGAGGCGCCTCGCCGTCAGGCCGGCCGGCGCGGCGGCAGCGGCGCCCGGAGCGGGGCGTTGCCGGCCGGAGCCTGAACGCCGCCGAAGGGCACCTGCAGATCAGCCGGTGTGAGGGTGTCCTGCGCCGTCGGCACGGCCGCGCCGATCAGTTCGCGCTGCGCGGTCTCGGTGACCATGCCGACGCCGCGGGCGCAGGTCTCCGCATGGTCGCGGCAAAGTTGCGTGGCGCCGCGGATGACCGCTGTCGCCACTTCGCCGCCCGTCGGCAGGCCGCTGGAGGCCGTCTGCGGCAAGGGCGCCGACGGTGGCAGGACATAGAAGACGAGGCCGAGCCAGAAGGCGGCCTTGAGAAGGAATGACATGACGCCGTTTCCGGTCGTTGGAGCCCTGTATCCGGGCGGTCGTTGTCGCCTCGAGGGCACCGCTCCGGTTGCCGTCATCATGTCCGCGACCCATGAACAGGGCCTTGGCGGACAAGGTGAATCCGCCGGAAACCGGTCTCAATTCCGATTAAGGTTTATGCAAATTGTCGGCATCGCCAGAGGCGGCGGCCGGCAAGGCTTTCTTCACCATCGCGCGCGAAACGGCTGCCCCGCCGATTTTGACTTCGACGCCCCCGGCCGACTTAGCGTTTCCTTCACGCGCCAGTGCGATCTTTCCCCCATTGAGAACGGCGGATGCCGCGTGTCGGGGTGAGTGCGTTGCGTGAAAGCGCGTTGATCGGTTCGGTGAGATCCTACCTCGACGGCCTGGTGCATCCGGCCGCGACGGTGGATCCCGTCGTCTTCGCCCGCCACAGGGCTTTCATCGCCACCCGGCTGGTCCCGGGCCTGATCGCCCTCTCGGCGCTGCCGCTCTATCTCGCGTTCCTCGGCGTTCCCGGTCCGGTCGAGGCCATCGCCTTCGGCTGGCTGGTCATGCCCATCGCCATCGCCTTCTATCTGTCGCGCACCGGGGCCTATGCGCAGGCGCATCTCCTGTCGGCGGTGTCGCTGACCGGCATCGTCGGAATCGTCGCCATGCTGTCCGGCGGGCTCACCTCCTTCGCCGTCATCTGGTTCGCGCTGGTTCCTGCCGAAGCGGTCCTGTCGGGCTCGCGTCGCGTCGTCACGGCCGCCGGCGCCATGGCCGTCTCCGCCGTGGCGCTGATCGCCGTGCTGCACCAGGCAGGCGGGCTGCCCGCCGCTCGCCTCGACGCCGGGATGCTGGGCCTTGCCTCCTTCGTCTCCGTCGCCACCGCGGTGGTCTATGCGCTGGGGCTCGCCCTCTCCACCGTGATGGTGAGCCGCGCCGGCGAACAGATTCAGTCCGCCGGCGAACAGCGCTACCGACTGCTGGCCGAGAACATGACGGACCTCGTCACGTGCCATGGTCCGAATGGCGCCGTGGTCTTCGCCTCGCCGGCCGCCGAGCGGGTCGTCGGCGCGCCGTCCTACGGCCTGCACGGCCAGGGCCTGTTCGACCGCGTCCACGTCGCCGACAGGCCGGTCTATCTCAGCGCCCTGTCGATCGCCTCCTCGCGCCGGATCGAGGCTGCCGCCGAGTTCCGCCTGCGCCGCGAGAACGGCGAGGGCGGCGAGCCGCGCTTCATCTGGGTTGAGATGCGCACCCGGCCACTGACCTCGCCGGGCGAGAACCAGCAGGTCGTCTCGGTGCTGCGCGACGTTTCCGAGCGCAAGATTCACGAGGCGGCTGTCGAGGCCGCCCGCGACGAGGCCGACCGCGCCAACGAGGCGCGCGGCCGCTTCCTCGCCAATGTCAGCCACGAACTGCGCACGCCGCTGAACGCCATCAACGGCTTCTCCGAGATGCTGATGCACGAGGAGGCCATGCGCCTGGACCAGGCGCGCCGCCACGAATACGCGACCCTGATCCGCGACTCCGGCGAGCACCTGCTCAACCTCGTCAACTCCATCCTCGACATGTCGAAGATCGAGAGCGGTCACTTCGAGATCACGCCCGAGCCCTTCGCCCTGCCGCCGCTGATCGCCCAGTGCGTACAGATGATGGAACTGAAGGCCACGGCCGGCGGCGTCGCGCTCACCGCGGAGCCATCGGCAGGCATCGACGAGGTCGTCGGCGACAAGCGCGCCTACCGGCAGATCCTGCTCAACCTCGTCTCCAACGCGGTCAAGTTCACCAAGCCGGGCGGTTCCGTCACCATCGGACTGCGCCGCGACGGCGGGTGGCTGTCTCTGTCGGTCAGCGACACCGGCATCGGCATCGCGGCCAAGGACCTGCCGCGCCTCGGCAGCCCGTTCTTCCAGGCCCGCTCCAGCTACGACCGGCCCTATGACGGCACCGGCCTCGGCCTGTCGGTGGTGAAGGGCCTCGCCGAATTGCACGGCGGCCGCGTCGAGGTCACCTCGGCGGTCGGCCGCGGCACCAGGGTCACCCTGCGCATGCCCATCGACTGCGAGGGCCATGGCGTTGTCGAGCCGCTGCCGCTGGCACGGCCGTCCGGCTCACCGCGGACCGAATCCTGCCAGGAGGACCGGAAAATTGCGTGACGCAACCTATGACGATGAGGATCTGCGTCCCCGCCGCGGGCGCGTCGCGTATGACCGGGACGACGAGGCTCCGCGTCTGTCGCTTTGGCGTCAGATTCTTGGTCACAGTCCCGGCGACCGCATCGCCCTGGTGCTGATGGGCTTCATCGCCGTCGGCATTGTCGCCAATGCCCTGATGCGCCAGAACGGGCCGCATCCGGCGCCGCTCTTCGCCACCGCCGTCATCCGGCCCGCCCCCGTGCCGGTCGCGCGCCCAGCCGACGTGCAGCAGACGGCGAGCATCACGCCGCGCCCGGCCGAATCCCAGCCCGCTGTCGCATCTGCGGCGGCTCAGCCGGCCGGTCGGCCGCGCCAGGAGATCGTCGCCGACGTGCAGCGCGAGTTGCAGCGCCGCCGCCTCTATGACGGTGCCATCGACGGCCTGACCGGCCCCAAGACCGAGGCGGCGATCCGCAAGTTCGAGACCGACTCCCGGCTGGCGCCGACCGGCGAAGCCACCGAGGCGCTGCTGGCGCGCCTGAAGCGCGGCGGTCCGGCCCAGGCCGCCGCCCGCCCGGCGGCTCCTGCCCCCGCTGCCCGCGCGCCGCAGGGACCGCAGAACATCGCCGACCTTCTCGCCCGCGACCCCCGCGCCGCACCCGCGCCGCGTCCGACGCAGGCGCCGCGTGAGCGGTCCATCGGCGACCTCATCGCCGCCGATTCCGGCCAAACCCGCCGTTGACGCGGCTCACCTCCGACTTCTGGGTCTCGGCCCTTATCCGCCGCGTCGGCCTCGAGGGGGGCTTCGCGACGCTGCGCCGCCGCGGCGCCCCCGAGGCCGGGGCCATCGCCGTGACCGTGTCGCGCGCCGCCGACCGGCTCGTCGCGCTCTACCTTCAGGCGCCGCAATCGGCCTTCGACGCGGAGCGGCCCGCCGACCGTCTCTTCGTGCCGGCCTGGCCGGAGGTCTTCGTCGAGGAAATGCGTGTCACGGAGAAGCTGGCGCGCGAGGTGTCCTTCGATCCCGACCTGTGGATCGTCGACATCGAGGATCGCGACGGGCGCTGCTTCCTCGATCTTGCGGAAGTCTAGCCGGTCCCGCCCTCAGGAGCCCTTGAGGGTCCGGTTGCCGGCCGGCCTTGCCGACGGCGCGCGCGGCGCCGCGCGTCCCGTGGTCGAGGCCGCCTGCCGGGCGCCGACCCTGTCGGATGCATCCGCCGCATAGACCGGCTGGTACCGGGCCGTCCGCGTCGCCACGTCCTGCCCGACCGCCGCCTGCCAGGATCGCAGGATGGTGATGGCGGCGGCGCGCGGCATCGCCTCGTAGAGCGCCGCAAGGGCGTAGATGCGGTCGACCGAGGTGCCGATCGCCTCGTGGGCGAAAAGGAGAATGCGGGTCGTCGCCTGCGGCCCGAGATCGAGGGCGCGGGCGCACGCCACCAGCGGCTCGCCGCCAGGATCCGAGGCGATGCGGCGGGCGAGTTCGGAATCGAGGCCGAAGATCCGGCCGACCGCCTCGGCGAGGGCGTGGGGCCGGCGCGACAGGGCGGCGACCTCGAGCCCCTGGCCCGCCTCCGCCATCCGCGGTGCACTCCCCGCGGGAAGGGGCTGCTGCGCCATCGCAAGTTCGGCAATGAGGGACTCGCGCTGGCTCGCCGAGCCTGCGAGGAAACGCTGGCCGATCTCGGCCGGGCCAGAAGCGGACGGCATGCGGCCGGGCGTGGGCTGGCGGCCGACGCGCGCCGCGAGCGCGGCCCTTATGGCAGGGTCGTCCATCTCCTCCAGCGCCACCAGGGCGGCAAGTCCGATGTCCTCGCGTTCGGCGACGGCGAGGGCCTTGGCGAGATCGCCGGAGCGCACCGCCAGGAACAGGTCGTCGTCGGACAGCGCGCGGCTCTGCAGAAGGATGGGCCGGGCGACGACGCCGACGTCGCTGGCGAGGCGGCGGGCGACCGCCGTCGGTGTCTGGCGGTGGCCGGCGAGCTTCTCCGCGACGACGACACGGTCGGCTTCGCTCGCCCTCGGCAGCAGGTTGAGGACGAGTTCGCCGAAGCGCGTCACCTCCGCCGCCGGGTGATGGGTGTCGATGACGAACTGGTCGACCAGCACCCTCAGCAGCGTCGGCCGGACGTCGATGCCGTTCGACCGGGCGAGGCCGATGAGACGCTGGACGCTGGGAAGGCTCGCGGAGGACATGCGGAAGGGGCGACCGGATTGCCGGAGGGACGGTTGCCGACAATACGAAGGATTTCGCTAACGATCCGTTAGTGACAAGACGGTGTTAACCATTTGGGCAGGCGGGACAATCCAACGCTTGGCACGGCGCTCAGTCCGCTTCCGATGCCATCAGTGCGCCATCGTCCGGCCAGGGGTAGAGCCGGTAGCCGCAGAAGTGCGGGCCTTTGCCAAGTGCCTGGCGGAGGACATCCGGCGCCGCACCGGCATCGACGATGTCGTCGGCCGGCCGGCGCGCCGATTCCAGCACCAGCGCCGCAGCGGGCCGGTTCGAGGTGCCGGTCGGGGCAGGGCGGGTGCGCCGGAGCAGCCTCACCCGGTCGATGCCGCGATCGCGGAAGAGAGCCTCGCCCTCCGCGGAAAGCCAGTCCGCCAGCCGTGCGGTCAGCGCCGCGTCGGCATCCAGCCGCCAGATCGTCACCCAGTCGGCGGCGAGCGGCGCCGCCTCAGCCTCGCCATCGACAGCCGGGACATAGGGCGTCCGAATATTGGGAATCGCCGGCATGAAGGCCGGCAGGTGGGGGTCGGCGGCGGCGATGCGCCGGTAGCGGGCGAACCGGGCGCTCTCGAAGATGCTCCAGTCCGGCGCCTGGTAGATGTCGACGATCTGCATCGCGCCGGCAATGCCGCGATAGGAGGTGCAGGTGGTGAAGCCCGCCTCGTAGAGATGCGGCGCGTGGACGTTGGCGTACCAGGCCCGGAAGGTCGCGAGGTCGCCAGCGGGATCATCCGCGGGCAGGTCGATCTCGACGACATAGAAGAGCGGTTCGGTCATGGGCGTTTCCCGGCGGAAGACCTCTCCATGCGGCGTCCTGCAGTGGCCGGCGTCAAGCCGGCCGTTGACGCGGCTGCCCTGCCGTGCGCCCGCATCGCAGGGCGGGGCGGCGGGGTAACCACTCGTTAACCAAAGGAGTTTCTTAATGGACTGGCGCGTCGGCGAATGGTCGCCGGGCATGGCCGCATTGGAGGGCAGGCGCAAAGGAGGGGTTTATGGGTTCCGTCATTCGCTTCCCGCTCGAACGCCGGCGTATCCTGCGCCCGGATGCGAGCTCTGCCGCGGCCGGCCAGATCCTGCTGCTGCCGGTGGTGCGCGTCGAACGCCATGATCTTCCCCCGCCGCCGGTCCTGACCGTCGATCCGCCCCGCAAGGGCGGCGACCGGCCGAAGCGCAGGCGCAGGAGCGCCTGAACCCCCATCCCGAGAACGGGCGGCGATCTTCTGTCGGAAGGCCTTCGCATGCCTCAGGTGCGCCCGCCATCGGCGACCGGGAGCTCTCTGCATACCGTCTTGCGCCATGCCGCGACCGCCGTCGCGCTGGCGTTGCTGGCGGCCTGCGCGCCGCAGGGCGACCTCGGCCGCCCGGCGCCGAACGTGCTCAACGACGAGATCATGCCCTGGGCCGGGGGCCATGCCGCGCGCTATCGCGGCGAGCCGGTCTCCGGCTATTCCTTCACCGATGCCGAGCGCGAGCTGCGCCAGCTCGGCTACGGCCTGATGATGCCGACCCATCCGCTCGACCGCTGGAACCAGTTCTGGGCGGAGCTCCGCCGCACCCGCATCGGCGATCCCGTCCGCTTCGATCCCGATCCGCGCGGCTACTGCCGGACGCTGGCGCGCGAGGACTACCGTTCGTCCAAGGCGCGCTTCATCCGCATGACGGATGACATGCGCGCCGACCGCCAGCGCATCCGCCCCTTCTGCCTGAAGGCGCGCGAGGTGGCCGCGGCCGATCGGGTCCGCGAGGGCGCGCTCGGTCATATCCCGACGTTGACGCCGGTGGAGATCCGCTCGGCCCGCGACCGCATCGCCGAGAACCGCACCATCGTCGCCTGGGTGCGCCATGGCCTGCGCCAGCACGCCGATGCCTATCGCTGTGCGCTGAACACGCAGATCGTCGCCACCCCCGAGGTCGAGGCTGTGATGGCCGAGCGCGAGCTGCGCGGGCTGGAGGAGGACATCCGCGCCTTCGACGAGCTCTGCGCCGCCGGTCCCGCCCGCGGCGCCATCGGCGTCGAGCAGGCGCCACCGCGCTACTTCCCGCGCTCGCCGCCGCCGGAAGAGGCCATCATCAGCAAGTGAGTCGGTGACGTCGGTCGCCTACTGCGTCGCGGGCGTCTGCTCGGGCGTCAGGATCTCGCAGAGCGACTGCGCCGCGAGTTGCTCCCTGACGATCGGCGCGAGGCTCGGCTGCACCGCCAGCGCGCGGATCAGCACGAAACCCTCGGTGGTCGGCGAGACGAGGATGAGGTTGTCCGCCGCCGTATCCTCCTCGTCGGTCGACAGTTCGCGCCGCTGCGCCTGGGTGACGACGAAGAGGTCGAGGGTCCGCCGCGTGGCGGCCCGGTCGTTGATGGCGCCGAAGGCGATGCCGGTGGAGGTGTAGAGCGCGACGGCCGTGTAGTGAGGCGTCACCGGCGCGCGGACATGCAGCGGGCCGGCGGTGAGGTCGAAGCGGCAGACCGCCGTCTCGAAGGCGGGATCGGCCAGCGGCAGCACCACCTCGTTGCGCCCCGACAGCGTGGTGACGCGGTTCACCGTCGTGACGTCGGCCAGCCGCGAGCGGGCGTCCTGTGGCGCCAGGCGCGGCAGCGCAAAGACCGACAGGATGTGCACGGCGAGGCCGAGCAGCAGGCCGGCGACGATCCACGGCACCGTTCCGATGATCTTCCTGAAGGCTGCCGGCATCGTCATGGGCAGCTCACCCGGATGACGGCGGGCAACAGCGTCCCGGATGAAATCGTGGTGGCGATCGGCGTGTCGTAGAGCCTGAGGATCAGCCGGAGATCCGCCACGCCTCCCGAGGGCAGCCAGTTGCCCGGCCGCGCCTCCGGCGCCACGACGATCTCGTCGGGCGCATCGGCGCGGCGGACGATCTCGTAGCTGGTGAAGCCCTGGCGGACGCCGTCGCCGACCACGGCGCGATAGTCGCCATTGGCCGCCGTCAGCGTCCAGAAGCGCGCCGGCGGCATGGCTCCCGCCACCCGGTAGGTGCAACGACCGTCGAGCGGGTCCCCGGCGCTGTCGCGGTCGGCGATGACGGCGAGGCCGTCGGCGAGCGCCAGCGGCAGGGCGCCGAGGCGGGCCGCGACGGCGCGGGCATAGGGGTCGGCATCGGTCGTGCCGGCCTTCGGCGTCACCTGCCAGGCACCGATGCGCAGCGTGCCGGCGCCGGTGCCGCCGCCGACCGAGAAGGCGGTCAGGCCGAGGCCCGTGACGGCGCCGATCCCCATCGCCAGGAGGATGCCGGGAAGCGCGCGCATTTCAGCGACCGTCCTTCCGTTCGCCAGCCATGAGTGTCACCCCGTGTCCTCCGGGGTCAGCGCAGGAGCGAGCGCGCCGGCCCTGCCGACAGCGGGCCGGGCCGGCTGGTCGCGGCGGCGTCGCGCAGCAGGAGATCGATGCGCCCGAGAACCTCCATCGTGTGCCGGGAGAGGACCTGCGGACGGTCGGGCACCCCCGCGAGCGGCACAGGCGCCGCCGTCGGCGCTCCGGGCGTCGGGCGCGGACCGATGGTCAGGCCGTAGATCGGCCGCCGATCCAGCCCCTGATGGGCGGCCGTCATGATCTGCGAGAAGGTCATGGCGGGCAGCGAGCCGCCGGTCATCCGGTTCGTCTCGGAATAGTCGTCGTTGCCGTACCAGACGCCGGTGACGAACTGGCTCGAATAGCCGACGAACAGCGCGTCGCGATAGGAGTTGGTGGTGCCGGTCTTGCCGCCGACCTGCACCCCCTGCACCTGCGCCCTTCGACCGGTGCCGGATTCGACGACACCCACCATGATGCCGTTCATGTCGGTCGCGACCTGGGGCGTGAAGATCCTGCGCCGGGCCGGAAGGTCGCGGTCGGCGCGCCACACCAGTTCGCCCGAGGAGTTGCGGATCTCGACGGCCGCATGCGGCGGCACGCTGAGCCCGCCCGAGGCAAAGGTCGCGTAGGAGGTGGTGAGTTCGACCAGCGTGACCTCCGC
>VFQU01002083.1_pt1 | contig 10138 bp, 7 predicted proteins | sample 3512311 | NCBI WGS metagenome assembly VFQU01 (sample SAMN10412377, study PRJNA504923) | tailings metagenome | isolation source: Relicate 3 Philex TSF3 active mining site | place: Philippines: Tuba, Benguet | collected 2017-08-29 | reverse complement strand
TTGATGCAGGCCGTCGCCCTCGCGCGAGGGCCGGACAATCGCTACGCCAATCTCAAGCGTGTGGCCGTCTTCCGGACCACCGAGGGCCAGCGGACAGTCGCTGTCTTCGACCTGCAGGCGATCCGCAAGGGTCAGGCCGCCGACCCGGTCATCCTCCCGCAGGACATCATCGTCGTCGACGGTTCCGACCTCAAGGGCGCCTGGCGCGAGGTCATGTCCATCCTGCCCAGCCTCGCCGTCTTCCGGTTCTTCTAGTGCGTCGCGTCCCCACAGTTGAGGTGCCAGCCCATGCGTAACGACAGCGACGCCGCCTCAGGCCGCCAGTACGACCGCGACGCCCTGCCGTCCGCCGAGCGCGGCCCAATCGTGATCCGGTCGCAGGCCGCGCCTCCGACCGAGTTCCGTGAGGTTCACGACCTTCCCGAAGAGCCCGGCTTCGACCTGCGCGAATACTGGCGCACGGTTCTGAAGCACCGCTGGATCGTCGCCGGCTGCATCGCCGCCTTCCTCGTCGCCGCTGTCGTGGCGACCCTGCTGATGACGCCGATCTTCAGCGCCCGCACCACCATCCAGATCGACCGCGAAGCCAGCAAGGTCGTCGACATGGAGGGCGTGGCGCCGGCCGAGCTGATGACCGGCGATGAGTTCTTCCGCACCCAGTACGGGCTTCTGAAGAGCGAGGCCCTGGCCACCCGCGTCGTCGAGCGCCTGCGCCTTGGCGAGGACAACGCGTTCGCCGAGGCGATGGGCGTCAATCCTCGCAACGATGCGACGCCGGCCCAGCGCAAGCAGAGCGCCATCAACCTCGTCATGCGGAACCTCGGCGTCTCGCCCGTGCAAGGCTCTCGCCTGGTCGTGCTGACCTTCGACAGTCCCAACCCCGCCCTGTCGGCGCGGGTCGCCAACGCGGTCGCCGACAGCTACGTGGAAACCAACCTGGAGCGGGCCTTCGAGGCCTCGTCCTACGCCCGAAAGTTCCTTGAGGGGCGCATCGCCGAGGTGAAGCAGCGGCTCGAGGAGTCCGAGAAGCAGCTCGTCGCCTACGCCGCCCAACAGCAGATCGTGAACGTCGGCGTCCAGTCGACCACCGACGGCAACAGCACCGCGTCGCAGTCTCTGACCGCTTCCAGCCTTTCGGACCTCAACACGGCTCTGGCCGCCGCCAGCGGCGAGCGGATCCGGGCCGAGCAGCGCTGGCGCCAGGCCCAGGCCACGCCCGACACCGCGCTTCCCGAAGCCCTTGCCAACCCCACCGTGCAGCAACTCCAGCAGGAGCGGGCGAGGCTGAATTCGGTCTACACCGAGAAGCGCAAGGTGATGCAGCCCAACTTCCCCGAAATGCTGCAGCTTAAGGCACAGATCGACGAGATCGATCGGCAGCTCGCGGCCATCGTCGGCGGCATTCGCGGCTCGATCCGCGCCCAGTACGAGACCGCCCTGAAACAGGAGCAGTCGTTCGAGGGCCGCGTCGCCCAGCTGAAGGGCTCCTACCTCGACCTGCGCGAGCGGAGCATCCAGTACAACATCCTCCAGCGCGAGGTGGACACCAACCGCGTACTCTATGACGGCCTGCTGCAGCGCTACAAGGAGGTCGGCATCGCCGGCGCGGTGGGGGCCAACAACGTCTCCATCGTCGACGTCGCCAAGCCGCCGCCCCGGCCGTCCAAGCCCAGCCTGCCGCTGAACCTGGCGGTGGCCCTCCTGCTCGGCGTGATCGTCGGCGTCTCCGCCGCCTTCCTGGCCGAACTGTTCGACGACGCCATCGCGGTGCCGGAAGACGTCGAGTCCAAGCTGGGTCTGTCGGTGCTGGGCGTCATCCCGGCGCTGGACAAGTCGACGACGCCTGACGCGGCGATGCAGGATCCCAGATCCGCCTTCTCCGAGTCCTACTACTCGCTGCGCACGGCCCTGCAGTTCTCCACCCATGGCGGCGTGCCCCGGAGTCTGCTGGTCACCAGCAGCAAGCCGGCCGAAGGCAAGTCGACGACCTCCCAGGCGATCGCCCGGTTCTTCGCCCGCAGCGGCCTGCAGGTCCTGCTGATCGACGCCGACCTGCGCAATCCCAGCCAGCATCGCACCATGCGCACGGACAATTCGATCGGCCTGTCCAACTACCTGGTCGGCGCCGACCTCAGCGATGTGATCCACAAGACCGAGCAGCCCGGACTCTGCTTCATCCCCAGCGGTCCCCTGGCGCCCAATCCGGCCGAACTGCTGGTGGCCAGCCGCCTGCACGCCCTGCTGGCCGAGGCTGGCGAGCACTTCGATCTGGTGGTTCTCGACGGGCCCCCGGTGCTCGGGCTCTCGGACTCGCCGGCGCTGGCCTACGCCGCGGCGGCGACCATCATGGTCGTGGAGTCGGCCAAGACCCGGCGAGGCATGGCTCGCGCCGCGCTCGGCCGGCTGCGGCTGGGCCAGGCCCGGATGCTGGGCGTTGTGCTGACCAAGTTCAGGGCCAAGGTCGCCGGCTACGGCTACGGCTATGGCTACGACTACGCCTATACCTATGACTACGGAAAGCCCGAAGCCCTGGCCAAGGCCAGCTGACGAAGGCTTTCCGAACACTGATGAGCCGCTGGACAGTTCCCCTTGTCGCGGCCGGCCTGGTCGCCTTCGGGGCGCTGGCCGCTGCCGAGATCGCCTCCCGGATGGCGGCCGTGCATCTGGTCCGCGCCGGCGAGCTGGCGGCCGCCGTCCGTCTGCGTCCTCGCGATCAGGACGTGCGCGAGGCCGCCTCCCTGGCTCAGCTTGAGCGGGGACGTCCGGACGCTGCGATCGCGTCGGCGCGATGGGCCATCCTCGCCGCGCCCCTCAGCCCTTACGGCTACCGCCAGTTCGGCCTGGCAGAAGAGGCCCGAGGGCGCCTTCCCGAGGCGGACGCGCTGATCGGGGCCGCCCACAGTCTCAGCCGATGGGACAGTCGCACCGAGCTGTGGCGGATGCGCCGCGCCTTTGACCAGCGCCGGTTCGATGATGCGAGCATCAGCGCCGCGGCGCTGATGCGGATCGACCACGACTATGCAACGCTGGTCGCCAGCCTGGTGCTAGGGGCCGGGCCCGCCGCAGAGCCGGCGATGGTCGATCGCATGATCGCGTCGCCGACCTGGCGTGGTGTCTTCTTCAGGCGCATCGCGGCCGCAGATCCGGGTCGGGGCATCGCCCTGGCCGAGCAGTTGCGCGAGCGGGGCGCTCAGCTGACGCTCGCCGAGCAACGGCTTGCCGTCCGCGATGTCTCGTCGCGCCGCGGGCCGATCGCGGCGCGACGCCTGCTCGCCGCCATGGACCCGGCGTCGAGGGCCGCTGTCTCCGATCCGGAAATGCGGGGTGTCGAGGGCGTGCCACCCTTCAGCTGGAAGCTGTCGTCCGCCGGCGGCGGCTCGGCCGCGTTCGGCGCGACGGGCGATCCGTCCGTTCCCCGGGCGCTGGTTCTGGAGGCGCGAGGCGTGGTGTCGCGCGACCGGCTGGCCGAGCAGGTCATCGTCCTGTCGCCAGGTCGCTATCGCCTGACCGGAGAGGTGCTCTCGCGCGACGGCGAACGGCTGCCCTTCCGCTGGGCGGTCGACTGTCGCGGCGGCCGCCGCCTCGTTGCTGTGGCTCCAGTGGCGGGACGCGGGTGGACAGACTTCTCGGCGCCGTTCGAGGTTCCCGCGACCTGCCGCGTCCAGGTGTTGGCGGCGTCCTCGCTGTCGCCCGACGGCGGCGGCGTTTCGGCTGCCTTTCGCAACCTGAACATCACGCCGGAGCCCGGCGAATGAGCGCGATCGCTCCGCCATCCCGCGTGCCGCTCTGGACCGAGATCGGCGCTGGCCTGCTGATCCTCGCGGCTGTCGTGTTCGGCGGGGCGAGTGGCGACAATCTGCTTCGTCAGGGCGCGGTGGAGCTCATCTCTGTCCCGGTATTCTGTGGCGCGGCCTGGACCCTGTGGCGCTCGGGGCGGCTGGCGCATCACAGACGAGCCTTGGCCTTGGTCGCCCTCATTCCGCTTGTTCCGCTGCTACATCTGGCGCCTCTGCCGCCGGCGATCTGGCAGGCGCTGCCGGGCCGCGAACCGCTCGTCGAGGCGCTTGCGCTCGCCGGCATGGCCCACCGCTGGATGCCGATGACCGTGACCCCGGAGCAGACCTGGCTCAGCCTGCTCTTCCTGCTTCCGCCGTTCGCCATCCTGTTATCGGTCGCGGCGGCGTCCGAGACGCAGCGCTGGCGCTTGGCCGTGGTCGCTGTCGCGACGGCTCTGCTTGCGGCGGTCTGGGCCGCGGCCCAGGTCGCGTCTGGCTCGGATCCGGCCCTGCTGGCGCACCAGACGATCCACGGGTACCTGCCTATCGGACCGTTCTCGAACCGCAACCATCAGGCCATGCTGATGGTCGTTGGGGCCGCCCTGGCCGGGATCTGGCCCGCGACGATCGCCGCACGCAGCCGAGCTGCGGGGCCGGGCGAGCTGGTGGTGGGAACCGTGCTGCTGGCCATCTTCTGTGTCGCGGGTCTGGCGACACAGTCACGCGCTGGCGTCGCAGGCCTGGCCATTGTCGCCGCCGGCTGCGTTGCGATGGTCGCGCTCGCGGCCCCGCCGTCCCGCCGTCGTCGCGGCCCACTGATCGCCGTCGGTGGTGTTCTCGCGACCGGGCTTGGCGTCGCAGTGCTCGTCGGCATGCAGGCCCTGCAGTCGCGCTTCGCCATGCTGGCGGAGCGGGAGGGGCGCATGGAGTTCTGGCCCGACATCGTCACCGCCGGGCTGGCCTACCAGCCTTTCGGGGCAGGGATCGGCGCGTTCGAGACCGTCTTCATCCAGGCCGAGCCCCTGGACCGCATGAGGACCGTCTACATCGACCAGGCGCACAATGATTTTCTCGAGCTCTGGGTTGATGCCGGCTGGCCGGGGATCCTGGTCGCGGTGATCGTCCTGGCGTTCCTGGCGAGACGGATGGTCGGTGTCTGGGTTGCGTCGGGGCGCGAGGCCGGCGGCGGCGCCGACAATCTGGCCCGGGCAGGCTCTCTGATCTGCCTCGTCCTGATCCTCCACTCGGCCGTCGATTATCCGCTGGGGGTCGAGGCCCTGGCGGTGATGTTCGCGCTCGGCGCGGGACTCGTCCTCTTCGGCGGCGCCGGCGAAGCCGCTTCACAGCCTTCGCGGTCGCGGCGCCGCCGTCGCAGGTCCCGCCCAGATTCTGAACAGGCGGCGCCCGAACCTGCGCCGGATGGCGCCAAGGCGGCCTCACCGGCGTCCTGATCGCGGCATCGCCACGACGCCTGTGGTCAATTGTCGCTAGAGGGCTGGCGGGGCGTTCACCGCCAGGAGTGGAGATCGGGAATGAAGACGGCTTTGGTTTGCGGCGCGGGGGGATTCATCGGCGGCCATCTGGTCAAGCGCTTGAAGCGTGAAGGCTTTTGGGTCCGCGGCGTCGACCTGAAGTTCCACGAGTATGCGGATACCGAGGCCGACGACTTCGTTGTCGGTGATCTTCGCGACCAGGACTTCTGCCGCTCGATGATCGATCGCCGCTTCGACGAGGTCTACCAGCTGGCCGCCGACATGGGCGGGGCCGGCTACATCTTCACCGGAGAGAACGACGCCGACATCATGCACAATTCGGCGACGATCAATCTCAACGTCCTGGATGCACTGCACAAACGAAACATCCGCCGCGTCTTCTATTCGTCCTCGGCCTGCATGTACCCGGCCTATAACCAGGAAGATCCCGACAATCCCAACTGCGCCGAATCCTCGGCCTATCCCGCCGCGCCGGACAGCGAGTACGGCTGGGAAAAACTCTTCAGCGAGCGTCTGTACCTGACCTATGGCCGCAACTACGGCATGCAGAACCGCGTCGCCCGCTATCACAACATCTTCGGCCCGGAGGGGACGTGGACCGGCGGCAAGGAAAAGGCGCCCGCCGCCGTCTGCCGCAAGATCGCCACCGCCCGCAGCGGCGACGCCATCGAGATCTGGGGCGACGGCAAGCAGACGCGCTCGTTCCTCTACGTCGACGAATGCGTCGAGGGCACCCTGCGCCTGACCCGGTCGGACTTCACCGGTCCGGTCAACATCGGCTCCGAGGAGATGGTCACGATCAACCAGCTCGTCGACATCGTCGCCGACATCGCCGGCAAGAAGATCGAGAAGAACCACATTCCCGGCCCCACCGGCGTTCGCGGACGCAACTCCGACAACCGCCTGATCCAGGAAAAGCTCGGCTGGTCGCCCAGCCAGCCGCTGATGAAGGGCCTGGAGGTCACCTATGACTGGATCGAGCGCCAGGTGATGCGGAACGCGGCCTGACCGCCGCCGCCATGATCCCGTTGTGATCCTGTCGTGACCCCGCTCATCCGCACCGCCACGCTGTTTGGCTATCTCGGCGGGCGCAATCTCGGCGACGACGCCATGCTCGAAGGGCTGCTGTCTGTCCTGCCCCGCGGCTGGCGAGTGATCGTCCTGGCGCGTGACCCGGCGGCGGTGGTCCTGCCGCACGGCGTCGAGGGCGAGGTGCTGTCTGCGGGGCCGCGTACGGCTCTCGCGGCGTTTCGGCGCTCGGACGCGGTCATTCGCGTCGGCGGCACATCCTTCCACGACGAATACGCCGGCGGGGACCGCCTGCGGATGGCCGTCAACTACGCCAAGCTGTCGGCGCTGTTCCTGGCGGCGCGGGCCATGGGCAAGGCGGTGGGCGCGTTCGGCGTCGGCGCCGGTCGCATGACCTCCGCCTGGACGCGCGCCTGCGCCAGGGCAGCCTACCGCGCCTGCTCGACCATCATCGCCCGCGATCCGGCCTCCGCCCGGGCAATCGCCGGCCTGGGCGTCAGCGGCGTTATCGAGGGCGTCGACCTGGCCTTCCTGTCGCCGGCGCCGCCGGCGGGCGAGGGGACGGACCTGGGCCTCTCCCTCCTCGACCTCGGCCCATTCACCGGCGCCTCGCTCGAAGGCCAGCTCGGCTTCTGGGTCAGCCTCGCGCGCGAGGCCCAGGCGCGCTCCGGCGCGCGCGCGCTTCGCCTGCTGGTCTTCAAGGACAACGAGACCGAGAGCGACCTGCCGATTGCTCGCCGCCTCGCGACAGAACTCGCCGGCGACTTCGACGACATCGCCATCGTCGCCCACGGCGCGGGCCTCGGGGTGATGCGCGACACCCTGGCCGGGTGCGCCCTCATCGTCGCCACCCGCTACCATGCCGCCATCCTGGGCGCCGTCGCCGGCCGGCCGGTCGTGATCGTCCCCTACAACGACAAGCTCCGCAGCCTGGCCGATGACCTTGGTCTGGCCGAGACCCATCTCGTGGCGCCCGGCGGTCCGGTCGACACGCCGCTGCGGCCTGCTGTGCTCAACGTCGGCGCGCCGGCTTTCGCGGCGCGCAAGGCCGCTACCGGGCAGAGTATCGCCCGCTTCTTCGATCAGGTTGGAACCAGATGAAACGCGTCCTGTCGGTCATCCACGCGCCGCGCTGGGGCGGCATCCACACGATCATGGAGCGGGTCGGGCCGATCTGCGGCCAGTCCGGCTGGGAATGGATCGTCCTCCTGCCGACGACCAAGGGCGAGAACGGCCGCGCCCGTCTCGAAAAGGCGGGGCTCAAGGTCGTCGACATTCCGCTGCGCCGCATCCGCAAGACCCTCAACCCGCTGGTCCAGCTCGGCTTCTTCCTGTCGATCCCCCTCGACATCTGGCGGCTGACCCAAGTGATCCGCGACCAGAAGATCGACGTCGTGCAGGTCTGCGGCCTGATGCATTTTCACAGCGCGATCGCCGGGCGGCTGATGGGCAAGCCGGTGGTCTGGCAGATGCACAGCGACCAGCCGCCGGCCTTTCTCAAGCGCTTCTTCTCGCCCTGGGTGGTGCGGATCGCCGATGTCGCCATGACGGCCGGCCGCAAGATCATTCCCCGGCATCCGGGCCTGTCGGCGATGGGTGAGCGCCTGTTCGTCTTCTTCGCGCCGGTGGACATGGAGCGCTACCGACCCGATCCCGAGGTGCGCCAGAAGGCTCGCCAGGCGATGGGCGCGGGCCTAGGCGACATCATCGTCGGCACCGCCGGCGGACGCGGTCCGAACAAGAACCACGCCCTGCTGGTCGAAGTCGCCGACCAGCTTCGGACCAGTCATCCCGCCCTGAAGTACGCCATCCTGGGCCAGTGGCTGCCCCAGCACCGGGCCTACTACGAGAACGAGGTCATTGGGCCGGCCGAGGCCAAGGGGCTGGTCGCCGACGGGGTCGTGCAGTTCATCGATCCCGGGTCGGACGTCGACTTCTACCTCAACGGCTTCGACATCTTCGCCCTGCCGTCGCACGGCGAGGGCATATCGGTAGTGACGGGCGAGGCCATGGCCACCCGCCTGCCGGTGGTCGTCAATGATGTCGGCTCGATGTCGGACTTCGTCACCGACGGCGAGGTCGGCTTCCTCAACCGCTCGCGAACGTCCGAGGAAATGGCCGGCCACATCGCCACCCTGGCGGACGACCCGGCGCTGCGCGAGCAACAGGGCGAAGCCGCCCTGACCTACGCCCGAGCCCACCTCGACCAGATCGTCTGCGCCGGCACCCACATCGCCGCCTACGAGGCGGCGGAGCGGCGCAGGGCGGAATAGCCGGCGAGCAAGCGGGCTCCAATGACCTGCCAGTCCAGTTCGCGACGGGCGAAGTCGGCTGCCCGTGCCCCCATTCGGGCGATTTCGTCGGGGGCTCTCAGCAGGCCAATGACCGTCTCGGCGATAGCCTCTGCCTCGGGCTCGCACAGTCGGCCGGTCTGACCTTCGACGACGATGTCGGGCAAGTCGCCTGTCCGCGTAGCGACTACCGCCTGCCCGAACGGCAGGGCGATATTTGCGACGCCGCTTTGCGTGGCGTCGCGATAGGGGATCAGACAGATGCCTGCTCTCCTGAACAGGCGCTCCACGTCCTCGTCCGGAACAAACTCGATCCTGAGCTCCACGTTCGGCATTGCGCGCAGGTCTTCGAGATGCGACCGCAGTTCATCGGCCCAGGGCGTTCGCGCAAAGCCTGCGCGCTCAGACAGCGCGCCCGCGACCACGAGACGAGACGACGGCGCCGCCGTGGCCATCCGCCGGGCCAGAAGCGGCAGGAACTCGACGCCCTTGTTGGGGCGAAGGGAGCCAAAGAAGAGCACTTCGGACCAGTCCCTGTCCTGTTTGCTCCATCGGTCGAGGTTGTAGGCGCCGTAGTGGCCATGCCGCGCAACGATGATGCGGTCCTCGCGTACGCCAAGGGTCTGCAGGGCGCTGGCGCAGGCCGGGCCGTGTGCGTGAATGCCTCTCGCCCACCGCCGAACCAGACGCCGGCTGATTGTGCCCGCTCGGGTGGCCTCGCCGGTGTGCGGCTCGGGGTCATGCTCTGTCACCACGAGCTTGCCCATGAGCGCTGTCGCTGCCCGCAGGGGAAGGAATGAGGGCAATGTGCTTCCGCTGGCGTCATGAACCACGTCGAACCGCCCCGAGAGCAGCCTGGCAATCAGGGTCACATTCGCGGCTGCGGCGCGCCGGCGCGTCGAGGCGTCGACCCAGATCACATCCAGCCTGGTCAGGGCTTCCTTCAGGAAGACCAGGGACTTCAGACGTGAGTTTGCGAACACGACCGTCCGGCCCGGGTTTGCCGCTGCTAATCCCGATGCCAGGAGCACGCCGTAGGCGCCAATCAGCCCAGGGTGAAGGGCAAGAACACATAAGCGGAGAGACGGCACGCAAAGCCCCACGAAATGGAGTGCAAGGCACACCATGTCCGCGTCCGCGAGAGTCGCCTCGCCTAGTGCGGCACCTTTCCCTCGACCGATTCTGCCCAACTTTCGGGCGACGCGCGCGCTTTGTGGGCATTGCGGCGGCGAGCGTCGGTGCGTCAGCGGTATGGATCGAAGCCGCCGCGAAACCGGTGTTTGAAGGCATCATGCGACGGCCCCTGGCACCGATGTACGGCTACTATTGGCGATCGGGAGAGGTTGTTCAGAACCTGGGCGACACGCTGGCCGCCTTTTTCGCACGCTACTTCGGCTATCGGCTGCTCACGGACCAGCCGCCTTGGAACCCCTTCACACCCTCAAGCCTGCTTGTTGGCTCAATCATCACGCGAGGACGGATCCTGCGGCAGAGTTTGGGGTACCGTCCGGTGGAGGTCTGGGGCTGTGGATCCCGAGGGGTCGGGATC
>VFQU01002081.1_pt1 | contig 10145 bp, 10 predicted proteins | sample 3512311 | NCBI WGS metagenome assembly VFQU01 (sample SAMN10412377, study PRJNA504923) | tailings metagenome | isolation source: Relicate 3 Philex TSF3 active mining site | place: Philippines: Tuba, Benguet | collected 2017-08-29 | reverse complement strand
TCCACGGCGTCATCTTCTCCTCCTCGGTGCCGGGCAGGAAGCCGATGTCCTCGCCGACCGAGACCGTCGCGCGCGTCATGATGATCTCGCGGTAGCGTTGCTGGTCCATCGTCTGCGCGAGCCCGGCCGCCAGCGCCAGCAGCGTCTTGCCGCTGCCGGCGGTACCGAGCAGGCTGACGAAGTCCACGTCCGGATCCATCAGCAGGTTCAGAGCGAAGTTCTGCTCGCGATTGCGCGCGTGGATGCCCCAGACCGAATGCGATCCGTTGACGTAGTCGTCGAGGATCTGCAGCGTCGCCTTCTTGTTGTCCAGGCGCAGCACGCGCATCTCCATCTCGTCGTCGCCGGGCAGATAGAGGCATTCGTGAGGATGCCACTGTTCGTCCTTGCGGCACTTCACCTCGTAGTAGGTATGTCCGCGCTCGGACCAGGATCGCAACTCGGCGTGGCGGTCCCAGAAGTCGCGCGGCAGCTCGGTGTGCCCGGCGTAGAGCAGGCTGAAATCGTCGAGCGCGCGGTCGTTCTCGTAGTCCTCCGCGGCGACCCCGAAGATCGAGGCCTTGATCCGCAGATTGATGTCCTTGGTGACCAGGATCACCGGCGTCTTCGGGCGCTGTTCGCGCAGGTGCAGGACCGAAGCGAGGATTAGATTGTCCGGCAGAGCGCGCTTGCGGCCGCTCTCGGCGCCGTTCTCGATCGAGCGGATCTCGAAGTAGAGCCGCCCGGCCTGCTTGCCGCGCTCGAGCCGGATGCCCTGCGGCAGATTGAGGTCGAGGCCCTCGGCGATGCCGCGGCCCTTGCCGTGTTCGATCAGCTCGTTGATGAAGCGGCTGACCTGACGCGCGTTGCGCGAGACTTCGGAGGTGCCCTTCTTCGCCGCGTCGAGCTCCTCGAGCACGGTCATCGGAATGAAGACGTCGTGTTCCTCGAAGCGGAACAGCGAGGTCGGATCGTGCATCAGCACGTTGGTGTCGAGCACGTAGATGCGCTTGCCTCGGGTCATGCCAGGCTCTCGATGCGGGGACGGGGGAGGGTGGAGCTTCGCGTGGCGCGCCGCGCGTGGGAAACGGGGCGGCGGTGTGCTCTCACGCGCGGACCAGAAGGTCCAGCACGGCGGCCGCGTGGCCGGGCACCTTGACGTTGCGCCAGGCCGCGGCCAGCGTCCCGTCCGGTGCGATCAGGAACGTGCTGCGGACGACGCCCAGATAGCGCCTGCCGTAGAGGATCTTCTCGTGGATCACGTCGAACGCGCGACACCAGGTCTCGTCGGTGTCGGCGACCAGCGCGAACGGCAGCGCATGCTTCTCGGCGAAACGGCGGTGGCTGGCTACCGGATCGCGCGAGACCCCGACGACGACGCAGCCGGCGCGCGTCAATTCGGCGTACAGGTCGCGCAGATCCTCTGCCTGACGCGTGCATCCGGCGGTGCTGTCCTTCGGGTAGAAGTACAGCGCCACGTGGCGGCCGTGCAGCTCGCGCAGTCGCAGCGTCGAGCCGTCCTGGATGGTTCCTTCGAGATCGGGAACCGATGCGCCGATCTCGATCATCCGGGCTCGCTCCGGTTCGTGCATCGTTCGACTTGAAGCGCCGCGCGTGACTGCATATCAGAACTTCATCGGGTCCATGATCGCGTCGAGATTGAGGCCGTCGCAGAACTCGAGGAAGTCGTCGCGCAGCGCCGCGATGTGCATCGTATTCGGAATGCCGATCGTGATCTGCGCCGAGAACATGTCCGCGCCGGTCTGCATCGCGCGATAGCGCGAGGAATGCAGCTGCTCGATCGAGATGTTGCGTCCGGCGAAGAATTCGGCCAGCTGAAACAGCACGCCGGGCTTGTCGGCGGCGATCACTTCGATCACGTACGGCAGCAGCGTCGGCTGCGGCTGATGGGCATTGGTACGGAAATGGCCGAGCCGCAGGTCGCCGTCGCGGTCGAGCCGCGCCAGCGCATTCTCGAGCTTGGCGATCGCATCCCAGGAGCCCTGCGCCAGCGCGAGCACGCACAGCTCGCTGCCGAGCGTCGAGACGCGTGCTTCGGCGAGGTTGCAGCCGGCATCGGCTATGCGCTTGCTGATCGCCAGCAGCGGTGATCCGGCCGGCTTGCCGAACGCGTGGATCAGCAGAAAGTTGTCGCTGGAAGAGGGACGCGGTGCGGTTTCGCTCAAAGTCTGCCTTCCTGCTCGTCTCGCGAAGACCGGTGCGGCTGCCGGCGTGGGCGCTGCACCGAAGCGGCGTCCAGGCCAGCATACTGGCCGCCTCCTACAGCCGCAACCGGGCCGCATGGCCGGTCGCGAGGCGGCGGCGAGGATGCCGTGAACGGCCGCTGACGGCCGCAGGCGCGACGCCGCGCAGGATGGACTGGCGGCGGGCGCAGCCGGTACTATCGACCGATTCCTTACGATGCGTCTTCGTCCGTCTTGAACCTCTCCGGCAGTATCTGCGCGCTGGCGACGCCGTTCCGCAGCCAGGACGGCTTCCCCGTCGATGTCGATGCGTTCGGCCGTCTGATCGACTACCAGATCGACGGCGGCACGCGTGCGCTCGTCGCGGCAGGTTCCACCGGCGAGGCCGCGATGCTCGACGACGCCGAGTTCGCCGAACTGGTCGGCTGCGCGGTCGCGCGCAGCGCCGGACGCGTGCCGGTACTCGCCGGTACCGGGCAGCAGTCCACGCGCAGGACGATCGAGCAGACCCGTCGCGCGGCCGCGGCCGGCGCCGATGCCGCGCTCGTCGTCACGCCGCCGTACGTGCGGCCGACGCAGGAAGGCCTGTATCGTCATTTCGTCGAGGTCGCCGAGCACGGCGGCCTGCCGGTCGTGCTCTACAACGTACCGAGCCGGACCGCCTGCGACCTGCTGCCCGAGACCGTCGAGCGGCTGATCGGGCACGAGCGCATCATCGGTATCAAGGAAGCGCGCAGCGAGCCCGAGCGCATGGCGCGGCTGCTGGCGATCCGACCGACGCACGGCTTCGCGGTGCTGTCCGGCGACGATCCGACCTTCGCTCGCGCGATGCTGGCCGGTGCCGACGGGGTGATCTCGGTCGCCGCCAATGTCGCGCCGGCCGCGCTGCAGGCGCTGGCCGAGGCCTGCGCCGGACATCAGCACGAGCGCGCCCTCGCGCTCGATGTGCGCCTGGGCGATCTGTACGCTCTGCTCGGCGCCGAACCCAATCCGATTCCGGTCAAGTGGTGTCTGGCGCGGCTCGGCTTTGGCAGCGCCGAACTCCGTCTTCCGCTGGTCCGGCTGTCGGCCGTCCATCATCCCCAGGCCGAAGCGGTCCTGGCAGCGGTCGGACTCGCCGAACCGCAGCGGGCCACCGCTTGAGTCTTTGCGCTACAGGAACCCGAAACGTGAAACGATCGATTGCGCTGCTGATGATCCTGCCGCTGCTGTTGCTGGCGGGCGGATGCAAGTACTTCTCGCGCGACAGCGCCAAGGACGAATACAAGCGGGCCGTCGAGAGCCGGCCGCTCGAGGTGCCGCCGGATCTGGACTCGCCTGCCAATTCCGGCGCGATGGTGATTCCGGACGTCCGCTCGGCGCCGACCGATCCGGCCGGATCGGTGCGGCGCGCGGACGGCGCGCTCGTGCTCGGTGCGCCGCCGACCGGCTCGCCGCAGGCGTCGGCCACGGTGCCGTCGGCGCCGGGTGCCGCGCTCGGCGGTGAGGGGCTGCTCGTCACCGATGCGCCCGCCAGTACCTGGCGCCGCGTCGGTCTGGCGCTGGAGCGCTCGGGTGCCGCGACGATCGTCGCGCGCGACGAGGCCGGCGCCAGCTACGAGATCGAGACCGCCGGCGAAGTCGTCAGCAAGCCTGGCTGGTTCAAGCGTGCGATCACGTTCGGCAAGGCCAAGGGCACGGCCGCGGCGCCGGTCCGTCTCAAGGTGCACGTCAGCGCAGAAGGCGAGAGCAGCCGTGTCCGCGTCGAGGGTGCCGACGACGAGGCCGGCCGCGAGGCCGCCCGCCAGGTGCTCGAGACGCTGCGTCAGCGTCTGTCCTGAGCGCACGACGCGCGGCACGGCGTCGGTAAGACGGCGCGAGCACCGTAGAGACGGCTCGCGCGGTCTAGATCGAATCGGTCGCAGTCGTCGCGTTCGATCGCGCTTGCGGCGCAGGCGGTGCTCGCGAACGTCGCGATCGTGGCTTCGTCGCGTGCCGGGTACGCGGCGCCTATCGGCGGGCATTCGCCGAGCCGATGATGATGTTCAAACGGAGCGCCGCTCGAGCGGCGAGTGAGGCGGCCGACGACGCGGTGGCAGTCGGTTCCGCCTTGTTCCGAATGTCGTGCAGCCGGTGCGAGCACCCGGATCTGCGCGCCTCGCGGTGATGTGAGACGACGATCCGATTCGGCGGTGATCGCCGGCCGCTCGCGGCGGCCTGCCGTGAATCAGCGTTCGAGCAGCGGCAGCTTGTCGGGCTTGCCGTCCCAGGCCTTGGCGTCCTCGAGCGGTTCGCGACGTTCGGTGATGACCGGCCAGCCCTTGGCGAGCTCGGCGTTGAGCGCGATGAACGGCTCCTGCCCGGCGGGCACGTCGTCTTCGGGATAGATCGCGTTGGCCGGACACTCCGGCTCGCAGAGCGTGCAGTCGATGCACTCCTCCGGATCGATCACGAGGAAGTTGGCGCCTTCGTGGAAGCAGTCGACCGGACAGACCTCGACGCAGTCGGTGTACTTGCACTTGATGCAGTTCTCGGTGACGACGAAGGGCATGACGTGCGAAGGCGACCGGCGGATGACGAGAGGCGGCGGAGTGGCGCTCCCTACGAGGTTCGAACTCGTGTTCCCGCCTTGAGAGGGCGGTGTCCTAGACCACTAGACGAAGGGAGCGCGGTGCTTGGGTTCCGCAGGGGGCGCGTAGTATAACGGAAACCCAACGCACGGCAATCGAAAGTTTTTCGATCCGGTTAGCTCGTGCGTCCGCCGCGGATCAAGCCATCACTGAATGAATTCTACCGAAGCGAACCTCGTCGGCGACGTCACGCCGCAATTGCGCGTCATCGCCCGAGCCGACCACGCGATATCTCGCAAGAACATCTCCAACGGCGCCTTGCGCGTGCTGTATCGGCTCAACGAAGCCGGCTACGCGGCCTTCCTCGTCGGCGGCGCGGTCCGCGATCTGCTGCTCGGCGGCCATCCGAAGGATTTCGACGTCGCCACCAACGCCACGCCGGAACAGATCCGCTCGCTGTTCCGCAACTGCCGGCTGATCGGCCGGCGGTTCCGCCTGGCCCACGTCGTGTTCGGCCGGGAGATCGTCGAGGTCGCGACGTTCCGCGGCAGCAGCGACGACGGCAGCGGCGATCGCCACGTCGTCGACGGACGCATCGTGCGCGACAACGTCTACGGCACGATCGAGGAAGACGCGGTACGCCGCGACTTCACGGTCAATGCGCTGTACTACGACATCGCCGACTTCAGCGTGCGCGACTACATCGGCGGCATGCGCGATCTGGAACAGCGCACGATGCGCCTGATCGGCGATCCGGAGCTGCGCTATCGCGAAGATCCGGTGCGGATGCTGCGTGCAGCCCGTCTGGCCGCCAAGCTCGGCTTTTCGATCGCACCGGAGGCCGCCGCGCCGTTCGCGCAGCTCGCGCCGCTGCTGCGCGACGCCGCGCCGGCACGCCTGTTCGACGAGACGCTCAAGCTGTTCCTCGCCGGCCACGGCCTGGCCGGCTTCCGCACGCTCGAGGCGCACGGCCTGCTCGCCGAAGTATTTCCCTCGACCGTGCTCGGCCTGGCTGGACCGCACGGGGCGGTGTTTCGCCGTCTGCTCGAGGCGACGCTGCACAGCACCGACGAGCGCGTGCGTGCCGACAAGGGCGTGACGCCGGCATTCCTGTTCGCCGCCTTGCTCTGGCAGCCGGTCTGCGACGAGGTGCAGCGCCTGACCGCACACGGCGTCGACGCCACCTCGGCCTGGGTCCAGGCGTCCGATCAGGTCATGCGCGCCCAGGTCGAGCGCGTGGCGATCCCGCGCCGGTTCGGCTTCGCGATCGAAGACATCTGGGCGCTGCAGCCGCGCTTCGAACAACGCATCCGCAAACGCGTGTTCCGGCTGCTCGCGCATCCGCGTTTCCGCGCGGCCTACGATTTCCTGGTGCTGCGCGCCGAGGCCGATCCGGCCTTGGCCGAACTCGCGCAGTGGTGGACCGAGGCGCAGACCGTCGATCAGGCCGCGCTCGCCGAGCGGCTGACAACCACCGTGGCGCCGCCGGCCGCGACGGCCGATGCGCCGCGCCGCAAGAAGCGCCGCCGCGGTGGCCGCCGCAAGGCCTCGCGCGGCACGTCGACGGCGGACCCGAGCGGGCAGACCGGCGCCGGCGAATGACCGCGCCGACCTCCGCCTGGATCGGCCTCGGCAGCAACCTGGCCGATCCGGTGTCCGCGGTCGAGCAGGGGTTGGAGGCGCTGGCGGGTCTGCCGTCGACGACGCTGAGTGCGCGTTCTCGCCTGTATCGCACCGCGCCGTGGGGCCGCACCGATCAGCCGAGCTTCGTCAACGCCGCGGCGCGGATCGAGACCGCGCTCGAACCGCTGGATCTGCTCGACGCGCTGCTCGCGATCGAGCGTCGCCACGGCCGTGATCGCGAACGCGACCAGCGCTGGGGGCCGCGCACGCTCGATCTGGACCTGCTGCTGTACGGCCGCGCGCAGATCGCGCAACCGCGGCTGACGGTGCCGCATCCGCATCTGCATCGGCGCGCGTTCGTGCTGGTGCCGCTGGCCGAGCTCGATCCGGCGCTGGAGGTGCCGGGCGTCGGTCCGGTCGAGCGCCTGCTCGCGGGCGTCGCCGAGGATGTCGCGGAGTGCCGCCCGATCGGCGATTGAATGCGACGCCCGGACGCCGCATCTGCGGCTAGGCGCACGCGGGCGCCGATCCGATAATGCCGCGGCCGTCGAGAGGATTTCCCATATGTACGCTCAATCCGCCTCCGAGTCGCGACCGGTCACCGTGACGCGCCTGCGCGAGATGAAGGCCGGCGGCGAGAAGATCGTCAGCGTGACCGCCTACGACGCCGGCTTCGCCGCGCAGGCCGAGGCCGCCGGCATCGACGTGATCCTCGTCGGCGACTCGCTCGGCATGGTCGTGCAGGGACATGCGAGCACTCTGCCGGTCAGCCTCGATCACATGGTCTATCACAGCGCCTGCGTCGCGCGCGGTGCGCATCGCCCGCTGCTGGTGACCGACCTGCCATTCATGAGCTATCGCGACGTGCCGCATGCGCTGGCGAGCAGCGCGCGTCTGATCGCCGAGGGCGGCGCGGCGATGGTCAAGCTCGAAGGCGCCGGCTGGACGCTCGAGGTGATCGCCGCATTGGCCGAGCGCGACGTTGCCGTCTGCGCGCATCTGGGCCTGACGCCGCAGTCGGTGCACAAGCTCGGCGGCTATCGTGTGCAGGGCCGCGAGGCTGCGGCGGCCGAGCGGCTCAAGGCCGACGCGCTGGCGGTCGAGCATGCCGGCGCCGATCTGCTGGTGCTCGAATGCGTGCCGAGCGCCCTGGCCGTCGAGATCACGCGCTCGCTGCGGATTCCGACGATCGGCATCGGTGCCGGTCCGGACTGCGACGGCCAGGTGCTGGTCATGCACGACCTGCTCGGCGTCACGCCGGGGCGGCCACCGCGCTTCGCCAAGAATTTTCTGGCCGGAGCGGGCTCGGTCGAGGCGGCATTCGCCGCCTATGCCGAGGCGGTCCGTTCCGGCGCCTTCCCCGGTCACGAGCACGGCTACTGACGATGGACATCTTGCGCGACACCGCGGCGCTGCGCGCCGTCCTGAGCGAGCGGCGCCGTGCGGGCTGCCGCATCGCGCTGGTGCCGACGATGGGCAACCTGCACGCCGGACACCATTCGCTGATCGCGCTGGCGCGCGAGCAGGCCGATTTCGTCGTCGCCAGCGTGTTCGTCAATCCGACGCAGTTCGGTCCCAACGAGGATTTCGCGCGTTATCCGCGAACGCCCGATGCCGACGCGCAGGGGCTGGCGCAGCACGGCTGCGACGCGATGTTCGTGCCGGCGGTGGACGATCTGTACCCGTTCGGCGCCGAGGCGGCCGTGCGCATCCACGTGCCGGGCCTGTCCGACATACTCGACGGCGCCAGCCGGCCCGGCCATTTCGACGGCGTCGCGACCGTGGTGACGCGCTTGTTCAACCGCGTGCAGCCGGACGTGGCGGTGTTCGGCCGCAAGGACTATCAGCAACTGCTGGTGATCGAGCGGCTGGTCGAGGATCTGGCGCTGCCGATCCGCATCGTCGGCGCGCCGATCGTGCGCGAGGCCAGCGGTCTGGCACTGAGCTCGCGCAACCAGTACCTCGACGCCGCCGAGCGCGAGCGCGCCGCGCTGATCCATGCGACGCTGGGCTGGATGCGTGACCAGGCGCTCGACGGTGCCGAGCCGGCGCGGATCGAGTCGGACGCGCGGCAGCGCCTGGCCGATGCCGGTTTCGTGCCCGACTACGCGGTGATCCGTCGCGCAGCCGACCTGGGGCCGGTCGAGGCCGGTGCGCCGGCTGCCGATGGGGTCGCGCTGATCGCGGCGCGCCTCGGCTCGACGCGGCTGATCGACAATCTGCGCTTCGGCTGAGCGTCCGCGTCGGGGACTGCCTGACCGGCCGCGAAAAGAATGTGAAACGGTTCGCTCACAGGTGTTGGTTTTTTGCCGATACCTGTGGTATTCTTCTCACCGCTGTAGGGGTTTTCGCAACGCAAGGCGCGGGCTTCTCCAGCAGCAGGGCGCATTGTAAGGTAGTCGTCACTCCGTATATACCCTCGCGCGTTTATCGCTGCGAGGGTTTTTTTTGCCCAGGCCTAGCCTGTGATTCTTTTTGAATCAATCGCTTGTCCGTTAGTCGAGGCGGCGGTGGCGTGCCTGTTGCAGTGCGCAAACGGCATCGGCGTATAATTTCCGGACGTAATGTTGCTCGTGCGCAACATCCTGAGGTAAGCCCATGCAACTCAACATGCTCAAGGCGAAGATCCATCGCGCCACGGTGACCCACGCCGAGCTGCACTACGAAGGGTCCTGCGCGATCGACGGCCACCTGCTCGACTCGTCCGGCATCCGCGAGTACGAGCAGATCCACATCTACAACGTCAACAACGGCGAACGTTTCTCGACCTACGCGATCCGTGCCGACGAGCATTCCGGGATCATTTCGATCAACGGCGCGGCCGCGCATCGCGCCCAGCCGGGCGACATCATCATCATCTGCGCCTACGGCGTGCTCGACGCCGCCGAAGCGGCCCAGCACCAGCCGATGCTGGTCTACGTCGATCCGCAGAACCGGCTCGCACGGACCAGTCAGTCGATCCCCAAGCAGGCCGCCTGAGTCGCGCACGCGCCGGCGCCGTGGTGCCGGCACGATGCGGGCACGCCGGCGTGGCCGCTGATCGGCGTCCGCCGATCCTCCGTTGGCCGGAGAGGGATGACAGGTCGTCCGCGTCTCGTATGATGGCCCGGTCGCCATGATGCCCGCTCCCCGATGACTCCCGATCAGCTTGCCGACCTGCGCCGCGCATCCGAGCGCCTGCGGGCGACCTCTCTTCGCCGGTTGCTGGCCGATCCGGATCGCTTCGCGAACTGGTCGCTGCGGGTCGGGCCTGTGCTGGTCGATTTCTCGCGCCAGTCCATGGACGAGGCGGCCTTGCAGACGCTCGGCGCGATTCTGGCCGAGTGCGAGTGGGAAGCGCGGCGAGACGCGATGTTCCGCGGCGAACCGATCAACCACTCCGAGCGGCGTGCGGTCCTGCACACCGCTTTGCGCGCGCGCCAGGCCGAGCTGCCGGCGCTGGCACCGGCGGCAGTACTCGAAGAAGTCGATGAGGGCCTGCAGCGTGTCCGCACGCTGGTCGCCGCGGTGCACGCCGACAGCGGTGACTTCGGCCTGCCTCCCGGCATCACCGACGTGATCAACGTCGGCATCGGTGGCTCGGATCTCGGGCCGCGTCTGGCCGTTGAGGCACTGGAGCGCTTCCGGACCGGTGCGGTGACCTGTCATTTTCTGGCCAATCTGGACGGCGACGGCGCCAGCGCTCTGATGCGGTCGCTCGATCCGCGCCGCACTCTGGTGCTGCTGGTCTCCAAGAGCTTCACGACACAGGAAACCCTGCTCAACGGACGAGTGCTGCACGACTGGATCG
>VFQU01002080.1_pt1 | contig 10150 bp, 6 predicted proteins | sample 3512311 | NCBI WGS metagenome assembly VFQU01 (sample SAMN10412377, study PRJNA504923) | tailings metagenome | isolation source: Relicate 3 Philex TSF3 active mining site | place: Philippines: Tuba, Benguet | collected 2017-08-29 | reverse complement strand
TCATCCAGCTGGTGAGCCTGCTGGAGCGGGGCGAGGCGCGGAAGATGAGCAAGCGCGCGGGGACCCTCGTGACGCTGGGGGATCTGCTCGACGACATCGGCGTCGACGCCGCCCGGTTCTTCCTCGTCCATCGCAGCCACGAGACCCCCCTCGACCTCGACCTGGACCTGGCGCGTGAGCAGAGCCAGGAGAATCCGGTCTACTACGTCCAGTACGCACATGCGCGCGTCCACAGCATCCTGGCCCAGGCGCCGGACCGCACGGGCGCCGCGCCCACCGCGCCGCCCGCCGGGCTCGACCCCTCCGAGCGTGCGCTCGTGATGCGCCTCGCGGACTGGCCGACCGCCCTCGACGAGGCCGAGTCCCGCCGCGCCCCCCACCGCGTCGCCGCCTACCTCATCGACCTCGCCCGCGACTTCCACGGCTTCTACCACCGGTGCCGGGTGGTCGGGGAGGCCCCGGACGTCGAGGCCTTCCGCCTCTCCCTCTGCCGCGCCACCGGCGGGACCATCCGGGCGGGCCTCGGCCTGCTCGGGGTGGAGGCGCCCGAGCGGATGTAGGCCCCGTCCGGGGGGCGGAGCAGCCGTTCCCGCCGTGGTACCGTTGACCCCAGCGCGGATGTAGCTCAGTTGGTAGAGCGTCGGCTTCCCAAGCCGAAGGTCGCGGGTTCGAACCCCGTCGTCCGCTCCTTCGAAAGGCCCGCTGCTGGGCCGACCGGCGTTCACGCCGATCCATCCGTCCGGCCCGAGTTGTGCGCAGTCCGGCGGCGCGGAACGAGGGGCTTCGTCACGGCGCCGTCCGCGTGCCGGGGGAGACCGCGCCGCATTCGTAGGCGAGGATCACGGCGTGGATCCGGTCGCGTGCGCCGAGCTTCGTCAGCACGTTGCGGACGTGGCTCTTGACGGTCGACTCCTCGACGGTCAGCGCGGCGGCGATCTCGCGGTTGGAGCGCCCCTGGGCGATGAGCTGGAACACCTCGAGCTCGCGTGGCGTGAGGTCGGCGAGCCGGAGATCCGGGGAGGAACTCAGGACCGGTTGCGCGACCACCCGCTCGATCACGCGTCGCGTCACGGCGGGTGAGAGCAGCGCGTCGCCGAGGGCGACGACATGGATCGCCCGCAGCAGCTCCTCGGGGGTGCTGCGCTTCAGCAGGAAGCCGCTGGCGCCGGCGCGCAGCGCGCCGACGACGTACTCGTCCTCGTCGAAGGTCGTCAGGATGAGCACGCGCGCGTCCGGCAGCCGTGCGATCAGCTCGCGGGTCGCGGTGATGCCGTCCATCCGTGGCATCCGGACGTCCATCAGCACGACATCGGGGTGGTGGTGTTGCGCGCGGCGCAGCGCGATGTCGCCGTCCTCGGCCTCGGCGACCACGTCGAGGGTCGCGTCGCTCGAGAGGATCAGGCGCAGGCCGCGGCGGACGATGTCGTCGTCATCGACCAGCATCACGCGGATCGCGCCGTCCGCGTCGGTCACGGCGCCCTCGGGCCCTGGGGCAGCGTCGCGCGGATCTCGAAGCGGTCACCCACGCGGCCGGCGTCCAGCGTGCCGCCGAGCAGCGAGGCGCGTTCTCGCATGCCGGTCAGGCCGTGACCGCCCGAGGTCCGCGCCGTCGCGCCGTCGGCGACCGGGTTGGCGACCGTGAGCGTCAGCACGCCGTCGCGGGACTCGAGCGTCAGCTCGGCGGCGCCGGTCCCGTGGCGCGCGGCGTTGGTCATCGCCTCCTGTGCGATGCGGTAGGCGGCGCGATCGATCGGTGGCGGCAGTCGCAACCCAGGGCTCGTGCGGTCGCGCAGCGAGAAGTCCAGGCCGGCGGCCCGGTGGCGCTCGACGAGCGCGGCGATGCGGTCGACGCCGGGCAGCGGCTCCAGGTCAGCCGGCGCGCCCTCGCGCAATCCGCCCAGGATCGCATCGAAGTCCTGCATCGTCTCGCGCGCGATCGCCTCGATCGTCGCGATCGCCTCGCGGCTGCGCTCCGGCTGACTGTCCTGGACGAGCCGCGCCGCCCCGGCCTGGATGAGGATCGCATTGATCGCGTGTCCGGCTGAGTCGTGCAACTCGCGAGCGATCCGCGTCCTCTCCTCGGCGACCGCGAGGCGTTGCTCGCGCGCCGTGCGCTCCCGCTCCTGCGCGGCCCGCTGCCGTGCCAGGCGTCGGCGATCACCGACGATCCAGCCGCCCGCCCACAGGAGCGCGGTGACCGTGTAGTCGCCCAGCTCGGGTTCGAAGCGCGCCCAGGCCACCGCGACGAACACCGCGTAGGCCGCGATGCAGACGACCATGATCACGACGGCGTCCTGTCCCTGGTCGCGCTCGGCGAGCGCGGCGAGGACGATCGCCGGAGCGAGCGCGATCAGCACGGCGTAGTCGAGCGCGACGAGCGCCACCGTGGCACCGAGGACCGCGACCAGCGCCGCTCGCGGCGCCCGGTGACGCGCCAACAGCGGGAGCGCGGCGAGCAGGCAGACGGCCACGCCGACCATGTCGGCTCCGCGCGCCTCGTTGGCCTTCGCGCCGAAACCCTGGCTGGCCATCTGCACGACCGAGAACCCGAACACCGCCGCCGTGAGCGCAGCGTCGAGCGCGAGTTGGCGCGAGCTCGGCGCGGACCTGATCATCGACACGAGGCGGAGCCTAGTCGCGCGTCCCGTGCCCGGGCACCTCCCACGGCAGGAGGCGTCTCCCCCCGCGGGAGGAGACGGAGGATCCACCGAGCGGACGTGTCGCGCGGACCGCGGCGGACCTACCTTCGCCGGTATGCCAACGACACCGATCTCCGCCCTGCAGGTCGACCGCACCGGGCGCTGGCTCGCCGGCCTCACCCGCCGGGTGCTCGCCCACAAGCGCCTCGTCGCATTCGGCTGGATCGCGCTCACCCTCGCCGGGTTCTACGGCGCCACGCAGGTCACCGGCGCGCTCACCGAGGACTTCACGATGCCCGAGAGCGCGAGCACCGTCACGAACGAGCGGATCGTCAGCCTCGTCGACTCGGGCGGCGCAACCCCGCCGCTCGTCGCCGTCGTCACGCTGCCACCCGGAACGACCGCGAGCGCTCCGGCCGTCCGCGCCGACCTGCGGGCACTCGAACAAGACCTCGCGCGCGCCGTCCCCGGCGCCCGCATCGCGTCCTTCGGCTCCACGCCCGAGCCGGCCTACGTCTCCGATGACGGCCGGACCACGTTCGCGATCGTGCATCCGCCGTCAGCCGCGGTCGACGACGGCGGGCCGAGCGGGAACTCGATCAGCGACGCGGCGGTGGCGCGTGCCGAGCACGCCGCCGCCGGCGCGCGTGTGGGCGGCGCCGAGGTGCGGCTCACGGGTGCCGCGCTGCTGGCCCGCGAGGCGCGAGGCGAGGGCGCCGGTCCCAGCTTCCTGAACGAGACGCTCCTCGCCGGCGTCGGGGCGCTGATCGTGCTGGTGTTCGTCTTCGCGTCCGCACTCGCCCTCGTACCGCTGCTGATGGCGATCGTCGCGATCCCGGTCACGCTGCTGGCCGTCTGGGGACTCACCGCGCTGACCGAGGTCAACGTCGTCGTTGTCTTCCTCGTCTCGCTGATCGGCCTCGGCGTCGCGATCGACTACGCGCTCCTCGTCGTCATGCGCTGGCGTGAGGAACGAGAGCGCGGGCGGAGCAACGAGGAGGCGATCGTGCACGCTGCCGGAACCGCCGGGCGCGCCGTGCTGTTCAGTGGCACCACCGTGGCGATCGGACTGCTCGCGGCGCTCGTGCTGCCGGTGCCGTTCCTGCGCTCGATGGCCTACGGGGGCCTGCTCATCCCGCTCGCGTCCGTCGCCGTCGCGCTGACGCTGCTGCCCGTCGTGCTCGCGACGGTCGGGCCGGTCGCCGACGCCCGCCGGCTGCGACGCACCGACCGCGCCGAGCGGCACTGGGCCGCCTGGGCGCGCCTGGTCATCCGCAACCGCGTCGGCGCCGTGCTCGGCGGCGCCGCTGTGCTCGTCGCGCTCTGCATCGTCGCGCAGGGCATGCTGCTCGGCAGCCCTGAGGCGCGCTCGCTCGGCGGCACCGGCGACCCCCAGGCCGCGCTCGAGCAGCTCGATCGCTCCGGCATCAGCGCCGCGCCCCTCGCGCCCGTCGAGATCCTCACCCCGGCCGCCCGCGCGGCCGACACCGCCGCCCGGATAGCGGCGGTCGACGGTGTCCGCGCCGCCAGCGCACCGGGCGGCGCGTGGCGCGCCGAAGGCCACGCGGTCGTCGAAGTCCTCCCCCGCAGCGACACCAACTCGCCGGCCGGACGCGAGGCGGTCGACGCCGTGCGCGACGCCGCCGCCGCGCTGCCCGCGACGACGGTCGGCGGATCCACCGCGGAGACGATCGACTTCGTGGACGGCGTCTACGGCTCCTTCCCGCTGATGGTCGTGCTGATCTCGGTCGTCACGTTCGTGCTGCTCGCACGCGCGTTCCGCTCGATCGTGCTGCCTGCGAAGGCGATCGCGATGAACCTGCTGTCGGTCTTCGCGACCTGGGGCGTGATGACGCTCGTCTGGCAGCACGGGGTCGGCACCGAGCTGCTGTTCGGCACCGACGCAGTCGGAGCCGTGCAGCCGTGGGCGCCGGTGATCGTCTTCGCGTTCATCTACGGGCTCTCGATGGACTACGAGGTGTTCATCCTCGCCAGGATGCGCGAGGAGTACGACCACACCGGCTCCACCGACGAGGCGGTCGTGCGCGGGATGTCCGGCACCGGGCGGCTCGTGACCAGCGCGGCGCTGATCGTGTTCCTCGCGTTCGCCGCGATGGCAACCTCCGGGGACACAGATCTGCAGGTGCTCGCAACCGGACTCGCCGCAGGCGTCCTCATCGACGCGCTCATCGTGCGCTCGCTGCTCGTCCCCGCCACCGTCTCGTGGCTCGGTCACTGGAACTGGTGGATGCCCGAGTACGGCCGGCGGCTGCTGCGCCTGCCCGCGGTCATGCCGGCCGCCGAGTCGATGACCACCAGCCCAGCTCGGGCACCCGGCGGCGGTCACTGAGCGTCGGATCGCCCGTTCGTGTTTTCCACGCCGAAGTTCGCGGTTTTCGAACCCCGTCGTCCGCTCTCACGGAAAGGCCCGCTCGTGCGGGCCTTCCTGTTCGTCGCCGACGAGGTTGCGGTAACCCGGGGGGCTCCCGGATGCGCGAGGGGGTCAGAGGACCGCCCGGAGTCCGGCGCTCGGCGCTCCGGACGAGACGATCGCGGGATCCGTGGCGGTGGCCGTGGCCCGCGTACTCGGTGACGTCATCGTCCTGGTGGGCGTGGTCGTGCCCGTCCACGCCGTCCCCTCTCGTATCGGCGCGTGAGGCCTGCTCGTTCGCCGGGGCCGCCGTCGCACCCCGAGCTGCACGTGCTCGCTGCGGAAGAGTCCGGGCGCCCCCAACGGAGGGCGCCCGGGAGCCGGAGCTCGACGCGGTGCTACCTCACCAGCCGCCCGCCGGTCGTCCTCACGACCTTGCCCGCCACGCTGATCGTGACCCGGAACGGCCCCTTCGCGAGCTTGCGGCTCCTGAACGTGACCTTCACCGGGCCCGGCGCCTTCAGCCTCACCCGCTTGCTGAGGGAGACGGCCGGCTTTTTGACCGAGCCTTGACGGAGCCGGATGAGCGCCGGTCCGGCGGCGCTCGACCCGATCAGCACCGACACGCCGCTCGCGCGCGCGTTCGCGACCGACAGGCCCTTCGGCAGGGTGGTGGTGAACGTGCGGCGGGCGGGGCCGCCGGCGGGCGTGCCGCCGCCGCCGGCCGCACCACCACCGCCGCCGGGCGGGCCGAGGACCGTGAGCGTGCCGACGCCGGTACGGACCCCGTTGAAGGCGCTGCCGACGTCGGCGGTGAACGTCACCTCATAAGTTCCGGGTTGCGCGTCCACGGGGATCCCGACGGCGGCGAATGCCGTGCCGTCGCCGTTCTGCGGCGGCCGGAGCGTGCCGGGCGTCACCTCGACCGTCGCCCCGGGCAGGGTCGTCGTCGCGCTCACCGGGATCGTGCCGAAGACGAACGGCTCGATGTTCGCGTTCCGGAGGATGAACGGCATCGTCGCCACGGTGCCCGGCAGACCACTGGCGCGCGCCCCGGTGGTCACGACGCCGTAGTCGGGTGACGCGCTCGTGACGTCCACCTGGGAGTCGAGGCAGTAGACGAGGCTGTTGTCGCCCGCCCCGTCCTTGAACGCCTGCGTCAGCGAGGGTCCACAGGCGACGGCGCGGTCGGCGGGCGCGTCGCCCGCGATGTTGCGGATGCCCACCACCCAGGTGGAGGTGAGGGTGGCGATGGAGTAGGGCGACCCGTCCGCCTTGCGGGGCAGCTGCCACCTGGCTGCGACGTAGAGCGACTGCTGGAAGGAGTTCGCCGTCGCGTAGTTGATCGTCGGCGAGATCCAGCCCACCCACTTGCGTCCCGCGGGCGCGGGCTGGAGGCGCTGCAATTCGGCGGCGTAGCCGGGGCTCTCGGAGAACGGCACCGATTCGGGGGGGATGGAGACCAGGGACGCCGGCGCGCCCACATCGGCGGGGATCTGCGCGCCGAGCAGGAGTTGGCGGAGGCCGCTCGTCGCGTCCAGGTTGATGTTGCCCTTGCTGGCGCACTGATTGGCACCGGGGCCGGACGCGCAGATCCGCACGCCGTGCTGCACCTGACCGAGGGGGGCGCCTCCCGAGCTGCTGAACTGGAGGACGGCGCAGCCCGAGGTGAGCAGCGGGATGGTGAGGGCGATCGCGAGGAGCAGGAACCGCCGTGCGCGTCGCGTCCGTGTCATGTCGTCTCCGGGGCCGGGTGTCTCTCCGTCGCATCAAGCCACGGCCGCCGGGCGCGGGGCAACCCCCGTCGGGGGATGACGTCCCCCAGGGCCGTCCACCGTCTGCCCGGCGGCCGGATCGCCGGGGTCCTCATCCAGGACCCCGGCGGCGGCCCGAACCCGACCCAGCGATTCCGGCTGGCCCGGCCGGTCGTCGCGGGCCGGGGGTAGGGTCGGCCCCTCAGCCGGGGGCCGCATCACCTCCGGTCGCCGGAACCCCTCGCGGACGCCCCTGACCGGGGCGCTTCATCGCCGCGACGAGGTGGCGCGCGATCGTCTCCGGGTCGGGCGGGCATCCCGGGATCCGGATGTCGACCGGCAGGACGTCCCCGACCCCGTTCAGGTACTCGCGGGGGTCGCCGAGGAGGCCGCAGCCGAGGGCGCAGTCGCCGAGGGCGGCCACGAGGCGCGGCTCCGGCATCGACGCGTACGCGACCTCCAGCGCGTGCCGCATCCGGGTCGTCACCGGCCCCGTGATCAGGAGGACGTCGGCGTGGCGGGGCGACGCCGTGATGAAGAGGCCGAACCGCTGCATGTCGTGGAACGGGCCGGCGGTGGCCTGCAGCTCGTGCTCGCATCCGTTGCACGACCCGGCGTCCACATGGCGCAGGTGGAGGGATCCGCGCCGCCCCCGGGGGAGGGCGATCTCGCGCCGCTGCCGGGCGAGGTGGCGCAACAGGAGGAACACGGCTACCGGTCCACGCAGGCGTAGCAGAGCTCGAAGCTCTTGTTGATCAGGGGGAAGTCCGGGAGGATCGCGCCCGCCGCGGCCCGGGCGACGGCCGGCCAGTTCGCGTACGACCCGGTGCGCAGGTGGACGCGCCGCACCACGTCCCCGTCGAGCTCCACCGCGCACACCGTCCGCCCGCGCGCGCCCTCCACCCGCCCGACGCCGTGGCCGCGCGGCGACCCGGCGACGGTCGCCCCACCCGGCCCGAGCGGCCCCGAGAGGAGGTCGTCGAGGAGGTCGAACGTCTGCCGCAGCTCCACCACGCGCACCTCGACCCGCGCCGCGACGTCGCCCGCCGGATCCTCCGGCGACGCGGCGCGGAACCCCGCGTACCAGAGGCGCGGGGAGCCCTCCCTCACGTCGCCGGCCAGCCCGCTCGCGCGCGCCGCCGGCCCCACCATCCCGAGGCGGCGGGCCTCGTCGCGCGACACCACGCCGGTGCCGCGGGTGCGATCCCGCAACGCCGCGTCGAGGAGGAGCGAACGCCCCGCACGCGTCGCGTCGGCCCGCAGGTCGCCGAGGTCGCGCCGGGCCGCCGCGACCCCCGCGGCCGGGAGCGGCAGGTCGCTCGCGCCCACCGCCACCGACCCGAACAGGAACCGGTGGCCGACGAGCCCGTGGACGACCCGCTGCGCGCGCTCCTTGAAGCCGGCGAACGCCATCGCGCCCGGCGCCAGGCCCACACCCGCGCAGATCTGCCCGAGGTCGTTCAGGTGGTTGTAGAGCCGCTCCAGCTCGAGCAGCAGCGTCCGCGCCCGGCGCATCGCCTCGCCCGGCCACATCCCCCGCGCCTGCTCCACCGCCTCGGCGAACGCCACCGTGTTCGCCACCGCGCACGCGGCGCAGGCGCGCTGGACGACGGGGAGCGCGTCCGGCGCGGCGCGCCCCTCGGCGGCGCGCTCCAGGCCCCGGTGCTTGTGGAAGAGGCGGGCGTCCACGTGGAGGATGCGCTCCCCGACCGCGTGGAAGCGGAAGTGCCCCGACTCGATCACCCCCGCGTGGATCGGCCCCACCGCGACCTGGTGGACGTCGGCGCCCGCGACGGGCGTCATCCAGGCGGCCGGGTCCTCCGGGTGATCGACCAGCGGGCGGTGGACGCCGCCCTCGAACGTCACCCCGTGGAGGTCGTGGGCCTCCCGCTCGTCCCAGTCGAGCGCGGGCACCAGGTCCACCACCGACGGCGCGACCCCCGCCGGGAGGGGGCACCGCACCAGGAGGGGCCCGTCCGGCAGGGCGACGACGCACCGCACCTCGGCCACGCCGTCGGCGCCGCGGGCAGCGAACAGGGCCTCCACGACGCCACCCGCGGCGAGGGCGTCCTCCACCTCGCCGCGCAGACCCCACGGGCCGACCGTCGTGACGCGCAGCGCGTCCACGTCCGGCATCACGCCCCCCCGCCGACGGCGCGCACCAGGTCCGAGCCGGGCAGCGAGTACGCCAGCGCGCTCAACGCGAGCAGCAGCGCGAGGCAGACCACCGCGGTCCCCGCGATCAGCCGCGTGCCGCGCCGGCCGCTCGGCCGCCGCCCCGACGGCCGGCCCGCGAGGCCCTCCACCAGGACGTGGGCCATGCCGAGGAAGCCGAGGGCGAGGAGCACCGCCGACAGGGCGCCCACCCAGACCAGCCCGGCGGCGAACCCACCCGACAGCACCAGGACCTCGCTCAGGAACAGCGGCGACGGCGGGATGCCGGAGAGGGCCGCGAGGCTCAGGCCCACCGCCCCCGCGATCGGGGGGCTCTGCGCGACGAGCCCGCGGGGCGGTCGCCGCCCCGCCGCCGGCTGGTACCGCAGCAGCGGCACCGCCGCCGAGAAGCCGAGCGCCTTCGCCACCCCGTGGGCGAGGACGTGAAGGAGGGCCCCGGCCGTCGCGAGGGGATGCATGAACCCGATCGCGAGCGCCAGGACGCCCATGTGCTCCAGGCTCGAGTAGGCGAGGAGGCGCTTCCAGGGGAGCGGCCGCCACAGGAACGGGACGGCGAGGGCCAGCGAGACGAGGCCGAACCCGACGAAGAGCACCCGGATCGCCTGGGCGCCCACCGCCGGCTCCATCGCCAGGGCCACGCGCCACGCGACGAGCGCCACCGTCGGCAGCAGCGCCGCCGACAGCAGCGCGCTCACCGGCGGCGGGGCCTCGCTGTGCGCGTCCGGCAGCCAGTTGTGGACCGGCGCCCAGCCCACCTTCGTGGCCAGTCCCACGACGATGAGGACGACGGCGGACAGTGCCGGGGCGTGGTCGAGCGTCGCCGCGCGATCGGTCAGCGGCCCCCACTCCAGCACCGACAACGACGCCTCGCCGGTGGCCGCCGCGGCGTAGAGGACCACGATGCCGAACAGCGCGACCGTCAGGCCGACGCTCGTGAGGACGAGGTACTTCCAGCCGGCCTCCAGGGCGCTCCGGCGGCCGCTGAACGCGACCAGCAGCGCCGACGCCGCCGTCGTCGCCTCGATGAGGATCCAGGCCACGCCGAGGTTGTTCGCGAGCGGCACCGCGATGAGGGCGGCCCAGAAGAGGCAGAGCGCCACCCAGTAGACGTGGCGGGTGCGGACCGCCCCGCCGCGGGAGCTGGGGTTGGCGCGCAGGAACGCCGGTGAGAACGCCGCCGACCCGGCGCCCACCACGGGGATCGTGAGGAG
>VFQU01002079.1_pt1 | contig 10151 bp, 9 predicted proteins | sample 3512311 | NCBI WGS metagenome assembly VFQU01 (sample SAMN10412377, study PRJNA504923) | tailings metagenome | isolation source: Relicate 3 Philex TSF3 active mining site | place: Philippines: Tuba, Benguet | collected 2017-08-29 | reverse complement strand
TACCACGCTCAGCGCCGTGCTGCAGCAGGCTGCCGACCAGGGCATCAAGGTGTTCGCCTATGACCGCCTGATCCGCGATAGCGGCAATGTCGACTACTACACCACCTTCGACAATTTCCAGGTGGGTGTGCTCCAGGCCAACTCGCTGGTTGAAGGCCTCAAGGCCCGCTTCCCCGGCACCAAGCCCTGGAATGTCGAACTCTTCGGCGGTTCGCCGGACGACAACAATGCCTTCTTCTTCTATGACGGCGCCATGAGCGTTCTTCAGCCGCTGATCGACGCCGGCGATATCGCCGTCAAGTCCGGCCAGCAGGGCATGGAAACCGTTGGTACCCTGCGTTGGGACGGTGCTGTTGCACAGGCTCGCATGGACAACATCCTGTCGGCCAACTACTCGGATGGCAGCCGCGTCGATGGCGTGCTGGCTCCCTATGACGGCCTGTCGCGCGGCATCATCTCCTCGCTCCGCGGCGTGGGCTACGGCTCGGGCGATCTCGCCTGGCCCGTCATCACCGGCCAGGACGCGGAAGCTCCGTCGGTGAAGGCGATCATTGCTGGCGAACAGTATTCGACCGTCTACAAGGACACTCGTGAACTGGCCAAGGTCACTGCCGATCTGGTCGACACCGTCCTCTCCGGCGCGACGCCCGAAGGCCTCGACACCACCACCTATGACAATGGCGTCAAGGTTGTGCCGTCGATCCTCCTGACCCCGTACTCGGTCGACCTGACCAACTACCAGGAACTGGTCGTTGACTCGGGCTATATCAAGCCGGAAGAACTGCAGTAATTACTGCATCGCACTGAACTGGGGCTCCGCGTGCTGCGCGGGGCCTCTTTCGAGATTTTGGAGATTCGGAAGGCGGTGGCGTGTCGAGACACGATCCCGGCCTCTTGATGTCACCTCGGCCCAGGCCGGGGCCTATCCCGAAATTTCAAGTTGGGCCCCGGCCTGCGCTGGGGTGACAATCCGAGGTGTGGCGCGCCCTGGCGGCAAACCGCGCGTCAACAGGAACAGGGTCCAATATGACCAATACAATTCTGGAGATGCGCAGCATCACCAAGACCTTTCCCGGTGTGAAGGCATTGCAGGATGTGAACCTGGATGTGCGGGAAGGCGAGATCCATGCCATTTGCGGGGAAAACGGCGCAGGCAAATCGACGCTGATGAAGGTGCTGAGCGGGGTTTATCCCTATGGCTCCTATGACGGACAGATCGTCTATAAGGGCGAAGAGCAGCATTTCCGCTCGATCCGCGACAGCGAGCACAAGGGCATTGTCATCATCCACCAGGAACTGGCGCTGGTGCCGCTGCTGTCGATTGCCGAAAACATCTTTCTTGGCAATGAACAGGCCAAGGTTGGCGTGATCGATTGGGACGAGACGCGCGACGGCGCGCGCAAGCTGCTGTCCATGGTGGGGCTCAGCGAAGACCCCGACACGCTGGTGACCAATATCGGTGTGGGCAAGCAGCAATTGGTGGAAATCGCCAAGGCGCTCAGCAAGCAGGTGCAGCTGCTCATTCTCGACGAGCCGACGGCGTCCCTCTCGGAAAAGGATAGCGACGCGCTGCTCGCTTTGCTCATCGAGTTCAAGAAGCAGGGTATTACCTCGATCATCATCAGCCACAAGCTGAACGAGATTTCGCGCATTGCCGACCGGGTGACCGTAATCCGCGACGGCAAGACCATCGAAACGATGGATACCGACCAGATCACCGAAGATCGCATCATTACCTCGATGGTGGGCCGGTCGCTGGAAGACCGCTATCCGGCCCGCACGCCGAAGGTTGGTGACGTGGTGCTGGAGGTGAAGAACTGGAATGTGTTCCATCCCCAGCATCGCGAACGGCAGGTGATCCGCGACGTCAATGTGGTGCTGCGCAAGGGTGAGGTCGTGGGCATTGCCGGGCTTATGGGCTCAGGGCGCACCGAATTTGCCATGAGCCTGTTCGGTAAGTCCTATGGGCAGAAAATCTCGGGTGAGGTTTTCCTCAATGGCAAGAAGGTGGATACGTCCAGCGTGGATAGGTCGATCCGCCACGGCATTGCCTATGCAACCGAAGACCGCAAAACCTTCGGGCTCAACCTCATAGACCACATCAAACACAATACGACGCTGGCCAATATGCGGGGCATTTCCCGCTTCGGGGTCATCGACGATCTGGCCGAACTCGACGTGGCCAATGATTACCGCAAGAAGACCAATATCCGCTCGTCCAGCGTCTATCAGGTGGTGGGTAATCTGTCCGGCGGCAATCAGCAGAAGGTGGTGCTGTCCAAGTGGCTTTATGCCAATCCGGACGTGCTCATTCTCGACGAGCCGACACGCGGCATCGACGTGGGTGCGAAATACGAAATTTACACCATCATCAATCAGCTGGCGGCGCAGGGTAAGGCCATCTTGGTCATCTCTTCGGAGATGCCCGAGCTGCTCGGCATTACCGACCGCCTCTATGTTATGAACGAAGGCCGCATCGTGGGCGAAATGCCCACCAGCGAAGCGAGCCAGGAAAAGATCATGCGCTCGATCGTGCGCGCTGAAGGAAAGGCATCATGACCACCGAAACTGTACCGACCGGCACTGCCGCCCCGGCCGATCAGGCCAAGAGCCACGAGCTAAGCCTTCTGGGCGCGCTGCGCGCCAATATGCGCGATTATGGCCTGCTTCTCGCGCTGATCCTGATCATGCTGTTCTTCCAGTATTTCACCAATGGCGTGCTGTTCAAGCCGGTGAACTTGACCAATATCATCCTGCAGAATTCCTACATCATCGTGATGGCGCTGGGCATGCTGCTGGTGATCGTGGCTGGCCATATCGACCTGTCCGTGGGCTCGGTCTCCGGGTTTATCGGGGCACTCGCAGCCATGCTGATGGTGGGCTGGAAATTCCCACCCGAGCTGGCCTTCCTCGCCAATCCACTGGTTGCCGGCGCGATCTGTCTGCTTGTTGGTGCGACCATTGGTGCGGCGCAGGGCTATATTATCGCCTATCACCGCGTGCCGGCCTTTATCGTGACACTCGCGGGCATGCTGATTTTCAAGGGCCTGTCGCTGGCCATTTTGGCCGGCAAGTCCGTCGGCCCGTTCCCGGCCGAGTTCCAGTTGCTTTCGGCAGGCTTTATTCCCGATATCATCGGGCCAACGACCATGCCATGGCTTGCCGAAAACGGGCAGAATGTCGTGCTGCACACGACCACTATGGTCATTGCCATTCTCGCGGTTGTGGCCGTCGTGTTCTTCTCGATCCGCACGCGGGCACGTCGCAAGGCGCGCGGCTACGATGTCGAGCCGTTCAGCCTGTTCGTGATCAAGAATGTGGTCATCGCGGCCCTGGTTCTGTTCTTTGCCTATATGCTTGCTTCCTATCGCGGCCTGCCCAATGTGCTGGTGGTGATGGGCGTGCTGATCGCTGGCTTTGTGTTCCTGACCAAGCGCATGACCTTCGGTCGCCGCATCTATGCAATCGGCGGCAATCTCAAGGCGGCGGCGCTGTCGGGCATCAAGACCGAACGGACCACGTTTTACATCTTCGCCATCATGGGGGCGCTGGCCGCTCTTGCCGGCATGATCTATGCCGCGCGCCTCAATTCGGCGACGCCGAAGGCAGGGCAGGGGCTGGAACTGGACGTGATCGCGGCCGTGTTCATCGGCGGCGCTTCGGCGCTGGGCGGTGTCGGCCAGGTGGCGGGCGCTGTCATCGGGGCCTTCATCATGGGTGTGATGAACAATGGCATGTCGATCATGGGCGTCAATATCGATTGGCAGCAGATGATCAAGGGCGTTGTGTTGCTCGCAGCCGTGTTCTTCGATCTCTACAACAAGAATAAGTCGGCCTGATTTTTTGGGTTGTAAGATTAAGGCCGCCGGGGTGACCTGGCGGCCTTTTTGCGTTCTGATGCCGGAAACGAGGGGAACGGATGAGTGACGAAATCGTCTTGGCCGGGGGTGGCCGCAATCTGGTGACGTTGCGCGACGGAATAGTCTATCGCCAACCCGCGCCGTGGTCGGAAAGCGTAATTGCCCTGTTGCGGCATCTTGAACGCGAAGGGTTTGAATATTCTCCGCGTGTCGTGGGAACTGGCTTTGACACGGATGGGCGGGAAATGGTCCGTTTCATTCCGGGAGAGTTCGTCCATCCGGGACCCTGGGGCGACGATGCGTTTCCGCTGCTGGGGCAAATACTATGCAAGTTGCATCAGGCGGCTGCCGGCTTTGTGCCTCCCGCGCAGGCACAATGGAGACCCTGGTATGGGCGTGGACTTGGCACGCATAGTGTCTATGGGCATTGCGACACAGGGTCTTGGAACATTGTGGCCGAGAAGGGCATGCCCATCGCGCTGATCGACTGGGAGGAGGCAGGACCGGTCGATCCTCTGGTCGAACTGGCGCAGGCGTGTTGGCTCAATGCGCAATTGTTCGACGACGATATTGCCGCGCGCGAGGGACTGGGATCACCCGAGGCGCGGGGACGGCAGATGCGGATGGTTCTTGATGGATATGGATTGGCGCGGGCCGAAAGGGTCGGACTGGTCGATCTGATGCGGGACTTTGCAATATTGAGTGCGGACAATGAGGCTGTGAATGGCCGGATGCCGAAGACCACGGATACTGACATGCTCGGGGCGGTGACCTGGCGGGCACGAAGTGCGGCCTGGATCGTGCGGAACAAGGACGTTTTGGAGCGAGCTATCCTCTAGCCGCCAGCCGGGTTTTTGTTGGAGTTAGCGCCCCAACAACAGGTCTCGGGCTTCGTTTATCTTGGCGGCAAGGAATTCGGAGCCGCCGCGATCAGGATGGACGCCTTTCATCAACTCGCGATGGGCTGTCTTGATTTCGTCATGGGTGGCGCCGGGCTTGAGGCCAAGAACGGCATAGGCCTCGGCTACGGGGTCGCGGCCGGCGGCGGAGGTGGCTCCGCCTTGCGCCCCGGCCTCGCTTTGGCCAGCGAAATATTCGCGCCAGCCGGCTCGGTTGGTGTCGAGCCAGCTTTCCATCAGATTGACGCTGTCGGGGTCGGCACCGATCTCGTCGAGCAGTTGACGGGTTTCGGCTTCGCCGAGGTCCAGCAAATCCCAGCCGGCGAAGTGGCCATCCACGATGCGGCCCGTGAGCGCACCGGTGTCATGGTCGAGTTCCATGGCGAGATAGCGGCTGGAGACTTTGGACGTGTTTCTGCGTCCACCGGTCACGCTGTCAAAGGAGAATTGACCCAACCGACCGCGCAGCAGGACCGAGGCGGCGACGGCGCCGACCAGCATGGCCAAGTCAAAGCGGCGGAACAGGAGCGCGGCTACGGCGGTCATGGCGGCGAGCCCGCCCACGATCCAGCGAAGGCTGCGCATAAGGACACGTCGATCCATATTGCGCAGGGCAGTCATCAGCCAGAGCGCGGCGAGGACGCCGAGGGCGACAAGAAAAATCCAGCTCATCGTCCCTCGATCTGGGTCAACAGCGCCTGAGCGGCGCCGCTCGATTGCAGCTTGAGATGAGCGCGGCCGCCACTGGCATAGGCGGCAACGGCCTTGAGCAGTTCTGCCAGTTGCTGGGGCGCCGATGTGTCGAAGCGGGCATAGGCGCCTTTGCTTAGCCGGGCGAATTCGCGAAAGGCGGCTTCAACGCGGCGATCATGGCCTTCCTGAAACAGGAATAGCGGCAGGCCAAGAAGGCCGAGTTCTCCTGCTTTTGCGGCGAGGCTGTCGACATTTTCCTCGATGGCATCGCCGACAAAGACAACGGCATTGATGCGGCGCTGCTTGTGTTCGTCGCGGGCGTGGGAGAAGACCTTACCGATCTGGGTATTGCCGCCCTGGCAGACAATGCCGCTCATCAGCCTGGCAAGCGCCTTGGCATCGACGACCCAGCGGGAGGCGCGGCATTCGCCCATGCCGCGGAAATAGAGCAGTTGCACCTGGAGCGCGGCATCGTTGGGGATGGCGTGGAACATGCCGGCCTGTAGCGAGAGGGCCATATCCCAGGTGGGCTGACGGCTGAGCGTTGCATCCATGGCAAACAGCAGCCGCCCGTCCCCTGCTGCATTGGGGCGGGCGAGCTGGTTCACCTTCTGGACAAAGGCGGCGATGTCGTTACTGGCGGCGGGCTCGGGCCGGACGCTGGCGTCGCGCGATCCTCGGCGGTCGATATCTCTCATGAAGCGAATATGTGTGGCCGGGCGGCCTGCCGCAAGTCTTTGTGGCTGATGAGAAGTCCATATGAGCCACTTCTATGGCAGTGTTGAGCCGCCTTTACGGGCGGCTCTGTCGATCAGGCTGCGTCGGCAGAGACCATATCAAGAATCCAGGTTACGCCGAACCGGTCGGTGAGCATGCCATAGAGCGGCGCCCAACCAGATGGGCCTAGCGGCTGCAGGATGATTGCCTCTTTGGATAGGCCTGCCCAGTAGCGGCTTAATTCATCGGCTTCGGTGCTGCGCACCGAGACGAAGACGGCTGCGGTGCCGGCGTCGAAGGGGCGAGCGGCAGGCACGTCGAAGGCCATGATGCGGAATCCGTCCGGGCTCTCGATTTGGCCGAAGGCGACCAGATCGGCCTCTTCCGGCGCAAAGGCAGGATAGGCCTGGGCATGGGTAGCTATGAACAGGTGGCCCCCGAAGATGGATTGATAGAAAGCCAGGGCGTTTCGGGCCTGGGCACGGAAGTTGAGATGGGTGGTGGTCTGGATGCTCATGGCGATTTCCTTGCTATCTGAACGAGGCCAACTTACTGTTGGGCAACTGACATTTTCAGGCAGTTGGGCATGGCGCGGTCGGACAGATTGCTGAGGCTTTTGCAGGCCATGCGTATGATGGCGCCGCCCATCACCGCGGCGAAGCTGGCCGAGGAAACCGGAGTGTCGTTGCGCTCGCTTTATCGCGATATCGACAGCCTGCGCGCCGCGGGCGCGCGAATCGAGGGTGAGCGCGGTTATGGCTATCGGTTGGTCGAGGATTTTGCCTTGCCACCCCAGACCTTCGACCGACTCGAAATCGAGGCCCTGGTGTTGGGATTGGGCGAGGTGCAGCATCTGGGCGATGCAGAACTTGCAGCGGCGGCGCGCTCGGCGCTGGCGAAGGTCGGGGCGACCCTGCCCAGTGGACGCGAGCAGCAGATGTTGCACGCAATTTCACAGGTTTACCGACCGCAGATGCGCTATGTCCTTGATGTCGACATGGTAATGATCCGCCAAGCCTGCTGGCGCGAGGAGACGCTGCTGATCCGGTATGGCGATGCTGATGGGCGGGTAACCGAACGCCAGATCAATCCGCTGGCCCTGGTCTATCACCAGAGTGTGCTGGCCATCATGGCCTGGTGCTGCCTGCGCGAGGATTTTCGCATTTTTCGGGCCGATCGGATCGAGGCGGTGCAGCGTAGTGGCGGCAGCTTCCGGCCAAAACGTGTCAGCCTGCTGCGTGAATATCTGCAACGGCTGAATGCCGCGGAGGTCAAGGCCGAGTAGGGCCCGATCTGGTGGCGTCAGCTCTCGATTTCGGCGCCGGGACGCGAGCCCCATTCGGCCCAGGAGCCGTCGTAAACCGCGACATGCCTGGCGCCTGCCTGTTCGAGCGCAAGGGCGAGAGCAACTGCGGTAATCCCCGAGCCGCAGGAGGTGATGATGGGGCGGTCGAGATCGACTCCACGTTCGGCAAAAAGGGTTTTGAGTGTTTCCGGGCTTTTGAGTGCGCCGTTTTCGCTGAGCAGACCGACGGGCACATTGAGGCTGTTGGGGATATGGCCGGATTTGAGACCGGGACGCGGCTCGGGCGCTTCGGCATGGAAGCGGGGCGCCGGCCTTGCATCGACGATCTGAGCGGCGGCGTCCTTTGAGCGGGCGGTGACCTCGGCAAAATCGGCCACGGCGCCGGGATCGAAACGAGCTTCGAAAATGGCAGTATTGCGGGTGACGAGGCCGGCTTCGATATGGCGGCGCTCGCCGCGCCATTTGGGTCCGCCGCCTTCGAGCATGAACACATTCTGTGCCCCGAAGGTGCGGAAGGTCCACCAGACTCGCGGGGCGCTGAACAGGCCCACTTCGTCATAGACGATAATGGTGGAGTCCACCCCTATGCCCAGCGCACCGACAGCGCGGGCGAAATCGGCAGGCGCGGGTAGCATATGGGGCAGGTCGGTCGCGGTATCGGCAATTCCATCAATGTCGAAAAAGACCGCGCCGGGAATGTGACCTGCAAGGTATTCGGCCTGGGCATTGCGCGAGGAATTGGGCATGTGCCAACTGGCATCGACGACGACAAGGCCCGGATCGGAGAGGTGACGGGCGAGCCGGTCTGTGGTGACGAAAGGGTTGTCCATGGCGCGACTCCGGAGGGATGAGCAAGGATGGTCCGGCGCCGGGCGCGGGTCAAACGGCATTTTCAGGGCAATGTTGATGTCCCTAGGACGAGGGGCTCGCAACCGGCATCGGAGGCGGTGCTGAGCTCTGGCGCAGGACAAGCTCGACGGGCCAGAGTTCGTGAATGTCGTCCGGCGGCTTGCCGCCAAGCACCTGGGTGATGAGCTCGGCCATGCGTGTGCCGGCCTGGCGGATGGATGAGCGGGTGGTGGACATTGTGGGGTACATATTGTCGGCATTGAGATAGGGAAAGACGTCGTCATGGGCGATCATGGAAACGTCCCGGCCCAGTTGCATGCCGGCCTGGCGGATGGCGCGGAAAACGCCGAGCGCGGTCATCATTGAGCCCGCAAGAAAGGCTGTGGGGCGCGGGCGCAGTTCGAGCATGGATTGCGCCTGCCGGAAGGCCACTTCGTCGGTGAAGGTAGAATTGCCCATGAGGGCGGGGTCAAATGAAATGCCCCGCGCGGACAGGGCGGCCAGATAGCCCAGTTCCCGATGTTCGGCAAAGGTGCGGCCCTTGAGGCCATTGAGCAGGGCGATCCGCTTGTGGCCAAGATCGAGCAGGTGGCTGGTGGCGCGTTCGAGGGCGCCGGTATTGTCGATGTCGAGCCAGGCGACGGGATGGCCGATATTGGTGCGGCCGTGGAGGACGTAAGGGATTTTGAGGTCTAGCAGCAATTCGGCCCGCTCGTCGCGGAGCGTCGGGGAATGCAGGATGACCGCATCGACCTTTTGGCTGGCGGCGATGCGGCGATAGGCGGCCAGCTCTTCCTGGTGGCTGGACACGGTGGTGACGAGAAGATCGATTTCCTGGGTGGCGAGATGGGCGCCGACGCCGGAGAGAAATTCCGACATATGCGGCCCCAGTTCATCAGCGCCCCGGAGGACAAGGCCGATGGCGCCAGCGCGACCGGTGGCCAGCCGTTGGGCGCTGGCATTGGGCCTATAGCCCAAGGCGTCGGCGGCTTTGGCTACCCGCTGGCGCGTCTCCTCGCGCACCTCGGGATAGCCATTCAGCGCCCGGCTGACAGTGGTTTGCGACAGGCCGAGATGCTCGGCGAGGTCTTTCAATCTCATGACTGCCAATGGCCCGACGAGAAATGGTTTCCCATTCCCTTGTGCCGGGCAGGCGAGTGCCATTGACCGGCGCTTCGCCATTCTCCTCCTTAAGCATTCAAAGCGATTTCAATTTTTGAAGCAATAGCTGTTTTTTGCTAAGAATTTTTGAGGTGCGTACGTCAGGCGGGAATTTTGACATTGCGGCACATATGCGCGTTATTCCGCCTAACATTCTGTTATTTAATGATATAATTTTGGAGACATCAAATTCGTAACAGAATCGCTAATGCTGCTGCTTGACAGTTTGCTCGGCCTCTGATTGTTTTTCATTCAAACCGCTTTGGATTTTTCAGCCGAGCCTGAAAGACCGGAGCGTTTTAACGGGAGGAGAGCAAGTCTGTGGCGCCTGAGGGTGCATGCCGACGCGCGACCTCCCACAACGACTGTCCATTGGGAGGATTGCATGAAGCTTAATATTCTGGTCGCCGGTCTGCTTGCTGGCGCCACACTCGGTGTTGTCTCTGCGCAGGCGCAGGACCTCCTGTTCCCCAAGGGCGAAGGGGCGTTCAGCTGGGCTGCGCTGGACGAATTCGCCGCTGCGCATGGCGATCTGGCGGGCCAGACGCTGACCATCTGGGGGCCGTGGCGCGAAGGCGGCGACCAGGAAATGTTCCGCCACGTTCTGGCCTATTTCGAAGATGCAACCGGGGTGAAGGTCAACTACGCCTCCTCGGAAAACTACGA
>VFQU01002078.1_pt1 | contig 10161 bp, 8 predicted proteins | sample 3512311 | NCBI WGS metagenome assembly VFQU01 (sample SAMN10412377, study PRJNA504923) | tailings metagenome | isolation source: Relicate 3 Philex TSF3 active mining site | place: Philippines: Tuba, Benguet | collected 2017-08-29 | reverse complement strand
GGCCAGATCTTACGCCGCCGCCTCGCCCTCGTCCGCCCGCCGCAGCACCGCCACCGGTTGCGCCCAGGGGCTGCCCGGCCGGCGCTTGCTGGTGACCAGCGTCAGCTCGGAAGGCTGGAAGACGTTGATGTTGTGGGTCACCGGCGTGGTCAGCACGTACTGCGCGCGGGTGGCTTTCAGGAACGCGCTGACCTTGTCGATGTTGAAGATGTCGAGATGGGCGAAGGGCTCGTCGATGAAGACGAAGCCGCCGGGGCGGTGCTCGTCGCGCATCAGGGCCACCAGCAGCAGCAGGGATTTCATCACCTGCTGGCCGCCCGAGGCCTCGCCGTCGTCCATGCCGATCCAGCCCTTCTTGTCGAACTCGAAGCGCACGATCAGGCCGGACTGCGCCAGCGCGAGGTCATCGCGCCCGAACTCGGGCAGGTCGACCTCGACCCCGATGCCGGCCAGTTCGGCCAGGTGGCGCAGGTTGCGGGCGTACTGGCGCAGGGTGGCGCGCAGCACGCTCAGGTAGGCGCCGCGCGCTTCCTCGGTGCTCTTGCGCGCGCGCTCGGCGTGCGCGCCGCGGCGTTCGAGGTCGGTCTTCAGCGCCAGATGGTCGTCGGCCAGCTTGTCGCGCAGGCCGAGCACGTTGTCGTCGGTTTCCCAGTGGCCCTCGCGCAGGCGCGCCTCCAGACGCTCGACCTCACGGCGCACAGCCTGCGGCGTCTCGTAGGCTTCGCGCAGTTCGGTGAGCGCCGCCACCGTGCGCTTCTCGAAGGGGATGCCGGCGCGCTTCTTGCGGAAGGCCAGCAGGCGCTGCAGCTGCTCCTGGCGTGCGCCGAGCAGGCTGCGTTCGGCCTCGCTGCGCTGGCGTTCCTCCTGCTTGAGCTCGCCATCGAGGCGATCGCGCTCGCGCGAGTTCTGCTGGCGGCGCTGCTGCGCTTCGCCGAAGGCGGATTCGGCCGCGGCGAAGGTCTCGGCGGCGCGCAGCACTGCGGCCTCCAGCAGCTCGCGCTGGCTTTCGGCTTCAGCGAACTCCTCGGCGCGCGCGGTGAGCTGCGCACCGGCCTGGCTGCCTTTCAGCTGCGCTTCGATCTCGTTGATGCGCTGGCTGAGCATTCGGCGCTCGTCGACCAGGGCCAGCAGGCGCGCCTCCAGCTCGGCCAGGCGCGACTCGCCCTCGCGCAGCTGGCGCTCGCGTGCGGCGGTGCCGAAGTAGCTGTCGTCTACACCGAGGTGTCGACCGCCGCGGCGCTCCTTGTAGTAACCCGCCGGCGTGATCCACTCCTGCTCGCGCGGCAGGTGCGCGCCCTGCTTGACCTCGTCGACGCGCTGGATGCGCTCCAGCTGGCGCGGCAGCCATTCCGGCGGCAGGGCGGTGAACTCGACCACGTCGAGCAGGCTGCCGGGTGCGGACTTGCCGACCGGCGCGCGGTCGGCGACCACGAAATGCTTGTAGCGCAGGCGTTCGCCGATGGCCCAGGCGGCCTCGCGATCCTGCGGGTTCTCCAGCAGCACCACGTGGCGATAGCCGGCCAGCACGCCCTCGACCGCGGCCTGCCAGGTGGAATCCGTGATCTCGACGATCTCGCTGAGCATGCGGTGGGCGATGCCGGCGCGGTCCAGCTCGGCGCGGAACTGGCTCTCGAACTCGGGCACGTAGCGGCGGCCGCTGCGCCACGCCTGCAGGCGGCTCTTCAGCGATTCCAGCTCGCGATGGGTCGATTGCTCCTCGCTGCCCAGTGCGCCGGCCTTGGCGCGCAGGCTTTGCGCCTCTTCGCTGAGCGCGCGCACATCGACCTGGTCCTGCGTTTCCAGCTGCGCGTTCAGGCGATCGCGCTGCTGCAGCACCACCGAGTTGGCGGTATGCGCCGCGCGCGCGCGCTCCAGCGCCTTCATCGCCGCCTGGCGCGCTTCCTCGGCCACGCCCTGTTCGGCGCGCAGGCGCAGTTCGCCCTCGTCGCATTCGGCGATCAGGTGTACCAGCTCGCTGCGCTCGGCCAACAGTTCGCGCGCCTTGCGCCGCTGCACCGCCAGCTGCGGCCGCGCGTTGCGGATCACCGCCAGCTGCTCGGCCAGCTCGACCCGCGGCAGCACGTCGATCATCAGGTCCTGGCGCTCGCGCTTCAGCGCCTGCCACTCGCCGTAGGCGCGGGCGCGGCCTTCGGCGGCCTGCAGGCTGACGCCGAGCAGGTTGAGCTGGTGGTTGAGCGAGGCCAGTTCGCGTTCGGCTTCTTCCTGCTCATTGCGGGCGCGCTGGTAGTCGTCGAGCGTGGCCTTGTCGCCGAACACGTCGAAGACGAGATCGAGCAGGGCGCGCGGCGAGAGCTGGCAGAGCTTGTCGGTCGCGCCTTGTTCGAGCGTCAGCACGCGGCGGATCGCGCCGGACAGCCCCGCCGCTTCGAGGCGGATGCGATAGTCGCGCAGGCCGATCCACTCGCCGCGCTGGTCGGCGTCTTCGATGCTGGCGGCGCCAGCGAGGATCGCGAACTGCCGCGTCCACTCGCCGCCCTTCTTCTGGATGCGGCAGAACAGGGTGGCCTGGCTGTCCATCACCGGGAAGAAGGGCCGCGCGCCGGTCGGGCCCGGCGCGTTGCCGACCACCGCGCGCAGCCAGGCGAAGGGCTTGCCGTTGTGGCGCAGGTAGCTCTTGAAGTCGCGGTTGCCGGCGCAGTCGATGGTGAGCAGGGTGCGCAGGGCATCGAGCAGGGTGGTCTTGCCCGAGCCGTTGGGGCCGACCACGGTGATGATGTGGGCGTCCATGGGCAGGCTGAAGCGCTCCCAGTAGTCCCAGTGGACGACTTCGAGCTCGCGGAATTCGAACATGGCCTCAGGCTCCCCGCGGGCTGCTGTCGGTGCCGGCGTCCATCGCCAGCGGAGCGTTCCAGCCGGCGTCATCCGCGTCGTCATCGTGCAGCGCGATCTCGTCGTCGTCGGTCGACGGCAGCGGCGCTTCGGCCAGGCGGATGGCCCGCTCGGCGCGCGCGGCCGGGCTCAGGAGGTCGGCCAGCGCGCCATCGAGGATGCGGCGGCTGGTGCGCTCGTAGTCGAAGGCCAGATCGAGCAGCGGGCCTTCGCTCAAGTCACCGGCGCGACGCTGGATGAAGCCATGCCGCGCCAGCACGCCCAGGTTGACGTTGACCGCCATCTTGCCGCCGAGCTTTTCGGCGAAGTCGGCGACAAGCGTGCGCTCGCTCAGCGTCGGCGACACGCCGGCATGCACCGGGATGGGCTTCTCTTCCGCGAACATCTGCGCCTGCTGCGCGCTGGCGGAGTCGGCGTCCTGGCGCTCCACCTGGCGCTGGCGCTTGGGCAGGATGATCAGCGCCCACAGCACCACCAAAAGCGCCATCGCATTGCGATCCAGCTGCAGCTGGTTCGACAGCCAGCCCTGGTCGACGGCGAAGATCGCCTTTTCCTGCGCGCGCGCCAGCGCCACGCCGATGTGGGCGGCATAGGGATGCTCGCGCAGCACCAGGCCCGCGGCTTCGAGTCGCTTGTCGAGGTCGGCGCGGAAGGGCTCGTCGAGCAGGGCGCGGCGCGCCAGTTCGTCCTCGCGCGGCAGCCAGCGCTGCGCGAGCAGACGCGCGATCAGGGTGGCAACAGGGTCCTGCATCATTCCTCCGCGGGGGCTACGAGCGGCCGCACGTCGCCCGCGCTCATCAGCGCGATGCCGCCGCGCCCGCGCAGGTCGATCTTGTCGTTGCTGAAAGTGACGCGCAGCGAGAGCCGCGCGATGTCCGCGGCCGGTCCGTCGAGCGCGGCCGATTCGGGATCGCCGAGCAGGCCGAGCAGGGACAGGCGATAGGCGCTGGCGGCGTAGTCCTCGCTGGGCACCAGCTTGGACAGCGCGGTCTCGCGCCGTACTTCGCCCAGTTCGTCGCGCCAGCGCTGCAGGCGGCTGGTGTCCTCGGTTTCGATTGGCAGGGCATCGGTGCGCGGGGCCTTGGCGCCGTCGGGCAGGGCCGAGACCAGCTGGGCCGCGCGCTCGCGGTCGACCAGCTCGAACTCGGCCACGTCCAGCGCGATCTGGTCCTGTATGAAGGCCGGCCGCGGCGGCGCGACCCACAGCTCCTCTGCGAATTCGCCCAGTCGCTCGGCGCTCTGGTCGCGCAGCCAGCCGACGAGGTCGGACGAGGACAGTCCCGACTGGCCGAGGTGGATGCGGTCGCGGTCGATCTGGTTCAGCGCACGCGCGAAAACGCTGGCTTGGCGCAGCAGGGCTGACTGCGCGCGACCGACCGCTTGGGCCAGGCGATGCGTGCTGGGATCGAGATCGAGGTCCGGATCCGCGGTGATCCTGCGCACCACCTCGGTACCGCGCTCGACCCACTGCCAGACCTGGTCGAGCCGGGCCGAAGCCGCACGGATGCGGTACTCCGAGCCCGAGAGCACGGCGCGGTCGAAGTCGTCGCGCAGCTCGGTCAGGCGTGAGAGCAGGTGCGAGAGCTCGTCGGAGGGCACCACGCCGACCGCCTGGCTGGCGGCGATCTGGGCGGTGAGATAGCCCACGCCGTCGTGGTCGAAGGCCTCGAACTCCAGAAGGGTGGACAGCGCGGCGAGCGTTTTGCGGCCCAGCGGGCTGACCCGATAGCGCTGGATCTCGGGCTCCCAGACCACCAGCTCGTGGTCCTTGAGGCGGCCGAGGATGGTGTCGAGCTTGACCGGGTCGAGGTAGCAGAGGCGCTCGCGCACTTCCGCCGGGCTGATGTCCGGCGGGTCGATCCGAGAGCCGAGCGTGCGCAGCACCAGCAGCCGCGCCAGCACGCCGCCTTCGCCGCCGTGGAACAGGGCCGAGAAGGCGCGCAGCAGCTCGCGGCCACGCAGCAGCAGGGCCAGACCCGGCAGCTCCTCGGCGCTGAAGCCGGGGGCCAGGAAGTCGTTCAGGCGATCGTCGGGGGAGTCGGTCACGGGAAACAGGGAGCCGCCGGCGGGCGCGGCGGCGTAGGGTGGTGCAAAGTCCGGTGGGCTGCAAGCCGCTTTCCCGCGGCCGGACGGGGCAGGGGAGTTGCTATGCTGTCGGCCGTTTGCCTACGCGCCCCGGCCTGCCCTTTGTGATCGAGATTCCCGGCTACCGCATCGACCGCCCGATCGGCCGCGGTGGCATGTCTACGGTCTATCTGGCCCTGCAGGAATCGGTGCAGCGCGAGGTCGCGCTGAAGATCATGTCCGGCACCCTGCTGGGCGACGAGGAGTTCGGTGAGCGCTTCCTGCGCGAGGCTCGCATCGCCGCCAGCCTGCGGCATCCGAACGTGGTCCACGTCTACGACGTGGCCCAGCACGGCGAGCACCACTACATGGCGATGGAACACCTGCCCGGCGGGCCGGTGATCGCGCGGCGCGGGCCGCGCCGCGACTTCGCGTTCGCGCTGCGGGCGGTGCGCGAGATCGCCAGCGCGCTCGACTACGCGCACCGGCGCGGCGTGGTGCACCGGGATATCAAGCCGGACAACATCCTGCTGCGCGAGGACGGCAGCGCGGTGCTGACCGACTTCGGTATCGCCCGCGCGGGGGATTCGATGCGCATGACCCGCACCGGCGCGATCATCGGCACGCCGCACTACATGAGCCCGGAGCAGGCCCGCGGCCAGCCGCTGGACGGCCGCGCCGACCTCTACAGCCTGGGTGTGGTGTTCTACCAGCTGCTGATGGGCGAGGTGCCCTATCAGGCTGACGATTCGGTGGCGGTCGGCATCATGCACATCACCGCGCCACTGCCTCGCCTGCCGGCGTCGCTGGCCGAGCTGCAGCCGCTGTTCGATCGCCTGCTGGCCAAGGACCCCGCCCAGCGTTTCCAGACCGGGGCGGAGTTGATCGAAGCCCTGGATGCCGTCGCCCATCTTCGGCCTGAATTGCCTGAGGCGCCGTCACCGCGCGGTCGGCGTGCGCCGGCCGCGGTCGCTGACAGCGCGCCGACGGTGGTGACGCCTCCGCAAGCGCGTGCTGCGCGGGCGTCGAAGCCTTCGGACGGTCCTTCGCTGGGGCGGATGGAAGGCATCGTCACCGGCGAGCAGCCGCGTCGCCGTGCGGGCAAGGCCTCCAGTCCGCGCGCAGCGCGGCGCTGGGCGTGGTTGCTGCTGCCGCTCGCACCGCTGCTGCTGGTGCTGATGTTCGAGGCGCGGCTGAGAGAGCTCTGGAGCGGATCGGATCGCGGCGAGCAGCTGGCGCGGGCCGAGGCGGCGCTGGCCGCCGGCCGCCTGCAGGACGATGCCGAAGGACCGGGCGCACGCAGCCTCTACAACGCGATTCTCGCCGCCGAGCCCGACCACGAGGCTGCGCGCGAGGGCCTGCGGCGCGTCGGTCGCGCCCATCTGGAGGCCGCGCGCGGGATGCTTGAGCGCAGCGACATCGCAGCCGCGCAGAGCGAGCTGGCGCTGGCGCAGGCGCTGGGCGCGGGCAGCGAGGACATCGCCGCACTCGGTCGACAGATCGAGGAGATTCGGGGACAGAGCGCAGGCGAGGAGGAACTTTCGCGGCGCATCGAAGCCGCCGCTGCCGCCCTGGCGGCAGGACGCATCGAGGAACCGGGCGTCGGCGCGATTGCGCTCTACCAGCAGGCGCTGGCCCTGGCCCCGGACAACCCGGTGGCGCGCGCGGGCCTGCGCGCGGCGCTGGCGCCGCTGATCGCCGCAGCGCGCAGCGACATCGAAGCCGCTGCCTTCGATGCGGCGGAGCAGCGCCTCGCCATTGTGACGCAGGCCGATCCCGGCCATCTCGAGCTGCCCGAACTGCGGGCGGCACTCGCCGAGGCCCGCAAGGGCCGGGCCGAGCGCATCGCGACGCTGCTGCAGCAGGCGCGCGAGCGGACTGCCCGCGGTGAGCTGACCACGCCCGTGGGGCGCAGCGCGCAGGAGGCCTATCGCGAAGCGCTGGCGCTCGATCCGGCTCTGGTCGAGGCCAGCGAAGGCCTGCGCCGTCTGGGGCGCGAGCTGCTGCGCCGGGCGGAGGCCGCGAGCGCGGATTTCGATTTCGAGGCGGCCGAGTCGGCGCTGGATGCGGCCGCACTTCTGGACCCGCCGCCCGCGGGCCTCGCGCGAGCGCGCGAGCGGATGGAGGAGGCCCGACAACGCTACGTCAGGGTGTCCGCCGGGCCCGCGTCCGATCCCGCGCGCGTGGACGCGCTGATCGCCGAAGCCGAAGCTGCCATCGCTCAAGGCCGCCTTCTGCAGCCGCCCGGTGAGAGCGCGTACGACAGCCTGCGCGCAGCGCTGGCGCTTGCGCCCTCGGACACTCGCGCTCGCGCCCTGCTGCAGGGCCTTCCCCTGCAGGCGCGCCAGCGATTCGATGCAGCGCTTGCCGCCAGCCGGCCGAACGATGCGCTGCGCTATCTCGAGGGCCTGCAGGTGGTAGCGCCGACATCGGCCGAGCTGCCGCCGATGCGCCAGCGCCTCGCTGCGGCCTATCTGGGGCTCGCGAACGAGCGCCTCGGGCGCGGGGAACTCGCCTCGGCGCGGCAGGCGCTGGAGCGAGCCGCCGAGCTGGAGCCGAACCACATCGAATTGCCCGCGCTGCGAGCGCGGCTGGAGCAGGCGGGCGGCTGAGGCGGGCTCAGCCCTTCGGCAGCAGGAACAGGCCGGCGACGCGGCGCCCTTCCAGCGCCAGCAGGTTGTAGGTGCGCGCAGCGGCTGCGTTGTCCATGGCTTCGATGCCGACGCCGCGGCTCAGGAAGGAGGCCATCAGGCGCGGCGACGGAAACACCTGGCGCGGCCCGGTGCCGAGGATCAGCACCTGCGGGGCGAGATCGAGGATGCGTTGCACCAGCGCATCGTCGATGTCCTCCAGCGACCGCAGCTCAAGGTCGCGGTGCACCTGGTCGGGCAGCAGCAGCAGGCTGGCCCGGAACTCCGCGTTATCGATGCGGATGGCATCCGCGGACACCCAGCGGATGGTGTAGAGGCCTTCCTGGCGGTCTTCGGCGAGGGGCATGTGGCGCTCGCGGGGCGTCGATGGCAAAGGAGCGGCTTATCCCAACACGACCCGTGTGCAGGCGCAGTCGGGGGAACGGACCTTCGTCAGCGCGGCAGGCTGATCTGCGGGCGCTCCTTGGAGCGGCGGAACAGCGTCGCGATATTGCCGATGCGCTGGACAAGGTGGGCCTTCGAGCGCATCACCAGCTCGGCGACGATCTCGTCGCGGGCGTCGCGGTCCTCGGCGGCGATCTTGACCTTGACCAACTCGTGGTGGTCCAGCGCCAGGTCGAGCTCGGCCAGCACGGCCTCCGTCAGGCCCTTGCCGCCAATCATGATCACCGGCTTCAAACCGTGGGAAAGTCCGCGCAGGTAGCGCTGCTGGGAGTTGCTGAGCTGCTGGAACATGGTCGGGCATCGGGTAAAGGCCGCTCAGGGTATCATGCGGCCTTTACAGCGATGCCCGTCGACCGGGCCCGGCTTCGATGAATCGCAGCAAGAGCAGCCGGCGCTGGCTGGCCGAACACTTCGCCGATCCCTACGTCAAGCGCGCCCAGAGCGAGGGCATGCGCTCGCGTGCGGTCTACAAGCTCGAGGAGCTGCTCGAGCGTGATCAGCTGCTCAAGCCCGGCATGGTGGTGGTCGACCTGGGCGCGGCGCCCGGTGGCTGGTCGCAGCTGGTCCGTCGCGAACTCGGCGACACCGGCCGGGTGATCGCGCTGGACATCCTCGACATGCCCTCGCTGGCAGGCGTCGAGTTCATTCACGGCGATTTCAGAGAGCCGGAGCCACTGTCCCGACTCGAAGCCGCGTTGGGCGGGCAGCTGGCGGACCTTGTGTTGTCCGACATGGCGCCCAATATGAGCGGTGTCGCTGCGGTCGACCAGCCGCGCAGCCTGCACCTCTGCGAACTCGCCCTGGAGTTCGCAGACCAGCACCTGCGCATCGGTGGTACCTTGCTGATCAAAGTGTTCCAGGGGCAGGGCTCCGACGCGTTCTTGAAGGAGCTGCGCCAGCGCTACGCGAAGGTGCAGATCCGCAAGCCCAAGGCGTCTCGCAACCGCTCCCCCGAGGTGTATGCGCTCGCCACCGGCAAACGTGGCGGCGCCAAAGAGGCCAAAGAATGAACGACCTTGCCAAGAATCTGCTGCTCTGGGTGGTGATCGCCGTCGTGCTGATGGCGGTGTTCCAGAGCTTCACCCCGCGCGCCGGCGGCAACGAGGCGGTCAGCTACGACCGCTTCATCCAGCAGGTCGAGAACGGCGAGATCGCCAAGGCCATCCGCGGCGAGGATCGGGTGACCATCCACGTCGAGCGCAAGGACGGCTCGCGCTTCACCACCTTCGATCCGGGCGACGCCTACTTCGTCTCCGACATGATCAAGTACGGCGTCGAGACCCGCGGCACCCCGCCGTCCGGTCCCGGGCTCGGCACGGTGCTGCTGTCGATCCTGCCCTACATCATCTTCATCGGCATCTTCATCTTCTTTATGCGTCAGCTGCAGGCCGGTTCCGGCGGCCGCGGCGCCATGAGCTTTGGCCGCTCGCGCGCCAAGCTGCAGGGTGAGGACCAGGTCAAGATCACCTTCGCCGACGTCGCCGGCTGCGACGAGGCCAAGGAAGAGGTGTCCGAGCTGGTCGAGTTCCTGCGCGACCCCGGCAAGTTCCAGAAGCTTGGCGGCCACATGCGCCAAGGCCATCGCCGGCGAGGCCAAGGTGCCGTTCTTCTCGATCTCGGGCTCCGATTTCGTCGAGATGTTCGTCGGTGTGGGCGCCTCCCGCGTGCGCGATATGTTCGACCAGGCCAAGAAGCACGCGCCCTGCATCATCTTCATCGACGAGATCGACGCCGTCGGGCGCCACCGCGGCGCCGGCTTGGGCGGCGGCCATGACGAGCGCGAGCAGACCCTGAACCAGCTGCTGGTGGAGATGGACGGCTTCGAGGGCAGCGAGGGGATCATCGTCATCGCTGCCACCAACCGCCCCGATGTGCTCGACCCAGCCCTGCTGCGCCCCGGTCGCTTCGACCGCCAGGTGGTGGTGCCGCTGCCGGACGTGCGCGGCCGCGAGCAGATCCTCAAGGTGCACATGCGCAAGGTGCCGGCCGCGGCCGACGTCGATCCCTCCGTGGTCGCGCGCGGCACGCCGGGCTTCTCCGGCGCCGACCTTGCCAACCTCGTCAACGAGGCGGCGCTGTTCGCCGCCCGCGAGAACGCCCGCGAAGTGCGCATGACCCACTTCGACAAGGCGCGCGACAAGATCCTGATGGG
>VFQU01002077.1_pt1 | contig 10165 bp, 9 predicted proteins | sample 3512311 | NCBI WGS metagenome assembly VFQU01 (sample SAMN10412377, study PRJNA504923) | tailings metagenome | isolation source: Relicate 3 Philex TSF3 active mining site | place: Philippines: Tuba, Benguet | collected 2017-08-29 | reverse complement strand
ATCCCAGGGTCACTGGCGTGGCAGATTTGTTTTCTTGCGAGACTGGGCTGCTGGTGACCGGCGCACGTGGCATGGGCGAGTTGAGTGCGCAAGCTGCGAGCGTACAGGCGGTGCCCCATACCGTGAGCAAAGTCCGTAATCTCATGATAATGCTGTGCCTCCCAATAATGGAACAAACTTGACTGCTTCCAGTGCGGTGTTTTGTACACCTTGCGCAGTGCGCTCAATCAAATGCAACACTTGTTCTGTTGTGCCGACCGGAATCACCATACGGCCACCAACAGCGAGTTGTTCAACGAGTTCCTGCGGGACATGGCTGGCGGCCGCCGTGACCATGATGGCATCAAACGGGCCATAGTCCTTCAAACCCAGGCTACCATCGGCGTGATCCAATTTGACATTGGTACATTTGAGCGTGCGTAGGTGGTTTCTGGCTTTCATGACCAATGGACGTATGCGCTCCAAAGAATAGACTTCTGTGCTGACACGCGACAATACCGCAGTCTGGTAACCGCAGCCCGTACCTATTTCCAGTACTTTATTCAAGGATTTGCCATTGCGCAGGATTTGCGTCATTTTGGCCACGATATAAGGTTGCGAAATGGTCTGGCCATAACCAATCGGCAATGACACGTCCTCATAGGCGCGAATGGATAATGCTTCGTCGACAAAAATATGACGCGGGATATCTGCCATCGCTGCAATGACGACTTCATCCTGTATGCCTTGTTCGCGCAGGCGGGCAAGCATGCGCTCCCGTGTGCGTGATGAGGTCATGCCTATGCCGGTTTTACTGGAGGTTCTTGGAATCGCCATAATACTAACTTTTGGATTGCAGCCATTGTTGCATGGCTGCGATCTGGGAGTGCTTGGTCAGGTCTACCTGTATCGGTGAAATGGAAACGTATCCTTGCGCCACCGCATGGAAGTCAGTGCCTTCACCGCCGTCATTCGGTTGTCCGGCAGCGCCTACCCAGTAAACCGTTTCTCCACGCGGCGTTTGCAGCTGGATAACGGGCTCAGCTTTGTGCCGTTTGCCTAAACGCGTGATCTGACGGCCCTTAATCTCCTCAAACGGCACATCAGGCACATTAATATTGAGCAAGGTAGGCTCAGTGAACTCACTGTGGTTATATTGTTTGACCAGGTCAACAATGATGCGGGCCGCGGTTTCGAAATGCGTGGGTTGATGTTGCGACATGGAGACCGCAAAAGACGGGATACCCAACAAGTAACCTTCAGTTGCAGCGGCAACGGTGCCTGAGTAAATGGTGTCATCCCCCATATTCGCGCCATCATTAATGCCGCTGATAACCATATCTGGCATCTCCTGCATTAAGCCAGTCAAGGCAATATGGACGCAGTCGGTGGGCGTACCGTTGACATAAAAAAAGCCATTGGCGGCCTGTTTGACGCTTAATGGCCTGTCTAGCGTGAGTGAGTTACTGGCGCCGCTGCGGTTACGCTCAGGGGCCACTACCGTAATATCAGCAATTTTACTTAGGTGTGAGGCTAGTATGTTCAGTCCTGGTGCCAGGTAGCCATCATCGTTGGATAACAGAATTCTCATGCGCAATATTATATAAGGTTTACCCTGCTTGTCAGCGCCCGTGCATGAAAGAATTTATTGTAAAGGCACTCTCATCTGCCAGTCCTCAGCCAGCTCGATAATGCTGCCCGGTATATTTGGCATACACAATCACGCTGGCAAAAAATACCAGGCTGAGTAAGACTTCTGTCATCGCCAATCCGCGCGATAGACCGCTCTCTGACCAGCTCCTGACGACGCCTTCGGTAAAGTAAAACAGAATAAGCATGCCTGACCATTGGTAGGTGTAGCGCTTGCCACGCAAAATGCCAAAAACGGGGAGCAAAAGCGGCAGCGTTTTGAGGAACAGCAGGCTACCACCAGGCCTGAGCGGCGCCCAGAATATTTCCCACCCCAGGCATAACATAATCAAGCCGAGCAGGCTGATACTCGCCGCAATGCGGCTGCTGGATAAAAGACGCGGGATCATGATTTACAGGCTTGCGATAACGCTACCAAGGCTTTGCGGGCATCCATGGCGTTTAATACCGGGTGTTCAAACGAAAACCGCAACAGGCCCTGCGTTTCTTCCCCCTGGTGATATTGCACATCAAAGCCATCTGCATCGAGGCCGATCATTTCGGCATGGTCAGCTGTGACGCCATGCACATGCTGGCAATATTGCAGCAGGCTGTCTTTGTGGTCTTCATTCATGTGGGTCACAATGCCACCCTCTTGTGCGGCCAGCATGCTATCAGTCAGTTCTTCGTTAAGCGCATTGCCTTCAAACCAGCCCATGCGGCCAAATCCGGCAATATAGCGCACATGCTCAATCTGGATGCGGTAGAAATGGAAATCGTGCATATCAAAGTAGCCAGCGGCCTGTGGCAGGTAGCGCAAATAGCGTGCCCGTAAGTCCTCATCCTCTTTGTCGCAATGCACGGCTTCACCCATCAGTGTTAACCGCGCATTGGCCTGCAAATCATCCGCACCAGAAAATACCAGTAATGAAACTTTCGGGTTTTCAAGGATGTTTTTGGTGTGTTCGGCGATGGCGCTGATCAGGATGACTGGCTCCGCTTGCTGGTTACAGACAAATGGCGCCACCGAGCCAAATGGAAAGCCAGGGTATTTCATCGAATGGGTCGATAAAATGGCATGGCGGGTGGAGAATAAAAATTGCCGGGCTTCGTGGGCAAGGGCGGCAGACATACTTAAGCTTCCTAAAACGTTATTGCAATTTGAGTGCAGTTTCGGCCAGGCGTTTCCCTAAGGCCAGGCATAACTTTTTCTCATCATCAGAGATCGGTTGATCATCCATGGCGCCACCGATATGACTCGCCCCATAAGGCGTCCCACCGGTTTTGGTGGTGCCGAGCTGTGGCTCGGAGTACGGCAAGCCTACCATCAGCATGCCATGATGCATCAGCGGAATCATCATGGTCACCAACGTCATTTCATTACCGCCATGCAGCGAGCCACTGGAGGTGAATACTGCCGCTGGTTTGCCAATGAGCGCACCTTTGAGCCACAAGTCGGAGGTGCCATCGAGAAAATATTTCATGGGAGCGGCCATATTGCCAAAACGGGTAGGGCTGCCCAATGCCAGCCCGGCGCATTCCTCAAGGTCCCGCAATGAGGCATAAGGGGCACCAGTGGCAGGGATGTCTGCTTCGGTTGCTTCACAATTAGCCGAGACTTTGGGCACCGTGCGTAGACGGGCATTCGCTCCGGGGATACTTTCAACGCCGCGGGCAATGAGCTGCGCCATTTCTTTGACGGCGCCGCCTTGTGAATAATAAAGAATCAGGATGTCTGTCATGGCTGATGAAAGGGAGTGTTGTTAGTCAAAACTAAATCCATAAAACACATCCAGCGCGTTATCAGAACCCGTTCTGGTCTCGATGGAAATGCGTTTGGTCAGTTGGTAGGTGAGTTTACCAACATTTAGCAGACCGACAATGCTTTTTTCGTAGCCAATGACCAGATTGCGGTTAATGCGTTTGCCAACACTGACCGCATAGTTGGTTGGGCCCGTGCCGCGTACGTCTATGCTATCGAGGCCAACCGCCTGGGCAATTTTTGTTTGTAAGGAGACAGAATCGCCTTGGGATAATAATGCGCCTGCTGCCACAGATAGCAAGGCCATATCATTGCTGCCGACTTGTGACATGGGTTGACCTAGGACCAATAGCGACACCTTGTTTTCATTATTGGTTTCAGGGGTAGAAACCAGTTTGAGTTGTGGCGTTTGCAAACTGCCATTGATTTGTATGCCGACTTTTGTAGACTCTACCTGTCGTGTCGCCAGGATATTCAGGCCAATGTTAGGTAACTTGCCGCTAAAGATCAGTCGGCCGGTTTCAATGTTCAAAGATTGTCCGTAAGCCAGATAAGTCCCGGTGATTTCCAGCGTACCAGCGGCCGCCAGCTCATTGAGCAAGCCATTCAATTGTAATTTCCCGCTGAGTGCGCCATTCAGGCCCTGTCCGCGCAGCATGAATTGCTCTGATTCCTTAAAAGGTAATACCAGTGGCTTGTCCCCAAAATCCACCATAAAGTTTTTGAACAGCAGGGTGGAGGCAGGGGCTGGCTGGCTGGCTTGTGGTGATTCCATCACTCCGTCTTCCTCCCGTGTAGGCTTCTCGGCCTTAGGCAGTTCAAATAGCCCTTTGTGTATTTTGAGGCTGCCGCTAAGTGTGGTTTGTTGGCTGTTCATACTCAAACTGGTATCGCCACTAAGTTGGACCCAGCGGTCTACCCGAGACAGAGCCTGTAACTTGTTTAATTGCATGGTGCCATCCAGTTGCCAGCGCTCTGGTTGGAGCTTTAAAGTCGCATTGGCCGTTAATTCCCCACTTTTGCCCGCAAAGTGAATCTGGTCAAAGCGTACCTGATCGTCCGTCATCGTGGCATGTACCTGGCCTTGCTCCAGCCACACACCTTGTGATGGAATCTGAAACGATAGAGATCTACCTTGGAGTTCGCCTTGCAATTGTGGTCGGGAAAGCGTGCCATTCGCTTGGGCTGTGACTGAAAGTTTGCCTGAGGGCTGAATGTCAGGCAGCAGCTTAGTCAGCCAGCCTAATTGCGGCAGGTTGGCCTTTAGTTGCGCTGTCACAGGGGCTGCTTTTTCAATCACTAGCCCATTAAAGGTGGGTGTGACGACGGTGTTCGCTCAAAACTGCAAATCTAAAGCGCCGCTCGATTGAATGGTGCTTTGCATACTAAGACGGTTATTGTGTGAACTGATATCAGCCACCAAGGTTTGTATCCCCAGGCCTCGCCAGGCGTTGTTTGTTTGGTCGTAAACCTGCCAGTCACCAGAATTGCGCTGTAAGTGCAGATTGCCATTGAGTTGGCTATCCAATGTCCAGTCCCACTGTGCAGAGAGTCGCAGGTGTTCGGTTGGCAATGGTTCTGTCTGCGCGGGAATAAGCCAATGGATCAGCGCCTGGATTGGGAAGTTGTTCAGTCTGCCTTGTGTTTGTAGCTGCACTTTTTCCGCCGCTTGCTGGGTGACTGGGTTGGCTGGTGTTGCCGGACGGTAACGCCATTGTGACAGCTGCAATTGACCGTCGCCAACATACAGGTCGAGGTCTTGCAATTGAAAGCCTGACTCACTTTGCCAGCGCATGGAGGCTGACTTTGCCAGCTGGAAAATCTTGGCATCGGCATCCTGCAATTGCGTGAGCTGGCCTTGCCACAGGGCATTTTGCCAGCTGCCGTTCACTGCCAGTAGCAGGTTTCTATGCAATATGGGATCAGCGTCGCGTATGTTTAGCCTCAGTTGATGTTGCGCCAGGGTGCCGCTGAGGTTTATTTCGGCGTCAATCGGCGGACTGGCTATGCCTTGTGCATCCTGTTGGGATAATTCTTTGAGTGTGACGTGATTTTCAATAGAGGATTGCGCCTGGCTGGAAGCCTGACCATGTGCTTCAAAGCCAGTCAGGCTAAGCGCATTCGGCAATTGCAGCTGTTGGCCAGACACTTTGTAACTTGTTTTAAAACCGTCATCCGCTTGCACAATCTCACCACGGCTTTTGACCTGTCCGGCAAAGCCTGGCATTAGTTGGGTCAGGTCGAGCAGGTCAGCTTGCCAGACCAGGCGGGGTTCTCGCGGCTTGCTTGATGGCGAGGTATGGATCGTAAGCATATTTTTATCCAGTTGTGCCAACAGGTCGAGTTGCATTAACTGCCCACCCTGCAATGCGGCCTGGCCGCGAATCGTCAGTGGTTGTGCTTGCAGGCGGCTATTGCCCGCATCTACCTTGACCATGATCTGGCCTTGCTCGGTCAGGTTGCCGTCTGCCACGATGTTTAAATCCATTTGGCCAGCCAATTGCGGATGGATATGCCTGGCTTGCAATTGCTTGAGATGAAACTGGAAATGGCTGCTGCGGTGTTCATCCAGCCCGATGGATGCGCTCAGTTCAACTATATCGGTATTTTGTTGATTGGCCGGGACGATTGCAAACGGTCGCGTTTGCGGCTGGTAGTGATGATAGGCCGTTAGATTGACCCGAGTTAAATCGCCCGTCAGATCAGCGCGTAAGTCGTAAGGAAGTGAGCCTAGGGGCTGCTGCACCTGGATCCATCCGCCTAATGGGAAGGGTGCTTTGTTCTGCATCTGGAAATGCGTGCTGATCTTGCCCCATGGACTGTCGGCGTTGCCAATACGGAATTGCATGGCGTCTGATTCTGCATCAAGGTCAAACTGAATATGGGTGATCTGTGTGCTTTCTTCGCCCTGAATGATGGTCAGGCGCTCAATTTGTCCCGACAGTAAATGAAAGGGCAGTGGAATGTGAATGTGCTCAGGCAATTGCTTCTGGCCTGTGCTGGGAGTAGAGGGGGGCACTTCTGCCGCTGTTTTAAAACGTAATGTCACTTGCCTGGCTGCAAACTGGCTGACTGTCAATTCGCCTTTGGGGGTCACACCAAGTTTCATGTGAGAGTCTATGCCGTCCACTTTGAGTGTTGCGTTGCCGAGGTCGGTTTCAAATTCCTTGAGGCTGGTGACCAATAGCACATTGGCTGCCCAAACGATTTGCGGTGTGATGACCAGTGATAAGCAAAGCACGGTGGTCAGCATTAGTCTACATAAGTAATTGAGCCCAGGCATGCGCAGCATCAGAAATTCACTCCCAGGTTAAAGTGCAAACGGTATTCCCCAGTCTCCTGGCCGTGTGCAATATCCACGCCAATCGGCCCAATCGGGCTGCGCCAGCGCGCGCCCAAGCCATAACCCAGCACAGGATCATAATCTTTCCAGCTGTTAGCGGCGTTACCAAAGTCAACAAACATGGCCGCGCCCCAGGATGAAGTCAGCCATTGCACGATCTCGGTGCTGCCCGTCAGTAATACGCGCCCGCCCACAATTGCGTCAGCTTCCTTCACCCCCAGCGACTGGAAAGCATAGCCTCGCACCGACTGGTCGCCGCCCGCGCGAAACAGATAAGTGGCCGGGACACTGCGTGCGCCAGTCACCGTGCCCACTTCAATGCGGCCCAGCCACTGGGTTGATTGTGTTAACGGGTAAAACGCCTGCAACCTGGCCTGAGATTGCAGGAAGCGGCCATCAGACAACCGGTCCAAAGGTGCCAGTTGAAACTGGGTATTTAATATCCAGCCTTTGGTGGGAGCGAGTGGATGATCCAGTCTGCGCATATTTAAACCGTAGGCCAGCGTCGCTGCTTTGTTGAATTGGGAAGCGTCCCCATCCACCGTCAGGAACTCATACAGCAGGTTTGCTCCTACATATTGCTCAAAAATATTGGGCTGACCCCAATAACGGCGTACCCCATTTTGTAAGGCGGTTGTGGTTTGCCCTTCAAGGTCTGTGCGGATGACACTATTCTGGATGCTGTCACGGTAGCCTTTTTCATCGGTCAAAAAAGTGATGTTTGAAGTGGCTGCTTGCAAACGCTGCTCCAGCCGCAGGCTGCTGTCCCATAACAGGCCACGCTCAAACAGGTTGCGGTCTGTGTAGTTAAAGACAATGCGTGCGCCGGTGTTGGTGCTGGCGCCTACACCGATACGCACCGTGTTTTGTTCCAGTTCGTTTACTGTCACATCCACATCGGCCGTATGGTCAGCATTCAAAGAGTCTGTCTTGGCTGAAACGTCCACAGAGCGGAATTTGCCCGTGCTCATAAAACTATTTTGCAAAGTGAGTAAATCGGCCTGGCGATAGGGTGTGTCTGTTTTAATGGTGTTCAATGGGCGAACCATAGATTCCTTGTAATGCTGCAGTCCATGAATCCGGACTTGTCCAAAGCGGACTGCGGGGCCGGAATCTAAGCTAAGTTGGATAAAGACGGCTTGCGTTTGCGGATTGACCAGTGCTTGCGAGTGTGTGATTTTTGCATTTGGGAATTCTGCCCGCAGCAAGCTCCCGAGCAGTTCTTTTTTTGCCGAGCTCCACGCGGATTGCGTGAACACACTATTCACTGGCAGCGGCCAGCTTTTTTGTGCGGTTTCCAGTGTGCTTTGATGCTTAGTTTGCTGTATTTCACCTGTGATCGCCACGTCTACTGTGCTCACTTTCGCTTGCTGGGGCAAGGTAAGGTGAAACTCTGCGACTTGGGCAGCAGGTTGATAAACCGTTGTTTTGGCCTTGAAATAGCCTTCTGTCGCCAGTAAATCGGCAATTTCCTGCGGGGTTTTTTGTATCAAACGCCGCCATTCACTCTCGTTCATGCGCGGGTTTTGCATCGCTTCATGGATGCTCAGGTGTTTTTGCAACAGTTCACGCAGGGATGATTGCTGGTCGGACGGAATGTCGGTGGTGAGCAAAAAACGGGTTTGATAGCTGGCCCCCGGCTTGACCTCAAACCAGGCGCTATCTTGCGCCTGACCGTGGATGGCAAAGCATGCCAGAGAGAGTGACAGTAGTAGCCTGCATGTAGACGTGGCGCAGAACAAGCGGCAAAAAATGTTTCTTGCGACTTGCTCTAAACCCGGATATTGAGGAAGGAAGACAAAATCACTGGTCAACGGAACATCAGTTTAAATATGTTTAACTAGTTGACTAGCCTTGCCGGTATAAGTTGCAGGCGTCAGTACTAACAATGCCTGCTTGGCTTCAGCCGGAATTTGCAGCGTTTCGATAAAGGCATGCAGCGATTGTTTATTAATTCCGCCCTTGCCACGCGTCAATTCTTTTAACTGCTCGTAAGGGTTTTCAATGCCATACCGGCGCATCACAGTCTGGATAGGTTCTGCGAGGACCTCCCAGCGGTTGTCCAGGTCTTCGAGCAGACGTTGCGGATTGACTTCTAGCTTGTTCAAGCCGCGCAGGCAGGAGTCATAACCCAGCAAGGTATAACCAAATGCGACACCCATATTGCGCAATACCGTGGAGTCGGTGAGATCGCGTTGCCAGCGTGAAATTGGCAATTTTTCAGCCAGGTGGCGCAAGACAGCATTCGCCAGGCCGAGGTTACCCTCTGAGTTTTCAAAGTCTATCGGGTTGACCTTGTGTGGCATGGTCGAGGAGCCGATTTCACCCGCTTTGACTTTCTGCTTGAAGTAGCCCACAGAAATATAACCCCAGATATCACGGTTGAGGTCGATCAAAATGGTGTTGATGCGGGCCAGTGTGTCATACAGTTCAGCCATGTAATCGTGTGGCTCAATCTGGATGGTCATCGGGTTGTAGGTCAATCCCAATGATTCGACAAAACGTTTGGCAAAGCTTTCCCAGTCGAACTCAGGGTAGGCAGACAAGTGTGCGTTAAAGTTGCCTACTGCGCCGTTGATTTTGCCTAGTACTTCATTGGCTTGCAATTGTTTGAACTGGCGTTGCAGCCGGTAGACCACATTGGCCAGCTCCTTACCCATGGTGGTGGGGCTGGCTGTTTGACCGTGCGTGCGGGACAGCATAGGCTGGTTTGCCAAGGCGTTAGCCAGTTCAGTCAGTCGTGCCTGCAACGCTTGCAGGTTAGGCAGCATGACACTGTCACGCGCCGATTTAAGCATCAGCGCATGTGACAGGTTGTTAATATCTTCGGAAGTGCAGGCAAAGTGAATAAACTCACTGGCCTTTTTGATCTCAGGATTACCATCAAATTTCTCTTTGAGCCAGTATTCGAGTGCCTTGACGTCGTGATTGGTACGCGCTTCAATGGCTTTGACCTGCGTCGCGTCTGCTTCACTAAAGGCTGCAATGGCGGCGTCCAGTTCGGCGATTGTTTCTGCACTAAATGGCGCGATTTCGGCCAGTTCGGGGGCTGCACTGAGTGCTTTTAACCATGACACCTCAACCAAGGCTCTGTATTTAATCAGTGCATATTCACTGAAAAACGGACGCAAAGGGTCGAGTTTGGATTGATAACGGCCATCCAGCGGGGACAGCGCATTGAGCGTGGTGAGAGACGTCATGAGTAAAAAGCTTATTGATTCAAAAGCCGATATTTTACCCAATCCGCATCCGCTTGTCTTTGCTGAATATCGTTTGCCGTCTGTGAGAGATGGCGCAAAGCAGACGGAATTTGTCGATTAAAACCGCTTTGTTTGGTAAATTGTGCTTGATTTTGGCATGACATAATCGCTCACTGAGAATACATTTCACATGAGACGCCACGTACATTCATCTTTGGTTCGACTGCTGACAGGCTTATGCCTGGCGTTGAG
>VFQU01002076.1_pt1 | contig 10173 bp, 8 predicted proteins | sample 3512311 | NCBI WGS metagenome assembly VFQU01 (sample SAMN10412377, study PRJNA504923) | tailings metagenome | isolation source: Relicate 3 Philex TSF3 active mining site | place: Philippines: Tuba, Benguet | collected 2017-08-29 | reverse complement strand
TTTCCTTCACAGGGATTAATGTTTTTTTCACAGGAGGGGGCGGAGGAGCATTTGCCTGTGCCAGAGCTTCTGACAAAGAATGAGAAGCTGCAGGATCCCCGGAAGCAGTAGGTGCGGCGACAGCCAATGCGGCTCTTGCGGATTCTGCCATCAACCCTTGCGGTTCGGTGATTTCTCCCGTTTTGGTATTTTCCAAAACGATCAATATTCCCCTTTCCGCAAAACGAGTGTCAGCAGGAAAAACGAATTTTAACTTTTCTATGATTTCTTCAGTGATTCGATCGTATCTCTGTTCGGGAGCATTGTTGATTTTTTCTATTTCCTGAGATTTCAGTTTTTCCTGAACTTTTGCCAAAACCTCTATGAAGTTGGTATTGAGGTAATTGGAAATCTCTGACTGAGGAACACCTAACATTGTGGAGAACTGAGGAAGGTTCTCGAAAAAATGATCCGTCTTTTTGATGTTGGCGGTCATGTAGCCCTTGACCGACTTGGTCACTGCCTCGATTTGTGCAGGATCCATCTTTTTTGCTTTGAGCAGCTTTTTGAAAATATCGATATGTGCGTGGAAGTACGATAAAAATTCACCATAGGCAGTGAATTCATACTCGCCTTGTCCTTTTTTCTCAAGAACCTTCTTTGCTGCTTCTGCCATATGGGGAGATTCATCCAAATCGTACTTAAAACGGACTAGGTCAAGAGTTTTACGATACGATTGACGAAAAGGCGACCCAACCAAAATCTTGAAATATGAATCGTGTTCTTAAGATCCTAGTTCTTTCTTGTTTGGTGTTCGTTTTCTTCCAATGTCAAAAAAGGGAAGACAAAACGATCGAAAAGAACCTCCTCACTTTTCTCATTTCCTGCAACGGTGGCTCCCTACAAGCCTGCCAATCACAGTGTGCGGCTGCTTATCCGGTGGTAACAGGGGAAAATTTTCCTGCAGTCTCCGCCTGCCAAACCAACTGCAGCACAAACTGCAATCTTTCCACTGTCTATCTTTTGATCACAGCAAAGTAGCGAATTTAATGACGAGGCTTATTCCGAATAGGCCAAAAGCGAGGCGGCAACAATCCCTGCCGTCTCCGTTCTAAGCACCCCACCTTCCAAACGAAAACGAGGAATCTTCTCCTTTTCCATCCACGCAATCTCATCCGAATGGAATCCTCCCTCCGGACCGATCAAAGGAATGCGGTCTCTAAAGTCCCCCACCTTATAACTTACATTAGAGTATGGATCCAATACAGCGATTTTTTCCCTGTGTTTCTCCATCCATGTAAGAGATTCTTCGATGGAAAGTTCCAATAGAAAGTTTTGTTTGGATTGAGAAGCAGCTTCTTTGACGATTTTTTTAGCTCTGTCTAAATTGAATTCTTTTCGAATGGAATGACGAAATACGCAGAAAACCACTTCGGTAATTCCTATCTCCGTCGCCTTTCCGATAAAAAAATCGAGCCTGTTTCCCTTAGGAAGAGCGATTGCAATTTTTTTAGGGCGAATCGGCAGGATTAACTCTTGTTTTGCGACAAAGGTAATATCTTTTTTACCGGGAATAAAATCGTATAGAAAGGAAAGACCTTTCCCGTCCCTGATTTCAACCAGGCAGCTTTCCTTATCCAAACGAAGAGCCTTTAAATGACTCAGCTCTTCTATCGTTAAACGAATATTTGGTGAGAACTCGAAATTTTCCCGAAAAAGAAGAAGGTCTGAACCCTTCATCGACTCAGGTTATCTACCGCAAAAAGAGAGGCGTCCGGAGCGACCGATTTATCCACTTCCTGGATTTCCCAGACGGTGATACTACCTGTATTCAAATCGAGCATCTCCCAGCGGGAAGCCTTTTCCACTTCATCCACCTTGCCCGGTTCCTTGATTTTGATAGGACCGTATTTTAAGTTCAATGTTTTGAATAAAATACCGTCACGGTCATGAAAGTCGATGCGGTAGGGTTTCAGATCTTTTTTGCCGATGAGCAAAACCAGTTTTTTATAAAAATAAGGAAGGATCGGTTTTAAAGAAACTCTATAGTAAGATTGTCCTGAAATTTCAAGATCTCCGTTCACCAAAGGATTGTAATTCGCCTGATACGAATAACCGGAAAGATCCACATAGAAAAAACCGGTTCCCATCAACGCTTCGTATTTTTCATCGTCCGTCTTTTTGAATAGTTTTGCGGACAAAACATTGAAGAAAAAAATATTTTCCCCTTCGTCTTTTGTGAGAAGCTTCGCTTCCAACCCTCTTCCCTTTCTATCGAAAAGATAAAGAGCGTCGTCTCCGTTGAAGAACCGATTGATTTTCCATGTTTCGGACTGGCCGTTTCTGCGAATGAGAACGTAAGTTCCCTTCACTAAACCTTTTCCGTAGTCCAACTCTCTGTCCAATCTGGCCAAAAGTTCCTGAGCAGACAAAGCATCCTCTTTCCCCTGTGCAGAGAGAGAAAGAGGCAAACACATAACTATAATGAGTTTCAGTAATAAATTTCGCATGTTTTATATTTCGTTTATTCCACGCGCATGGACGGTTTTGTGTAAGAATACAATCCGTGCACTGAGCCTTGTGCCTGTGCGGACTCGGTTCTTCTTTCAAAACGAAGTTTACCTTGTCTTAGTGCTTGGTGCAAGTCGGATATATTCTTAAATCCCATATCTTGAAAGGATTGTTTCAAACCTTGGATGAGATAAGGAATCAAATTGAGTACGGAACCTTTGTCTACTACGTAACCGGAAACTCCTTGAGCCACTTTGATCTTTTGGGATTCGGAAAAATATCTTTTGTCCCCCCCTTTGTTCATCGCTTCCATACTCGCCATTCCCCTGTAACGTTTCAGGCGAATTCCGTTTTCATAAAAGTATTCTCCGGGAGCTTCTTTGGTTCCTGCAAACATGGAACCCATCATACACATGGAAGCACCGATCGCAAGTGCGTTGGCAATGTCTCCTATGTTTGAGATTCCTCCGTCTGCAATCACAGGCACTCCATGTTTGGATGCATAATGTGCCGTTTTGAAAACGGCAGTGGCTTGCGCTCTACCCACAGCCATCGTGTCTTGAGTGATACAGATGGAACCTGGACCCATACCGATTCTAAGACCGTCCGCACCTGCAGCAATTAGGTTGGCCGCTTGTCCTTGGGTCACTACGTTTCCTGCGATGACATCAATAGCTGGATAATTCTTTTTAATGAATTGAATCATCTCGATTTGGTAAGAAGAATTTCCTTGTGCGGAATCGATGATGATCACATCCACGCCGATTTGAGAAAGAGCTGCGATTCTTTCTTTGGATTCAGGAAGTGTAGAAAGAGCCGCACCGACTCTCAATCTTTTGGAATCGTCTTTGGAAGCATGAGGAAATTCTTTGTTCTTCTTCAGATCGCTTCTGCAAATCAAAGCCACCAACTTTCCTTGTTTGTCGACAATGGGAAGTTTTCCTTTTTTACTGGTTCGAAGGATGTCATTTGCTTCTTTGAGGCTGATCCCTTCCTGAGCAGTGATGAGTTCTTTCGTCATCACCTTACCTAGCTTAATTCTTCTGTCTTGTTCGAAATCGACGTCTCTGTTTGTGACGATTCCTACAAGTTTGGAATTAGGGGTTCCGTCTTCCGTAATAGGGATACCGCTAAACCCGTGTTTTTCTTTCACGGCGTCCAAATCGTCCAGGATGTGTTCAGGGGAAAGAAGGATAGGGTCTTTGATGAATCCGTTTTCGAATCGTTTTACCTTTCTGACCTGATCCACCTGTTCTTCGATAGAATTATTATAATGGATGATTCCGATTCCTCCCATCAATGCTTGAGCGATGGCCATATCGGACTCGGTTACAGTGTCCATAGGGGAACTCATAATGGGTCGTTTCAAAATAATATTGCGTGAAAGTTTGGTATCTAGTTCGACATCACTTGGATTGAAGTCGATGTAACCCGGCAGAACCAAAAAGTCCCTGTAGGTTAGGCCCATATTGACCGAAAAGAGCTCTTCTCCGCTGACTCCGTCCAAGAGTTCGGTCCCTGGTTGGGGGTGATTTGACATAATTATCCTTCCTTTTTCTACTTTAAGGTAGAAAACTCTGCTTGCAAGAGAATTTCAGAAGTTTTCCGTCCGATAATAGAGTCATACTAGCAAAAGCTATGGAAACAATTGAACGTACGAAACGCTCCCTAGACGTTTTTTCTGACAAAGAGAAAAAACTGCACGTACTCACCAAATTCCTCCTCAACCAAGAGCTGAACATCAAGGATTCGGAAGCCCCGGGAGAGGTATGTTTTCTCAAAAAAGTCGCCGGAGATGGTACAAAAATCCTCGTAGGGGTTAGGCCTACGACTACCCTGTTTGTGGGGCAAAAATTAGTACTCTACAAAATCTTGGGTCGTTACCTTCATTTGGAATGTACCGTCGAACAAGAAAAAGGCGAATCTCAATACGTCCTTACATTAGACAAGATCGCCATCGCAAAAAAAGACAGGGAAAGCACAAGAATTTCGGTGCAACCCGGTTCCGTCTGGATCACGAACATCATTTCCAGCAAAGCGAAAATCGAAACGGACATGTTCCACGTCCCTACTGCAGTAAAAGTGAATTTTCAGGATTATGAAAACAAACTGAGGGATAAATGCGACTTCATCAAAATCTCCAATTTCACTTCGGAAGACAACGAAAAACTAAGACGCGTTAAACAATCGAAAAAAGCGCTTCTTTTGGAAGATACTCAAAACCCCGAATCTTACGAAAACGCTCCTACGGAAGACTTCCTCGTTTATGTGGACGACATCGATCACGAATTTCAAACGGAGATGAACCGCTTCCGCAATCAGAAAATTATTTCTGAACTCATCATACCTGTGCTTTATCTCAACGACGAGGACGAATCCATCCCCATCGGATACATTCAGATGCAAAGTAAGTCTGAAAAATTCGATCTCATCAAAGCGATGGAAACCAAAACGATCGCTTTCGAAATGGTGGATCGAATTCGTCATTCCAACATGATCAAAACCGACGGAAAATTTCCTGTGATCGATATCTCGGAAGGCGGACTCAAGGTAAAGGTAGACCACCCGGAACTCATCCAAAGTTTACCTAAACTCACAGGGTTTCACTTCGACATCTTTTTCAAAATGCAGTCTCCTTTGACAGCATTCGGAATGATCCGTTCCATCCAAAAAGACCAGGAAGGCCACCTAACAGTCGGTTTATCCTTAGCAGGTCACTCTTCCAGACAAGGAGAGAAAAAAAGATTTTTGGAGAACGTAGAGATTATGAGAAAACAATCGGGTAAAGTTTAAACTTCCCCGTAACCCAACACTTCCAAAGACCATTGTCTTTCTCTTTCTCTGGAAGAGAAAGACACAGCCTCAGGATCCGCTTTTTCCTTCAGATCGTTCCAATCTTTAGAATCGAAATCTTTTCCTATGATGTATGCGAAAGGAAGTTCGATTCCTAAATCTTCCGCATGAGAAAGCGCTTCTTTCATCGATTGTTCTTGATAAAGTAAAAATGCGGAATTGTTTCCATGTTTGCGAACCCAATCTTTCCGGATGGAACTTCCATTGGAAAGAAGAACCACCATTCTGTGCTGCATATTCTCTTCCCTATGAGCAAGAGCTCTGGAAAGATAACTGGCAGGAAGGCTCGTCATCGTTTTGAAGATTCTTTGTAAAAAAACATCGGACAGAGGTTGTCCTGTTTTAAAAACGAAATCGATCGTACAATAGGGATCCGTTTCCAATCGGTTTCTCATCAGGTCGGAAATGAGATCCGATTTAGTTTCGAAATCTTCGGAATGAAACCAAACGCTATGATGCCTGGAAAGAGGAGTCTTCACCAAAGACTTGTTCTCTGATGCGGACTTTCGGTCCAAATCCAAATCGATCCGGTCGTTTCCTCCGGGAATCGCTTCGCATAAAAAAGAACGAGGGAACTCATCCAACCTTCTGTCCAGAAGGTCTTCCGCTAAAAACAAACTCTCTTTCAATTGATCTTCCGTAAAATTAGGAGTGCGGATCACCCGATAAGGAGGAGTCATTAGATATTCCAAACCTTCTTTCTCAGCGTCTTTGCGCATTGCGGTTCCGGGGAGAACGGAAAGAGGAAACGCCTGCACCCATTCACCTAATCCATGTTCTAAGAAAAAATGGATACCCCTTTCCACATCATCAGGAGTGTCCCCGGGAAGACCGATGATGAGATCCAATAGAAGATCGATCCCTTCCCCCGCCAGAATTTTAGCTACCTCTGCGACTTTCTCAGGATCTCCGTAACGTTTGACCCGTTTCAAAGTTTCCTTATTCACGGACTGCATTCCCAATTCGATTCGATTGAATCCTGCTTTTTTCAATTTGCCTGCAAGCTTAGGAGTCACTCCTTCCGATCTGAGTTCTGCAAACATGGACATCTGTCCGTCAGAATTCACTTCTGCGATTGCATCCAAAAAAGCTTCGAAGCCGGGACGATGGTTAAAGGTAGGATCCAAAAAAACGAGTTCTTTGGCGCCTTGTTCCTTCAAACTACTGATGAGTTTGATCGTCTCTTCTATATTTAGAGTTCTTAAATTCTGAGAGGATTTAGGGTAAAAACAATAAGTGCATTGGGACTTACATCCTCTTACTGTTTCCAAATAAGTGGATCGTTTCGGATCGACGGACAAAAACCCTGTCGTATAAGGGGAAGGAAAATCGGTCAGAGGGAAATTGGCGCTTAACTCTTGTGAGAAGTTCCCCATCTCCCCGCTTTCTTTTCTATAGGCGATGTTTTCAATATCAGTCAGTGGAGATTTTTCCACAAGAGCGGTCATCAATTTACGGAAGGAATGTTCCGCCTCACCGCTGACGGCGATATCGTATCCTGTTTCTTTCAGAATGAAAGGATTGTCGTGATTTACTTCCGGCCCGCCGATGAGGATCTTCGTTTTAGGGGATTTTTTTTTGATTTCTTTTGCCAAATGAAGGCTTCTTTCCGTATTCCATAGATATAAAGAAAGACCGACAAACTCAGGTTCGCTGGATGCGACATGAGAAGACAATTCTTCATCTCCCATCCGATCCGTGATTTCGGGAGAAACCACTTCCGCACGCAAAGATTTTAATTTTCCCTCCCCTTGTTCCAAAGAACTGGCTAAACTTCCCGCCGCCAAAGGGACATTCCCTGTCGCAGCGTAATAGGAAGGAGGAGGAACTGGAAGTTGTATGAGTTTGATCCGGGCCAAAAAATCCTCTATTCACCATGAGAATAGAGAAATGAAGAAAGGCAAAAACTTTACCTAACGAGAAACGACTATATCGATAAAGAGAATTAAATTTTCGCCGAAACCCCTGGAAAAAGTCCGAAGCATCAGTTTTTCAGAAATGTCATGGTAGACGGGAGAAATGGTCCAAGGATCGATACTGGTTCTGGCTTTGTGAATGTGCTCGAAAAAATAAGGTCTCCAAGACCAGTTTTTTCCCAGATAAGAGTAATCTGCGACCATTCCTTTTTTTGCCACCTGCACATAATTCGGCGAAATCTGAAATCCCAAAGGATTCGTGATGTACATTCGGAAAAAATCAGAGTCTTTGGATATCTCAGCCTGACTTTGTCCCGTCCATTCCCAAACACCATCCTGGTTGTCGAACCCGAGAGTGATGTCGGAAAGTTTTTTCTTCCATTTGGTTTCCCAATCAATTTCTTCTGTCATTTCCGAACTTTTGCGAGAGTGAAAGTATTCCAGCGATTTACTCATCTCAGAGCGAAACGCAAACCTCTTCGCAAAATCAAACTCAGGTTTTGCGAAGTAATAACCTTGTATGTATCTGGCTCCGTAATTCAAGGAATTGTAAAGTTCGTCGTTCGTTTCGATTCCTTCGAACAGAAGAGAACTTCCCAAAGATTCCCCCAATCGGGAAAGATTCAAAAGGATCTCTTTAAAATTACGAGAGAATGTGGATCGTCTGAGCATCTGCAGATCCACCTTGATGATTTCAGGATGATAAAGACCGATTCGATCCAAATTGGAAGCTTCAGAACCGGCATCATCCACTGCGATGCTGAATCCTTCGTTTCTGTACAAATTCAAAATAGGTTTTAATACTTCCAGATTGTGTTCGAAACGTTCTTCCGTGATTTCAATGATGATGCGTGTAGGATCAATTCCAAGTTCTCTCACCTTCTTGATGGTAAAAGGAAGTTTCGAAGGAAAACTATGCAGAAAATCATACATCAAATGAGGAGAAACATTGATGAATAGTTTCGTTTCAGGAGGAGCCTCTTCCTTGAATTTTTTCAAAGCAAGATAACGAATTTCCCGATCCACTTTCTTTTTGATCCGAAACAAATCACTTGTTCGGTTGGAAAATTCTCCGGAGTTTCTTGCCTCATCCATTGCTAGAAAAAAAGGACCGAGAGACACCAAACCTTCATTTGTCTGTAATCTACCTAACACTTCGTAGCCGAAGACTCCCGTCGATTCGGAGGAAAGTATAGGCTGAAACACCGGCACAAGATTCCCTAAGCCCAGCCAGCTTTCCCACTCCTCCGTTTGTTTCCGATTCCTCTCTTGCAAAATCATCTCTTTCTGTACAATTCTTATGCAAGAAGAGTACCACTCATGTCTTGTAGCGGAGATCCGGTCGTTTTGTATAAATTTTAGACAATTAGGAAAATCGATAGAATCAAAAAATGCAATTTGCTTACAAATAGAACAAAAATGAAAAAATCAGGGAAAAACGAATCGGATTCAGGATGATTTTTCTCTTTTTTCAAAGAAAAAACGAATAAATAGTACAATTCAATGCACAAAACATTCAATGATTCAAATATTAGAATGAAGGTATGAGGAAAAAATGGAAAAGGAAGGGAAGAAATTTCGGAAACCCAATCCAGAGAGAGGGTTTCCCGAAACAGATATTATTTAATATCTCTAGAACGTTGTTTTAATGCTTCATCAAGAACCGCTTTTTTAGAAGGCTTTGGTTCTTGTAATTTTTGCACTTCTTGTTGAGTAGGTTGTTGAACTTCTTTAGATGCGCAATTTACCAAAAAGAATGCAAACAATGCAACTAGAAGAGATAATGAGATTTTTTTCATTTTAGGCTCCTTCATCTAATTTTTTGCCCTGCATAAAAAAGTCGAGTAAAAATTACAAGCAGTTCTCTAATCTGGTTTTATGAGCAAATGGAAGGGCTTTTTTGTATTTGAAGGGATAGACGGCTCAGGAAAAACGACCGTCTCCAAACGAATCGCCGAAAGATTAAAAGAAAAAAATCAATCAGTAGTGTGGCACAGAGAACCCACGGACGGAAATTACGGTAAAAAGATACGATCTTTTCTTTCCGGCCAAGCGACACTCTCTCCCAAAGAACAGTTGGAGTTATTTGTTTTGGACAGAATCGAATCCGTAAATTCTGTCATCCTTCCTCATCTAGAAAAAGGTTCTCTCATCATACAAGATAGATACTATTATTCCACAGCAGCCTACCAAGGAGGAAAGGATCTATCCGCAGAAGAGATTCTTTCTCTCAATGAAAACAAAGGATTTCCTAAGCCCACACAAGTGTTTTTTTTAGACCTAACACCGGAAGAGGCGAAGGAACGCCGCAAATACAGAGGGGGAACCGAAGAGGCGTTCGACGAAGACAAAGAACAAAATCGAATCTATGCCAATTACATGAAGATCCTACCGGAGAATACCGTCTTTTTAGATGCCACTCAATCGATTGAATCCCTGTTAGATGCCATTCAGGAAATCATTGAGGGAGAGATCCTTTCCTAAGTCGAGATTCGTTTCTTGCTCTCGTTCGTCCAGGACTTCCTGTCATGACGAACGAGCTTCGGCCTTCCCTGGCCTTTGCCACCGCTAGAAACTCTCTCTCCCGATTAAGAGTCATTATATGAACATTCTATTTTATCTTAAGGGCGCCTCGAATGCAATCGATCGCAGTAATTCTATCGTCAGCACGAACCGGCTCTTCGCTCCAATCAAACGAAACAATTTTTCCTAGGCAACGAAACGGACTTCTTGCGGTGACGGAGGCAAGGATGCCGGAGTTCGGGAGTCGAAACAGGAGGTTTCGCGACCGAGAGCTTGAAGTCCGTTTCGTTTGGATTTACGCTTCGATCCGATGGCGCTGGAATAGATTTTTCAATGTGTGTGATTCATAGACATCGTTTCAATCGTTTTAGTTGCAAGTCAATATAATAGT
>VFQU01002075.1_pt1 | contig 10177 bp, 10 predicted proteins | sample 3512311 | NCBI WGS metagenome assembly VFQU01 (sample SAMN10412377, study PRJNA504923) | tailings metagenome | isolation source: Relicate 3 Philex TSF3 active mining site | place: Philippines: Tuba, Benguet | collected 2017-08-29 | reverse complement strand
AGCTGCCTGATCACATCTTCGCGGGTGCCCGCGACGATGCGGCCGAGTTCCTCCCGGCCCTTGAGCGCGACGAGCGTCGAACGGCGCGGAATGGCAAGCGACCGGGACAATTCGCCCCTGCCATATTCGTCCCAGTCAACCCGAATGAAGGTGATAGCATGACCATAGGCGGGGTTTTCGGCGCGAAGCTTGTCGAGCACGCGAACTTGCGCTGCGCAGGTACTGCACCAGCTCGCCCAGAAATCCAGGAACACCACCTTGCCCTCGTCCATGGCGGCTTCGGCCAAGCCAGGGGTGTAGATGATGTCGTCAGCTGCGAGAGCCATGCGAGGCATCGCAAGACCGGCCCCAGCGGAAACGAGAAAGGTGCGTCGATTGATCATGGTTCTCTCCAATTAGATCGAAACCGAAAGGTCGATAAGCCAGGTTGGAAGGATGCCCAGAAGCCACTCCTCCAGGCGGTGGTGAACCCTAAAGAACAGCGCGGCGCCGACCATCATGAAAGCGAGCCCCACGATTGGCTTTGCATTAGCGGCGAAATTGGCAAGGCGAGCGCCGTTGCGGCGTATCCAGCCCTGGGCCACGTAGCTGCCAACAAGGATCAGGGTGGAGACGCCAAGAGCGAAAGCGGCCATCGCCGCGGCTGCTCCGCTGAGGTTCTGCCCGGTGCTGGCAAGCGCTATCGCTGCGCCAAGAGTTGGGCCGATGCAAGGGCTCCACACGGCGCCCAGCAGGGCCCCGCCCACGAAATGTCCTGGCAGTCCCTGATCCTGCTGCCGGCCCATACGTGCATCCGCCGTAACAGCAACCTGCGCCGTCGCCATTGCGAAGGAGCGGCCGAGAAACGGCACGAGCATGACGGCTCCGAAGGCGACCATTGCAAGAGCAGCACCCGCCGCCACGCTCTCTTGGCCGAGGCCGATCGCCGGTCCGGCGGCCGCAATGGCGACCCCGAGCAAGACGAAGCTCGCGCTCATTCCGCCCGCGAGCGCGAGAGGCGCGCGACGATCGGCGCTCATGCTGGAGGCGAGAACGATCGGTAGTACAGGCAGAACGCAAGGGTTGATGAGCGTGAGCAAGCCGGCAAGGTAGGCAAGAACGAGGTCCATCAGCCCCGCTCCCCTGCCGTCGGCCGATCCAGGCGCAGGACATGATCGAGCGACAGCCGTCCCGGTCCCCACGAGACGACCACAAGCAGCGCCGCCGCCCACAGACCATGCGTAACCCAGGCACTGGGATAGACGAAAAGCTGGATGACAGCCGTCATCACCAGAAGCCCCAAGGCCGAGACCCGCGTCAGCAGACCCACGATCATCAAGATCGGCAGCGCGTGCTCCGCGACCGTCGCAATGACGGCCGCCAGATGGGGCGGGATCAGCGGCAAGGCAAACTCACTCTCAAACAGAAAGAAGGTCGACTCTTTGCTGGAGAAGCCTTCGACCTTTGTGCGTCCTGATTGCCAGAACACCATGGCAGGGAAGAAGCGAATGGCGAGCATCGCCAGATCGGCCGGGATCGAGCCGAAGATCGTGTTTACGCGTTCGATCACCATGCGCATTGTCAAGCCTTTGCGTTCGTGACGAGGCCTGCTGCGAGAAGATCGTGCAGCAAGCGGGGAGCGTCGTGCGTCGGATCGGCCATCAGTCCGGCTTGCGCAGCTTCGATGAGTGGCCTGCCATCGACGATCGCGTCGATCATGGCGGCGTCGCCAGACGAGATGGCGCACACGAGAACGTCGAACGAGACATTGCGGTAGATCATCGCGATTTCGGGCCCCGGCGGAATGGCGCGCGGCGCGCAACCCGGCTGGTTGGCCGCCCAGATTGAGACCGCAGGATGATCGAGCCTGAGGATTGCCAGTGATGGGTGCAGTTCGAGCACGAGCTTCTGAGGCTCGGTGAGGGTCAGACCGTTCGTTGGAAGCGCAGCGCGATCAGCGGCGTGAAACGCCATCCCGCGCTGAAACTCGATGCGCGCGACATCTGCCATGTATGGATAGTCCTGCAGTGGCGGGAAGGCTGCGAGGAAGGGTGGAAAGCCGCGCCCCCACTGCCACAGGAGCGGCGAGGACGGCCTTTCCCGGTCGACGTAAAGCCGCGCCATCTGGTCGAAGAAGTCCTTGCCAACCAGCCGCTCGATCACTGGAAACCGCCCCGCCAGCGCTTCGCAGAGGCTGACGGTGACGTTGTTGCGATAGACGTTGAAGCGCCGTTCCGCCTCGGCGGAAACGCGCGCGGTCAGCCCTTGCGGCAGGGGGCCGCCGCGCAGGGCGAGATCGAAGTCCGACTGGAACTCACGAAGCGCGTGCAAAGCCAACCTCCGAGGCTTGGAGGAGCCGAGCGGCCCGCTCGGCTTCCGCAGCCAGGACCGGCCATACGGGAACGTCATTGTCCCACTCGACGAGCGTCGGGACCGGCCCTGTCCGCTCCAGCACATGGGTGTAGAGCTGCCAGACAGGGTCGGCGACGTTGCAGCCATGCGCATCGATCAGGAGCGGACCGGAGGGCCACTCCTCCACCGCATGACCGCCAAGGTGGATTTCGCCGACATGCTGAAGCGGGAAGCGGTCGATGTAGGTGCGCGCATCAAATCCGTGGTTCGTCGCCGACACGAAAACGTTGTTGACGTCGAGCAGCAGCCCGCAGCCGCTCCGCCGTGCGATCTCGGTCAGAAAATCCACCTCGTCGATCGTCGACTGCTCGAAGAGTACGTACGTCGACGGATTTTCGAGCAGCATTCGGCGCCCTAGCGCGTTCTGGACCTCGTCGATATGCCCGACGACGATCGCAAGCGTCTCATCCGTATAAGGTAGCGGCAGAAGATCGTTCAGGAAGCCGGTCCCGTGGCTCGACCACGCGAGGTGCTCGGAGAAGGATTCGGGTTGGTAGCGGTCGCAGAGCCGCTTCAGCCGCGCAAGATGGTCCGTGTCGAGACCGATCGCGCCGCCGATCGAAAGCCCCACCCCGTGGATAGAGATCGCATGTGTCTCGCGAAGGGCTGTAAGCTGCGCGTGCGGCAGGCCGCCGTCGCCCATATAGTTTTCGGCGTGCACCTCGAAAAAGCCGACGGAGCCGGTGTTCTTCCGGATGTCGTGGAAATGCTCCGGCTTGAAGCCGACGCCAACCGTTGCGGGCAATGTTGCCATATCTGTGGCTCCCTGATGCACTGGAATAGGACCGGGGCACACCAACGGCGCGCCCCGGTGACATCTCGCCTCAGGCCGGAAGGTCGCGGTTGAGTTCGGTGAGAGAGCCCATGCGGGCGGTACCGTCTGCCTGCGCCGGCAGGTCCATCGGCGTGCAGGTGCCGGTCGGCACCATCTTCCACGCATTGCCCTGGTAATCGACCTTGGAGGTGCCTGCGCAGGTCGTGCCGGGGCCGGCTGCACAATCGTTCTGGCCGGCAAGCGACACGCCGAAGCACTTCTCGGTTTGCTGCGCCTGGGCCGGAGCGGCGGCAAACATCGTCAGCACCGAAACCAGCGCGGCGCTCAGGGCAAGGCTCGTATGAGTAGCGGACATCTTGATCTCCCATTTGATGGCGAAGGGCATCTGCACCTTCATCTGCCAAGTCGCGGGAAAGTGCCGGATCGTTACACGCTCACGGCATGGTGATCGGGTGGGCCAAATCTGGCGTGCTGGACGTCGGGTGCTTCAATCCTGTTCACTCGCCTAAAGGTCCTACGCACCACCGTGGTCGCGGATCGCGACGCGGCCCAGAAGGCAGCGGTAGGAAAAGATTTCCCGGCGTGCCACGCCGGCTGACGCCGACGGCCGGACCTGGGTGAGTAAGGCCGCGTTGGCGTCGGCGCCAGCCGAGTGTGCTGAATGGATCTGCAGCGGCTGACGTAGGGTTCTCAGACGTGGCCCGTCTTCATGTATTTGTCGGCTTCTGCATTGGAGGGTTTGTACGACTGAATAGCTCAGCGGCCCGCGACGCGCATGCGGAAATGGGCGACCACGCTATTGTCGTGGAGAAGAACGGCCAGAGTATCGCCTGGCAGAAGCGCGCGCTGTGGCTGGACCCATGGGACGATCATGTCGACGGGCATGACAACGAAACGCCATGGATGAAGGTCATTGCGCACGGGTCGAAGCAGTTGCGCACCAATCGAGGTCGGCTCGGCCAGCAGACGATTGATTGCAACCGGCACGATCTCACCTGGGACGTCGTCGGAAGGCGGCGCGCCTGCGGTTGCCCATGAAGCCTCGAGGCTGATCAGGATCGAGGCGCAGTCGGGCGCTGCGTCGATCGCGCCTGGCGGCCCGATGAAGCGAGCCGCCTCGCGCAAAGCCAGAAATGCGCGCAACGCTTCGAACTCATCGACGGTATGGGCAAAGCGATTGCAGATGCTCAGATCGCCATCGTTAGCCGCCTCATCGTCGCGCACCTTCAAAAGGCGCGGAGTGGCGTGGATGACAACAAGCGTTCCCGGTTGGAAGTTGCTCAACGCGAAGGGTGAAGGCTCGGCACGCGTGTAGTGGTTTGGGACCAGCCATTCAGCATATTGATAACCGTCAGCGTCCAGTACGTTTTCGCGTGCTGGCATTCGCGTCCCCGCTGCAACCGCGAGAAGCGCCTGCGCGTCGGTCAAGCCACCATCACTCTTCTCAGGCGTCAGACCAAGCGCCAAGAGGCGGTTGAGCGCCCGCCAACACTTGCGCGACGTCTGCTCTCCGCCAAACGCGAGCCCTGCATCGGCAAAGACGCCAGCCAAGAATTCAATGAGCTCGACATCAGCGACGCGCAACAGCCCCGCTTCAAGAGCGAACAAAGCGCGGCACGTGTCCGCGTCAGGGCCATGAGGGTCATCTTGCGAAGGCTCGATGGTTGCCCAGTCGGGCGATCGAAAGGCGCGACGCGAAGTTTGGCGCTGCAGTGCGTCGGAACGGCCATCTCCATCATCCAGCACTCGCTCCAGCGAGAAGCCTAATGTCATGAGCGCATTGAGTGCCGCACGACATTGATCAACCGAAAGCGAGTTCCCGAGTACGATGCCAGCGTCTGCCAGGGCAGAATGCAGAAGCTCCGCCCGATCATTGGATGAACGCGGCATCCACGCGGTCTGCAATGCCGCCACGACGTCGCAGGCACGCGCATCGGAAACATCATCGCCGGTGAACAGAAGATGCCCCTGCCCTTCACGCCAGCGCGCGTAATCAGGCCGCCCCGGTACAGCTCCGGTTCCGCCGTTTGACTGACCGCTTTCTGATGATTGGAGTTCTTGCGCGGGCAAGAGCCAGCCGCCGCCACTGCCGAACGTTGGTGCGCCGTCCTGCCCGCCCGCGCCTTGCTCCAACAGGCCACGCATTGGTGCGTCTGCGCTTTCTTCGTTCACATCTTCTGCATCCGCTCTCGTGCTTTGCGCCGCATTGACCGTCTGCAACTGTTGTTCACCGTTCGCGGGCACTTCTTGTGGAGCTGCGGAAGGCGAGATCCGATCCCGTGTAGGATCAACTCCCGGAACAGCCGGCGCCAGCCAGCCAAGCGCACCGGGACGCAGACGATCGACATCCGGATCCTCGCGCACGAAATCCACCGGGATGTCGGCTGATCCCCGCACCGGCAGCCTCAGGCGCTCGACGGCAGCGCTGTCACGTTCTCTGACGGCCGCCTCGACTTCGGAATAAAGCGCCTCGCATTCGTCATCGGAAATGTCGTCGCCGGGGTAACCACGCGCCGCCAGCACGGCCCGGGCCGCGTCGATGCCGCCAGCGTTGCGCGTCGCCTCCAAAGCGATCAAAAGGGTCTCGATCCGCCGACACGCATCAAGCCCAGCCAGTCGGTCTATGATCCCCCCGCCACTGAAGTCGATCGCGCCCAAGGCTTTTGGACTGACCATGCCGCCTCCGGCTGCAGGCAGGTTCTCGGCAGGCCGGCCCGTAAAGCGCGGCCCGCTCTGCAGAGGGAAATTCTCCGCTGTCTGCGATACCTGGTCATTCTTGACGAGGAGGTGGCTGATCCAGGTCGTCGTCTCCCATCCACCGCTTATCTGCGTCGGATCGCGTTCAAAGAGAAATGCGCGGTTCTCGCCGATGGCGATCCACAGCATCGGGATGCCATCGGGCGCGTAGTCACCCTCGGAATAATAATAAAGCCGGGCCTGATCGAGAGGAACATCAAGCGGATTGCCCACATTCCGTGGGATGGGCGAGCACCAGCCCGTCACGAAGTCGAGTTCGCTGAAGGTCAAGTCCGCCCGGGAATAATAGCTGCTGGCAAAGCGAAGATCGCCATTGCGCAGCTTTACGATTGGGTGGGCTGTCCGCGGCACTTCTCGCGAACTGTAGCTGATGCCACAGCCTCTGGTGACGACCGGCATGTAGCCGATGGCATATGCCCAGCTCCCACTCGGGTCGAAATCATCGACCGGCTGCCGCTCTAGCTGCTGCTGCTGATCGGAGGGTGATTGGTCTTCGGGACGCGGATGCCGGTCGTAGACGTCCTGGTGGCGCTGACGCGCTTCCTCGCGCGTCAGGCCGAGGACAAGTTGGGCTTCGCTCTGGTTGAGCGGTCCCGCGCAACCAAGCCCGGCGGCGCATTCCAGACCCTCGCGGTACCAGCCATAATCGGCCTGATAGGCGGACCGCGCATCGGCCTCGCTGCCGAGTCCGAGGACAAGACGCGCCTCGTCGGGATTAACAGCCAGACCCTCGCATGAATAACCCGCCGCGCAGGCAAGGCCATCATGCTCGGCACTGAAGCCATACGCACTGGCGGCAGTGCCGAGAAAGGCAGCCGCTGCCATTGGCAGAAGGAAATTCGCGCTCAAGACTTTCATCGCCATCGCCCCTGCTCAAATCTCGAACGCAGGACGATCGTAGGTTACCTGCCGTTCTGTATCGGTCATCTCGAAGGATGCCGCCGGCTGGAAGCGGTGGACCGAAGCGACGATGTTGCCAGGAAAGGTGACGATACGCGCATTGAGGTTCTGCACATTGCCGTTGTAGAGTCGCCTGGCGGCCGCAATTTGGTCCTCGGTCTCTTCCAACTGTTTCTGGAAGGTGGCAACGTTCGCCGTCGCGGTGACTTCGGGATTATCTTCGACATAGGCGATGAGGCCTCTGAGCGAGCCGCCAAGGGCCGCTTCAGCAACGGCCATCTGCTCGGGATCGTGCCCGGCCATCGCCCGTACCGCCTCGGCACGCGTCTCCAGGATGTGGTCGAAGATCGCAGCCTCATGCTTGAGCGCAGACCGGACCGCCGTAACAAGACTTGGCACGAGATCGTGACGGCGCTTCAGCTGGACCTCGACACCCGACCAGCCCTGCTGCACCTGCGTGACCGCGTGGCCGAGCCCGTTGAAGGTGATGATGTAAACGCCAAGGACCGCGAGAAGCAGAAGAGTGATGATAAGCCCGGTCATGAAGCCCCGCTATTCGGCATAGTGCTTGAAGGAAAAAGCAGCCTGCGCGAAGTCCTCGACGAGGGTGGAAAAGTGTCGTGCAACGAGATCTGCGTCCTCGCTCATGACCCTGCCACAACCGGACACGAAAATGGTGCGTCCATCGATGACCAGCTGCACCTGATAGCGCTCATGAAGGTCGATGAGGACGGATTGGGTGGCGGGCGTGAGCGCGCGCAAGAGTTCCGCGTGTCCGCCCGTGCCTTGGCGGTCCTGTGCGATTGCAATCTTGAAGCGGCGATTGAATTCGACAGATTCGGTCTTGATGTCGTGCCAGCCGTCGCGATCGAGGACTTCGGCCAGCAGGCTCGCCTTGATGCCAGTGTCTCGATCAAGATCGTAGGAAGCGACCATGTTGTAGAGCCTGCCGCGGGACCCCCGTCCGCCAACTTGGTCCCTACGCAGCGGTGTGGCTGCGAGGCTTGCGTCCACTTCGTATTCCTGAAGCCCAAGCCAGAATGGAGTTCCGGAAGCGGTCGTGCCCCAGAACATCCCCTGCAACCGAAGCGGAATCAGCTGCCCCGGTCTTGAACGGCACAGCTCGGGAATCCTTTCGTATGCCCGCTGCGCGTAGGGATCGCGGTCGCGATAATTGCGCCCATTGATCCTTCCCTTCACGTCGGGCTTGATCAATCGGAATGCCCAGCCATTCTCTTCTGCAAGCCTGTAGAACATGAAGTCGCGCTTTTCGCTTGCCCTGGCGAGCAGCGATATCGCCATAAGGCCTGCAAACGAGATCACGAAACCCCCGATGGCGAACCATGCGACAGGACGCCAAAAGATGGCCATCACAACACCAAGCGATGAAGCAACACAGATCAGACCTAGTACCGATGTCAGCCAGCCGGGGAATCTCATGCCATCATCGGGCAGAGCGACCGCGCTCCGCTCGAACGGCACAGTTCCTGTAAACGGATCCCAGACCACTGCGTTCATTGCTTCCTCCGCCCCGAAGCGTTGATCGAGCTGGAGAAGGCACCAGCGGGGGCGGTAGCGCGTCACCCATTTGAGTGAGGCAAGGCTGTGCCTTGTGGCTACTGCGGCGGGAGCGCTTCGACGACAGCGCGATACTGGATGCGACGCGGATTGCGCACGGCGCCGAACTCCTGGAAAAGCCCGGAGTAAGACAGGCTGAATCCGCTTTCGGACAGATGATCAACCGAGAACTGCGCGTTGCCCAGCGGATAGTAGGCGACTCCGTTGACCTCGACGCTCCCCGGCATCGGGCCGGTGACGTAATAGTTGGTTTCATCTGGCTGCGGCTCGTCGCTTCGCGCAGCAAGCATGCCTGTGGCGCTGAAAACGGGTTGCCCACCAAGCGGGGCTGCGCTCAGTCCCGTCAGCGTGAACTGGCAGCCCGTTGGATGCACGCTTACTGCCATGCCGATGGGCGGTGATCGCGTGATTGTCTCCATCACATCACCTTGCACCTGAATGCTAACGGAACCTGGAACCTGGAACAGCGCAAGCTCCGGTGTTGTGATCCGGGGACTGATCGCGATCTTCTTGAAGAAGGCAAGGCAGCGCGCCGCGCCCTCCGCGCGTACACTGTCTGACAGCCCTGCCAGCGCAAGCAACGCCCCGAGGACAGCGCCTACTGCGCGAAAAACGCCGCCATTTGCCAAGATGCGCTCCATTTGACCAGTCCGCGGCATCCATGCCGAGACTTGCCGCTGCGCGCATCACCCAAATCGATGATTGACGGTCGTGTTAGAAGGGAAGGCGCGGTTCCGCATTGGCCTTGAGATATCGGGCGATGAGAGCCGTGTTCGAGCGCGCACCGAACACATCTCGGCCGACGGCAAGGTGCCGATCGATCGCCCGGCGCGACATGCCAAGCCTTTCTCCGACATCGCCAAGCTCTTCTCCATCTGCAAGCATCGCCACCAGTTGGGCAGTCTTTTCTGGCAAGCCCATGCCAGACCGTGCAAGCGCAACATGCGCGTTGCGAAAGCGAAGAGCTATCTCCAGCATCCGCGGCGCGTTCTGGATGCTGGTTGCGAACTGTCCGGCAGTTGCGTTCCGGAACAGCGCAGACGTGATCAGCCGGTCTGTCGACCCCGTTCCCGGCAGGAAGAACGTGATGCCTCGGGCAAGGCCTGCCGAGAGGAACCTGGCATTTTGTTCGCGGATCTTGGCAGGAACGAAGTTGTAGATCTCCAAGCGCTGCATGGCCTCCAAGTCGAGCGGCAGGATCGTCTCGCCGGAAAATGCGATCTTGAATGACAGGTTCTCCTCGGCCGGAATGGTCATGTCGAAGGAGACATCGTCAGGCAGCGACCAACGCGACGCCAGATGCTCGATCGCGCCGTCTCGCCGCTTGCGCACATGCGAATGAACCAGATGCGTTGCACCGAAGGGCGCAATTGCGCCCTGCATGGAACCAAAGAGTTCGTCGAAATTGCGCGCATCGGCAAATCGAGGGCGTGACGCGTCTTGTCCGTCGGTACTTTGAGGCTGAAGCGCGAGCGAACCCGGCTCGGTGCTGCGCGCCGCCGCCGCCGCGTCGCGCCACTCGATGGAGCGCACCACCAGGGCAGGAAAGCTTGAGGCATCCAGCTTGTCCTTGAGTTGGCGCAGGTACTTGTCCACGGTGGAATAGGATACGCACAGGCGCTCGGACAGGTCTTGGCGGCTTACGCCGTTGGCAATCAAAGCTGCGATCTGCTGTTCCCTGTTGGTGAGTGTCATGCGCTTCCCCTCATTCGCCCTTCATTACTAGAGCAGAAGAAAACGACGTCATCACCCGTATTGGGTATGGCGCCGCACAAC
>VFQU01002074.1_pt1 | contig 10178 bp, 6 predicted proteins | sample 3512311 | NCBI WGS metagenome assembly VFQU01 (sample SAMN10412377, study PRJNA504923) | tailings metagenome | isolation source: Relicate 3 Philex TSF3 active mining site | place: Philippines: Tuba, Benguet | collected 2017-08-29 | reverse complement strand
GTTTTAAATTTTTTTCTTTGACGATTCTATTATTACTAAACATAAACAGTATAAACAGGTTGTTAAGACTTGAATAATATTTGATAAAAATATAAACGTCGTTTTGGTACTGGCTAGGAATATGTTTAAAATACCGTAATAAAAACATAAAATTCGTAATGTTTTCTTATTTTAATAAGCGAAAACGTCTTTTAAAAAAACGAAAATTATGATAATCCATGCTGTAAAAAAACATAAGGTGTACGCTTTCTAATAAATTATACATTATATGGCGTTCTTTATAAATATTTACCACGGATATTTCTAGGTAACGTATTTTCCATACTCTATTAGATCTTTGAAAAACTCTGATTTTTAGTAGCATAAGACCAAACCATCCTGAAAGATTTGCAATAACGTCTCCATTTATTACTTTTCTAGGTTTATATACTTAAGAACTAAATATATGTTTTTCCAAAAAAAGAATATTTACACGACTTTCATAATAAAAGTACTACTATATAAGCAAATGCTTTTTCACGTAACGTGCTTTACCCCTCATTCGTTCTCTTTACCATCTAACATAAAATAGCTAAAAAAGAGATGGTGCATATGAAACATTAAATGTGAAAATAATAATGTTTTTTCTCAAACAAATTATTATCATTCTATCTTTAATTCATAAGGATTTAATTTTCTAGATTAACATCTCTTCTTATGTGTAGGATACATAAGTGCTGAATATTGTATAACAGTTTACGTACTTCTTATAAATAAAGACGTTAGCAATAAAGGATCTTTTAATTGATATTGCCATCTTTACTTAACCTAAACGAAAAATATCCGATGAATCTTATGCCCATAATTCTTATAAATTGTAGTAAAATTAAACGAGCAATTGCATCTTGTTACATAAACATTAAAAGGAATGAATATTTATGTAAATATTGTTTTCAAAGATATTAGATAATTATTTACGCATATAGTTAACTTTGTAATTAGCAAAAATTTTTTTAAGAGGTTATGCAAAATACAAATAATTGTTTGTTAAATAACCTAATTTGTTTTTCTATAAAAGTAAGTCTTATACTCAAAAAGAATACTTTATTAATTTTTGATATAGTTTTATCTAAAATAAGGATTCAACTTTCTTTAGTTTTTCTAAACCTCTACATGTTATAACAACTGAATAACCATTTTTGGAATCTGGCGTAAAAAAATGTATCTCTATTCTAATATTTCAATATTATTAAATGTAAATTTTGATGCTTTTAAAAGATATAAAGTCTCTAAAGAATTCATATCACGGTGATTATAATCAATATTAATTCTTTTCAAACCATACATCGAATATAACGGAAATAAATTAATATGATTTATAGATAAAACGTAAGTTTATCTTTCTTGGCTTATCAAATAGGAAGTATTGTCTATACCACCCATAGTACAGATATGTGTTAGTCTGAAATCATTAAAACAATCATCATATATAATTATAAATAAAGGATAAAAAAGAATTAAAAATTTTTTATAATAAATGTTAAATATTATTTTACAAATCAATTTATAAAAATGGAACCAAGGTACAGTTGTATAATAATAGGGTTAAATGGTTTGAAATAATTATATGGTATTTTAAACTTAAAATATAAATAAAATAAGCTATTAAATTAGAATCATAAGGTTGTGTAACAATATTCAAATCGAAAATAGTATTATTGTTGATATCGCATAATTAAATAAGCTTTTTAACAAGACATTTAGGAAGTCAATAAAAGGGGATTTTTCATGAGCAAAGCAACTTGATATTTTTAACGAGCATTTTTGCAGATTGATTAATCCTACAACGTGTTGTTAGCTAATTTTTTTTGATATAGTTAAGATGAAAATACATTGAAAACTTATGGGGTTTTATTTTGTCAGTTGTATAATTTCAGTTAATTATAGCAATTGTGCATTATTTATTTTAAAAGATGTCAGAATCTTTTAATATGATTGTGGATATATACAATTGGTTTATTCTAACGTACAATACTCTTTTTATACTGACACACGTGATTTTAGTGTAGTCTATAACATATAAGTACATTACAGGAAAATTAAAACCCATGAGAATTGCATTGCGGAAGCTGTGCATATTTTAAATAGACAATATGTTGATTTGTGGTATTTTCTATTTTCTATAAAGTTCAGAAATGTTGTACAATTATGCACTTTAGTGATATAATATTTTTCAAAACACGTTTATGATACATTATAAGAATATTTGTTCATTTTCTTTTAAATAAAGATCACTCTTATCAATAGGGCAATATCGTAGTAGAAGATTTGTCATCTCATTAATATATACCCAAATTCTTAAAGTCATAATGGAGTCTTGTTAGATAAGCTATGTTTAATAATTTTGGATTAAGAAACTCATTAACAGGTGAATTAATACCATGAGTAGATCAATGTTTATTTAAAACAGCATCAAAAAAGATCTACTTGTTCTAAATAACTTTCCCGGTCTCTTTGATGTTAAGGATATGGGTCTTTTCATTAATTGATTTTTATTATTGTATTTTATAATATGTAAGTATGATAGTTAACATAAATAAACTATTCAAATCAAAATTATATATTTTGTGTTTATTCTTTAAATCAAGGTTAAAAAGAAAACAGTTAAATCCATATAAAATTATAATAAATGCAAAATGATATGTGGGATAACCTTAATCAAAATCCTCGTTGTTTAGTATTTTTAACATTTTTGTTATAATTGTTTTTTGAAGTAGTAATAAAAGGTTTTAAATTTATCGTTTCATATAGATAACTTATCTTGTACAAAAAATAAAATATTGATAATCTAAGATGTAATGTATAGCGTAAAATTTAATAAAAGCATTTCTAATCTAAATTATCAACATCTATAGAAGTGCCATAAGCACCTCGTGTGTATTTATATATTAAACTTTGTTTATTCAAAGCCATAGAATTTATATATTTCATAAGCTGTTCAGAACATTGCTGAGTGTTTGTAGATTGTGAAGCAGACATGGTTATTTTTGATGTTTTAGTGAAAAAATCTTTATGGGTGAAACCATGTCCTTTAAATTTTCCAACAGGATTTTCAGATAACTTTTTAATTTTATTTTGTAATAATATAAAATTATTTATTTCGGAGTATTTTGTGTTAATATTAAAATTCATTTTAAAATATTATCTGTTTTCAAATATTTAATTTTTAGCATATAAATTAAATCATCTTTTTCATAAATATTTGGAAAAAAATTCCATGAATCTTCATAAACAAATTTGAATTTTATAAACAAATCGAATTCAAAAAAAGAAACATGTAAAGAGGGTAAACTTACAATTAAAATGTAAAACCAAAATATTGCATGAATTAAAGATATAATTAAAAATAAAATATTATATTTACGATAAAATGTGTCATATAGATATAATATTTCTGAAATTTTTATAATTGTATTTATGTTTTTTCTAACTTTTGTAGCATAACTAGAAGCATCTATTGAAAAACCCTCAGGAACATTAAGTTCTTTATTTAGTTTTCTAATATAATCTAATTTCATTGTTACAATATAAGGAAATAATGATTTATTGTTAATTTTATTTAAAGTTTGATCTATAAAAAAAGTTTCAATATCATAAGTTAATCCACAATTATTTATTTGAATTTCCATACGTTGATCTATTAATAAAATCTTTTCTGTTTTAATTTCTCTCAAACAATAAATAATATAATTACATATGTATAATATAAATATAAAATATAAACTTTTGTAGAAATAATCTAATCGTCCATTAAAAACATCAATTATAAATGATAACAATAAAATGACTTGATAGACTAATTGTAAAATAAAGAGATAATGATTATATTTTTTCAGTAAAGGGATAAATTTTATTATTATTTGATTATATTTTTCTGATAATAAATTATCTTTTTTTAAACATTTGTCAAGATATTGTAAAGGAATATATAATAATTGTGTAATATTTAAATGAATATTTTTGGGTATTACGAAAAATTCAAAACATTTTTTGATGCTAAAAACACAAATAATAATAAGTAGTAAACTTCCTATAATTGTTAAATTAAATGGTATATCTTTAGGAACACGCTCTCGTATAAATTTGAACCATATAAATATCATTAAATAACTAAAACTTATGATAAACAAATAAAATTTAGTCAACAATTTGAGAAGAATCATTAATTATTGGTTTTTCTTCTAATAAAGGATTTTTTTTACTTTGTAATTTGCCTGGCGTAACCAAATCAATTGTTTCTATAATATCTTTTAATTTATCGATTGTAATACCATTAGAATCATAGGGAACACTTTTATATTGAGAAACTTGTTCATTAATATTATCAACTTTAGCACGAATAGATGGTTCATTAAGAAATTGAGTTCCTTTGTTTAATTCTGTAACCATTCTTGCAGTTACTTTTATAGGAGGAATTAAAGGTGCTACATATTGTTTACCCTCCTTTTCACCTAAATCTGCAAAAGGTTTTTTGTCCGAAAGATAAACATTTTTTTGTTGTCCTGGATTAAATTCATAGACACCCTTTTCACTTGTTAAAAAAGCAATAGCTTTTACAGAGTCATGTCCATGAATATCTCCTGTAATGATAGCAGGATGAATTTGTAAAGGAGTTAAAATACTTGTTTCCTGGGAAACTTTCAAACTATCTACAACATAACTATCTGGTTTTTTAATTGATATATCCCAGAAAGACATGTCCAAAGAATCTTCTAAAATTTTTTCTTTTTCATCTTCTTTTACAATTATATTTTTTTTACGATCTATAGCTCTTTGTATAGAATGAGCTTGTTCTGTTAATCGAGGATAACCATTAGGGCTATATTTGCCAGCAATTGAGTAATTCAATAAACCCTTATTTTCCGCTAAACTTATTATTTTGATTATTGAAAATATTTTTTTCATAGTAATTTATTTTTGATTATAAACATAATTTTATTAAATATACTTTTTATTAAACTCCATATACTTTGGGGGGTTATCAAATTTTTGTTTATAGAATGTTGATATAACATGGAAAATGGGTCTTTATCATATATTTTTAGATAATGAATTATATTTTCGATGAAATATTTGAACATAGGTAGATCTATAGGATAATGATGAAAACTTGTAAATAGAATATAACTCCAACATATTAAATATATACTATATATAATAATACTAAAATATTTGATTAAAGGTTTTTCTTCTAACAATGTAATTCTTTTCAAGAAAAATTTGTAATCTATAATGATTGGATATAAATCATGAAATAATTTGGAAATATTATCATAATCTTCAGATGTTTTATTTTTATCACCATGTTTTTCTTTTGCATAATTTTCATAAATATAATCATGTGCATATGGATCTCCAACATAGCTATAATCTATATTACCTAAATGATTTTCCATAATATTTTCATATTGAATTTCTATAAATTCTTTAATAGAAGCTTTTTCATAATGCTGTTTAGCATTCGTATCTCTTATTCTCGAAACATCATATTCATAACCTTCTTCAAACATTAAAACAGATGAATAAGTATTTTCAAGTGTTTCAATCCAATAATTATATATATCTTTAATGGAATATTTTATATAGCGGTATATAAATGGTAAAAGGCCTATAAGTATTACTTTATAAAAGATTTCAAGTTTATGAAAATAAAAAGTATCCAACAATAGAAACAATGATAAAATAATACGTGGAATTATACGTATAGTAAAAATCAAATAAGTTAATTGATGATCAACTAACATACTTGATTTTTCAAGCAATTGTTTTGATATTTTATTATAATAAGCTGTTACAAATTTATTATATTTAAGACTACGATCTAATATCATAAGAGGTTTGTAAATAACTTCTATTATTTCTGAAGGTATTATATTAGTTTTTTTAGGTTTGACTAGATTTTTAATTGTATATAAATATATTGCACAAATATATAATAAAATCCAAAAACGGTATTCGGTTAATAAATAATCTGGAATTTCACGAATAGTACGTTCGCGTATAAATCTAGACCAAATAATAAAAGATGCAAATAAAAGTCCACTTAATAACAAACAATAATATATAATTAATTTAAAAATTTTATTAAACTTCATCTTTGATTTTAGCAAGGTATTCTTGTTTTTTTTCACTAGCAGTTTTTTCTTTAATTTCCATATGATCTTGCATAAGTTTTTTATTTTTATGTTGTGCTAAAGCAGCTGCCATGAGATTTTTTTTTAATGATTTTTCTTGTAATTTCTTTTCTTTATTTATTTTTTTTTCTTTCATATTATCAAAAGTTTTTTTTGCTTTTAATGTTTGTTGTAATATTTTAGATAATGAATTATTATAACGGAATTCATCTTTTGCTGTTATTGCAGCATTTTTATTTTTCTCTAATTGCTGTAAATAAGCTTTTCGTTTTTCCTCACTTGCTAGGTCTTCGTATGTTTTTTTCATTTTTTTTAATTCATTTTCTAACAACATTAATTTTTCTTGAAAAAAAATTACCACAATATTTTTTACAATTTCAAGTGTTATATGAATAGGTTCTATTATGTTCATATTAGACCATTTTTCTTTCGTTTCTTCATAAATATCAGCTAAACGTCTAGTAACATCTTCGCCTTCTTTATTAACACCTCTAGAAAAAATGGAGGCTTCAGTATCTATAAATAAGTTTTCGTTTTCTTCTACCATTACAAAGGGATATAAAACGGTGTAATATTGACTTTTTGTTTCTTTTATTGTAGCATCAACATTAAATTCTTGAGATTTTGATATTTGAAAATTGTTTTCAGAAGAGCTTGTATAAAAACCTAATCTCACTAAAAAAGCATCTCCCGAACTATTTATACATTCAATAATTAAACTTTTATGAGAAAAAATTGAGTTTTGTATAATATCTTCTTCTTCTAACTCATTTTTCTCTTTAACAATAATATAATCTTTAGTTCTAATTTTATGTATAATAAATTCTTCTGTTAATTTTTCATTTATATTTTTTATATTTAATTGTTTATGATTTTCGGAAATTATTTTATATGCATTTTGTTTTAATTTCAAAGAGCTTTTACCATCATCATTACTTACTAAATTTAAATTGAAAGCTAGTGCTATTAATTTATCATCAGAAATATTAGGTGTATCCTCTAAATATTTTTTCATATTTTTAAGAAGTGCTAGACTTTCTTCTACATCAGCGAAAGTATAATTTCTGCTTTTTAATTTTCTATTTATATCAAAAGGTAACATACTAGTAGATATTTTTTTAGAATTATCTTTTTCTTTTATTTTATATGATGCTAAAAATTTTTGCTTATCAGGAGCATGTAATTCCCAATATTGTTCAATTTTATTATTATAATCAATCTCTTCATTAGTAAAAGGTATGTTATAATCCCGTTTATCAAGATAAAAAAGCCAATCATTTATAGTTTTTAAAGATAATTCATCACTAGAAAAATTTTTACGAAGATCATCAATAGTAAGAATAATTTCAGAACTACTATCAACTTCATTTTGTTCGTATTTTTTTGTAGAAATGTTATCGCTATTAATTATATTTTGATTATTATTATTTTTGGAATTATAAACATTATTTAACAAATCAAGAAACAATTGAGCATTATTTATGGTTAAAGAATTAGAATCAAAATATAGTTTGAGTTGTAAAATCATGGTCTCTTTTGATTTAACAAAAGATTCGGGAAGATTGTGAATAAAAAGTAAATAATGTTCAATATCTTCATTAGTAAGACTTTTAGTACTATTAGGAAATTCTCGTATATTATTATAGATAATAAGATCATTTAAAACTATTTCAGGTTCAACAAGATTATGTTCAGTGTTTTCAGAATTAATTGTAAGGTCAAGTTGTTTTTGTAAATGATTCATAAAATCAAGAAGAACAATATCTAAAGTTTTTTTATTTTCAGAAAAATAATATTGTATTTCAGCTAAAAGAGTCTCTTTTTCTTCACGATTAAGATTAGGATTTTTTTGAATATACTGTAAATGTATAAAAATATCTGTATTGGTAATAGTTTCATCTTTATTTTTAAGACGATCTCTTGTATTTTTAAATCTGGATATTTCACCAGACGTTTTATAAGATGAAATATCTATATTATATTGCGGAAAAGTATTTAAAACCGGTTTAGAAAGACTATTTGAAGGTGTTTGAGCATTATGAACAACAACAGGGTTTGTACTTGTATAAGCAGAAACAATATTAGGATTAGGCACATTATCAGAAGTAGGAGGTTTAGAATCAGGATTAATAGGAGAAGGATTTGCCGAAGAAGAAGAAAGATCATTAGGATTAAAAGGTATTTTATTGTGCATGTTTAAAATAGTACGAGCATGACCAACAGGTTTACCACCGGAAAAACAAACGCGAGTAGTAGAAAAGGAACGAGATCGGTGAGACAAAAGCTTGATGGGGACTAAGAGAAAAATCATATGATAATGAAAATTATAGCGTATGGTAGTCATGAGGAATAAAGGTGTTGGGAATAAAGTGTAAAGTGTAATTTATTCTTTATATAATCTCCAATTCCAATGTTAAAATCTTGAGAAGGAATTAAAACATCAAAAAGATCAGTTTTAATTTGTTGATACTCTGCTTTTGACATTAGTTGAAACTTATTAGGTTTTTGCACTTCAGCTATACTTTGTGTCTTCACACTGTTATGAGGATATGTATTCTTAAAAGTATTTTTGTTATGTACTTTAGTCATAATATTTACAAAAATAAACCGTTAAATATATTTGTTTGTAAAAGGAAAGATTTTTATAACACTTTTACAGCAAGGTACTTTATTTTTCCACTTGTTATTTTCTTTTGGTCTTATATCCTATTTCAGTTGCCCTTATAATTTTAACCGACCCCGTGGCTCGGTCTATAGCAAGTAAATTTCTTTCTTATGCTGTTTTCCAACTAGACATTTATACTTTACAAATAATTATAAGAACTCGTTATATATTTAATAAAGACTTTTTAACTAAGGAGAATTTTTCTCCACTTGTATTATAAGTATGTCAGAATATGTTATTTTTCTTTTCTGGGATTTCTTTGTTTATAAAGATATTATACAGCTAGAATTTTTTAAATCATAAACACTATGCATTTATTAAATTAGCTTGTATTTTAAACTTGGCTTCTTTGTCCAATGACCCGTAACAGGTGAGGATGAAGAAGAAATTAACACGAACACTGGTACGTAATTAGTGTTAAAGATGGTGTTGCTTTCGTTAGTGGACTTCCTTATGTCAAATGGGTGAAATGGTAGAATTTACCCGTACTAATGTTAAAGGTATGGCTTAAATCTTGAAGGTGATCAAGTGGTTGTATTGTTTTTGGTGATGATCGTGATATTTTACAAGATGATCCTGTTATCGGTTTAACAAGTTAGTTAAACTCCTGTGGGTTATGATTTACTTGGTCGTGTGTTAACGGTATTGGTACTTTAATTGATGGTAAAGCTGATATGACTTTACTGAGTTTTATAATATTGAACGTAAAGCTCTGGTGTGATTACTCGTGAATCTGTTACTGAGCCTTGCTTAACTGGTTATAAAATTATGATTCTATGTTACCTATGGTCGTGGACAGCGTGAGTTAATTGTTGGTGATCGCCAAACGGTAAAACTACCATTGCTATGATACTATTTTAAATCAACGTTATTCTAATACTGATGATATGAAATTTATTGTGTATATGTTGGTATTGGTCAAAAACGTAGCTCTATTCTCTCTATTCAAACTTTATTAGAGACTGAAAAAGCTTCAAGCTTCACTACTATTGTTTGCGCAACAGCTTCCGAATCTGCCAGTACTCAATATATTTCTCCATATACAGGTACTGCATTGCTGAGTATTTTCGTGATGTGGTGAACATGCTCTTATTGTTTATGATGATTTAACTAAACATGCTGCTGCTATCGTCAATTATCTTTATTACTACGTCGTCCACAGGTCGTGAGGCTTCCCAGGTGATGTCTTTTATGCTCATTACGTCTTTTAGAACGTGCTTGTAAATTAAATCCAAATTATGGGGAGGATCTTTAACAGCTCTTCAATCGTAGAGACTCAAGCAGGTGATCTTTCTGGTTATATTCTACAAATGTGATTTCTATTACTGAGGACAAATTTT
>VFQU01002073.1_pt1 | contig 10181 bp, 9 predicted proteins | sample 3512311 | NCBI WGS metagenome assembly VFQU01 (sample SAMN10412377, study PRJNA504923) | tailings metagenome | isolation source: Relicate 3 Philex TSF3 active mining site | place: Philippines: Tuba, Benguet | collected 2017-08-29 | reverse complement strand
TAGTCCACGCGGCCCGCGATCACTTCGGTCACGGCCTCGGCCGATCCCTTGAAGGGGATGTTCACCGCGTCGATCTGCGCGGCCATCTTGAACTTCTCGGCGTTGAGGTGGGTGGCGCTGCCCTGGCCGGCGGACGCGAAGTTCATCTTGCCCGGGTTGGCCTTGGCGTGGGCCACCAGCTGCGGCAGGGTCTTGAGGTTCTTGCCGGGCGCGATCACCAGCACGTTGGGCGTGGACGAGATGGGCGTGACACCCGCGAAGTCGGCCACGGTGTCGAACGGCAGCTTCGCGAAGGTGGAGGGGCTCACCGTGTGCGAGGACGAGTGGATCATGATGGTGTAGCCATCGGGCGCGGCCGCGGCCACCGCGGCCTGGCCGATGGTGCCGCTGGCGCCGCCGCGGTTGTCGACCACGATGGGCTGGCCCATGCTCTGGCTCATCTTGTCGGTGATGGCGCGGGCAATGATGTCGGTGGTGCTGCCGGCCGCGAAGGGCACGATCACGCGGATGGCCTTGTTGGGGTAGCCCTGTTGGGCGAGGGCAGGCAGGCTGATGGCGGCGGTGAGCACGCTCAATGCGACGGTGTGGATGAATTTCACGCAGGTCTCCTTGGGTTTTGCGAAGCGATGTCAGTTGATGGTTTGCAGGCTGTGCCAATGCGGCGCCGCGGCCGAGGCGAAGCCAACCGTGTGCAGCGAGCGCAGGTCAAGCTGGCCTTGTTGCACGGCGAGGTGCGGCCGGCCGGTGCTGTTCTCGTAGAGACCAGGGTGCGCATGCGCGAAGGCTTGTGCTTCCTCGGTGGGCGCGGTGCCGAAGCCGTCCACGTAGTGGTGGCCGTTGCGTTCGATGTGGCGCACGCCCAGGCTGGCCGCGAGCAGCGTGTCCTGCTGCACCGCCAGGCCGGCCTGGCAGGTCAGGTCTTCGCCCGAGAGCAGCAGGCGCGCGTCTTGCGCGATGCGGTGGGCGCTGCGCAGTGAGCGGTAGATGCCTTTGCAGGCCTTGCTGGAGATGCCGCAGTAACCCAGCGCCAGGCCCTGGTCGAGCGCCTCGGCGTGATCGTCGGATTCGTCGAGGATCACCGGCACACCGATGGGCAATGCGGCGATGGATTCCTTGAGCGCCACAGCGCGCGCCAACGGTTGTTCCAGCAGCAGGGTGCGCTGCAGCAGATCGGCCAACGCAGGCTCGGCTTGCAGGGCCTGCCAGTACGCGCCCAGCGTGGCCGCGTCGGCGAAGGTTTCGTTGCCGTCGAGTGTGGCGCGGTAGTCCACACCCAGGCGCTGCAGCACACCGGCAATGCGCGCCAGGCGTTGCAGGTCGGGGCCGATCTGGCCGCTGAGCTTGAGCTTGAAGTGGTGCAGGCCGTGCCGGCGGATGGCGGCCTCCAGCGTGGTGGGCAGGCCGTCTTGCGGATCAGGGCCTTCGTCGCTGTCGGCGATGCGGTCGGCCAGGCCCACGGTGTGGCGCAACACCACGTGCTCGGGGCGCGCGATGTTCAGCTGTGTGCTCCAGGGGTCGCCGAGCACGCCGGCGCGCAGGCCGTCCACCCACGCCAGGCCGGCAGAACGCAGGGCAGCGTCGGCCACGGCCTTGTCGAGCAGCGCCGGGCCGAACTGCGCGGCCAGGCGCGGCAGCCCGCGCGCCACCGACACGCCGATGGCCGCTTCACCCGCGGTCTGCGAGTGCGCGTAGGGGCCCATCGCATCGCGGCTGGCCAGCAGCGCGTCGCGCGCATTGCGCAGCGATTCGCGCAGCTGCTCGAAGTTCTGCTCGTGCGTGAGCGTGGGCGATTTGTCGAACCACTTGGGCACCATGAGCTCGGCGCTGGCGCCTTCAAACACCTTGCCACCGGCTTCGGCCTTCACGCGCACGAAAGCCTGCGGGCATTGCGTGACGGTGGCCGCGCCGAAGCGGAACGGCAGGCGCAGCGTGACGTGGCGCTGGAACAGCAGCACCTCGGTGATGCGCAGGGAAGGGGCGGTCATTTCAGTGTGTTCCAGATGTCGCGCACATGGCGGGCGCTGGCCCGGGCGCAGCCCGGGCCGTCGGGCACGTAGTCGAAGGGCTCCACGGCCATCCAGCCGGGGTAGCCCGCGTCTTTCAGCACCTGCAGCACGGGGCGCTGGTCGGTGCTTCCCTGGCCAGGGCCGCGGCGGTTGCGGTCGTTGAGCTGCACGTGGGCGATGTGGCCGCTGGCGAGGAAGCGGCGCAGCACCTCGTGCACCGGCTCGCGCTCGCTGTGCGAGGCCGCGCTCACGTCGAGCATGGTGCGCAGCGCGGGCGAGCCCACGCGGTCCACCAGCGCGGCGGCCTCGGCCACGGTGTTGATCACCGCGGTCTCGAAGGGGCCGAGCGGCTCCAGGCAATAGGTGACGCCCGCGGCCTGCGCGTGCGGCGCGAGTTCGGCCAGCGCGGCTTCGAGGCGCGCGGTGGCGTCGGCCACGCTTTGCCCGGCGGCAGGCGAGCGCTGCTTCGGCGAGCCGTGCACCAGCACCTGCGCGCCGCAAGCGGCGGTGAAGTCGATCAGGCGGCGCAGCAGGTCGAGCGTGCGCTGGCGCAGCGCGGCGTCATCGCTCACCAGCGACAGGCCTTCGGGTTTGACGAGCAGCCAGTGCAGGCTGCTGATGCGCAGGCCGTGGTCGGCGGCGCAGGCGCGGACCCGGCGCGCGGCCGCCACATCCAGCGTCTGCGGGTCGTCGGCCAGCGTGAAGGGCGCCAGCTCCAGCGCCGAATAGCCCATGCGCGCCGCGGCATCGCACTGCGCGGCCAGCGGCAGCGGTTGCAGCACCTCGTTGCACAGCGCGAGCTTCATGCCGCGGCCCCGCGCCGCGCCGATTGCCGGTACAGGCTCCAGAGCTTCCACCCTATGGTGACGAAGATCAGCGCGGCCACGGTGCCGGCGATGGGGCGCGTGAAGAAGGGCGTGAGATCGCCGTCGGAGAGGATGAGCGCGCGGCGCAGGTTCTTCTCCATCAGGTCGCCCAGCACGATGCCCAGAACCAGCGGCGCCATGGGGTAGCCGTGGTGGCGCAGGAAGTAGCCGATGAGGCCGAAGGCCAGCATCACGTAGACATCGAACAGGCGACCTGCAATGGCGAAGCTGCCGACCGCACAGAGCACGAAGACGATGGGCACGATGAGGTGCTGGGGCACGCGCAGCACCTGCACCAGCGCCTTGGTGAGCACCAGGCCGTAGATGAAGATGCCGATGGTGGCGAACAGCATCATGGCCACCACGTCGTACACGAACGAGGGGTTCTCCACCATGATCAGCGGGCCGGGTTTGACGCCGTGGATGATCATCGCGGCCATCAGCACGGCGGCTGGCGCCGAGCCCGGAATGGCCAGTGTGAGCACGGGAATCACCGCGCCGGGCACGCAGGCGTTGTCGCCGGTCTCGGCCGCCATCAGGCCCTCCACCGAGCCCTTGCCGAACTTCTCTTTTTCCTTGCTGGCGCGCTTGGCCGCGGCGTAGGACGACCAGGCCGCCACATCCTCGCCCACGCCGGGCACGATGCCCACGCCGGTGCCGATGAGGCCGGAGCGCAGGATGGTGCGCCAGTACTGCAGCACGTCGCGCACCTTCGGAATCACGTTGTCGAAGGCGCTGATCTTCACTGGCGCCTGGCGCTCGCGCATGGCGGTGAGCAGTTCGGCGAAGCCGAAGGCACCGACCAATGCAGGCACGAGCTGGATGCCGCCAGCCAGGTCGCGCACGCCCCAGGCGAAGCGCTCGTAGCCGTACTGCGGTTCCTGCCCGATGGTGGCGATGAACAGACCCGCGATGCCGGCGATCCAGCCCTTGAGCGGGTCGTCGCCGGTGAGCGTGCCCGCGATGATCACGCCGAAGATCGCGAGCCAGAAGAATTCGTAGGCGCCGAACTTCAAAGCCACACCACCCAGCACAGGCGTGAGCGTGGCAAGAAAGAACATGCCGATCAGCGTGCCCATCACCGAGCCGGTGGTGGCGATGCCCATGGCGCGCCCGGCCAGGCCCTGGCGGGCGAGCGCGTAGCCGTCCAGGCAGGACGCTGCCGACGCCGGTGTGCCCGGAATGTTGAGCAGGATGGCCGAGCGCGAGCCGCCATAGATGGAGCCCACGTAGGTGCAGATGAGGATGAGCAGTGCCTGGCTCGGCGGCAGCTTGAGCGTGAGCGTGGTCATCAGCGCCAGCGCCATGGTGGCGGTGAGGCCGGGCAACGCGCCCATGACCACGCCAACGAGCGAGGCCAGCAATGCCAGCCCGATGGTCTCGGGCGTGGCGAAGCGCGCGATGGATTGGCCGAAGAGGAGAACGCCGTCGAACATGGGAATGCGTCCTCAGGGCAGGCGAACCAGGAAGACCTGTTCGAACATCAGCGTGACCACCGCGGACGTGAGCACACCCGCTGCCACCGCCACCAGCGCACGGCGTGTGCGCGTCTGGTCATCGGGGGCGAACAGCGCCACGAAGACCGCCACGAACAGGGCCGTGGCCAGCCAGAACGGCACCCGGCCAATGAGCAGACCGGCGTAGACAAGCGTGAGCGCGAGGGTGATGGCCACGCGGGTGTTGATCAGGCGCAAGGGCACGGCCTGCGCGCCGCGGCGCTGCAACAGGCCACGCAGCATCAACGCCGCACCCAGCAGCGCGATCAACCCGCCGATCAGGCCGGGCACGAAGCCTGGCATGGCGTAGAGCTGTGCGCCCATGGACTCGAAGCGGTCCATGCGCAGCGACTCCGCCAGGATCAACAGGCCAAAGCCCACCCACGCCGCTCCGCCCCAGAGGTCGGAGCGGGCGGTTTTTCCGCCCTCGGTCATACAGGTCTCCGGTGCGTGGGGCGTCAGGGCTTGGGAATGCCCACGGTGTCGGGCGACACCTTGGCTTTGCCGGCGGCCTGCTGCGTCCAGGCGTAGGACTGGATCGCCGGGAACACCGCCTTCTGCGCGTCTTCACCCGCCATCGGGGCGAACATGGCGCCGCGCGATTGCGCGTACTTCTTCAGCGCGTCGCTCTTGACCATCTCCGTGTTCCAGATCTTGTCGAGCGTCTGCTTCACCTCTGGCGGTGCGGCCTTGGGCACGAAGATGCCGAAGTAGTTGATCGGGTCCTTGAAGCCGGGGATGAACTGCGACAGCGGCGGGATGGTGCCGAAGCCTTCGATCTCGATCGACTTGTCGCCCACCACCGCGAGCGGGCGAATTTTCTTGGCGCGGATCATGTCGGTCTGCTCGGCCGCGAGCTGCGTGGTCACCTGCGTCTCACCGGATGCTGCGGCCACGGCGGCGGGTGCGCCGCCGTCGTAGGTGACGTGTTTGTAGGTCACGCCGGCCGCGCGGGAGAGCGCTTCGATGGCCGAGTGGCCGCTGGAGTTGACGCCGGCGGTGGCCACCGAAACGCTGTTCGGGTTGGCCTTCATGGCGGCCAGCAGCTCGGGCATGGTCTTGTAGGGCGTGTCGGCATTGACGCCGACCACCGCGATGTGCGCCACGTTCAGGTACAGGTTCCAGTCGGTGGCAGAGGTGTCGAGCATGCCCAGCACCTTGTAGGTGCCCAGGTCCTTGGCGCCGCCAGCGGTCCAGGTGTAGCCGTCGGCAGGGGCGGCCATGGCGTTCTTCGTGCCCACCGAGCCCGAAGCGCCGGGCTGGTTCAGCACGACGATCTTTTGGCCGAGGTGCTTCTCGAGTTCGGCCGCGGTCACACGCGAGACCTGGTCGGTCGAACCGCCCGGCGCCCACGGCACGATCAGCGTGATCGGGCGGTCCGGCTTCCACTGGGCAAAGGCGCCGGCACAGGCACTGGCCAGCACCGAGGCGATCAACAGGCTGCGAACAGGCAGGGCGGTCTTCATGCGTTGTCTCCTGGTGGTTAATTCACTGACCGGTGAATAGTAGGAGGCGGCATGGTGAGCGTCAAGGCGCGCGGTCGCTCAGTCTTTCAGTACATACCCTAGGATCACCTCGCACATGTGCGACAGCCGTTCGCTGTGTGCCTTGGGTGTCATCAGGTCGCGCCCGAAGATGGCCGACAGCGTGTGGTTGTTCGACAGGTAGAAGTACGCCAGCCCGGCGATCGACACGTAGAGCTGCAGCGGATCGACCCCGCCGCGGAACGTGCCCTCGCGGCGCCCGCGCTCCAGCACCTCGTCCAGCGTGGCGATCAGTGGCGAGTTGAGTTGCCGCGCACGCTGAGATTGCGCGAGGTGGCGCGCACGGTGCAGGTTGGCGCTGTTGAGCAGAGTGAGGAACTCGGGGTGCTCGAGGTAATAGTTCCAGGTGAACTCCACCAGCCGGCGCAATGCGGTCTCGGGTTTGAGGTCGAGCAGCTTGAGCTCGCGTTCCTCTTCGCGGATGTGGCGGTAGGCCTGTTCCAGCACCGCCTGGAACAGCTGTTCCTTGTCCTGGAAGTAGTAGTAGATGAGCCGCTTGTTGAGGCCCGCGCGCTCGGCGATGCGGTCCATGCGGGCGCCGCCCAGGCCGTGCTCGGCGAACTCGTCGCGGGCCGCTTGCAGGATGGTATTCTGCGACCGCTCTGCATCGCGCAGGCGCTCGTCAGGCAGGGTGGATGTGCTTGCACTCATGCCGCAATAATTCACTAATTGGTTAATTGAGTCAATCCATGCCCCGCATCGCCGGTCACCTGTTGGTCGAGTGCCTGATCGAACAAGGCGTGACGCACGCCTTCGGCGTGCCCGGCGAAAGTTACCTTGCCGTGCTCGACGGTCTGCACGACCACGCCGATCGCATCCGCTTCGTCACCTGCCGGCAAGAGGGCGGGGCCGCCTTCATGGCCGAAGCGCACGGCAAACTCACCGGCCGCCCCGGCGTGTGCTTCGTGACGCGCGGGCCCGGCGCCACCAACGCCTCCATCGGCGTGCACACGGCCTTTCAGGACAGCACGCCCATGGTGCTGTTCGTGGGCGACGTGGCCAGCGACGCGCGCGACCGCGAGGCGTTTCAAGAAGTCGACTTCGCGGCGTTCTTCGGGCCGTCCACCAAAGGCTTCGCCAAGCGGGTGGAGCGCATCGACGATCCGCGCCGCATCCCCGAGTACGTGGCGCGCGCCTTCAGCACCGCCATGAACGGCCGCCCCGGCCCGGTGGTGCTGGTGCTGCCCGAAGACATGCTCACGCAAACGGTCGATACCGGGCCGCTGCCGCGCGTGGAGCCCGTACAGGCCTGGAGCGATCCGGGCGCGCTTCGCGACCTGCGCACGCTGCTGCTCGCGGCCGAGCGGCCGTTCGTGATCGCCGGTGGTGGCGGCTGGACACCGCAGAGCGCCGCCGCGTTGCAACGCTTCGCCGAGAACTGGCAGCTGCCGGTGGCCAACGCCTTCCGCTTCCAGGACACCTTTGACAACCACCACCCGCAGTACGCGGGCGACGTGGGCCTGGGCATCAACCCCGCGCTGGCCAAACGCGTGCGCGATAGCGATCTGCTGATCGCCATCGGGCCGCGCCTGGGCGAAAGCACCACCGGCGGCTACACGCTGATCGAGGCGCCGGTGCCCAAACAGAAGCTGGTGCACATCCACGCCAGCCCCGAAGAACTCGGCCGCGTCTACCAGCCCACGCTGGCGATCCAGGCCAGCATGAACGCCGCCGCGCGCAGCCTGGAGGTGCTCACCGCGCCGCCACAACTGCCCTGGAGTGGCTGGACCGCGGCCTGTCACGCCGACTACCTGGCCAACATCGACCCGGGCAACAACGGCGTGCGCCTGCCCGGCCCGATCGACATGCCCGCCATCGTGCACACGCTGCAGCGTTTGCTGCCCGAAGACGCGGTGCTCACCAACGGCGCCGGCAACTTCGCGAGCTGGCTGCACCGCTTCTACCGCTACCCGGGCCTGGTGCGTGGCCACAAGACGCAACTGGCCCCCACCAATGGCGCCATGGGCTATGGCGTGCCAGCCGGCATCGGCGCCGCCATCGCCACAGGGCGCCTGGCCTTCACCATCGCGGGCGACGGCGACTTCCTCATGAACGGGCAGGAACTCGCCACCGCCGTGCAGCACGGTGCGCGCAGCATCGTGCTGCTGCTCGACAACGGCAGCTACGGCACCATCCGCATGCACCAGGAGCGCGAGTACCCGGCGCGCGTGAGTGGCTCCGCCCTTACCAACCCCGACTTCGTGGCCCTGGCGCGCGCCTACGGCTACGCGGCCGAACGCGTGGAAGCCACCGCCGAATTCGAGCCCGCGCTGCGCCGCGCGCTGGCACATGCTGGCGGCACGGTCATCGTGGTGCCGCTGAGCGCCGAGGTCATCACCACCCGCGGCACGCTCAGCGCCATCCGCGACGCCGCCCTGAAACGCTGACCCCCGACCCGGGCCGCCCTGGCCCGGCCGGCGTTTTGGTGAATGGATCACAAAACGCCGGTCATCACGACACAGCGCCTGCCCCCACCCCGGTGGAACACTGCCCCTCAACAGGAGGTTCCCCATGTGGCAAGCAACGGACAAGATCTGGACCAGCAACTCCACCGCCAGCGGTGTGACAACGCTCAGCGAAGCGCACCTGCTGCGCGTCTTCGATGAAATCGACTACGGCATGCTGCTGCTGGACGGGCAGGGCCGCATCCTGCACGCCAACCACCTGGCGAGGCACGAACTGGCGCAGCGCCGCATGCTGCGCGCCTGCAGCGGCAGCCTCATGGGCAACACGCCCGAGCACAGCGAGCGCATCCAGCAGGCGCTGGATGCCGCGCTGCGCGGCCAGCGCCGCCTGGTGCTCATGCGCGAAGGCGATCGCGACCTGTCCATGGCCTTCACCCCGCTGTCGCACCCGCTGGAAGACGACGTGCCCACCGTGCTGGTGGTGCTGTCGCGCCAGAACGTGTGCGACAACCTGGCGGTGCGCATGTTCGCGCGCGCCCTGGCCCTGAGCCCGACCGAAGAGGTGGTGCTGCTGGCCCTGTGCCGCGGGCTGGACATCAACGAGATCGCGGCCGAGAACGGCGTGGCGGTGTCCACCATCCGCAGCCAGATCAAGACCCTGCGCGAGAAGGCCGGTGCCTCCAGCATCCGGCGCCTGCTGCAGCGGATCAACAGCCTGCCGCCGGTGGTGCCCGCCTTGCGCATCGTCACACCGGTCACGCACAATCCGGCGGGTTACACCCACCCCTGACACCCCGGATGTCCGCCCCAGGCCCCGCTTCGACGATCGATTCCCGCAACACGCACCACATCGAAGCGCTGGCCGCGCAGGGGGTGCACCGCCACTACCGCCGCGGTGCCCTGCTGATCCAGGAGGGGGACACGGGCGACACGCTCTTCATCGTGCTCAAAGGGCGCCTGCGCGCTTTCGTTGCCGATACTTCCGGGCGTGAACTCACTCTGGGCCTGTACGGCCCGCTCGAATACGTGGGCGAGATGTCGCTCGACGGCGGGCCGCGCTCGGCCAACGTGGAGGCGGTGGACACCACCACCTGCGCGGTGATCACCCGCCAGACCCTGCTGGGCTACATCGCCGACCACCCCGAATTCGCCCTCGAACTCATGGCGCGCGTGATCCGCCGCGCGCGACTGGCCACCGACAGCGCGCGCAGCGTGGCCCTGATCGATGTTTATGGCCGGCTCGTGAAGCTGCTCAACGACTGGGCGCGCGAGCCCGACGAGACCGGCCAGCGGCCGCTGCGCGAGAAGGTGACGCACCAGCAGATCGCGCAGCACCTGGCGTGTTCGCGCGAGATGGTGAGCCGACTGCTCAAGGACCTGGAAACCGGCGGCTTCATCGCCGTGCGCGAGCGCTGGATCTGGCTGGTCAAGCCGCTGCCGGCGCGCTGGTGAGCGCACCGGCGTTCGCGGCCCTTACCCCTTACTTCAGTGCGTTGAGCCGGCGACGCGCCTCGCGCGGGGCCGACGAGCTGGTGCCCGCCAGCCGCACCGTGCCGCCGCTCAGGCTGCCGGTGCTGCGCACGCCCCACAAAGCGGTGTTGTCGTCGCAGGGCGCCAGGGTCTGCGGCGCGTTGCGCACGCCCGGGCGTTGTGGCCGCGCGGCATCGGGCGATGGCTTCTGCGGGGAATAGCGTGCGAAGTGCGCAAGGGCGCTGCGCCCACTGTCGGCCCTGCGCGTGCCTCCCACGGCGATGGTGCGCTGCCCGGTGGACAGGCTGTTGAACACGCCGCTGCGCCGGATCGGCGTCGGGTTGCGGGGCTGGTCGACCCAGCCCTTGAGGTTGCCTTGCGTGTCGTAGGACCG
>VFQU01002072.1_pt1 | contig 10183 bp, 7 predicted proteins | sample 3512311 | NCBI WGS metagenome assembly VFQU01 (sample SAMN10412377, study PRJNA504923) | tailings metagenome | isolation source: Relicate 3 Philex TSF3 active mining site | place: Philippines: Tuba, Benguet | collected 2017-08-29 | reverse complement strand
ACGAAGCCGTCGAACTGCGCCTCGGCGACCGGGCGCATGCCCTGGCTGGCCAGGCCGACGGTCAGCCCTGCGATGGTCGTCTCGTCGAGCGGCGTGTCGAGCACCCGCTCGTTGCCGAAGCGCTGGGCCAGCCCGGCGGTGGCGCGGAACACGCCGCCGTTGATGCCGACGTCCTCGCCGAGCACGACCACCGACGGGTCGCGGGCCAGTTCGTGGGCCAGGGCCATGGTCACCGCCTCGATCAACGCGACGGCGGCCATCAGCGCTGCTCCCGCGCCATCGCTTCGGCGCGCTGGGCGATCAGGTCGAGCGGCGGATCGCCGTAGAGGTGGTCGAACATCGCCTCCACCGGCGGCGGCTGCACGGCGAGGTAGGCGTCGACCTCGGCGTCGACGCGTCGCCCGCAGTCGGCCTTCCACTCGGCTTCCTGCGCATCGCTCCAGGCGCCGCTGGCGATCAGCCAGTTGCGCATGCGGATCATCGGTTCGCGCTCCCAGGCCGACTTCACCTCGGCCTCGTCGCGATAGCGGCGCGCGTCGTCGGCGGTGGTGTGGTCGGACAGGCGGTAGGTGACGGCTTCGATCACCGAGCCGCCGTGGCCGTTGCGGGCGCGCTTGAGCGCGTGGTCGAGCGCAGCGCGCACGGCGAGGTAGTCGTTGCCGTCGACCTGCACGCAGTCGAGGCCGCCGGCGATGCCCTTCTGCGCCAGCGTCTTGGCGCCGGTCTGTGCGCTGCGTGGCACCGAGATCGCCCACTGGTTGTTGACCACCACCAGCACCAGCGGCAGGGCGAAGGCGCCGGCGGCATTCAGCGCGGCGTAGAAGTCGGTCTTCGAGGTGCCGCCGTCGCCGCACATCGCCACTGCGCAGCGCGGCTCGCCGCGCAGCTTGAAGGCCAGCGCGGCGCCCGCGGCGTGCAGGCACTGGGTCGAGATCGGCACGCAGAACGGATAGTCGTGCGGCGGTCCGGAGAAGTTGCTGCCGCGCTCGTCGCCGCCCCAGTACAGCAGCACTTCGCGCGGCAGCGTGCCGCGCGCGAACATCGCGCCGTATTCGCGGTAGGACACGGCCAGCACGTCGTCGTACTGCATCGCCATGCCGACCGCGACGTGCGCGGCTTCGTGGCCCAGGCAGCTCGCATAGGTGCCGAGCTTGCCGGTGCGCTGCAGCGCCACCGCCTTGGCGTCGAAGCTGCGGGTGAAGGCCATCAGCTTGTAGGCCTCGACCAGTGATTCCGGATCGCGGGCGAACTCCGGCAGCGGCGTGCCCGTGGGCGTGCCGTCCGCCGCCAGGAACTGCAGGTAGTCGATCTGGAAGGTGGCGACGACGCTCATCGCCGGGCCTCGGCCGGGCGGTCGGGAAGATTCGGGTGCATGGCCGGAGGATGCAGCGCGGGCGCGACCGGTGCATGACGCGCTGCACCAAGCCCGGATATTTCACGAGGTCGCGGGAAAGTGCACGGAACGCGTCGTACGGTCCTGGCACCGAGTGTGTCTGCCCGAGGAACGGAAGCGTTAGGCTGCACTCTCCCGCTGGCGCGGCCCTCATTCGGCGGCTTCGCCGCTGCGCGGGGCTGCCGCCCCGATGTCCTTTGCGGCGATCGCTGCGTTGTTCGCCCGCTGCGCGGGTCGCCTTCACTTCGTTCGGTCGTCGCCGCAATGGGCCCACCATTCCGGCTCTGCCCCTGCCGGGGCGTTCACTGCGGGCTGAACAGTCCACCGGACTGTTCACAGCGCCCTTGTTCACTTCGCCTTGCGCTCGCCGCAAAGTCCTGCGCGATCATCCGCGCCCCCTCGTGAAATGTCCGGGCAAGCGGCGCTACGCTGGCGGCTTTCACCCGCCCTCGACGCCATGACCGACAACCAGCGCGCCCTCGAGGAGGGCATCACCACCGACCTGCGCGGCCGGCTGACCTACGACGGCTACCTCAGGCTCGACGTACTGCTGTCGGCGCAGCAGCCGCTGTCGGACCCGCCGCACCACGACGAGATGCTGTTCATCATCCAGCACCAGACCTCGGAGCTGTGGCTGAAGCTGCTGGTGCACGAGCTGTCGGCGGCGCTGCGCTGCCTGCAGCGCGACGACCTAGAGCCGGTGCAGAAGATCCTCGCCCGGGTCAAGCAGGTTCAGCGCCAGCTGTTCGAGCAGTGGTCGGTGCTGGAGACGCTCACGCCTACCGAGTACGCGCAGTTCCGCCACGTGCTGGGTCCGTCGTCGGGCTTCCAGTCGCTGCAGTACCGCACGGTCGAGTTCCTGCTCGGCAACAAGAACGCCGACATGCTCGCCGTGTTCGACTACGCGCCCGCGCTGCAGGCCGGGCTGCGCGCGGTGCTGCAGGCGCCGTCGCTGTACGACGAACTGCTGCGCCATCTGGCGCGCGCCGGCCATGCCGTGCCGGCCGAGTGCATCGAGCGCGACTTCGCCCAGCCGCACCGGCGCAACCCCGCGCTGGTGCCGGTGTTCGAGGCGATCTACCGCGACCCCGAGACGCATTGGGGCGCGTACGCATTGTGCGAGCAGCTGGTCGACGTCGAGGAGAGCTTCCAGCTCTGGCGCTTCCGCCACATGAAGACGGTCGAGCGGATCATCGGCTACAAGCGCGGCACCGGCGGCTCCAGCGGCGTGGGCTTCCTCAAGCAGGCGCTGGAGCTGACCTTCTTCCCCGAACTGCTCGACGTGCGCACGGTGCTCGGCGCGCGCTGACGCGCGGGCTCACTCGAAGCCGTTGCCGAACACCCGCCCGGCTTCGCCCAGCGCGGCCAGCGAGCGGCGCGGCGCGCCGGCGATGCTGTCGAAGCTGCCGGACACCAGCAGCCGGCCCGGCGCGGCCTGGATGCGCAGCGGGCCGAGTATCGAGCTGACCACCCACTGCGGATCCGCGGTGCCGCCGTCGGCGCGGGCGAAGCGCCGCAGCACGCCGCCGAACTGGCCGTAGATCGCGCCGCGCGCGTAGGCCAGCGCGCCGCTGCCCAGCGGGCTGCGGTTGCAGGAGAAGCCGGGATCGAGCGCACCGTCGGCGTCGATCAGCAGCCGGGCGGGTGCACGGCAGGGCTGTCCGGCCAGCGTCGTGAAACCGCCGCTCAGCCAGAGCCCTCCGCCGTCGTCGACCACGGCGGCCTGCACCGGCGCGCCGGGTGCAGGCGCGAACAGCGGGTCGACCGCGAGGCTGGTGGCGCCGACGCGCGCCAGGTGCTGCCTCGGCACGCCGTTGAGGGTGCTGAAGCTGCCGAACAGGAACAGGCTGTCGCTGGCCCCGTCGAAAGCCACGCCGCTGAAGAAGCCATTGGCGCCCGGCGTGAACCGGAAGCCGGTGTCGATCGTGCCGTCGGCCAGTCGCATCCGCGCCAGACGGGCCAACGCCGGCACGATGCCGTTGAGCTGAAAGCTGCCCAGCAGGTAGAGATGCGCGCCTTCGGCCTGCAGCAGCCCGAGCGTCTGCGTGTAGCCGATCGGACCGAATCCCGGATCCGGCTCGCCATCCAGCGGGTCGAGCCTTCGCAGCTGGCGGGTGTCGTCGTCGGCGACGTACAGGCCGCCCTCGGCCAGCGCGATCGCCGTGTAGCTGCGTCCGACCGGTCGGAAGCCGCTGTCGACCGCACCGTCGGCGAACAGTCGCACCAGGCCCTGGCGCAGCACGCCGTTGACCCGCTGGAAGTCGCCCACCAGGTACAGCGCGCCGCTGTCGACGTCGCGCGCCACGCCGGACACCGTCGCGGTGCGCTGCGCCTCGGCCAGCGCGGTCAGCGCATCGGGACTGCCGTCTGCGTTGAGCGCAGCGAGGCCCAGCCGCACCTGGCCACCGGAGAGCTGGCTGAAGCGCCCGCCGACGAACAGCCGGCCGCCGCCGTCGCCGGCAGTGAGCGCGATCGGGCCGCCGCTGGCGCCGGGCGCGATGTCGGCGAACGGGTCGAAGCCGGTGTCGAGCGTGGCGGCGCCGCTGCGCGACAGGCGCACGAGGCGCGCCGACGAGGACAGCGCGCCGCTCTGCACGGTCATCCCGCCGGTGCTGCCGACATAGACGCTGTCGCCGATCACCCGGAGCAGCCGCGGGCCGCTGAACTGGGTCGAGAAGCTCAGCACCTGCGGCGCCCAGGAGGCGTCGAGAACCGCGGTCGGACCCGTGGCGAGCTTGGCCAGCCTGCGGCGCTGCTGGCCCTGCACGCTGTCGAACGCGCCCGACAGGTAAAGGTGCGCGCCGTCATGCGCCATCGTCGTGACCTCGAACCCGGACAGCGTCGATGCGAGGCCGGCGTCCCAGCCATCGACGCTGCCGCCGGGGAGCGCCAGCCGGCCGACCCGCGCGCGCGGCGCGCCGCCCAGCGTGGTGAACGCGCCGCCGAGGTAGAGGAATCCGTCGCCGGGAGCCAGCGCGCTGAAGACATTGCCGTCGGCGCCAGCCGTCCAGTCGGGGTCGAGCGTGCCGTCGAGCGACAGCCGCGCGATGCGTTGGCGCGGTATCCCGTTGACCTGGCTGAAGGCGCCTGCGATGTAGAGGTCCTCGGTGGTGATCACCAGCGCACCGATCGAGGCATCGACGTTGACTGGCGGGAACGCAGGGTCGAAGCCTCCGTTCGGCAGCAGTCGATTGACCACGAAGGCGCTGGGCCCGACCACGTAGACCCGGCCCTGCGCATCGTGCGCGAACAGCCGCGCGCTGCTCGCCGCGCACTGGAAGCCGGCATCCGGTGAGCCGTCGGGCTGCAGGCGTGCGCATCCCGCCGCCGCGACCTGTCCGACCCGCGTGAAGCTGCCGCCGACGAGGGTTCGGCCGTCGGGAAGGCGATGCAGGACCTCGACCTCGCCGGCGCGCACCGGATCGATCGAGGGCGTGGGCAGCACGGCTACCTGGGCCCAGGCGTGCGGGGCCCAGCACGTCGCGAACAGGATCCAGCCGACGCAACGGGCTGCGCTCGGGCGTAGCGTCGGGTCTGTCGACATGGCGGGCTCGCGTGGAAGCAAAGGGAAAGCGATGGTCGGAACACGAGAAACGCGGCGGCTTTCTGCCACTGCGCGGCGGCCGGGCTCCGCGTCCGGGTCTGCTAGCATCCCGGCCTTCGTCCATTCCCCGGGGTTCCGCCGTGACCGAGAACGCTGCTGCCGCGCCCGCCAAGGGCTTCGTCTACCGCGCGCTCGACCTGGTCGAGCGGGTCGGCAACAAGCTGCCCGATCCGGCGGTGCTGTTCCTCGTGCTGATGGTGGCGGTGTGGTTCGTGTCGTGGTGGCTGTCGGGCGTGCAGTTCAGCGAGATCGATCCGCGCAGCGGCAGTCCGATCGCGGTGAAGAACCTGCTCGAAGGCGTGTCGCTGACCGCCTTCATGGCCGAGATGGTGCGCACCTTCGTCAACTTCCCGCCGCTGGGCGTGGTGCTGGTGGCGATGCTGGGCCTGGGCGTCGCCGAGCACACCGGCTTCATCAGCGCATCCCTGCGCGCCGCGCTCAGCGTCACCCCGCGCGCGCTGCTGACGCCGGCGCTGATCGCGGTCGGCGTGCTCAGCCACGTCGCCGTCGACGCCGGCTACGTGCTGGTGATCCCGCTCGGCGCAGTGATCTTCTACGCCGCCGGACGGCATCCGCTGGCCGGCATCGCGGCCGCCTTCGCCGGCGTCTCGGGCGGGTTCTCGGCGACCTTCTTCGTGCCCTCGAGCCTCGATCCGCTGCTGGCCGGCCTGACCCAGGCGGCGGCGCAGCTCACCGATCCGCAGGTGACCATCAACCCGCTCAACAACTACTACTTCACCACCGCCTCGACCTTCCTGATCGTGCTGGTCGGCTGGTTCCTCACCGACCGCGTCATCGAGCCGCGCCTGCGCGGCACCGTCGTGGACGGTGACCCCGCGCAGATGCCGAAGATGGAGCCGCTGACCGCGGCGGAGAAGTCCGGCCTCGTCTGGTCGATCGTCTCGATGGTGGTCACCGCCGGCCTGCTGCTCGCCAGCGTGCTGCCGGAAGCCTCGCCCTGGCGTGCGCCGGCGGGCACGCCGCTGGTCGAGGGGCAGAGCAACCTGCTGGTCGCGGCGGCGCCGCTGATGCAGTCGATCGTCGCCCTGATCTTCGTGTTCTTCCTCGTGCCCGGCGTGGTCTACGGCTACGTGTCCGGCAGCGCGAAGACGCATCGCGACATCGTCGCCGGCATGAGCCGCGCGATGAGCGGCATGGGCTACTACATCGTCATGGCCTTCTTCTGCGCCCAGTTCATCTACGCCTTCGGCCAGAGCGGACTGGGCGCGCTGCTGGCGATCAAGGGCGCCAACGCACTGCAGGCGATGGGCCTGCCGATGGCGATGACGCTGGTCGGGATCGTGCTGCTGTCGGGTTCGGTCAACCTGCTGATCGGCTCGGCCTCGGCGAAGTGGGCGCTGATCGGCGCGATCATGGTGCCGATGCTGATGCAGCTGGGCGTCTCGCCCGACCTGACCCAGGCCGCCTACCGCGTCGGCGACTCCAGCACCAACATCATCACCCCGCTGCTGCCGTACTTCCCGCTGATCGTGGTGTTCTGCCAGAAGTACGTGAAGGGCGCGGGCATCGGCACGCTGCTGGCGCTGATGCTGCCCTACTCGATCACCCTGCTGGTGACCTGGACGGCTTTCCTGATCGGCTTCTGGGCGCTCGACATCCCGCTGGGAATCGGCGCGAGCTTCGCCTATCCGGCCGGTTGATCCCTGCTGCGCCGCCGTTTGACGGTGGCGGGCGCCAAGGTTGATCCTTCACCGCCCCGGGGGCCCATGGCCCCCGACCTTTTTTCGGCTCACATCCTGGGGGACCGCATGAGCGGTACTGCGAATCACCAAGCGGCGGAGTTCACGCCGCCGCCGGCCGGCGAGTTCCTCGGCCATCCGAAGGCGCTCTGGAACCTGTTCGGCACCGAGTTCTGGGAGCGCTTCATGTACTACGGCATGCGCGCCATGCTGGCGGTGCACGTCGCGGCCTCGTTCTTCGCCCATCTGTCCGGCGCCGAGGCGCGCGAGCAGGCCAGCCTGACCTACGGCGGCTTCACCTCGCTGGTCTACATGACCGGCATCCTCGGCGGCTTCGTCGCCGACCGCATCCTCGGCTACCAGCGATCGATCATGCTCGGCGGCGTGCTGATGGCGATCGGCTGCTTCATGCTGATGGCGCCCGACCTGACGACCTTCGTCATGGGCCTCGCGGTGCTGGTGGTCGGCAACGGCATGTTCAAGCCGAACATCTCGACCATGGTCGGCAAGCTGTACGCCCCTGGCGACGCCCGCCGGGACGCCGGCTTCACCATCTTCTACATGGGCATCAACGCCGGCGCGCTGGTCGCCCCGATCGTCTGCGCCTCGCTGATCGGCCAGAAGTTCGGCTATCGCTGGGGCTTCTTCGCCGCCGGCATGGGGATGATCTTCGGCCTGATGATGTTCCAGGTCTACAAGGCCTGGCTCGGTCGCGTGGGCACGGTGCCGCAGGGCCAGGAGGGCATCAAGCCGCTGCTGCAGGTGACGCTCGCCGCCGCGGTGCTGGTGGTGCCGGTGTACTTCCTGCTCAGCCAGAGCGATCTGCTCGGCGGCATCCTGATCGCGATGATGCTGGCGCTGGGCGCCTACTTCGTCTACAGCGGGGTGCGCAGCGGCGAGAAGGCCCAGCTGCACCGCTACATCGCGATGCTCATCCTGTTCACGGCCAACATCCTGTTCTGGGCACTGTTCGAACAGGCCGGCTCGTCCCTGAACTTCCTCGCCCAGGATTTCGTCCGCATGCCGGACGTGTCGCTGTTCGGCTGGACGCCGACCTTCGAGATCTTCCAGTCGATCAACCCGATCTTCATCGTCATCCTGGCGCCGTTCTTCGCCGCCATGTGGGTGAAGCTCGACAGGGCCGACTGGAATCCGTCGATCCCGCGCAAGTTCGCCTACGGCCTGTCGGGCGCGGCCATCGGCTTCTACGTGCTGGTGTTCGCCATCAACCACTTCGTCGGGGACGACGGCAAGATCAGCTGGACCTGGCTGACGCTGACCTACCTGATCCACACCATGGGCGAGCTGTGCCTGTCCCCCATCGGGCTTGCGATGGTGACCAAGCTTGCACGCCCGCAGGAGACCGGTCTGGCCATGGGCGGATGGTTCCTGTCGATCGCGATGGCCAATTTCGTGGCGGGCCGCATCGCCGCGATCGCCTCCGGTGGCGGCGGCGAGGAGGGCGGCGGTTCGCTGCTGCAGTACGGCGAGGTGTTCAACCAGATGTTCTGGCTCGGCATCATCATCGCCGTGCTGTTCTTCCTCGCCGCGCCCCTGATCAACAAACTGATGCACGGCGTGAAGTAGTCGACCGCTCGACGGCGGGCATCGCGAACGGCGGCCTCGGCCGCCGTTCGCGTTTCCGCCGCCGATCAGCGATGCAGCAGCGCGTCGAGCAGCAGGTCGAAACGGCGCCGCTCGGCCGGGCTCAGCGCCTCGAGCAGTCGGCGCTCGTAATCCAGCGCCAGCGGCACGATCTGGTCGTAGACGGCGCGGCCGCTGTCCGACAGCGCCAGCACCGAGCGCCGGCGGTCCTCGGCGTGGGTGTCGCGCTGCACCAGTCCGCGCTCGACCAGCGCGTTGACCGCGCGGCTCACTGCCACCTTGTCCATCGCCGTGCGCTCGGCGACCTCGAAGGCGGAGACCTCGGGAAAGCGGCCGAGCACCGCCATCACCCGCCATTCGGTGACGCCGATGCCGAAGCGGTCCTGGTAGAGCGCGGCGATGTCGGCGCTGATGCGATTGGAGAGCACCGAAAGCCGATAGGGCAGGAAGCGCTCGAGCTCCAGCACCGGGTGTTCGCCCTTCGCGTCGCGCATTGCGCTGCACCTTGCAAATAGTTTCATCTGAAACTATAAAGGCGCTCCAGTCGCCGCGCAATGCGGCCTGCGATTTCCGGGAGGACCGCCATGAACGCCATCGCCGAGGCCGGTGCGAACCGCGCCCTGTTCGACAACCCCATGGGCATCGACGGCTTCGAGTTCGTCGAATTCGCCTCGCCCGAGCCGGGCCATCTGCACGAGTACTTCCGCAAGCTCGGCTTCGTCCGGGTGGCGCGCCACAGGACGCGGCCGATCTACACCTATCGGCAGGGCGACTGCACCTTCCTGATCAACGAGGACCCGGACAGCTTCGCCGCGCGCTTCGCCGCCCAGCACGGCCCCAGCGCCTGCGGCTTCGCCATCCGCGTCAGCAAGCTGGCCGAGTGGGCCAGGGTGCAGGCGCTGAAGAACGGCGCCGAGTCGTTCGACGCCCGCGACGAGCTGACCAAGGCGGTCGCCGCGCCGGTGATCAAGGGCATCGGCGGCTGCATGCTCTACATCGTCGACCGCTACGACGAGAAGGGCACCATCCACGACCCCGACTACGAGTGGCTGCCGGGTGCGCAGATGAAGCCCGCCGGCTACGGCCTGACCTTCATCGACCACCTCACCCACAACCTGTTCCCCGGCAACATGGGCAAGTGGGCGGACTACTACGAGCGGCTGTTCAACTTCCGCGAGATCCGCTACTTCGACATCAAGGGTGCCAAGACCGGCCTCGTCTCCAAGGCGATGACCGCGCCCGACGGCATGGTGCGCATCCCGCTCAACGAGAGCTACGACGACAAGTCGCAGATCAACGAGTACCTGCGCGAGTACAAGGGCGAGGGCATCCAGCACATCGCCTGCTTCACCGACGACATCTACGCGACGGTGGAGAAGATGCGCGCCGAGGGCGTGGAGTTCCTGCACACCCCGGACACCTACTTCGAGGTCGTCGACCAGCGCATCCCCGAGCACGGCGAGGACGTGGCGCGGCTGAAGAAGAACAAGATCCTGATCGACGCCGATCCCGAAACCAAGAAGCGCCTGCTGCTGCAGATCTTCACCCAGAACGCGATCGGACCGATCTTCTTCGAGATCATCCAGCGCAAGGGCAACGAGGGCTTCGGCGAGGGCAACTTCCAGGCGCTGTTCGAGAGCATCGAGCGCGACCAGATGCGGCGCGGGGTGCTCTGAGGGGGGCGGCCGAGCCCGGACACCGCGGCTGCAACCCCTCTCCCCTCGGGAGAGGGGCAGGGGAGAGGGTCCGAGCATGCCGAGTCGATCCAATCCGCCGCTACCCTCCCAGTCGAAAGCAGACGCGCGCAGATTGCGTACCACGCTCACTGAGGCGGAGGCTCTGCTCTGGTTCCACCTCCGCGCCGGCCGCCTGCAGGGTAGA
>VFQU01002070.1_pt1 | contig 10192 bp, 11 predicted proteins | sample 3512311 | NCBI WGS metagenome assembly VFQU01 (sample SAMN10412377, study PRJNA504923) | tailings metagenome | isolation source: Relicate 3 Philex TSF3 active mining site | place: Philippines: Tuba, Benguet | collected 2017-08-29 | reverse complement strand
GCTCCAGCATCTCCCCTTCAATCTCGGAGGTGGTCAATGCCTCGCTGCTAATGGCCTCAACCGTCAACTGCTCCTGGTCCTCATCGCCCAGATGCTCGCTCACCCCAGCAAACCTGCCAGTTCCGCGTCATGAGCGATAGGCCCTTCTTCTATCGCTCACAATAGCGTCTTTTCTGAGCGATCCATTCACCACCACGAACTACACATACCGCCGCCCCTTCTTCCCCTGCTGCCCCCATGCGCCCCGCTATCCTTTTCCTATGCCCACTCTTGAGCACCTGCGCGCCCGCTTCCTCGCCACCAGCACCATCTCCATGCCCATTGCGGGCTGTCTCGTCTGGTCCGCCATCGGCATCGCTTCTCTCTATCTGCCCGCCCCCTGGCTCGCCTGGCTGGCCGTGTACTCCCTGCCCATCATCATGCCCCTCGCCTTCCTCATCGAGAAACTCCGCGGCCGCAATCCCTTCGTCAAGGAGGAAAACCCCATCTCCACGCTCTTCTTCCAATCCATCATCGGCATCGGCCTGCTCTTCCCCCTCGTCATCAACGCCGCCCAGGCCGCGCAGGAGCCCCTCCTCATGGTCCTCGGCGTCGCCATCCTCTCCGGCCTCATCTGGATCCAGTACGGCTGGGGCGCCAACGACCCCGTGGGCCTCCAGCACGCCATCGGCCGCGCCATCGGCTGCTACCTCGCCTACTGGTTCACCCCGAGTCCCTACAAAGCCACCGCCATCTGCGCCGTCGTCGCCTGCGCCTATCTCTACACCCTCAAAGCCATGCGCAAGCCCGCCGCTCCTGCCCCCTGACCACAAATTTATCTCCCGCCCTCCTCATATCTACCTCTTCTCCTGCTAGCTTGAAAATTCAGGGCAATCTTGGTCTTTGGAGGTAACACATGGGACTTGGTGCGCCCAAATCACGCTGGCCTTTTGATGGCGATTTCGGTGAGTACATTCCTGATCCCAAACTTGCTCGAAAAGAACAAATCGGTGTCAAGGATGGCGGCAACAAGAGCCTGTCCTATATCAAGGCCGGCGATTTTGTGCCCGACGAGTTTCCCCAACAACTCGATGACTTCCTCAATCACATCTGGCAAAGCGCCAGGGCAAATACCGCCAGGCCTCAGAAGCTGTTCCTGGCCGCTCACCGTGGCAAACCCGTTCCCGATATCCTCCCCGATCCCTACACATCACGGCTCCACAACCCCGCGCCCATTCCCCCAGTCCAAAAGCCGCAACAGGTTCAGCATCTTCACGGCATCGCCAAAGACTGGTCCCTTATGGAACAAATCGATGTCGTCAAGGCCTACACCTTCCGCGGCGAAACCTCCTTCCGGGCTCCCCAGGATGTCAAGGCTCGCGGTGGTTTTCATCCTCCCTCCACCCGCGACGATGACGATTACCTCAATCCCCCCAACGGCAAGGTCTATCTCGCCTTTGTGGATTACATGAAGCGGGTCCACAATCAAACCATCAATGAACAGGACTACACCGCCGCCATCCGGCTACGCTCCCCCCGATTCAAACAACTCTTTCACCATTACTCCCTCTGGTGTGAGTTACTCAAGGCCGAAGAGTTACACTTGGGCCGTATGCTCGCCAATGAACTGCTCAAGGGCTACATCTCCACCACCAAGTCGGTAAACGTTGCGAAGGGTTTTGCTGGCGCCAGTGGCTGGGTCTATTGTGTGCTGGTCCGCGGCGGCTACCACGTCCCGGAAAAGGGTAAGTCCGAGTGGACGGCCATCTTTGGCGAACAGGAAATCGCCTTCCCCGGTTTCATCCCCTGGAAGGACGTTTACGCTTTCCGGCAGGTCAAGATGAGCAAGTTCACGGGCCCCCTCTGGATGAGGGCTGGCAGTGGCTACTGGATGCCCAACACGATCCAGAAGGTTTACGAGCTCCTCAGCGGAAAAGCCCAGTAGCGCAACTCCTCGCGGCATTTCCCTCTTCCCAGAACAAAATGCCCCACGTCATCGACGTGGGGCACCAAGTGAAAGATAAACAGCGATTTATTTTCTCCGGCGAAGCAGGTTCAATGTCAGCAAGGAACCACCAATCAGAGCATAAGTGCTCGGCTCCGGAACTTCATTCCCCGGAATTGTAGTTGCCAGCGCGAAGGCATGATTGTCCGTTTCGAAGGCATTCCGCGTGGAGGAAAGCACGATCTTGTTAAAGTCATTCCCCGCTTCAGCCAGAATGTTCACGTAGAAGCCTTGCGACTGATTCCCCGTCGCGGGAAAACCGGTAAGGGTTGCGATGTCCCCGCCTGTCAACTGGAACACTTCCGTATCGCCAACGAAGAATTCAATGAGGTTATAGGTATCCAGACTGCCCGCATAGAAGCCAAAGTAATTGATGGCCGATGCGAAAGTGATTGTCACGGGTGTAGATGTCCCCGGGCCAACGCAGAGATAATTGGTGTTGTCATTTGGCGGCTGCGCGCACACACCCGATTGTGAGGTATTGCGGATGCTTCCGGGAACAAGGTTGCTGTAGCTGATTCCAGCAGGGGTCGGATCGTCAAAGTTGACCGTGGTAGCCCCTACAACCAGACTAAAGAGCCCCGTATTGTTCCCAGGATTGAATCCAGCAATGGTTACGGCGGGCGCCGCGAAGAGCGCACTGCTCAATCCCATCAACGCCAATGTACAGAAAAAATTAGTTTTCAATGGAAAACCCTCCACCCTTAGGTTTGCCATTGATTACTCTCAAATTCTAGGTACTGCATTGCAGAATATGACTATTCCGAAAAAGTTGTAAAACTGGGAGACTAGGGCTTTAGTACTTTTCTCTGCTCACTGACAGTTACCGCCCCTCGCACTCCTCCACCCACTTCAGTATCCGGTGGGCCGCCCCCAGTCGCGCGGGTGTCGGATAGTTCCGGTTCGCCAGCAGCGCCATCTCCATCGGCGGCTGCACCGGCGTCAACCGCCACACCGGGTTCGCCTCAAAGATCACCTTCAGCGAATTCCCCTCCAGCAAGCCCTCCAACCCCACCGGTCAGTCATACATCTCCCACCCCAGCCCCTGCGTCATCTCGCCCACCGGAAAGCAAACTCCCCGGCTCACCGCCACCGATTGCCGCAGCTTCACATCCCCAATCCGGCCCGGCTCCATCATTCGCGCCAGGAACAACCCCATCTGCCGCGCCGTTGTCTTGAGCCAATCAGCCTTCGCGTCCACTATCCCTGGCATCACCCGCACCGTCTTGCCCTCGGCGTTATAGCCCCACGCATAATCCCCCATCCGCTTTTCCGGCACGCGCACGTGGGTATCCGCCAAGCCCAGCTTCTTCAACACCTCTCCTTCCATCTATTCCACAAAGGGCCGCCCCACACTGCGAGCCGCCAGATAACTTGCCAGCCCGATGCTAGGGTTCGAATACTGCCGCTGCGTCTCTTCAGCACCGGCTCGCGAGTGCGGCCAATTCCAACTTGCCCTGCGCCTGCGCATACCCCACCAGCAGCGAGGTAAACACCTTGCGAACGGACCCCAATTCGAAAATCGTCTCCCCGGTCACGGGCTGCGGGCTGTCCTTCGCCCTCACGCCAAACGGGTAAACGAACTGCTTCCCTTCCACTACGACGGCAAGGGCCATCCCGGGGACATCCTGCTGTTTCTGTATCTCCCGCGCTTCCGCGGCCACTCGCTCGTTCAATCTTCCCGCCATAACCTGCACCTCCACGGCCCACCTCTGGCTTCGATCTGGCAGCGGCTACTGGGGTCCTGAAAAGATGGAATAGGTCTACAAACTCCTCAGCGGCAAACACCAGTAACCCAACTCAGACGGCCAGTGCGGAAGCCATCCAGATCCGTCGCCGCACCTCGCAGCTCGAAAAATGGGATGACTCCAGGCCGATGTCTGGCTTTCTGCGGATAGGATATTCAGTGTGACCTTCGCCGTAAACTACTGGGGGAAATGGCTCGGCACTCTATTGACAGTCGTGCTCTGTTCTTCCTGCCAGCCGTCACCCGCACGGCCCAGCCTGACGGAAATCGAAGCCGCACTGGATTTGGGCAAAGCCCAGCGGGAAGTGCGCGAAGCCATCGAACAGGCCTTTGCCGCCCTTCGCCGCCAGCCAGACTCCGCACCCACCAGCGGTGCGCTCGGCATGGTGCTGCATGCCCACCAACTCTTTACCCCCGCGAAACTGGCTTATCAGCGGGCTGCCGCGCTCGATCGCAAAGCCGCCAACTGGCCTTACTACCTGGCCGACATCCTGCACCAGGAAGGAAAGCTGGAGGAGGCCAGAACGATGTTGGCCCAAGCGGAGCCCCTCCCCGGCGCGCCGCCCAGCACCAGTTTGCGCCTCGCCGAATGGGCACTCGCCGCCGGCGATCTGCCAGCGGCTGAGCTTTGGTATCAGAAGGCCAAAACGAACCAAGCCGATCTCCCCTTTGCCCTCTTCGGGCTCGCTCGCATCCAGCAGGCCCGCCAGCAGTGGCAGGCGGCGCAAGCAGCCTTGGCCGAGCTTTGCCGGCTCTATCCCCGCTATGCCGCCCCCCGGCTGTCGCTGGCCCAGGTGTACCAGGCCCTCGGCCAGCGGGACGAGGCAGCGAAAGAAAGCCAGATCTATGCCCAGTTGGGGGAGGCATCCCCACCGCGTGTCGATCCCCTGATGGCGGCCATCGAGGAAAAGAACCGGGGCGCTCTCTACTGGCTCAGGGAAGGAAGCCGCCTCTCCCTCCAGGGCGAACATGCCCGGGCCCTGGAAGCCATCGAGAAAGCAGTCGCCCAGGACCCCGCTTCCGCCCAGGCCCGCGCCAATCTGATCAACGCCTATGGCCGCGCGGGAAACTACCAACAAGCCGAGAAGGCTTACCAGGAAGCCATTTCCAGTGGCCGCGCCATCGCCGATGCCCACTACAACTTTGGCGTCGTCTGCTTCCGGCAAGGCAAGATCCCCCAGGCGGAGCAGGCCTTCCGCCGCGCTATCGAAGCGAACAACCAGCATTCGCTCGCCCGCGGTAATCTCGGCTACCTACTCATCGAAACCAGGCGCGAAAGAGAAGGCGAGCAACAACTGCGCTCAGCTTTGGACATTGATCCCGCCAACCGCCAGGCCCACTTCCATCTCGGACGCCTCCTCTTGGCCCGCAAACTCTACGCCGAAGCCGAAAGCCAGCTTCGTGCCGCCGCACTGGCAGCCGAAGATGCCGAACAGCCAGGTTATCTCTATTCCTGGGGCGTCCTGTTGGGCCGTCTCCGCGATGCCCGCGCGCAACAGGTCCTCCTCGATGCGGAGGCCAGCGCGCGCCGCTGGGGCCAAATCGCTTTGGCCGAAACCATCGCGGCCGACCGTTCCCGCGGGAACCCCCAACCTGCTGGCCAGCCTCCACCCCCAGGGGCTCCGCGATGAAGCCTTACTGCTGCTTCCTCACGGTCAGCCTCCTCCTCAGCAGTTGTAATTCAAGCGCCCCCAAGCCGGCCACCAGCCCCTGGTTTGAGGAGGTTGCCGCCACTTCAGGCGTCCGCTTCCAGCACGATCCTGGCCTCTCAGGGCGCTACTTCCTGCCGGAAATCATGGGTGCCGGCGGCGCCTTGCTCGACTATGATCGCGATGGCGACCTCGATCTCTTCCTCGTCCAGAGTAAGGGGCGCCACCAGCTCTTTCGCAACGACACCCCGCCGGGCGGAACTCTCCGCTTCTCCGATCAAACTGCGGCCCTGGGCGGAGCCTCCGGCTACGGCATGGGCGCCGCGGTTTCCGATGTGGACGGCGATGGATGGCCCGATATCTACGTCACACAACTCGGCCCCAACCTCCTCCTGCGCAATCTCGGCAACGGAACCTTTGCCGACATCAGCCAGCAGGCCGGCGCCACGGACCCGCGCTGGTCCACCAGCGCCACCTTCGCCGACTATGACCACGATGGCCGTCCAGACCTCTTCGTCCTCAACTATGTCGACTTCACTCCCGACAATCACGTCGAATGCCGCTCCGCCAGCGGCCAGCCCGATTACTGCACCCCGCGTGCCTACCGGCCCATCACCTCTTCCCTCTACCGCAACCTCGGCGGCGGCCGCTTTGCAGATGTCTCGGTCCGCGCCGGCCTCAATCAGGCCAAAGGTCCCGGCCTCGGCGTGGTAGCCCTCGACGCCAATGACGACGGCTGGCTCGATTTCTTCGTCGCCAACGACAGCATGGCCAATCTCCTGTGGGTCAACGGCGCCAATGGCACATTTCGGGAAGAGGCCTTGACGGCCGGTCTGGCCTACAGCGAAGATGGCGTGGCCAAAGCAGGCATGGGCGTGGCTTTGGGAGACTTCGACAACGATGGCGATGAAGATATCCTCGTCGCCAATCTCACCCGGGAAGGCGCCACCCTCTTCCGCCGCGATGGGCCGCTCGCCTGGTTCGACAACTCCTTGCTCACCCGCACCCGCAAACTCAGTTTCGACTACACCGGCTTTGGCGCCGGCTGGGCCGACTTCGATCAGGACGGCTGGCTCGATTTGTTCATCGCCAATGGCGCCGTCACCATTCAACCGCAGCAGGCTGCTTCGTCCTATCCCTTCCAGCAGAAAAACCTGCTCCTGCGCAATGAACAAGGCAAACAGCTTGTCGAAACCCACGGCGCAGCAGGGCCAGCCCTGGCCTTGGAGGAAGTCAGCCGGGGCGCCTTGTTTGGCGATCTCGATCAGGATGGCGACCTCGATGTCGTCGTCACCAACAACAACGGGCCGGTGCGCATTCTTCGCAACATCGTGCCCCAGCCGGGCTCATGGCTGGCCGTGCAAATCGACGACGAGGCTTTGCTGCCGGCGCGCATTGGCCTCGAACGGATGAACGGATCCACCCTCTGGCGCCGCGCCCACCGCGATGGCAGTTACCTGGTCAGCAACGGCCCCCTTGCCCATTTCGGGCTTGGCGCCGAGCGCGAGTTTCGGGGTCTCTCTGTCATCTGGCCCGATGGCACGAAGAGCCGCTTTGCGGGCGGCCCGGCCAACCGGCTGATCCGGCTCAAGCGGCCATAGCGAGGCTATCCAAAGCCTCGGCCGCATCACCCCTTAGCGTCCCCCGCACTCCTCCACCCGCTTCAGTATCCGGTGGGCCGCCCCCAGCCGCACCGGTATCGGATAGTTCCGGTTCGCCAGCAGCGCCACCCCCATCTTCTTGCCCGGCACCATCGCCACATAGGCCCCAAAGCCATTCGTCGACCCCGTCTTGTTATGCAGCGCCATCTCCACCGGCGCCCGCACCGGCGTCAAGCGCCGCACCGGATTGGCCTCAAAAATCACCTTCGGCGAATTCCCCGCCACCAAACCATCCAACCCCACCGGCCACTCATATATCTCCCAGCCCAGCCCCTGCGTCATCCCGCCCACTTGAAAATAGCCGCTCCGCGTCACCCCCACCGCTTGCCGCAGCTTCCCATCCCCAATCCGGCCCGGCGCCATCATCTGTTCCAGAAACATCCCCATCTGCCGTGCTGTCGTCTTGATCCCGTAGGCCTGCGCGTCCAGCACCCCCGGCGTCACCCGCACCGCCTTGCCTTCCGAGTTATAACCCCACGCATAATCCGCCATCCGTTTCTCCGGCACCCGCACATAGGTATCGCTTAACTCCAACTTGGCCAACACCTCGCCCTCCATCAAATCCACAAAGGGCTTTCCCAAACTCCGCGCCGCCAGATAACCGGCGAGCCCGATGCTCGGGTTCGAATACTGCCGCTGCGTCCCCGGCGCAGCCGCCGGCTTCCAACCCCGCAGATACTGGAGCAGGTCCCCCGTCTTTTCCACTTCCTCGGGAAACTGCAGCGGCAGCCCCCCGGGCGTGTAGGTTGCCAACTCCGCCACGGTCACTTTGTCGAATGCGGAGCCGGCCAATTCCGGCCAGTACCGGCTCGCCGGCGCCGTCAAATCCAGCTTGCCCTGCGCCTGCGCATACCCCACCAGCAGCGAAGTAAACACCTTACTGATGGACCCCAGCTCGAAAATCGTATCTCCGGTTACGGGCTGCTGGCTGTCCTTTGCCCTGACGCCAAACGGGTAAACGAACTGCTTTCCCTCCACCACGATGGCAACGGCCATACCGGCGACATTCTGTTGCTTCTGTATCTCTCCCACTTCCGCGGCCACTCGCTCGGCCAGCGTTCCCGCGCAAACCTGCGCCTCCACGACCGATCCACCCAACCACAGCATAGCCACCAGACTGGTCTTCAGCATGAGGCTCAGCTTAGCATTGACAATTCGGCGAACTCTTTTTCTCCCCCTGCTCCATGCTGGAAGCGAAATCGGGGACCGTCCTAGGCCCGCCCTTTGGGCGGGCCGTGGGACTGTCCCCTCCTGAAAAGCAAAATAGGAACCAACCTGCCATGCCCGCCACAGCGCAAACCAAGAATTCTTCGCTCACTCCCAAGGCCCACGGCCTCACCTACATCCCGTCTAACCCGTTTCAACAGAACGAACCCATTCACGCCACCTACAACCAACTCCTCTACGGCTGAGCTACCCCATTTCCTTGAATCACCAATTGTGCTAGCCTCAGCCACTATGCAAGCGCGGCTCCGCCTCGGGCTCCTCGCAATCGCCTCTCTCACTCCCCTCGCGGCCCAGTCCCCGCCCTATCTCTTCTATCGCGGTGTCTACAATGCCGCCAGCTTCACGCCCCCCGGCCTCCCCGGCGCCGCTATCGCCCAGGGCTCCATCTTCACTCTCTTCGGCCGTAACCTCGGCCCTGCCACGCCCGCCACCGCCACCTTCCCCCTCAACCCCACCCTCGCCGGCACGTCCCTCGAAGTCTGCCTCGCCTCTGTCTGCCAGCCCGTCTTCCCGCTCTTCGTCAGCGCCTCCCAGATCAACGCCCTCCTCCCCTCCAACGCCCCCACCGGTCGCGTCACCCTGCGCGCCCGCGTCAACGGCGTCAACAGCAACTGGCTCACCATCGACACCGTCCCCGCCAGTCCCGGCCTCTTCTCCATCAACGCCGCCGGCTTCGGCCCCGGCATTGTCCAGAACTTTACTTCCCCCACCGACGCTCCCATCAACTCCCTCGGCAATGTCGCCGAACCGGGCCAGACCCTCGTCCTCTATGGCACCGGCCTCGGTCCCATCCCCACGCCCGATAACCAGCCCGCCCCCGCCGGCAACGTCGGCACGGTCGAAGTCCTCCTCGGCGCTCAGGTCCTCACGCCTGCCTATGCCGGTCGCACCCCCGGCTTCGCTGGCCTCGATCAAGTCAACTTCACCATCCCCGCGAACGCCCCCACCGGTTGCTATGTCCCCTTGCGCATCCGCTCCAACCGCGCCGTCACAGGCAACACCGTCACCAGCAACACCGTCACCATCGCCATCGGCGCTCGCCGCGGCCAGCGCTGCGCCGACGCGCACAATCCCCTCTCCGCTCCCATCTCCCTCGGCCAGCGCATCGCCGCCGTCCTGCCCCAACGCTGGCGCAACGACGTCGATGTCGATCCCTTCGCGCCCTTCCACTTCTCCCACGAATGGCTCATGGCCCGCATCGGCCAACCCGCCCCCAACGACTTCGCCTTCTCCCCATTCTCCCTGCCCCCGCCGGGCACCTGCGGCGCCTACACCCAGTCCGGCAATCTCCTCAAGGGCGATTTCCGCTTTCCCGTGATCCCCGACTCCACCAGCGCCCTCCGTCTTCGCCTCTCCGGCGCCCGCAATTTCGAACTCGACTCCACCCCCGCAAGCATCTTCTCCCACGTCGCCAATCTCACTTACGGCCTCACCAGCCTCGTCCAGCATTTCTTCACCACCCCCACCGCTGCGCTCGCCGCTCCCGGCCTCGAGGGCCAACTCCCTGCCCCCGCTCCCCTCACCTTCCTCAACCCCAACAGCCTCCGCTCCCTCTCCCGCCAGCAGCCCCTCACCCTCAACTGGTCCGGCGCCACCCCGTCTGACCAGCCCGTCCTCGCCCTCGCCGCTTATGACGAGGCCCACAACGCCACCGCCCTCCTCGCTTGCCTCGCCCTCCCGGGCCAGAATACTTTCCAGATTCCCGCCGCCCTGCTCCAAACCCTGCCGCCCACTCCCCGCGCCAGCAGCAACTACTTCGCCATCCTCGCCCTCGGCCGCTTCCCCACCAACCCAGCACCGCTCAATGCCCCCGGCTTCGACCTCAGTCTCGGCTTCGTCGCCCCCTGGTCTTCTCTCAACGTCTCTCTCCTCGCCGGAGCCCAATAGCCATGGACCAACCCAAACTCTCGCGCCGCCAGATCGC
>VFQU01002069.1_pt1 | contig 10192 bp, 12 predicted proteins | sample 3512311 | NCBI WGS metagenome assembly VFQU01 (sample SAMN10412377, study PRJNA504923) | tailings metagenome | isolation source: Relicate 3 Philex TSF3 active mining site | place: Philippines: Tuba, Benguet | collected 2017-08-29 | reverse complement strand
CAGAAGCTGATCCCGCACGTTGTTGAGAAACTCCACCACTCAAAGGGACGTCACCTGAAAGCGTTCACCGCGTCCCGCAAGGAGTCTTTCCACCCCCGGGGCTGAGCATCGGGCGCCGGTGTCGCCGACGGTGATGGGTTAGGGGCCGGGAGGCGAGGCCGGCGAGACGGTCCAACATGCTGGGCATCACGGGCTCTCCTCTTGTGGTGGGGCCGCGTCGATCGGCCGGGTATCGGTGGAGTTGCCACCGGGTGGCGCGTTGAACAGGTCCACTAGCCAGCTCGAGCCCAGCCCATCGGAAATCTCTTTCGACCGGTCCGCTTCTGCGCGCGCCGCGGCAGGGGCCGCAACGGAGATGCCTGACCCGATGAGTGGAAACCACGCCACCGACATCAGCCCCCACGCCCGCGCGTTGCCGGTCGGTGCTGGCAGGCGCAGGGTAGTCCGGGTCACGGGCGGCGGTTCGACACGCACCTGCTGCGGGGTCAGATCGACTCCGCACGCGGCAGCGTCAGCCAAGACCGCGGTCAGCCGGTCCCGACCCCGTCGTCCCCACGACGCCATGAGAACGACGGGGTCGAGGCTGAACCCGCCCCGCTCAGGTGGAACGTGCACGCCGAGGTGGGCTGTGCGTGCTGCGAGCACCCGCACCCCGGCGAACAGCCCGTTCCAACGGGCCCGTTCCCGTGGTAGGACGATGTGCACGCACAGATCACCGTGCCCGGCGAACTGGCGCAGGCCGGTGGGCCACAGCGGTGCTTCCAAAACGGTTCTGCCCATGGGCGCGGTGAGCTGCTCGTGGCGCAGTTGGCATGGACCGCTCTGCCCAGTCACGGTGCGCTCCTTCCGGGCACTGCCCGTCGTACAGGGCGATCCGGGCACCCAGTCATCGACCAGGTGCCATGCCCAGGCTGTGTCGCCGGTGCGGTCGACACGGTGCGGGCATTCCAGGACGGCCCATCCTCGGCGATCAGACACTGTTCCACGCTTACCGTACCTATTCACGGCCCCGCGCACCATCGCCCGTTCCGCGGGTGCGACCACGGTGGTGACCTGCTCTTCGTCGCGCACGCCGTAATCGCGCGCACCGCAATCGGAACTCCCCGGCGTTGCGAGGGTCAGCCTCGTGGTTCAGCGCTGGTTCCCCATGTCGCATTGAAGGCGAGTCACTTGACTGGCGGAGAATACTGAGTGCTGCGGTATTGGTCGGCTGCGCAGAGCGTCGACCTCTCGCAGCCAACCTTTCACTCTCGAATGGGGAACCCAGTCGCAGCTGGAGCGAGTGTTCCCCGGAAGCCACTGATGTTCTCCCGATTGCGCCAGCAGCGACGACACCAAAAGCACCCCGGACGCATCCGGCGGTGGCCACCTCCAGCCTTCTGCCTGGAGGTGGCTTCCCGGTTCGAGGAGTACGAGCGAGGAGCCCAGCCAGAACACCAGGCCACCGGCTGAACGCATCAGCAATCTATGCTTCTTGATCACGCATTCTCAGATCGGACCATCGACGATTCGGCGATGCCTAGCGGATAGATCCGGGCACTAATCGCCTTCGCGATTTCCATGATGACAAGTGCGCCGACGGCGACGACGATCGCCCAGCCGATGAAGGTCACGTTGAGCCCAATGGTTTCGAAGACCCCCTGCAGGAAGGGCACGTACACGGCGGCGAGTTGAAGTAGAAGTGCGGCGACGAGCATCCCCATAAGGATGGGATTGCCGCGGAACCCCGTCCTCCAAACTGGTTTGCGGAATGACCGCGCCGACAACGCGCGAAGGAGCTGCACGAAGGCAAGCGTCGTGAACACCATGGTCGGTACGAGCTGCTGGGCCTCTGGCAACTGATCCGATCTTCTCGCGGCCTCGAACGTCAAGTATCCGACGAGGATCATCGCGGCCCCCAAGATTGGGCCGATGATAGCGATATGCATGCCGATGCCGCGACTGAAAAAGCTTTCGGTGGGGGCGTACGGTCGGCGGCGCATGGTGTCGCGTTCGGGCCGCTCAACCCCCATTCCGAGGCCCAGCAGACCGTCGGTGAGGAGGTTGGAGAAGAGGATCATGATCGGAGCGAGTAGGAGCGGCAGACCGAGCAGGGGCGGGATCGCTACGACGAGTACCTTGGCGACATTCCCAGAGATGGAGAACTGTACGAACCGTCGCACGTTGTCGTAGACGACCCGGCCTTCCTCGACGGCGGCAACGATCGTGGCGAAGTTGTCATCAAGCAGCACGACATCCGCGGCTTCCTTCGCTACATCCGTTCCCGAGCCCATGGCGACGCCGATGTTCGCCTTCTTCAGCGCAGGCGCGTCGTTCACCCCGTCGCCGGTCATCGCCACGATCTCACCGTTCATCTGCAGCGCTTCGACGATGCGAAGTTTGTGCTCAGGTGAGACACGGGCGTACACCGACACCTCACGTACCGCCCCGCAGAGCTCCTCGGGGGTCATCGGGTCGAGGTCGCGGCCGGTGATGACGCGGGCAGCAGGTGAGGCTATCCCGAGGTCCGCCGCGATTGCCCGAGCGGTGAGCGGGTGGTCGCCGGTGATCATGACTGGGCGAATACCTGCAGTGCGGCAAGTGGCAACAGCGTCCCTAGCCTCTGCCCGCGGCGGATCGACCATCGCCACGAGCCCAAGGAAGACCAGGTTGTCCTCGACGGACTCTTCGTCCTTCGAAGAGGGGAGGGCATCGAGCCCCTTCCCAGCCACAGCGAGGACCCGCATGCCCTTTGAGGTAAACGACTCAATCTCCTCACGCAGGCGGGCGCGATCGCCAACATTCAGCGAGGTCACGGCACCGTCTGCGAAGAGCGCCCCGCAACGGTCGACCATGGTGTCCGCGGCACCCTTGGTCAGCGCGAAAAAGCCGGCCGTCCCGGCGATCTCGCGGAACCCCACGAGCGCCTCGGTACCAGCCGACGCAAGTTCATGCACCGTTGTCATGCGCTTACGCGACGAGTCGAAAGGGAACTCGGCTACCCGCGGCAAAGCCTGTTCGAGATCGGGTTTGTCGAGCCCGTAGCGCGCCGCCGCCACGACAAATGCACCCTCGGTCGGGTCGCCGATCGCATCGAGACGGCCATCAATGTTGAGGATCGCATCGTTGCAGAGTGCCCCGCCCGCCAGGAGGGGGCCGAGCCATCCGGCATCCGACCCCAGGGGCAGACGCGCCCCGGGACCCTGTTTGCGAAGCGTTTCGGTGAGATCGGCGGACGCTGTCGGCGCGCGAAGAACGGTCACCGTCATCCGGTTCTGCGTGAGGGTACCCGTTTTGTCGGAGCAGATTACCGTCACCGAACCCAGCGTCTCAACAGCCGGGAGCCGCCGGATCAGCGCCTTGCGCCCGAGCATGCGCTGCGCACCGAGCGCAAGCGTGAAGGTGAGCACCGCTGGCAAGCCCTCGGGCACAATCGCGACGGCGAGGCTGACAGCAGTGAGCAGCAGAACCGCGATCTCCTCTCCCGTCGCGAGACCAGTGAGGAAGACGAAAGTTCCGATGACGACTGCAACCAAAGCGAGAATCTTAGCGAGACCGTTGAGCCGCCGCTGCAGCAGCGTCTTCTCGTGCTTGACGTCCTGGATGAGTTCCGCGACCCGCCCGAGCTGCGTGTTCATCCCTGTCGAGGTTACGATCGCGCTGCCCCGCCCGAAGGTAATCGACGTGCCGAGGTAGGCGAGATTGGTCCGGTCACCTAGCGGGGTGTCGGTTCCCGGGATGGACTGTACGGTCTTATCGACCGGCTCGGACTCCCCCGTGAGCGCCGCCTCTTGGGCGCGGAGATTCACACTTTCGATAATCCGCATGTCGGCGGGTACGACCGAACCCGTCTCTAGGAGCACGAGGTCGCCGGGAACTAGGTCCCGCGCGGAGATCTCCCACGGGCGGCCTTCTCGAACCACCCGGACCTGGGGTGCGGACATTTGTTTCAGCGCGGCGATTGCCTTCTGCGCGCGGTACTCCTGTACCACGCCAAGCACGACGAAGAGCACCACGATTGCGAGGATAGCCACGGTGTCATACGGGCGTCCGAGTGCTGCTGCGAGGATCCCAGCGATCACGAGGATCCCAATCAGTATCGAGGAGACCTGCTCCCAGATAATCTGCCCGAGGGTTCGGCCTGCGCGTTCCTGGAGTTCGTTCGGCCCGTACCGCCGCAGTCTGTCGGCCGCCTCCACATCCGACAGCCCCGTGCGGACGTCGGTTCCGAGCTCGCTGGCGGTCTGGGCGACTGACCGGTCGTGCCAGTCGGTTCGTACGCCCGCCGGCGGGTCCCCTGCGGTGTCCCGGGGTCTGACGTGCGGCAAGGGTCCTCCGTAAGTTGTTAAGCGGCCCGGGAGGGCCGGATGTGGCTGATGGGTTCTTGCCTGTAGTGGCTCCCGAGGAGTGGCCGTACGGTTCTCCGGGGCGCCCTGGCTGCTGATTGAGATGCGCGTTCTGGTCGCTGTTTACGGAGATGACGGCGGGGTGTTCCTCGGGCCGATCTGTAGTACGACAGAACGAGGAGGTAGAGAGGGTGAGCATCATCAGCAAACCCACCGTCCGCCTGTGGGTGGGCATCGATGCTGGCAAGGGACACCACTGGGTCTGCGTGATCGACGACAGAGGGCAGACGGTGTGGTCGTCCAAAGTCACCTACGACGAGACGGCGATCTTGGACACCGTGGCCGCGATCCTGCAGCTGGGCGACCAGATCACCTGGGGGTCTCGACATCACCGGTGCCACGTCGGGATTGTTGTTGGCGTTGCTGGCCGCGGCACGGTCAGAACGTCTACTACGTGCCGGGCCGGACGGTGAACCGGATGGCTGGCGCCTATCGGGGCGAGGCGAAGACCGACGCCAGAGACGCGTACGTGATCTCCGAGACCGTCCGTCACCGCCGTGACCTGTCCGTCGTGGACGCCCCGGTCACGGTGGTCGCCGAACTGAGCCTGCTGGTCGGACACCGCACCGACCTCGTCGCCGACCGGGTGCGGCTGGTGAATCGGCTCCGCGACACCCTCACCGGGTACTTCCCCGGGATGGAGCGCGCGTTCGACATCAGCAACCACAAGGGCGCCCTGGTGCTGTTGACCGGATACCAGACCCCCGCCGTGCTGCGCCGAATCGGATCGTCCCGGCTGACGTCCTGGCTGTCCAAACGCAAGGTCCGCTCCGCCGCCGATGTCGCGGCCACCGCGATCGCGGCCGCCGACGGGCAGCACACCACCGTCCCGGGCGAGAAGATCACCGCGACAATCGTCGCCGAACTGGCCCAGGCGCTGCTCGACCTGGACGAGCGGATCACACGTATCGACGCGCAGGTCACCGAGACCTTCCGCACCCACCCGCAGGCGCAGATCATCGAATCCATGCCCGGCATCGGCCCGATCCTCGGCGCGGAACTCATCGCCGCCGCCGGAGACCTCGGCTCCTACGCTGACGCCGGCCGACTCGCCTCCGCCGCCGGCCTGGTCCCTGTCCCAAAAGACTCCGGCCGCCGCACCGGAAACATGCACCGTCCCCAGCGTTACAGTCGTCGACTGAGACGCGTGTTCTACCTGTCCGCGCAGTCCTCGATCATCCGCCCCGACCCCAACCGCGACTTCTACTTCAAGAAGCGATCCGAAGGCTGCAAGCACGTCCAAGCGCTCCTCGCTCTCGCCCGCCGCCGCGTCGACGTCCTCTGGGCACTCCTGCGGGACGGCCGCGTCTTCAGCATCGACAGCCCAACGAAGCCGGCTATCGCCGCTTGACTTCTTCATTGAGACTCCTCGGATGGGGCCAGGATGTAGCGGCTAGGCGCATCCATCTGCGGGCGGTCTCAACGGTACCGACGTATTTAGATCAAAGCAACCGCTTCCATCTAAAGACGCCGTACAGCCCGGTGGCGACACCGACCATCAGAACGAGCGAGAAGGGGTAGCCCAGTTCCCACCCGAGTTCGGGCATGTACTCGAAGTTCATCCCGTAGACGGTGCCGACCAGGGTTGGGGCGAAGATGATCGCCGCCCACGAAGAGATCTTCTTGATTTCCTCGTTTTGTGCGAGGTTGAGCTCCGTCATCCGCCGCATCTCGTCATTCTGCCGCTGCGCCACCAGCGTGACCTCGACGGTGAGCGCGTTCTCGAGGATGGATCGGAACGACGCCGATCGCTCGACGATGCGGAGGGCGTGGTCAAGCACGCCCCGCAAGTAGCGCTGCAGTTCACTATCAACCTGGTACTTTTCTGAGCCGCGCAACAGCGCCTCGAGCATGCCGACCAGAGTAGGCTTCGACGCGCACCTGCTGGAGGGTTAGTTCGATCCCCGCGGCGATAGCGTCCGCGAGCACCACGGTGAGAATCTCGCGGCGCCGCCGAGTGCGAGACTGCAGTAGGACGGCTGGGTTGAGGCTGAACCCGGCCCGTTCGGGTTGCATGTGTACTCCCACATGCGCGGTGCGTTCTGCGAGGAGCCGAACCGCGGGACGATGTGGACGCACAGATCGCTGTCGCCGTCCAACGAGCGGAGTTCATTGGGCGACACCGGTGCTTCGAGGATGGCGCGGTCGATCGGGGCGGTGAGCTGGTGGTAGCGCAGCAGGCACAGACCGTGCTCTTTCGCGATCACAGTCAGCTCCCGTCCGGGCAGGTATCGTCATGCAGCTGCACGCTCGCCCCACTTACCGGCATCCGCTTCTAGTAGATTGCTCGATCCGCCGAGGAGGACGCGGTGCCCCGCCGTGACGGCAACCTCCGTCGTGGACTGATCGGTGACCTCACGTACAGTCACTAGAGTGTCTCCGGCGTTGCGCAGGCTCCCGCATCCCGGCAGAGGTCCGCCGCAGCGGTCACCGACACCGACAGTCCACGCGACTACGAGGATCCCGGTCACCGCGAGCAGCGGCAACACAACCACTGCCACCGTCGAACCCTCCTCACCGGCTGGGAATCGGGGGCCAGGGCCGCCGAGGGGTCACGGTCAGTCATCGGAACTCACCTTCCCATCTGCGCGCACTCTGCCCCGGCGGCGGAAGACCGGCTCCGCGGCGGCGAGTTCCTCGTCGGTGGCGAGGCGGAACGCCCCGGCCGCTTCGGTTTCCACCGCGCGCCTTCCTTGGCCGCGGGTGGCGCGGAGGCTGGCGACGATCGAGACGGTGATGATGGTGGCCACCACGGCGAGGCTGATGGTGGTGGGGATGTAGAGGACGTCCAGGAGGAGCATCTTGATGCCCACCCAGATCAGGACGAACGCGAGCCCGACCTTGAGGTAGATGAACCGGTGGATGAGGTCTGCGAGGAGGAAGTACATTGCACGCAGCCCCAGGATGGCGAACGCGTTGGCGGTGAACACCAGGAACGGTTCGGAGGTGACGGCGAAGATCGCGGGGATGGAGTCGACGGCGAAGATGATGTCGGTGATCTCCACCAGGACCAGCACCGCCAAGAGCGGCGTCGCCACCACGATTCCGGCTTTGCGGATCAGGAACTTCTGTCCGTGGTAGGCATCGGTCATCGGCACGAACCGGCGGAAGGCCTTGAGGATCTTGGATTTCTCGGGGTGAATGTGGTCGTTGCGGGAGCGGAACATCCGCCATCCGGTGTAGATCAGGAACGCGGCGAACACGTACAGGATCCAGGCGAAGTTCTCGATCAGTGCGGCGCCGGCGGCGATGAAGATCCCGCGGAAGATCAGGGCGCCCAGGACGCCGAGGAACAACACCCGGTGCTGGTACTCGCGGGGCACGGCGAATGCGGCGAAGATGATGGCCCAGACGAACACGTTGTCCACGGCGAGGGATTTCTCGATCAGGTAACCGGCGAAGTACTGCTGCCCGAATTCCGCGCCCCACAGCGACCACACGAGCACACCGAAGCTCACGCCCAGCACGATCCACACGATCGACCACGCGGCGGCTTCCCGCACGCCGATCACATGGGCTTTGCGGTGTGCGACCAGGTCGACGGCGAGCATCACCAGGATCACCCCCAGGACGGCGAACCACGCCTACAACGGCACTGACATGTCAAAGACCTCCACGAAGATTCGTGAAGGTCTCATCGGCCCTGTCGGGCTCTGCGCACCGGATCCCGAGGCGGGAACGTATTGACGATGCGGAGCGAGGATTACTCCCCTTCTCGCCCCATCAAACAGGAGAAGTATGCTTCACGTCAAGTCGGCTCCCGCCAGAGGGCCCCGGAACCACGGCCAAAGAGCGGCGAGCCTGGGACGCTTCAGCGGTGTTCTGGCAGGACTACGCTGTCTTCGGGCTGCTCGTCGAGCAGCAAGACGAATTGGTGGTGGCGGGTGAAGGGTTCGGGGTTCGACCTCGACGCCGGGTTGCGGCGCTACCCGTGGGTGTCGAGGGCCATGAACGCGGAGGCCGTATACGGCACCGTTCTGACCGCGGGGCTGATCTCCGCGTTCTCTCTCTACAACCCGGGACTGCCGGTTTTGATCGCGCGCACCATCGGCACCGTCCTGGTGTTCTGGGGTGCACACATCTACGCCGAGATCGTCGGCAACCGTGCAATGAGCTGGCGAGAAGCGGTCCGCGAAGGCCTCCAACGCTCCGCCGGACTCCTGTGGGCACTCATCGTCCCGGTCGCCTGCCTGACCACGGGCGCGCTCCTCGGACTATCGGTAGACGCCGCAGTAGACGTTTCCTTGTGGGGAGGCGTCGTCACCCTCGCCATACTGGGATGGTGGGCGGCCCGGCAACGCAACGACCCCGTCCTGGTGAAGGTGGTCACCGCCGCCGCAACGGCAGGCATGGGACTCGCCCTGATCGCTCTCAAAGCACTCGTACACTAACCGCGCCCCGGCATCCGCTTAGCCGAGCGGGAACAGGCGTGCCTAGTGGATGTGTAGCAGCGCGCGGATTAGGTCGCCCACGGACCTCCCGGTCCATCGTTGGTCGCGCGGGCGAGAAACTATCCCTCAACAGGATTGCAGGGGCCGGCTCGCTGTAACGCGCCGATGGGGAATGTTGCGCCCCGGGTTCATCGGAGGCTCGTTGTGACCCGTTCGCTGTCCGCGACGGGCGTGTGGTGTGAATCGTAGTAGCCCTGCTCGGCCTCAACGGGGGGAATCATCCCGATCGCTGAGTGCAGCCGTCGGTTGTTGAACCAGTCGATGTATTCCGCGACGGCGAACTCCAGATCGTCGATCGATTTCCACGGCCCGCGGTGGCGCACGAGCTCTGCCTTGAACAGCGAGTTGAAGGCCTCGGCCAGGGCGTTGTCATAGGAATCTCCTCGGGACCCCACCGAGGCGACCGCGCCGGCCTCGGCGAGGCGCTCGGTGTAGCGAATCGCTCGATATTGAACGCCCCTGTCGCTGTGATGCTTCAGCCCGGTTATCTCGCGGCCATGCCGCCTCCTGTTCCACAGGCCCATCTCCAACGCATCCAACGCCAGATCGGTGCGCAAACTGGTGGAGAGCTGCCAGCCGACCACGCGGCGAGAGAACACATCGATCACGAACGCGGCATAGACCCAGCCGGCGAAAGCTTGGATTCCAGCAGTCGTCGCAACGGTGTGAACTATTCCGGGCTCAGTAAAGCACTCATCCGCTCGGCCGGGGTGTCCCAGTCGAGCGCCTTGCGCGGCCGGTCGTTCAGTTCAGCGGCGATCGCGGCGAGGGCCCCGGCGTCGTGGCTGCGGAGGTTGGTGCCCTTGGGGAGATACTGCCGAAGCAGCCCGTTGGTGTTCTCATTCGTGCCGCGCTGCCAGGGTGAAGCTCGTTCGCAGAAGTAGACCGCCATGTCCGTGGCGAGAGAGAAGGCTCGGTGCTCGCTCATCTCCGCGCCCTGATCCCAGGTGAGGCTCTTCTTCAGTGCGGTCGGCATCCCCACCAGGGCGGCGATGAGGCTGTCGCGAACGGCATCGGCGGTGCGCTCGATCGGAAGATGGCCGAGGACGACGTAGCGCGTGGTCCTTTCGACGAGGGTCGCGACGGCCGAACCGCTGCCCGCGCCGACGATCAGGTCACCTTCCCAGTGCCCCGGGACCGCGCGACCCTCGACGGCGGCGGGGCGCTGTGAGAGTGGTGTCATCTCGTCGATGAACCTGCTCGTGCGCGTCTGCGGGTCACGGTGCGGTTTGCGGCGCGAACGACCGCGACGCAACGTGCCTGCCAGCTCGCGCCTGAGCTCTCCGTGCGCGTGGACGTATGGTGACGTCCCTTTGAGTGGTGGAGTTTCTCAACAACGTGCGGGATCAGCTTCTG
>VFQU01002067.1_pt1 | contig 10197 bp, 5 predicted proteins | sample 3512311 | NCBI WGS metagenome assembly VFQU01 (sample SAMN10412377, study PRJNA504923) | tailings metagenome | isolation source: Relicate 3 Philex TSF3 active mining site | place: Philippines: Tuba, Benguet | collected 2017-08-29 | reverse complement strand
GGACTTGCGCTTCCAGCCGCCGTTCCAGCGGTCCTGGTTCTCCCAGTCCTTCGGGTAGCCGATGCCGGGCTTGGTCTCGACATTGTTGAACCAGGCGTATTCGACGCCTTCGCGGTTCGTCCAGACGTTCTTGCAGGTGACCGAACAGGTGTGACAGCCGATGCACTTGTCGAGGTTCAGCACCATCGCGATCTGAGCGCGGATCTTCATCTGAGTTCTCCTGTTCACTCGGCCGCGACGGCCGGGGCCGCGCCGTGGCGCGCCTTGGCCTCGTCGAAGGGACGTTCGAGCCAGTCGACGTTCGCCAGTTTGCGGACGATGACGAACTCGTCGCGGTTGGTGCCGATGGTGCCGTAGTAGTTGAAGCCGTAGGCGAGCTGGGCGTAGCCACCGATCATGTGGGTCGGCTTCAGCACTGCGCGGGTGACTGAGTTGTGGATGCCGCCGCGGTTGCCGGTGGTCTCCGAACCCGGCACGTTCACGATCTTCTCCTGGGCGTGGTACATGAAGACCGTGCCGTTCTTCATGCGCTGGGAGACGACGGCGCGGGCGACGAGGGCGCCGTTGCTGTTGAAGGCCTCGACCCAGTCGTTGTCGACGATGCCGGCCGCCGCGGCGTCGGTCTCCGACAGCCAGACGATCGGTCCGCCGCGGGACAGCGTCAGCATCATCAGGTTGTCGGTATAGGTGGAGTGGATGCCCCACTTCTGGTGCGGCGTGATGAAGTTCAGCACCACCTGCTTGTTGCCGTTGGGCTTCAGGCCGATGACCGGCTTGGTCGCCTTCAGATCGACCGGCGGGCGATAGACGCAGAGCGCCTCGCCGAAGGCCCGCATCCACAGGTGATCCTGGTAGAGCTGCTGCCGCCCCGACAGGGTGCGCCACGGGATCAGTTCGTGGACGTTTGTGTAGCCGGCGTTGTAGCAGACCTTCTCGCTCTCCAGACCCGACCAGATCGGCGAGGAGATGATCTTGCGCGGCTGGGCGACGACGTCGCGAAAGCGGATCTTCTCGTCCTCCTTGGGGACGGCGAGATGGGTGTGGTCGAGGCCGGTGAAGCCGCCGAGCGAGGCCCAGGCCTTGACCGCGACCTCGCCGTTCGTCTCCGGCGCCATCATCAGGATGACCTCGGTGGCGTCGATATCGGTCTCGATCTTGGCGAGGCCCTTGTTGGCGCCGTCACGATGCTCGCCGTTCAGCTCCTTCAGGAGTTGGACCTCGTGCTCGGTGTTCCAGGCCATCCCCTTGCCGCCATTGCCGACCTTGGCCATGAGCGGGCCGAGGGAGGTGAAGCGGGCGTAGAGGTTGGGATAGTCGCGCTCGACCACCGTCACCGTCGGCATGGTCTTGCCGGGGATGGGCTCGATCTCCCCCTTCTTCCAGTCCTTGACGTCGAAGGGTTGGGCGATCTCGCCGGGGCTGTCGTGCATGATCGGTGCCAGCACGACGTCCTTCTCGACGCCGAGCACCTCCGGCGCGACCTTCGAGAACGTCTTGGCGATGCCCTTGTAGATCTCCCAGTCCGACTTCGATTCCCAGACAGGATCCACGGCCGCGGTGAGCGGATGGATGAAGGGGTGCATGTCGGAGGTGTTGAGGTCGTTCTTCTCGTACCAGGTGGCTGTCGGCAGCACGATGTCCGAATAGACGCAGGTCGTGGACATGCGGAAGTCGAGCGTCACCAGCAGGTCGAGCTTGCCCTCCGGGGCATCGTCCCGCCACTTCACCTCCTTCGGCTTGACGCCGCCGGTGGCGCCGAGGTCCTTGCCCAGCACACCGTGGGTGGTGCCGAGCAGGTGCTTCAGGAAGTACTCGTGGCCCTTGCCGGACGAGCCCAGCAGGTTGGAGCGCCAGACGAAGAGGTTGCGCGGCCAGTTCTTGCGGTTGTCCGGATCCTCCCAGGCGAAGTTGAGGTCGCCGGTCTTGACGGCCTGCGCGACGTAGTCCTTCACCTCGAGCCCGGCGGCGGCCGCCTTGCCGGCGATCTCCAGCGAGTTCTCCTGCAGCGTCGGATAGGCCGGCAGCCAGCCCATGCGCACGGCGCGCACGTTGTAGTCGATGATCGAGCCGTCCCAGTCGCCCTTCGGGGCGGTGGGAGAGAGGATTTCCTCCGGCGTGACCGTCTCGTAGCGCCACTGGTCGGTGTTCACGTAGAAGGCCGAGGTGGAGTTCTGCTGGCGCGGCGGCCGCGCCCAGTCGAGGGCGAAGGCCAGAGGCGCCCAGCCCGACTGCGGGCGCAGCTTCTCCTGGCCGACATAGTGCGACCAGCCGCCGCCCGACTGGCCGATGCAGCCGCACATGACCAGCATGTTGATCACGCCGCGGTAGTTCATGTCGGCGTGGTACCAGTGGTTCATGGCGGCGCCGATGATCACCATCGAGCGGCCCCTGGTCTTCTCGGCATTGCGGGCGAACTCGCGGGCGACCGTGATGATCTGGTCGCGCGGAACACCCGTGATGTGCTCGGCCCAGGCCGGTGTATAGGGGCCGGTCTCGTCGTAGGTCTTCGCCACGGTGTCGCCGGCAAAGCCGCGGTCGACGCCATAGTTGGCGAGCATCAGGTCATGGACGGTGGCGACCAGCGCCTCGCCGTCGGCGAGCGCGACGCGCTTCACCGGCACCTTGCGGGTCAAGATGGATTCATCCTTGGTCGAGGCGAAGTGCTCGTGCTCGATGTTGCCGAAGTACGGGAAGGCGACCTCAGCCAGTTCGCCGCCGGCGAGCGTCAGGGCGAGCTTCGTCTGATGGCCGCTGGTGTCCTTCTCCTCGAGGTTCCACTTGCCTTTCTCGCCCCAACGGAAGCCGACCGAGCCGTGCGGCACGCAGATCTCGCCGGTGGTCTCGTCGATGGCGACCGTCTTCCACTCGGGATTGTTGGTCTCGCCGAGGCCGCCCTTGAAGTCGGAGGCGCGCAGCTGCCGCTCCGGCACCAGGCGGCCGTCCTGCTCGACGAGGCGGACCAGCATCGGCATGTCCGAGTACTGGCGCACGTAGTCGTGGAAATAGGTGGCTTGGCGGTCGACGTAGAACTCCTTGAGGATGACGTGGCCCATGGCCATGGCCAGCGCCGCGTCGGTGCCCTGCTTCACCGAGATCCAGAGATCGGCGAACTTCGAGGCTTCCGAATAGTCGGGGCAGATGACCACCGACTTGGCGCCGCGATAGCGCGCCTCGGTATAGAAATGGGCGTCCGGCGTGCGCGTCTGCGGCACGTTCGAGCCCCACAGGATGAGGAAGCCCGAATTGTACCAGTCGGCCGATTCCGGCACGTCGGTCTGTTCGCCCCAGGTCTGCGGCGATGCCGGCGGCAGGTCGCAGTACCAGTCGTAGAAGGACATGCAGACGCCGCCGAGCAGCGACAGATAGCGCGAGCCGGCCGCATAGGAGACCATCGACATGGCCGGGATCGGCGAGAAGCCGTAGATGCGGTCCGGACCGTAGGTCTTGGCGGTGTAGGCGTTGGCTGCCGCGACGATCTCGTTGGTCTCGTCCCAGCTGGAGCGGACGAAGCCGCCGTGGCCACGCTTGGAGGTGTAGCTCGCCCGCTTCTCCGGGTTCTCGACGATCGAGGCCCAGGCTGCGACCGGTGTCATGGTGGCTCGCGCTTCCCGCCACAGCTTGGCAAGGCGCGAGCGGACCATCGGGTACTTCACCCGGTTGCCGGAGTAGAGGTACCAGGAATAGGAGGCGCCGCGCGAGCAGCCACGGGGCTCGTGGTTCGGCAGTTCCGGCCGTGTCCGCGGATAGTCGGTCTGCTGCGTCTCCCAGGTGACGATCCCGCCCTTGACGTAGATCTTCCAGGAGCAGGAGCCGGTGCAGTTGGCGCCGTGGGTGGAGCGGACGATCTTGTCCGACTGCCAGCGCCGCCGATAGGCATCCTCCCAGCTGCGGTCCTCGGTGGTGGTGATCCCGTGACCGCCGGCGAATTCGCCGGTGGTGCGGTTGAAGAAGGTCAGGCGATCGAGAAAATGCGACATGGCCGGGTCCCCGAGGTCACTGGGCGGGCTGGAGGGCGGGGGAGACGCGCTGCCGTTCGACGTCGTGGAGGACGCCGCCCTTGCGCGTGTAGACCACCCAGGTGATGGCGATGCAGGTGAGGTAGAAGGCGAAGAAGGCCCACAGCGCGCCGTTGACCGCGCCGGTCATGGCGATGGAGGTGCCGTAGGCCTTGGGGATGAAGAACCCCCCATAGGCGCCGATGGCCGAGGAGAAGCCGATGATGGCGGCCGCTTCCATTTCCGCCTGGCGGGCCCGGGTGGGCTCGTCTGCGGTCGGCATCAGGCGCGCCATGTCCTTACGCATGATCGCGGGGATCATCTGGAAGGTGGAGGCGTTGCCGACGCCGGTCAGGAAGAACAGCGCCATGAAGCTGGCGAAGAAGCCGACGAAGGCACCCGGCTGATCCTTGATGGTGATGAAATAGAGCACCGCCAGGACCGCGATCGCCATGCCGGCGAAGACCCACAGGGTCACCCGGCCGCCACCCCAGCGATCGGACACCCAGCCGGTGAGCGAGCGCGACATGGCGCCGACCAGCGGGCCGAGGAAGGCGAGCTGCAGGGCATTGACCTCAGGGAACAGCGTCTTGGTCAGCAGGGGGAAGCCCGCCGAGTAGCCGATGAACGATCCGAAGGTGCCGACATAGAGCCAGCACATCAGCCAGTTGTGCTTGCGCTGGAAGATGACGGCCTGCTGGGAGAAGGAAGCCTTCATGCTGGCGAGGTCGTCCATGCCGAACCAGGCAGCGATGGCGGAGGCGGCGATGAAGGGCACCCAGATGTAGCCGGCGTTCTGCAGGAACAGCCGCTCGCCGGTGCTCGCCACCTGGGCCTCGCCGCCGAGGGCGCCGAAGACGCCGGCGGTGATGACCAGCGGCACGACGAACTGCACCACCGAAACGCCGAGGTTGCCGAGGCCTGCGTTCAGCGCCAGCGCGTTGCCCTTTTCCGCCTTCGGGAAGAAGAAGGCGATGTTGGACATGGACGAGGCGAAGTTGGCGCCGCCGAATCCGCAGAGCAGGGCGAGGGCCAGGAAGATGACATAAGGCGTCGACGGGTTCTGCACGGCGACACCGATGCCGATCGCCGGGATCATCAGCGACCATGTGGCCAGCGTCGTCCACAGCCGCCCGCCGAAGATCGGCGGCATGAAGCCGTAGACGATGCGCATGGTCGCGCCCGAGAGGGCCGGCAGCGCCGCCAGCCAGAAGAGCTGGTCGGTGGTGAACTTGAAGCCGACTGCCGGCAACTTGGCGACGACGACCGACCAGACCATCCACACCGCGAAGGCGAGCAGCAGGTTCGGGATCGAGATCCACAGGTTGCGGGTGGCGATCGCCTTGCCCTTGGATCTCCAATAGACCGGATCTTCGGGGGCCCAGTCCTGAATGGCGCCGGAAGCGGCCAGCGCGCCCTTCTGGGCGGTGCCGTGGACCGGCTGCATCTCGGGAAGCTCGGGCAGGGCGGCGCGGTCGACACCGGCTTCGCGGGCCTCACGCTCCATCGCCATGATCGCGAAGTGCATCCAGACGAGGGCGACGGCGGCGATGACGAAGAGCAGCCAGAAGCAGCTCTGCCAGACGCCCGTGAGATCGTTGAGCACGCCGAAGACGATCGGCAGGATGAAGCCGCCGAGGCCGCCGATCAGGCCGACGATGCCGCCCACCGGGCCGACCCGGTTCGGATAGTAGACCGGAATGTGCTTGTACACCGCCGCCTTGCCGAGGCTCATGAAGAAGCCGAGCACGAAGGCGAGCACGATGAAGGCGACGAGGCCGATCTCCATGTGGAAGGTCACGGTGCCGGTCGTGGTCCGCACCACATAGTCGGCCGGCGGATAGGACAGGATGAAGGTGCAGGCCACCGAGACCATGAAGGTCCAGTACATGACCGTGCGCGCACCGAACTTGTCGGAGAGGTGACCGCCATAGGCGCGGAAGATCGAGGCGGGGACAGAGTAGGCGGCGCCCACCATGCCAGCCGTGGTGATGGAGAGGCCGTAGACGCCGATCAGGTAGCGCGGCAGCCAGAGCGCGAGGGCGACGAAGGCGCCGAAGACGAAGAAGTAGTACAGCGAGAAGCGCCAGACCTGGACGTTCTTCAGGGGCTCCATCAGCGCGGAGATCGGCTCGGGCTTCAGGCCCTTGGCCTTTCTCTGGGCGAGATCCGGATCATCCTTGGTGCCGATGAAGAAGACGACCGCCATGACGGCGAGCGCGATGGCCCAGATGATCGCCACCATGCGCCAGCCATAGGCGATCATGATGAAGGGCGCGAGGAACTTGGTCACCGCCGCGCCGACATTGCCGGCGCCGAAGATGCCGAGCGCCGTGCCCTGCTTCTCCTTCGGATACCACTTGGACACATAGGCGATCCCGACGGCGAAGGAGCCGCCGGCAATGCCGACGCCGAGGGCGGCCAGCAGGAAGGTCGGGTAGTCGTAGGCGAAGGTGAGCAGGAAGGTTGCCACCGCCGCCGACATCATCGTCAGCGAATAGACGATCCGCCCGCCATACTGATCGGTCCAGATGCCGAGGATGAGCCGGATCAGCGAGCCCGTCAGGATCGGGGTTCCGACGAGCAGGCCGAACTGCGTCTCGGTCAGCCCGAGGTCGCGCTTAATCTGCACGCCGATGATGGAAAAGATCGTCCAAACTGCAAAGCAGATGGTGAAGGCGAGCGTGGAGAGCCACAACGCTCGACCTTGATCGGAACTTGAAACGGATGGCTCGCGCGTCATGGCAGTGGCCTTCGCTGGCGGACGCGGCATACGGGCCGCGATGAACGCGACAACAAAAGTCTGTCTGGCCACAGATTGTATTGATTGAAATCAAAGGACTATCTTGCAGCGCACCAAAAAACACTTTGCTTGATTGATATTTACTGCGCTTTCGATCAATGTCATCTCTTTGATTGACTGTATTCGAGAGGTAAATTGACATTTGTCAAAATGCAATCAGGATGGTCCGCGGAGGACCCTTCCGTGCGCGCTTCAGACATCCAGATCGTCCGCGAGCTGCCGCTCTTTTCCGGAATGGACGACGCCGAATTCGATTCGCTCATCAAGGCGGCGTTCCTCCAGCGTTTCCCCGCGCAGACACAGCTCATTCAGGAGGGCGATCACGCCGATTTCCTCCATGTCGTGGTGGAGGGCCTGGTGGAGATGTTCGCCAGCCACGACGGGCGCGAGAGCACCATCGGCTTTCTGGCGCCGGTCACCACCTTCATTCTGGCAGCAGTCATCGTCGACAAGGTCTATCTCCAGTCGGCGCGAACGCTGGAGGCCTCCCGAATCCTCATGATCCCGGCTGCGGCGATCCGTCACGTCTTCGAACGCGATGTCTCCTTCGCCCGTGCGGTCGTCGGCGAGATGGCGGAGCGCTACCGCGGCATTGTGCGGCAGCTGAAGGACCAGAAGGTGAGGAGCGGCGGCGAGCGGCTCGCCGCCTGGGTCCTGAGGAACGGCCGGGACCAGTCCGGTTCGCTCGTGGCCCAGATTCCCTGCGAGAAATCGAAGCTCGCGAGCTATCTCGGCATGACGCCGGAAACCCTGTCGCGCAGTTTCCTGGCGCTTGAGCGCTATGGCGTTAAGGTGGCCGGCCGCACCATCACCTGTTCCACTCCGGCTGCCCTGGCCGAACTGGCCCTCCTCGATCGGGTGATTGACGAGGGTCAGGACTAGCCGCCGCGGCGCGCGGACGGGCCGACCGGCGCTAGATACCTGTTCCGTCGATGAGCGCTTCGCCGCCGATATGCTGGCGGATGCCAGCCACCAGCGCGGGCTCGCGGGATTGGCTGCGTCGGCGCGGCCGGGGCGCGTCGATGATCTGGTCCGCCACCACCCGGCCGGGTGCGCCAGCGAGCACAACCACCCTGTCGGCCAGGTAGGTCGCCTCCTCGATATCGTGGGTCACGAAGAGGACGGTCTTCCCCGTGACCTGCCAGATGCGGACGAGCTCGTCCTGAAGATTTTCTCGGGTGATGGCGTCGAGCGCCGAGAAGGGCTCGTCCATCAGCAGAACCTCCGGCTCGACGGCGAGCGCCCGGGCGAGAGACACCCGTTGCCGCTGGCCGCCCGAGAGCTGGTGCGGCCAGCGTTCGGCGAGATGGGCGAGCCCGACGATCTCCAGCGCCTCGCGGGCCTTGCGGCGGCGCGCCTCCTTGCCGAGCTCGCCGCCCTCCAGTCCGAAGGCGACATTGTCCAGCACGGACCGCCATGGCAGCAGGCGCGAGTCCTGGAATACGAGGGCCAGCGGCTGGCGCCGGCTGGAACGGGTGGCGATCGTGACCGTGCCGGCGCTCGCGGTGGCCAGTCCGATCAGTACGCGGAGCAGCGTCGACTTGCCGACGCCGGACGAGCCGACGATGGCGATGAAGGCGCCGCGCTGCACTGACAGGTCCAGGCCGCGCAGCACCTCGTTCCTGAGGCCGTCACGCTCGAAGGTCAGCGAAAGGCCTTCGATGTCGATCACGCTTTCCATCGCAGCACCCATCCCTGAAAGGCGACGAAAAGCGTGTCGAGCACGCCATAGAGAGCTGCCATGGTGAGCATGTAGACGACGACGAGTTCGCTCGCGAGAAGGCTTGAGGCCTGGATCATGCGCTGTCCGACACCCGGCACGCCGAAGATCTCCGCCGCGACGACGGCCATCCAGGCCTGGCCGAGGGAGGTTCTCAGGCCCACGAGGATGCCGGGCATGGCGGCTGGAAGCAGGATCTTGAACAACCGCTCGCGCGCCGACCGGAAGCCGAAGGCATTGGCCACCTCGATGAGATCGCGGTCGACATCGCGCACCGCGCCGTGGGCGGCGAAGAACACGATCCAGAACACGCCGAGGGCGATGATGAACACGGCTGCCGACTGGCTGACTCCGAACCAGATGATGGCAAAGGGCACCCAGGCGAGGCCCGGAATGGGGCGCAGTACGCGCACCACCCAGGAACTCAGGTCCTCTGCCGTGCGTGACATGCCGGTCGCGACGCCGAGCACGAGACCGAGGAGCGATCCGGTGATGAGGCCCGCCGTGTAGTGCTGCAGACTGGCGCCGACGGCGGCCGACCAGGCGCCGGATGTCAACTCGTCCCAGAAGGCTGCCGGAATGGCGCTGGGGCCGGGCAGCAGCAGCGGGTTGAACAGGCCGAGGCGCGGCAGTGCCTCCCAGACCAGAACGAAGAGGGCGAGGCCCGTGGCGGCGAGGCCGATCCGCTTCAACCCGTCGAGGGACGGGCCGGAGTCGGACGGCGCCGGGGCGGCGGCGGGAAGGGCGGCGTCGGTCATGGCGATCGGTTCCGGGGCTTGTGGCGGCGGCTCAGCTCGCCACCGGCGCCTTCTCGAAGAAGCGGCTGTCGAACAGCGGATCGAGCGGCACCGCCTCCTTCAGCGAGCCGAGCGTCACCTGATAGTCCTGCATCGCCTTGGTCGGCTGGATGATGGCGCGGGGGTCGATGGTGAACTTGCTCGCCGGCGATTTCAGCGCGGCGCGGATGGTGGCGAGGTCGACGATGCCCTTGGCGAGGTTGGCCGCCACGTGCGGCGCGGCCCTGTCCGGGTCGCGGGTGAGCAGGGCGCCGGCGCGGACGAGGCCGTTGACCAGCCCCTGCACCTTGTCTTCGTTCCTCGCGAGGAACGCGCCCGAGACCGCGACGACGCTGCCGGGCTGGCCGGGGAAGAGTTCGTCGCCGACGGCGATCAGCTTGATCGCTGGGTTGCGCTTCTGGACAATGGTGAGGGCCGGCTCGCGGATGGTGGCGCCCTCGACCGCATCGGCGAGCACCGCCTGCTGCGTCGCATCGATCCCCATGGCGACCACCTCGACATCGGCGCGGTCGGCCTTGATCTGCTCCCAGAGCCAGTACTGAAGGGTGGTGTTGGGAACCGAGCCCGGTGGCTGGGTGGCGAGGCGCGCCCGCTTTCCGGTGGCGCCGCGATAGCTGCGGAAGGCGTCGGCATGCGACACGCCTGGCTTGAAATGGGCGGCGAGGCGCGGCGTCGCGACGAAGACGTTCTCGCCGGTCGCCGTTGAGGCGACGACCTTTACGTCGACGCCACGGGCCCGCGCCACACCGAGCGGCGCGACGCCGGCCGCATAGACGTCGATCGTGCCGGAGGCCAGCGCCTGAATCATCGCCGGGCCGGACTCGAAGCTGGTGAAGGCGAGGTCCAGCCCCGCCTCGCGGGCCCAGCCCTCCCTGTCGGCGA
>VFQU01002066.1_pt1 | contig 10198 bp, 10 predicted proteins | sample 3512311 | NCBI WGS metagenome assembly VFQU01 (sample SAMN10412377, study PRJNA504923) | tailings metagenome | isolation source: Relicate 3 Philex TSF3 active mining site | place: Philippines: Tuba, Benguet | collected 2017-08-29 | reverse complement strand
AGCGCACTTCAATGGCATTGAAGGGGTCAGGGGTTCGAATCCCCTTAGCTCCATAACCTGGAAACGTTGATATATCAATGTTTTTCGGGCTTATTCTCTAGTGCTGGGTGGCTGCTCCATTCTCAACAAGTAGCGTCTGAAAGCCTCAGAAATCGTCAGAGAGATTCTTAAATTGGTCTGAATTTGGGATGACTCCCTCAATAACAAATGGCGCGATCGCGCTAGAGTTGAAAAATAGAAAAATAAGCGTAAGAGATGGCTATTTTGGTGGTAACGGTGGTAACAGGGGGTTAAAGCCCCCAATTTATAAGGCTTTTAGCCGTTACCACGTCTTCTTTAGGTGGGTTCAAGGTGGTAACAGGATCTCGATCTTGGAGCGCATCAAGTTTGGCTAAGCCTTAATCAGGACAAGCCTTTCAATGCTGTTGCTACCTTGAAATCCACCTGTTACCACCTTGAAAGCGATCGTTCTGTCTTAATTCGGTTAGGTGGTAACAGATGCCAAAAGCGAAAAAAGGTAGTGTTGCAATCTCAGATGTAGATGGACGTTTCCGCCTGCGGTGGACATACTTTGATGAGTTGAGGAGAGTGAAAAGGTACACTCTTGCGGCTGGAGCCGTGAATGAAACGAATCGCACCGCGGCCGAAAAACTCGCTAAGAAAATTGAGCTTGATATCGCCAGCGAAAACTTTGATTACTCACTTCGCAAATACAAGCAGGGTTTAGATCGCTCTGAATCAATCACAGTTGAAGCTTTATTTGATCGCTATATTTCTGCTGAGTTATCGATTGATCAGACGAGTTCGATCGAGCGCTACAAAACAATTCGGAATCATTTCACTCGATTTCAACGGTCAATGACTGCGGACGAATGCACTGAGAAAAAAGCGATCGCGTTTATGCACTACTTACAGGAGCGTGGACAAAGCGGGGAAACCGTCAACATGAATCTCACCTGCATTCGTGCAGTATGGGTTTGGGGGATTAAGAAAGGATTGGTGCATGTCAATCCATGGCTTGATTTGAAGGTTGAAGTCGAGCCTAGAGAGCAAGCTAAGCCATTCACCTTGGATGAAATCAGGAAGATTCTAGAGGCATTCCAAGGCAATTACTATGAGAACTTTGTGCGCTTCATGTTAGGTGTTGGATGCCGCATTGGTGAAGCTGTAGCACTCGATTGGAGTGTAATAAATGAGGACTGCTCGGAGATATTCATCAAGCAGGCGTACAACTTAAGAGCGCGCAAAATTAAGGGCACAAAGACGGGGAAAACTCGCCATGTGCCTGTTAGCCCCAAAATTCAGGCATTGCTGCAAGAGTTGAGACAGTCCTCTGATTCAGAGATTGTGTTTCCTTCCCCTAAAGGTGGTCGCATCGATCGCGCTAATTTTCGGAAGCGACACTGGAAGCCAACTTTAGAGAAATTAGGCATTGAGTACCGAAGTCCCTACAATGCCCGTCATACCCGTTGGAGTCATGAAATCAAAAACGGATTAGATATTGCGACTGCTGCGAAGTACGCTGGAAATCGCCCTAGAACGATGATGGATCGATATCTTGGTTCAACTGGTAGTCCGAGGTTGCAAGACTTCGACTAGGCACGTTTACGGCTAAATATCTCTTGCCTTTTTGCTGCGATCGCTTGTTCATGCGCTGTTGGGTCACTCTGGAATCGAACAGCGATATCAACCATGTCAGGATCAAAGCGTCGCAGTTTTCCTTTTCCGCCGTAGTGAATCCCAGAGACTAAGTAACCGTCTTTAATCCACCGCTCGATCGTCGATTCCGATAATTTCGTTCTCTGGCAAGTTTCGTCGAGAGTGAGCCACATCGTTTTTCTTCCGTCGATTTGATTTGTAATTTGCGTAAAGTTCGAGCGTTGGGATAACTCCCGTCAGTAACTTGATCGCGCCTGGATTACGGGCAATGCGATCGGTAAGCCTGTGGGCATTGCAGCCGAGTATCGTTAAGTTGATCCGTCAACTGACACGCCTCTCTGCAATCAATTCCGGCTCACACTCGCTCAAAGGGAATTTGTCGCCTTGCTCATTCAGGAGCCGATAGAGTCCTGAGTTTCTGGTTTTCCTAACGTTAGAGATTGCGAATCGTTGATTGGTTGGTGTGTGAATTGCGATCGCATTCGGTACTACCCAGGCGGGAAGTTCAGGATTTTTCGGATTGCAGGGTTCAGATTGCTCAGCCTGATTTACAGGTGGTTCCGGTTTACGCCAGCCTCGAAGCTGTCTACCGTCAATTCGCTTTGATGACTTCTCCCAGCCTGCTTTTTTCAGAATTGCAGCAACGCGCATTTCGTAGGCTCGATCCTGCCGAGAAGTTTCAATCTGCAAGGGACAATCAAGAATCTCCTTAGTTGTCACAAATTCCCTATCGTCTGCATAGCTCAGTACTGGCTCTGTCCAAGGATCACTAGTCTGAAACTGCTCTGCAATTCCTGCTGAAGCCATTTCTTCAAGGTCTGTAAGCCACCACTGCTCACCTGCTCTATAAAGAGCTACCGCTGCTGCCCAGATACGATCGCGATCTGCTTTGAGCAATTCGATATCGATATCCTTGAGAACTGGAATTACCCAAAAGCGCCGATTTCCAGTGGAATCGCTCAGAAATTCGTCTTGGTTCGTTGTTCCGACGATGACGGACGGTCTTTGCATTTCCTCAGTATCGCGCCCATAGGGAGGTCTTACAAAATCGGTCGAACTGCTAAGAAATGCTTTTGTCGCTGCGACATCCTTGCGTCTGAAAACGGTCTCTAACTCTGCCCACTCTACAAACCAAACACGATGCAATTTCAGCTTTTCATCCTTGTCGCCGACATTACCCAATGAGTCATCGAAGTATTGAACACCGCCTGCAAGAAGCTTGAAGAACGTTGATTTTCCCGCACCTTGTTTTCCTTGCAGAATCAACGCCGTATCAACTTTGCAGCCTGGTTCGTATGCCCTCGCCACTGCTGCAATCAGAAATCGCTTAATCATTGAATTGTAAATCGGTTCAGATTGCCCGAAATATCGTTCTGCAAGGCTGCCTAGAATTTCAGTATTGTTGCCGAATTCAGCAGACACGCGATCGAGATATTCAACGATCGGTCTGTAAGTATTCCGCGTGGCTGCAAGCAAGAACACTTCTGAAAAAGTTACGTTAGTTGATTTTGCTCGAAAGCCGTACTGGATATTGAGCTGGGTTTTTGCGGCTCCCACTTGAAAAGGTTTCGATTCAAGTTCTACCTGCTTTTTCAAGGCATTAAATCGGAGCCTTGTACCAAATCTTTGGATCAAACTGAGGTAGTCGAAGAAGGTCTTATCACGCGCGATTTCAGCCCAGAGATAACCACCTGGTAGCCTCGCTAATTGTTCAATTTGATTTTCTTTCCGATACTTGTTGATCGTCGCCTGTGCAATTTCAGTAACTAATTCCTGAGCGACTTCGACTCCGATCGCGCAAATTGCCTGAATTAATTGATCTGTCTTCGGCTTGCTCAGATAACTAATCGCTAATCTCAAAAGACGATCACCGCATTTCTGCTTTTGAGACTCAGATAGATTACCCCAATGCTTTGGAATTTCGATTAGGAAGTCTTTTGGCTCAAACGCGGCATTAATGAGCGATCGATAATCTTCTGCTGTGTGCCCTGCCTTAAAGTACTCGCACAGCCCAGCTTTCGGCTGTCCAGCAATTTCAGGAATTAACTGAATCTTACCCTTTAAATAAAGGCCACCCTTGAAAAGCTGAGTGAATACGGCCGGATTCGTCCAGCCGTCCGCGTCATATAGCAGCGTGCGTCCTGTACCTGGCTTCAATGCTTTGTAGCAGTGGCTTACTCCAGCAACCGCGCCCGTTGGGATTTCCCCGTGCAGCGTTCCTGCTGCTGCGTCCTTAAAGCCTTCTGTGACTACTTCGCAATTCTCAGGGAGAAAAGCTTCTGATTGCTTGCCGCAAGAGGTCAGGTACTTTGCTGGCTTGCCATTCCGAATGGGGGGATTATCGCAGCGCAACTGTCCGAAATCTTTAGTAAAAGGGAAGTAAATTCCACTGCTTGATCGAGATTCACCGAAATCGTCCTTGCAGATAATGTTGAGTGATCGCGCTTCAGATTCAGTTATCGAGCGCACTCCAATCGATTCAAGCCAGCCGATATTTTGCTCGGAGAAGCCTTCTTCTAGCAAGTGGCTCCGGTGCGCCTCAGTAAGCCCGTTTTGCAGATGGGAAGACATATTCACAATACACCTCCCTGTTTGCGAAGCTCGAAAATACGATCGTTCATCGCAATCTGCAAGTCCGCCTCAAGAGAGCGGTGTGAATTCCAAGGCTTAAGCGTAGGATCATCGATCTCTTGCCTATGCGATCTCGGTATCGCTGACAAATTCTGCAATCGCTTCACACAACTCAGGTGTGATCGCGCTTCCTTCAATAAATTCCGTGCGGACTGCTGCCTCAAACTCTGCTCTTGTCGATTGCAGAATGATTGGGGCACAACTGTTTTGATCGGCTTATGCCAAGTTTGATCGGCTTGGCATAAGTCAATTTGAGGAGAGACTTGCTCCTCCGGGTGTTTTTGGGGTATACTCATGGCTAATTAAGAAATAATTAACCCCTCAAGCTTCTTGTTTCTAGCTAGGAAGCATTTGAGGGGTTTTGATTTTTGGGGTCAACAAATTGCGCGATCGCTAAGACCGCTAAAGTACCAGGGCGAATCCCAGTCAACTCAGAGTATCGCTGCAGAGCGATTTTCAACTGCTCAGGCAGGCGAATCGAGGTCGGGTGAGTTTTTCGTTTTGCCACAGCAAAATCCTCCTAAAAGTCAGGGTTTGAAGAGTACTGGCTTCCCGGTTGGGCATCCTGCTGTGACAGGCCATACGATATTAGTTGATTTGTATCTGGATTGCAAGCCCTCGGACAGGATCAGCCGTAAGTTATCCGAGGCTCATTCCGTTTGTGGTGGATCAGGGGGAATCTTCCCATCTGCCTTTGCTCTCTGAATCCCCTGTTCGATCAAAATTGCCGCCATTTGAGAGAGAGAGCGCTTTTCTGCGTTTGCTAATTTCTCCAAGTCAGTTTTCACGTCGTCTTGAAGATAAACGTTAACTTTTGGGATTCTTGCAGGCACTTGGACTTGCGGCTCATTGGCAGTAACAACCATTGAATCCTACCTTCATCAGAGACTTATTGTCTTATGATAGCGTTAAGTGACTCTCGGTAATTTACCGAAACTTACCAAATTAAAAGCCCAATCCTAAAGCTTGGTAGGCAGAGGGGACTGGGCTACCCCACTATGGAGGTGTGTCGATTATGACTGATGATTTCGCACTCATTCTTTCTAAAGCGCAGTTCTCACCCGACTTTCAAGACTGGGCACTCCCGACCGTTCTTGTGGCTGAGGGCTTTGGATGCAGCCCCGAAGCTGTAAGATCTCACAAGACCCGGAATCGCTCCGAGCTTCAGGAAAACAAGCACTGGGTCAAAGTCGCTGACCCCGATAATATTGCTCGAATCTATTGGAGCAAACGCGGGATTGTCCGGCTGGGCTTTCTGATGGACTCCGACCGAGCGAGAGCATTTCGAGATGCAGCCGAGGACTTCATCCTGTCCCCCCCAGCAGCGCCGGATCAAGTCCCACTACCCGCACTTGATCCCCGTTGCAAAATGCAACGCAGATCGCCCATAGCGACCGGGATCGGTATCTTTACAGGCGTTGCAGAGGTTTTAGTTATCGCGATCGCATTTTTCTATGCGGTGATTCTGTCTCCCTTCTGGGTTGGGGGTAACGCAAATGAATGAAGACTTTCTCTTTGCCCAGAACGCCAGTGACGAAGCGGATCGGGCTGAGTATTGGGCGCGGAAAGCCCAGAAAGCCGCGAATCAAATCGATATCCCCGCGCTAATGCTGATCACGATCGCCTGCAGCCTGCTGCTCACTTGTCTCGTCGTCTCGGTCGTTCAAAATCAAACGCTTCATCAGATAGAGGTGCGCTATGCCCAATGCCAAAGATGACGGAACGCCCAAACTCCTGATCGAAACTCAGAGCCTATTCGGTCAGCAGAAAGTTGAAAAAGTCGAAGTGGACTCGAATCGGCTTGACCCGATCCAAACTGCCAAGCAACGCCTGATTACTTCGCTGATTCACCCGTATCTAATCGACGCTTTAGGGGATGCCGCTTGCTGGTTCTGCGGGACTGCCTTTCTCGTCTCGATCCTGCTCCATACACCCTTCCTGGTCTATTTCCAGGTTCCTTTTATCCTCTGCCTCATCACGGTTATCATCGGGGCATTCTTCGCCCTGATCCGAATTCCAGAGTTAACCGGGGCGATCGTATTTCGGATTTTGCTCGTCATCGGGGGGCTAATGGTGGGGGGTGGCGTATGACAAGACACATACACCCGTCAGAACTCACCCAACTGATTCAGAATCGCCTCATTGCCCGTTCTGTGGCTTTGGGACTCCTGATAATTGGCTTAGGACTCCTGGCAGGGGGTTCTCGCTCGAAGTCTCCAGAAGCGCGACTCTGGCTATTTGGGGGCGGGTTTGGGTGTGCCCTCCTCTGCCGAGTTGTTCACAAAATCGCGATCGACAATGAACGGCTGTTCGAGGACAGCCGAGATATCTCTCTGACCAATTGGCAGAATCAGCTATTCAAGCGGACGAGAGACGAGGGACTGACCCTAGAGGCTCAAGTGCAGCAACCGGAGCCGGAGAGATTGCCCCTATTCGACTGGGCGGAGTTGGCGGACTCGGATCAGCATCCGGTTCTAGCGGTGATTGCGCCGATGGGCGGGGGAAAGTCCCGGCTGGTGAAGTGGTTGGGCAAATTCGTTTTGTTTGACCGTCAGCCCTCGATCGTTGCCTTCGATATCTATTCCCGGCAAGGGGACTGGGAGCGAGGAATTACCGAGTATGCGGACATGCTGGAAGTGATGAAAGAAGACCTGGCTGAAATTAGCGATCGCAAACAGCGCTATCGAGTTGGGGAGTCTGATTTCGCTCCTGAGTTCCGGGTTCTGGAAGAAGCGGTCGATACTTTGCCCAACATCACAGCCCTGTCTAAAGAGGCGGAGGAAACGGTAGATAGTTGGCTCAGGGTTCATGTGTCCGTGGCTCGGAAGCTCCGATTCCGACTCTGTTTGGTCTCGGTGAAGCTGAGAGGGTCGGATATCGGAATTGGGTCAGAGAGCCGGGACGATGCAACGGTGATCTTCGCCGGACAGAAAGGTGTTCAGAAAGCGATGACGGATACGCGCTACTTCAAATTAGGAGCGAAACAGAACCGGGAATTGAAGGAGCAATTACAGGCAAGTTTGACCGGGATTAAACACCCGGCTCTCATCTATTCGGGTGGGGAATGGTTCCCAGGTTCTATTCCCAATCTCAGTGGGACAGGTGATCCGATCGGGACAATCCCGATGATTTCTAAAACACCCGTTGAGCCTCTAAACAATTCCGATGAAATTTCAGGAAGTTCCCGAAATCTGACTGAAATTCAGGAGGCAATTCTCAATATTTCAAACAAGAAAGGATGGCTCAAGGCAAAGGATTGCCAGAGAGCAGGCTGGAGGGAGTTCTCTGGTAAATCTGCCGATGGTATCCGGGCAGATTTTCTAACACTAATCGACCTCGGCTTGGGGGTCGGTCGGTACGAGGGGGAACGGCTGCAATTCTGCTCGAATGAATGGAATGCTGAAGACTCGGATTCTCCCGACTGAACCGACTGAAACCATAGAATCTAGATATATCAAGCGGTCGGAACTCCGACTGCTTTTTAGTAGGAATTCCGACTGGTCGGCTTGCAGTCGGATTAGCAGTCGGGACTAACCTCCTGACTCATCTGTGAATTATCCAGTGTTACAAAACACATACCAAGCTATTAGCGGGAATTCCCCGATTTTTAGAGACTAACCGATAAGAAGAGAGAGGTGAGCCTTGGATGTTTTTATCCCTGAATTACCCCATTTTTGCCATTTGAGACGGGTTTTAAGATTGATTGGTGTTTGGATTGAATTCCGATTGAGAGCCGTATTAGGGGGCATTTTTTCATCGTATTGCAGGATGAATAAACTACTAAAATCTTCTCTTATTTCGATGAAGATTATTTTTATCAAAAGGAGCGCTTTAAAAAACAAGTAAAAAGCAGATGAGAGGGCATAAAGACTATCGAAGGATGAAGGAATTACTAAACTTCTGTTATTTTTTCAGAGAAATCATCTTTATCAAAAGGCACGCTTTAAACAACAAACGAAGTATGGATGGCTTTAACTAAACCGCCAAGTGAAGCCCCGAACTATCTTGAAGTTGAGAGCTAAGCAGCCTAACCCAAAACATTCTTCACCTTCGGCTCGGGGCTTTTTTCACTGATTGCCGTTTTTTTGCTCTCTATCGTTGTATCCAGGGAGCATGTGAATCGAGCAATGTATTGTCTATGTCTGGCAAAAAATCGTGGCAGCTTCTCTACTGGGTCATCCCAAGTATTGCCTTAGTTATTGGTCTACTTGTTGCATTCCCGCCCGAATGGGAATGGTTGGGCGTTGGGAAAAATCAGGAAATTTCGCAAGTGACTACGGAGACGATCGATCCAAAGAGCAAGACGAAGACAGTTATCACAACCAAACATGAACAGGCAAAAAATCTTTGGGATTGGTTCAGCTTGCTAGGGGTTCCAATATCAGTGGCGTTTCTGGGATGGTGGCTTCAGTATTTGCAGCAGAAGCGGACTGAGGAGCAAAAGGCTGTTGAACAACAACGGGCAGAGGAGCAAGCAAAACTTGAAAAAGAGATTGCAGAAACAAATCGAAGGGAAGAAGCTCTGCAAGTTTACCTGGATCGAATCTCAAGCCTTCTGTTTCATAAGAACTTGCTAGCACTTGCCGAGCCTTCTAGATATAAATTCCTTCACCCTGATCCCCGAAAAGAACAACAGGACAAGGAACTGCTCAATGCAGGAGTAGACATTATTCGTGCCATAACTCTATCGACACTGCGGCAACTAGGAGACGACCCGATTCGTAAAACAAGTGTGATCCAATTTCTTCTTGAGACTGAGATCATCAGAAAATTAAATTTAATTCTCGCACACGCAGATCTCGAAAAAGTATTACTCGAAGGAGTATTTCTCCAAGGCGCAAACCTCGAAGGTGCAAACCTTAAAGGTGCAAATCTCACACGCACATTCCTCCAAGGCGCACTTCTCATGCAAGCCAACCTCGAAGGTGCAATACTCATGGAAGCATTCCTCGAAGGCACACATCTCGAACGTTCGCTTCTCGAACGAGCAAACCTCGCACACGCACATCTCGCTGGCGCAAATCTCACTGGCGCAAATCTCACTGGCGCAGATCTCAAAAACGCAGACCTTACTGGCGCAGACCTTACTGGCGCAAATCTCACTGGCGCAGATCTCAAAAACGCAGACCTTACTGGCGCATGCCTACGTAGAGCAACTCTTAAAAATGCAGACCTCATACTAGCAAGTCTCATAGATGCAGACCTCAGAAACGTAGACCTCACTAGCGTGGATCTCGAATACACAAACCTCGACGGCGCGAATATAAACTCAGATGAAATATTTGATTTCTGATAACAAGCCGACTACGATCCAACTTTCTGCAAAGAGTTAGAGTTACCACCAGAAGAATGAGCAAACAAAATTTGACCTAAACTGCCAAGTGAAGCGACGAACTATCTTTAGGTCTAGCGCGAAGATATCTACCCATCGTTGCTACGCTGGCATAACCTCGAATTCGGTTGGAGTTCTCCTTCTGACTGGGTTCCGGATCGGGAGAAGTTCTCTCTGGTTGCCGTTTTTTGACTCCCTATGTTTGTATCTAGGGAAGACGGGGCTTGAGAAATAAGAATAGAAATGCATAAATTGCCTTAGTGCCTTGCTTGGTCGTAACTTGAGAATCCTCATGCTTATTTTGGTATTTCTCCCTCCTCTAGAGATGGTTTATATGCTTTGGGTTCGCATATGTCTCCCGTCAATTACATTGGCACATTTAGAGCATCAATTTTCTCCTCCTTTTTGCTACAAAATTCAACTTCAAATCAATGGAATCAGGTAGTGTTCGCATCCAAGTTGAAAGTAAGGTGTAGATGATCACGTTTCCAAACGACAACTAAAAATGCTGTACTACTCGGGGTAGTGCCCTGAAGGAAAGGATGAGAATTAAAATGAAAAAGATGCTCAGACTAC